>SMVB01113164.1_pt1 | contig 28475 bp, 30 predicted proteins | sample 2456461 | NCBI WGS metagenome assembly SMVB01 (sample SAMN11095934, study PRJNA526329) | marine sediment metagenome | biome: Marine sediment; feature: Surficial sediment; material: Deep marine sediment; isolation source: Hadal surficial sediment | place: Pacific Ocean | collected 2014-05 | depth... | reverse complement strand
GGCCCGTCGTCTGCACGGAGAAGGACGCGGTGAAGATTCGCCGGCTGAACCGGGTTCCCGACAACTGCTGGTACCTGGAAATAGCCGTGTGCTTGCCCGCCGAGGCAGATTCGCGGCTGATGGCGCTGCTTGAAGAACATGGAATCAGCTATGGCTGAACCGTTTCACGTGGTCATTCCAGCTCGCTACCAATCCACGCGTCTGCCCGGGAAACCGCTGGCTGACATCCGCGGCAGGCCGATGATTGTGCGGGTTGCCGAGCGCGCATCACGTGCAGGTGCAGCGCGGGTTATCGTCGCGACGGACGATGAGCGGGTTTGCCGGGCGGTTACCGATGCAGGGTACACCGCCATGATGACCCGTGATGACCATAGCACCGGTTCCGATCGGGTCATGGAGGTCGCGGCAACGTGCGGTTGGCCTGAGGATGCGATCGTCATCAATGTTCAGGGCGATGAGCCACTGATCCCACCGGCCGTGATCCGCCAGGTCGCCGAATGCCTATCGGCGAATCCGGAACTCCCGGCAGCAACCTTGTGCGAGCCCTTGAGCGATCAGAAATCGGCGCTCAATCCCAACGTGGTGAAGGTCGTTCGGGAACACAACGGCCTGGCCCTGTATTTCTCTCGATCGCCCATTCCTCATGACCGCGACGGCGCGTCGGGATCCGAAGCTGGCATCTGGTTGCGACATGTGGGCATCTACGCGTATCGGCTGGCTACATTGCGAAGCATTGTGGCGTTCGGCCCCGGCAAGCTCGAACTGCTTGAAAAGCTCGAACAGCTGCGGTTGCTGGAAAACGGTATCCGCCTTCACGTTGCCCAAGCCTGCGAGCCTGTGCCCGGTGGGGTAGATACACCGGCGGACCTCGAGCGCGTCCGGGTACACGTGCAGCGGGCCGACGGGTAATCCCTGGGTTGCTTAGGCGACATCCTGATGCTCGCATCCAGGCGAATGGTTTTACCGTTCAGGTACGAATTCTCGATGATCTGTTGGGCCGGCATGACGTATCCCGTGACATTGGCAACGAACGGCGCCGCATTCCTGCCGAGTTCGGATGCGGTCTGACGGGCCAGATATTCGTTGACGTCGAAGATGGCGACTTTGCCGCCATTCTTGATTACCATTTCGGCCGTCGCGCGATGCACCGCCGGTGGTGACTGCCACTTTGTCGTTCAGATCCACAGAATTTCCCCCCTTTGGTCGCGCATGAAATGAGCTTGTCGAGGCAAGTTCACGCGCAGGCCAAGCCCGCCAGTGTAACCGACGCAGAATACATCTACGTTTCGCAATACCTCGGCGGCGGTGAGGCTCACGCGTTGCTCGGCTGGTTGCTGGCAAATGCAGATTGGCGGACCGAGCGCCTCAAGTTGTTCGGGCGCAGCATCGTCGTGCCTCGGCTCGTGGCCTGGTATGGAGATCCAGGCGTGAGCTATCGCTATTCGGGCATCGATCATGACGCGGTTGGCTGGCCGCCCAGCCTGGCCAGCCTCGTTCGAACAGTGCGCGCCGAGTTTGCCCCGGGGACGAACTTCCTGCTCGTGAACCGGTATCGGTGCGGCGCCGATTCAATTGGTTGGCACACCGATGACGAGCCTGCGCTCGCCGGACCGGTGGTATCCATCAGCCTCGGCGCCGTGCGCAGGTTTCACCTTCGCACGGCGGTCGATGCCGGCACGATCAACCTCGATCTTGCCCACGGATCGTTGTTGATCCACCCTCGTGATTGCCCGCACGCAGTTCCCAAGACGCGTAGGCGGGTGGGTGAGCGCATCAATCTATCGTTTCGTACGATTTCGGTGTGACCGCAATCGACTCCCTGGATCATCTGAACACGTTGGGCGTACGCGCAACCGCAGACAGGGTCGCTACCGCTGCCACTGAAGATGGCCTGCGCCGCATCGTGCTGGAAGCGAATGACAGCGGGCAACCTTTGCTCGTGCTGGGCGCGGGAAGCAATGTGGTGCTGGGTCGCCATGTGCGCGGAATCGTCTGCCTGATGCGAATGCGTGGCCTGAGTGTGGAGCCGCTTGGGAGGGATAAGTTCGCGGTCACCGCGGCCGCGGGCGAAGGTTGGCATGCGCTGGTGCGCTACTGTCTGGGCCGCGGGCTGTTCGGGTTGGAGAACCTCGCGCTGATCCCCGGCTCGGTCGGAGCGGCGCCACTGCAGAATATCGGTGCCTACGGCGTGGAAATCGCCGATCGATTGGTAGGCCTGAAGGCGATGGACGCGACCAGCGGCGAGATCCGCGAATTCGACCGGGCCGCATGCAGGTTCGGCTATCGCGACAGCCTTTTCAAGTCATCCGAAGCCGGTCGTTATGTCATCGTTGAGGTTACGTTGCGGCTGTCGACGCGGCCGCAGCCGGTGATCGACTACCCGGACGTGCGCGTAGAACTGGTGCGGCTCGGTTGCGCCAGCCCCACGCCGGTCCAGATTGCCGAGGCCGTGATCAGGGTGCGCCGGCGCAAGCTGCCGGATCCGCGTCGGGTCGGCAATGTGGGCAGTTTTTTCAAGAACCCGATGGTCTCGGCCGAGCAGGTCGAGCGTTTGCGTGGCGAAATAGCCGATCTGGTGGTTCATGAAATGCCTGAAACTCCAGGACAGGTTCGCGCTGGCGGTCCTGGTCAGTTCAAATTGTCCGCGGCGCAACTCATCGACCGTGCGGGGTGGAAGGGTGCGCGGCGCGCCAAAGTCGGCGTGTGGCCGCGACAACCCCTGGTTCTGGTGAACCTTGATGGGGCATGCGGCGCGGACTTCCTGACGCTGGGCCAGGAAATTCGTGCCGCAGTCCTCGCTCGCTTCGGTGTGACCCTGGAACTCGAACCCAGGGTACTCGGCGATCGTTAGCGGACTATTTGCCCGTTTTAGGCAGCACCCCTTCGGCTTGAAGTTCAGCCTCGCGCCGGCGCCGACGAATCTCGCGCGGGTCGTTGTAAGCCCGTGCGGGGCGTGGCTTCGCGGCCGGTTTCTCGGCCGCGGGTGCTTTAGAAGCTTCGGCCGGGGTCTCCAGGGTTGCAGGTGCCGTTGCAGCGTCTGCCTGGACTTTTTCCGTGGGTTCTACGGCTGGTGTTGATTCGAGCTGCGCGGTCACGGTCTCTTCGGCCGCCGGTGATGCCGTCGCGACTTCGATCTTGGTGGGATCGGGATCGGACTGGGCGCTCGCTGCGGTTGCTTCCTGGCGATGCTGGCTGTGCGTATCGTTTGCTGCTCGTCCCGCTGTTGGTTCCGCGGCGCTTTCGGCGTCGCGCGGTTGGTCCGGGGGTTCAGTCGCCGCTAACGGAGTCTGCTCCGTCGCCGGTTGCGCCGGCTCGCTCTCGGTTTTGGCTCGTGGCGATTGCGGGCGCTGGTCCTGCCTGCCATTGCGCTCGCCGGCTTCGAGCTTGCTGCGATCACGCTTGGGCCGGCGTTTGCTGTTGGCCAGGCTAGCTTCGCTGGGCCGCTCTCCCGCAGGTGCTTTCCGCTCCGCTCGATGCGAGTGTTGGTCGCCATCGCGCGCATCGTCGCGGCCCTCAACGCGCGCATCGTCGCGGCCGTCAACGCGCGCATCGTCGCGGCCGTCCGTACGAGCGCTATCGGGCTGGCGTTTGTGCCGCGGCGGAGACTGACGATTGCTCGCCTGGTTACCCTGGCGGCCATTGCGCTGTGAACCAGCTTGCGAATCGTCGCGTTGATTCCTACCGCTATTCTGGCCGTTGTCCCGACGTTGTCTGTTGCGGGATTGCTGACGGCCCTGGGACCTCTGCTCGCTGCTGCGTTGAGACCTTGCCGGTGGACGTTGTTGCCTTGGCTTGCTGGTTGACTCGATTTCGGGCTCGCCACCGGAAAAGAGGGAGCCGATCAGGCGCTTGAGCAATCCGGGTTTTGCATCCGCGCGCGTCGCGGCTGCGGATCGTCTGCTGGGCGGCAACGGCGTCGATGGCTGGATCGCTTTCACCACGGGGCCATCGGTGGCCGTCGTTGGCTGCGTTTCCTTGATGACGGCCTCTTCTTCCTGCATCGCTTCGGCAAGCTCGTAGCTGGGCACTTGTCCTTGTTCGGCGGCATGATCGGCCCGCACCCGCTGCACGTCGAATTGCGGGGTTTCCATGTTTACGTTCGGCACGATCACCAGATGGGTACCCGTGCGACGTTCGATGTCTGCCACGTCTTGACGCTTTTCGTTCAAAAGATATGAAGCGATGTTCAACGGCACAAGTGCTCGGACGCTGGAGCTGTGCTCTTTGAGCGCATTCTCTTCCATCAGCCTCAGAATACCCAGCGCGAGAGATTTGGTGTCGCGAATTCGACCCTGGCCGCTGCAGCGCGGACATACCTCGGTGGTCAGATCCTCGAGCGATGGGCGCAGCCGCTGGCGCGACATCTCCATCAATCCAAAGCGCGATATGCGGCTGATCTGAACTCTGGCTCGATCTGCATCGAGTGCTTCGCGCATTCTGGTCTCGACGGCACGCTGGTTCTTGACGTCGACCATGTCGATGAAATCGATAACGATCAAGCCACCCATATCCCGCAGCCGTAGCTGTCGGGCGATCTCATCGGCCGCCTCGAGGTTAGTGTTGAGAGCCGTTTCCTCGATATCCGCGCCTTTGGTGGCGCGGGCCGAGTTGATGTCGATGGACACCAGTGCTTCGGTCGGATCGATGACCAGACCGCCGCCCGAGGGCAATCTCACCGCGTGCTGGAATGCCGTTTCGATCTGACTTTCGATCTGGTAGCGGCTGAATAGAGGAATGGGGTCGGAGTAGAACTTCATTCGCTCGCCATATTGGGGCATCACCTGATCGATGAAAGTTTTCGCTTCGTCGTAGGCTTCCTGGCCATCGATGAGGACTTCGCCAATGTCCTTGCGCAGGTTATCGCGAATTGCCCGCACAATGATGTTGTTCTCCTGATAGATGAGCTTCGGAGCGCGTTCGCTTGCATCCGCCTTTTGGATGGCGTCCCACAGCTGCAACAGATAGTCCAGATCCCATTGCAGCTCTTCTGCGCTGCGATCCACGCCGGCAGTGCGGACGATGACGCCCATGCCCTCGGGGATGTCCAGCTGGTTGAATGCCTCGCGCAGTTGATCGCGGTCTTCACCCTCGATGCGTCGCGAGATCCCTCCCGCGCGCGGATTGTTTGGCATTAGAACCAGGTAGCGCCCGGCCAGGCTGATGAATGTGGTGAGCGCAGCGCCCTTGGTTCCACGCTCTTCCTTGTCTACCTGAACCAGGATCTCCTGCTTTTCTTCCACGAGTTCCTGAATGATCAATTTGCCGCCTTCGCCAGGCTTTTTCTTGAAGTATTGACGGGAAATATCCTTGAGCGGCAAAAAGCCGTGGCGGTCGGCTCCGAAGTCCACGAATGCGGCTTCGAGGCTGGGTTCGACGCGCGTAATTTTGGCTTTGTAGATGCTGGCCTTCTTCTGCTCGCGTCCCCGGTTCTCGATGTCGAGATCGTAGAGTTTCTGGCCGTCTACCAGGGCAACGCGGACCTCTTCGGACTGCGTTGCGTTAATCAGCATACGTTTCATGTGTTGGTTGTTCCTTAATCTGGGGCGCAACGCAGGTAACTGCCGTGCGCGCGAAGCACCGACCGCGGAGCAGGCCCGGGTGGGGCAGCGGAAATCGAGGGGCTCAGGCCGCAAGAACCGACGTGAGTTGACAAAAGCGACATGTTCGAGGAGGGCTAAGCGCTGACACAAATGACCACACATGCCCGTTGAGGGCGCGCGATTGCTCTTGTGTCAGCTGCTTTTAAGAATGCACTCCCGTTTGCTGGCGACCTTCGCTCGCCAGCCTGTCGTTTGCCTACGGAGCAAGCAGCGCACTGCTGCCTGATACTGCTTACTGCGCGCCACCGGGCTGGGGTGGCATTCGACGTCGTGGACTTGCCCGCCGCCGATGAAGAATCCGTTTGTTCGTTGCGGAACGATCACAGCGTTCCTCGAGTTTCTCAATTTCCTGCCTGTTTCCGGCTGTTGCCCGCGATCTGCGACATTGTCCAGACGCTGCGAGAGCGTCCGTTGGCAGATCGTGATTGCAATTAGCCGTGCAGTTGGCTTAATTCCCTTGTTTCAAAAAAAGTTTTACAAAATGACCTTTCGCAAATACCGATAACTAACAATCGATGTCGCACAATGTCGTTCGAACGATAGCGATTGAATGTCGAATGGCAAGTTCTCGGTAATCCAGCTTGCCAGCGCTGCCTCTGCAGAGCAAAGGCGGCCGCATGTTAACAGTCATTGGTAAGTGCTTCAAACCCTTAAGGAAAGTGTGATCTTGGTATGAAATCGAAGGGCAACGCCGCTGATGAGGGCAGGGGGAACGGCATAACCCGGTCCGTCAGGCACGTCGAGATCACCGAGGCAGCTGGCCAGCGGGTCGATAATTATCTGCTGGGGCTGCTCAAGGGGGTGCCGAAAAGCCGCATCTACCAGATGGTGCGCAGGGGTGAGGTCCGCGTTAACAGTGGCCGTGTCAAGCCGACGTACCGTCTCGCGCTGGGCGATAAGGTGCGTATTCCGCCGGTCCGCGAGAGTGCTGCAGGGGTGCTGTCCGTGTTCGGCTCGCGTGATCTCGAGCGCTTGGAGGCTGCGGTGATTTTCGAAAACGACGCGCTCTTGGTCCTGAACAAACCGGCGGGGATGGCCGTTCACGGCGGCAGCGGCATTTCGTTCGGAGTCATCGAGGGACTGCGCCAGCTACGGCCCGGGGCGCGGCTCGAACTCGCCCACCGGCTGGATCGCGAAACCTCCGGATGTCTGCTCGTGGCGAAAGGTCGAGCCGCATTGCTCGAGCTGCATACCGGGTTGCGCGAACGGGCTGTGAAAAAGCGCTATGCGGTTCTGGTTCATGGAGTGTGGCCCGGCAAGACGAGAAGCATACGTCTAGGGTTGCTTCGGTTCGTGACGGCAAGCGGCGAGCGCCGGGTTCGAGTGGCGCAGGCAGGCAAACCGAGCCGGACCGATTTCGAGGTCATTGAATCGCTAGATCGCGCGACCTGGCTGCGAGCACGGCCGCATACCGGGCGCACCCACCAGATCCGCGTGCACGCCGTGGCATCCGGCCATGCGGTGCTGGGCGATGCTAAATACGCGCCGGCCTCCGAACTGGCCCTGGCTTCCGAACTGGGCATCCGCCGGCTGTGTTTGCACGCAGAGGGCCTCACCTTGTCCTTCGCCGGCGAGCAACTGCGTTTCAGCGCCCCGCTACCGGATGACTTCCGCCAGGCGTGGGCTGCGTTACACGAGTACGGAGACTCCCTCGACGCGCAACATGGTACACAGCGTGATGAGGGGTAAACCGATCAGCGCGTTGGGGTCTTCACCGCCCACGAATTCGACAAGCGCGATTCCCAGACCCTCGGATTTGAAGGCCCCCGCACAATCCAGCGGCTGCTCGAGTTCAACGTAGCGCGCAATTTCCTTTCTGGACAACTTGCGGAATGTCACGGGGGTCTCGATCACCCTGAGCTGGAGCCTGTTGCTGGCGGCATTCAGCAGACAGACGCTGGTCAGGAACTGCACCTGTCGCCCGGACACCTCCAGCAGTTGCGCGCGCGCGCGCGCCGCTGTGTGTGGCTTGCCCAGCATCGCTGCAGTGTTGCCCATCGTGTGAACGGCGACCTGATCCGACCCGATAATCAGCGCGTTGGGGTGATTCACGGCCACGCCTCGAGCCTTCGCCTCTGCCAGACGGGCCACCAGGATGGACGCTGCCTCGCCGGGGAGCGGGGATTCGTCCACGTCCGGAGTGGCCGTTTGGAATTCGATGCCAAGTCGGCTGAGTAGCGCCGCACGGTAGGCGGAGGAGGATGCGAGAACGAGCGTGCTCAAGTCACGGTCCTGGGCGCTCGCTCGCGGGAAAAAGTCAATAGATTTCGAAGCTTAGCTGACACGTCGGAGCGGTGGATAACCTTTACAGGGGCGGGTAGGGTACCTATGATTGCGCCCGCTATGAAGACCCGCCAAGCTGAGGCCTTGCGCTACGTGCAGTTGGCGCGGCAGGGCGCTCGCATAGAGCGGTCGTTTGCCGGCGACGATCTGCCCCGTTGGGCGCAGCTCGTCTATGGCGAGTGGAGCGTGCAAGCCGCTTTCGAATTCTATCGCGATGCCGACTTACTATCCTGGGTGAAAGGCGAATACCAGGCTCGCGCAGAATTGCTTTGCACGCGCTGTTCGGAGGTTCTCGAGCATGCGTTCACCGGCCAGGTGAATGTGTGTATCGTCGGCACCGACGCTCAGGCGAACGAATTGGCCGGTGATTACGATGTGCTCGTTGCACGCCCCGACGCAGATCTGATAGCGGACATTGTGGAAGATGAACTGCTGCTGGCGGTACCCGAGTGGTTGTGCGTCGCCGATGAATGCGAGCGCGGGTTGCCCCGCGATTATCCCGCGGCTGGGAAGGTACAAGTTGAACCTTCTCTACGATCGCAGCAATTGGGCCGCAAGAACCCGTTTGATGTTCTGGCCCGACTTAAGCAACAACATGATTAGTCATAGATGGCAGTCACTGATCTGGAGGCGTGATGGCAGTTCAAAAAAGTAAGGTAACCCGGGCTCGCCGCGGAACGCGGCGTTCCCACGACGCGCTGGCAACGCCGGCCTTGTCCATCGATTCAACCACCGGCGAGACACATCGGCGACATCACGTGACCGCAGATGGTTTTTATCGCGGCAAAAAGGTTCTGAACCAGGAAGGCTGAGCCCGTCGATGAGCCTTGGCTTCATGTTTCCCGGGCAGGGATCGCAAACTGTGGGGATGCTGACCGATGTTGCTGCGCAATTTCCTGGGATTGTCGAACACTTCTTGCGCGCATCCGACGCCATCGATCAACCTTTGTGGGACATCGTCCAGAACGGCCCGGAGCAAAAACTGAACAGCACTGCGATCACGCAGCCGGCGCTTCTCGCCGCCAGCGTTGCCCTGTGGTCCACGTGGCAGGCTGCGGGGGCCCCGTGTCCGGATATGCTTGCTGGTCACAGCGTGGGCGAATACTCGGCTCTGGTGTGCGCTGATTCCCTGTCGCTTGAAGATGGGGTGCGGCTGGTCCATGAGCGCGGCAAGCTCATGCAGCAGGCCGTGCCGCAGGGCGAAGGCGCCATGGCAGCGGTGCTGGGGCTTGATGATGAGCAGGTGCTTGCGTGTTGTGAAGCCGCCGCTGGCGTGGTCACGCCGGCCAATTTCAATGCCCCTGGCCAGGTGGTCATTGCAGGCGCCGCCGCCGCAGTCGACGATGCTGCGCAACGCTGCAAGCGGGCCGGCGCTCGCCGTGCGCTGTTGCTCCCTGTGAGCGGGCCGTTTCACTGCGAGCTCATGAAACCGGCGCAACAAGCGTTTGCCGCCGTTCTCGATCGCGTCGATCTAGTGATGCCGGAGATTCCCGTGGTTCACAATGTCGATGCCGAGGTCGCCGAAGATGTGCAGGCCTTGCGAGATAAGCTCATGGCGCAGATCGCGCAACCGGTGCTTTGGACTCGCTGCGCACAAGCGATGATCGCGGCGGGCGTGGACCGGCTGGTGGAATGTGGTCCTGGCAAGGTGTTGTGCGGTCTTCTCAGGCGCATCGATAGGTCGGTCGCCACCGATGCACTGGGCAGCCTAGATGGGCTCGCGGCCGCGCTCGCCGCATGAGCGAATCAAGAATAGCGCTCGTTACCGGTGCCTCGCGTGGGATTGGCGCGGCGATCGCTGCGCGGTTAGCCCGAGACCACTATGTGGTTGGAACCGCGACCAGCCAGACCGGAGCCCAGGCCATCGCCGAGCAGCTCGGTGATTTGGGTCAGGGCATCGTCATGCGCGTGGACGACGATGCTTCGGTAGCCGCCGCGTTCGAGCACCTTGCCCGGGGCTGCGGAATGCCGGCGGTCGTCGTGAACAATGCCGGGATTGCTCGCGACAATCTGCTCCTGCGCATGAAGCCCGAGGAGTGGCAGAGCGTCATCGACACCAATCTCGGAGGCCTGTATCGCGTGGTCAAACCCTGCCTGCGCGCGATGATGAAGGCGCGTTGGGGTCGGGTCGTGAATCTGAGTTCGGTGGTCGCGCGGATGGGTAATCCCGGTCAGAGCAACTACGTCGCCAGCAAGGCGGGTGTGGAAGGATTTACCCGGGCGCTTGCCGCGGAAGTCGGCGCCCGCGGGATCACGGTCAATGCCATCGCGCCGGGTTTTATCGAGACGGACATGACGGCGCACCTCAACGACGAGCAGGTTACGCAGATGCTGCGACGGATTCCTCTGGGACGCATGGGCTCGAGCGATGATGTGGCCGAGGTGGTGGCGTTTCTTGTCAGCGACGGCGCTGGGTACGTCACCGGGGAGACCATCAGCGTCAATGGTGGGTTGCTCATGAGCTAGCCTGTCGGACGCAACTTGAATTGACCAATCGCCCTCTATAGAATTCGCCCCGCCCTGCATCTCAGGAACCTGATTGGGAGACAACTGCAGCATGAGCAGTGTAGAAGAACGCGTAAAGAAGCTGATTTGCGAACAGCTCGGGGTGAAAGAAGAAGAAGTTAAGGCCGATGCCTCCTTTGTCGAGGATCTCGGCGCAGATTCTCTGGATACGGTTGAACTGGTGATGGCCCTCGAAGAGGAATTTGAGACCGAAATTCCCGACGAAGAGGCCGAAAAGATCACTACGGTGCAAGAAGCCGTCGGGTACATCCTGGCTCACCAGTAACCTCGGATAGCTTGAATTCCGCCGCTAAGCCGCATCTACTCACGTAGTGCGGCTTTTTGTTTCTTCCAGGTTTTGGCTTCCTGCAATACGGTCCAAGTGGGAATCGCGAGATTCAGATCATGACTAGACGACGCGTGGTGGTAACCGGACTTGGCATGTTGACACCCATTGGCAACGATGTGGAGACGGCATGGAGCAACGTCGTCGCCGGCAAGAGCGGTGCGGGCCTCATCGACAAGTTCGACACCACAGACTTTAGCGTGAAGATCTGCGCCGCGGTGAAGGATTTCGACGCCGTGGCGCTTCTCGAGCGCAAAGCCGTCCGCCGCAACGACCCGTTCATTCAGTTCGGGATGGCTGCGGGTATCCAGGCCATCGCCGATGCGGGGCTCGAAGCACACCCGCCAGACGCGCATCGCCACGGTATCGCGATCGGCTCAGGCATCGGGGGGCTAGGCACCATCGAAGACACCCACGGCGCGCTTGTGGCGGGAGGGCCACGCAGAGTTTCGCCGTTCTTCATTCCTGCCAGCGTGATCAACATGATTGCCGGCAACCTGTCCATACGTTACGGCTTCACCGGCCCCAACATCGCGGTGGTCACCGCGTGCGCTTCGGGTACGCACAACATCGGTTTCGGAACGCGCATGATTCAGCATGGAGACGCTGATGTGATGGTCGTGGGTGGTGCCGAATATGCGACCACGCCCGTTGCCATAGCGGCATTTTCGATGATGAAGGCGCTTTCGGCCCGCAATGACGAGCCCGAACTTGCGAGCCGGCCATGGGACCGTGATCGCGACGGCTTTGTGCTCGGAGACGGTGCCGGCGTGTTAGTGATTGAAGAATACGAACGGGCCAAGGCGCGAGGGGCGAAGATCTACGCTGAAATCGTCGGCTTCGGCATGAGCGCGGATGCATTCCACATCACCGGGCCGGCAGAGGACGGTGCAGGCGCGTCGCTGGCGATGAAAAATGCACTGGCGGACGCCGAGCTCGATTCGGGCCAGCTCGATTACATCAACGCTCACGGCACGTCCACGCCGTTGGGAGACGTGGCCGAGACTGTCGCCATCAAGCGGGTTTTCGGCGCAGACACCAAAGTGGTCGTGAACTCGACTAAATCCATGATCGGACACCTGCTCGGCGCTGCGGGGTCGGTCGAGGCGATTTTCACCATTCTTGCCATCAAGAATCAGGTTTCGCCGCCAACAATCAACCTGGACAATCCCGATGAAGGTTGCGATCTCGACTATGTTGCCAATACCGCTCGCGACATGACAATTCGTGCCGGCTTGAGCAATTCGTTCGGCTTTGGTGGTACCAACGCAACCATCATATTCGTACCGGTCTGAGCCGAGCTTCCGCGCCCCGACAGCGGCGCGCGCGGGTGCGGTGGAATTCCTCCAGTGAAAGCCCTTGTTATTACTTTGCTGGCGCTGGTATTCATCGCGGGTGCGGCCGCGGTCTGCCTGTCCCATTGGAACAGCTCGCCGTTGGGGATTAGCGCAGCTGCCACGATCTCGTTGAATCCCGGAGAATCGTTTGTCGGTTTCGCCCAGCGACTGGCGTCCGATGGCGTGATTACACGGCCCCGTTTGTGGTCGCGGCTGGCAAGCGTGCGCGGGCTGGCGCGTCGGATTAAGGCCGGCGAGTATGCCATCGTCGTCGAGGATACGCCGGAAACCCTGTTGCAGCGCCTGGTAGCTGGCAAGGTTGTCAGCTACGAGATTCAACTTATCGAAGGCTGGACTACCATGCATTGCGTTCAAGCTCTGGCTTTGAACGACAAGCTTTCACACACCTTGCGTGGGGTTGGCGTCGAGACGCTGTTGGACGTGCTTGGGTTACCTGGAGGCCATGCGGAGGGTCTGTTCTTTCCCGATACGTATCGGTTCGTTAGCGGCGACAGCGATGCCGACATACTGCGTCGCGCTTATGCGAAGATGCGCGATGAGCTGGAAACTGCCTGGACATCGAGAGATCTCAGCGTGCCATACAATTCTCTTTATGAAGCGCTCATCGCAGCGTCTCTCATCGAGAAGGAAACGGGTCGGGATGAAGACCGCGAGCACGTCAGCCAGGTGTTCGCTAGCCGCTTGGCCAAGCGCATGAAGCTGCAGACCGATCCTGCAGTGATCTATGGTCTCGGCGAGGATTTCAACGGCAACCTGCAGCTTCGCCACCTTCGCCAGGACACCCCTTACAACACTTATGTGCGTCGCGGATTGCCGCCCACCCCGATCGCGCTGCCGGGCGCGAAGTCCATCGCTGCCGCGCTGCATCCCGGGTCTGGTAACTTTCTGTATTTTGTTTCCCGCGGGGATGGCAGCAGCCAGTTTTCTACCAGCCTGGTCGAGCATCGGGCGGCCGTACGCAAGTATCAGCTGCAATGAGGCGCGGTCACTTCATCACGATGGAGGGTACCGAAGGGGTCGGCAAGACGACGAATCTCGAACATGTCAGCAAGCTGGTGCGCGCAGCGGGATACGACGTCGTCACGACGCGGGAGCCGGGGGGCACACCGTTGGCTGAGGACATCCGTGACCTCCTGTTGAAGGCGCGTGAAGAAGCCATGAACCCAATGGCCGAGCTGTTGCTGATGTTTGCGGCGCGCGCGCAGCACATCGAGCAGATCATTGAGCCGGCGCTTGCAAACGGCTGCTGGGTGATTTGTGATCGCTTTACCGATGCCACATATGCCTACCAGGGAGGTGGACGCCACGTTGACGCCGCAGCCATCGCCGCCCTTGAAGATTTGGTTCAGGGTGATATGCGCCCGGATCTAACCTTGTACCTGGATGTCCCGATCGACGTTGCCGCTGCCCGTATCACGGGGCGCAATCACGACCGCTTCGAACGTGAGCAGAGGGTATTCTTCGAAAACGTTCGCGCCGCCTACCTTGCCCGCGCTCGGGACAGCGAACGCATCCGGGTGGTAGATGCGAGCGTGGAGCTCGCGCAGGTGCAAAAGGCGATTTCCACCATCGTGCGAGAGTTCCTGCAGGCACGAGCCAAATGAGCCCGTTGCCCTGGCATCGCGACCTCGCCGCGCGAATCGAGAAACTCATTGCTTCAGCAAGGCTGCCCCACGGGATACTAATCGCTGGCACCGAAGGTTGGGGGGAGGTCGTATTCGCCCAATGGTTGGCACTGACGTTGCTCGAGGAGCCGCTTCACCTAAACCCAAGCGAACTTGCGCATCCCGATTTGCACTGGGTGAAGCCCGACGGCGCCGAGATCAAGGTCGACGCAATTCGTGAGATAGGACAATTTGCGTTCACGACCAGTCGCAAGGGCGGGCGCAAAGTTGTCGTGGTGGAAGACGCCCATCTGCTGAACCGCAATGCCGCCAACGCGCTGTTGAAAACGCTCGAGGAGCCACCTGACGACACCTTTGTTGTGCTTGCGACGTGCCACGCGGGCCGTCTGCTGCCGACCATCAGGAGTCGCTGCCAGCGTTTTGTGATCCAGCCCGATGCAGCCAGCGCAGGCGACTGGCTGGCCGAACAATGGGGCGAGGAAGACGTCGAGGAGCGCTTGCAAAGCAACGCGGGTGCGCCGCTGCTTGTGGCGGCAGAACTCAGCGGCGGCACGGCGCCGTTCGCTCAGACGCTGGCTGCCATCAGCAGCGCAAGCCAACCCCTTGGGTGTCTGAATGATCTGTTGGCGCGCGATCCTGCTCACGTCACCGGCGGTTGGTATCGTCACATCAACAAACTGCTTGCCCGGAGCATGCTTGGGCGCGGTTGTGGCGATGCTGCAACGCGCCAGCTCTTTGAATTCGCAGATGAGCTGCTGTGGGTGCGCCACCAGCTTCTCAATACGAACAGCGCCAACGCCCGGCTGCTGCTGGGACGGTTGGTTGTCAAATGGCATGGCCTTGGGACTTAGTACCCCCGCGACGGGCCGATTCGTGATGGGGTTCTCGCTGAGAAGATTGACAGCATCCAGGGCCGCGCAGATCATCCAATGCTGTAGTACTCAGCACACAGGACATTTGCGGGTATGACGTCAAAACGCGGCGCTAGAAACGGCATACTCTCCCTAGCGATCAAAGATAAGGCAGTGCTTTATGCTGCCTACATGCCTTTTATTCGGAATGGTGGGCTGTTCATTCCGACGAAAAAGGAATATGAGCTCGGCGATGAAGTGTTCATGCTGCTCAATCTAATGGACGAAGCGGAAAAGATCCCCGTGGCAGGCAAGGTGATCTGGGTTACGCCGAAGGGCGCCCAAGGCAACCGAGCGGCTGGGATCGGCGTGCAATTCAACGATCAGGACGACGTAGCGCGCTCCAAAATCGAAACCTATCTTGCCGGCTCCCTGCAGTCAGACCGACACACCCACACGATGTAGCCAGCCTTGCTGGTTGATTCCCACTGCCACCTCAACTATCTGGATGATCCTGATGCGAGCCTGAGCGCGGCGCGTGCAGCTGGCGTGGGCGCGTTCCTGTGCATCGGCGTCGGCAAAGACAACATTCACGAGGTCCTGCAGTCCGCCGAACGCCACGAGGACGTCTGGGCGAGCGTCGGTCAACACCCCCAAGCGGCAGACTCCGCACCGGATTGGATCGAGGGTTATCTTTGCCATCCCCGAGTCGTCGCGGTGGGTGAAACGGGGCTCGACTATCATCACGGCAAGGACGAGCGGATACGTGAGCTGCAACGCCAGCGTTTCGACTATCAACTTAACCTGGCGGGCGACGTCGGGTTGCCGGTGATCGTGCATAGCCGTGACGCGCAAGCGCATACCCGCGCGCTTCTCGAGCGCCACGCGGGGGTAACAGGGGTTCTGCATTGCTTTACCGAGTCGTGGGAGCTGGCAGCAGCCGCGCTCGATCTGGGTTTTTACATCGCCATATCCGGAATCGTGACTTTCAACAACGGCGCCAACGTGCGGGAAGTCGCGCGCCGGATTCCGCGGGACAGGCTGCTGGTGGAGACCGATAGCCCGTGGCTTGCGCCAGTGCCGCATCGCGGACAGACCAACGAGCCCTCGTTCGTGGTAGACACCGCCCGCTATCTGGCTGAGTTTCTCGAGTGGCCATACGAAGAACTTGCACGGCAGACTACACAGAACTTCTTTCGCCTGTTCGACCGGGCCAGGACCGATCCCAATTAGTCGGACAGGTCAATCGGCGGGCCGGTCAGAACTCTTCTTCGTACAGCCGATAGGCGGTTTGCGTCATGCCCAAGCTTGAGTAGGCGGCCTGGGCCCCATCGTTCTCCTTCTCGACGTACAGCCGAATTCCGCAGGCCTGGAGGTCCTGCGACGCGCGATTTCGAACCGCCTCGTGCAGGGTGCTGTAGACGCCCTTGCGGCGGTGGGCTGGGGTGACGTAGACGCTCTGAATCCACCAGAAACGCCCGTTGCGCCAATCGCTCCACTCGAACGTGACCAGCAACGCACCGGCCACTGCGGCGTTCGGTTGTTCCAAAAGCTCCGCGACGAGATAAAAACCTTCGGCGGGATGCTCCATCAGGTAGGCCACGCCGCATTGCAGACTGCCGTTGTTCAATGCTTTGCCTTCACTCTCCGCTGCCATGGCGCGATTGAAATCAACCAGGATAGGTACGTCGTGCAGATCGGCGGCGCGAACGGTGACCGATGCGCTCACAACTGGCGGCCGAAGAATTCGAGAATCAGGTTGAAGCGGTGGATCGAAACGTCGCGCTCCTGCAGGGCGTGCTTTGCGCCAGGGTAGGTCATCATCTGGAATGCGACGTTGCTGGCCTGCAGCGCCCTGTAGATTTTGGTGCTGTGGGTAAACAAAACGTTGTCGTCAGCCATGCCGTGAATGAGCAGCAGCTTACCACGCAGCCTGCCAAGGTAAGGAAACACAGAGCTCTGTTCGTAACCCTCGGCGTTGGTGCTGGGTGTGGCGAGGTAACGTTCGGTGTAGTGGGTGTCGTAGAGGCGCCAGTCGGATATCGGGGCGACGGCTACGCCGGCCTTGAAAATCTCGGGCGCCTTCGCCAGGCACATGAGCGTCATGTAGCCACCGTAGCTGTGGCCGAACACCCCAATCCGATCCGCGTCCACCCATTCCAGGGTCTGGAGAAATTCAGCTCCGCTCACCTGATCGGTCACCTCGATCGCGCCCAGCTTGTGGTATATGGGTGCCTGAAAACGGCGGTCGCGGTTGCCGGACCCACGATTGTCGAGCTCAAACACCCCGTAACCGTTGTGAGCAAACAGTTGCAACAACAACGGCGCCCATTCGTTGCGGACCCGCTGCACCCCGGGGCCGCCGTAAACGTACACGATCACCGGGTGCTTCTTCGCGGAGCCTTGGGTACGCGCCGGCCGGGTCAACCGATAGTGCAGCCACTGCCCGTCTTCGGCCTGGAGCCTGCCCAGCGTCGCCGAGCAGTGGTCATCGAGATAGGCAAAGTACGGATGGCCTTGTGTGATCGCATCCGTTGCAATTGTCTGCAGGCTGCCGTCGGCGAGGGAGCCGATGCGCACCTCGCCGGGGCTGTCCAGTGCCGTAAAGCGATCGATGAACCGGCCGCCGTCTGCGGCCACCACCACGTCGTGCCAGCCGGCCTGTCGGGTCAGGGCTGTGGGACTCGATACCGGGTCGGTGCCGTCGATGGCCAGCGAATAAACATGTTGTTCAACGGGAGTGTCGAACCAGCCGCTGAATAGCACCCGCTCGTCGCTGGCGTACAGAATCCGATTGACCCGACCGTCCCCGCGGGTCAGCTGCCGAGCCTGGCCGTTCGAATAAAGATACAGATGGCTTGAGCCGTCGCGCTCCGAAGTCCACAAAAACCGATCCGCACTCAGATGCTTGAAGTTGTCGTGCAGGTCGATCCAGGTGTCGGAGTGCTCCGTCAAACCCGGGCGCGAGTTGCCGGTGTCAGCAGCAAAGAACTGCAGGCGCAATTCCTGCTGATTACGACTTTGTGATTGCACCGCAACACAATCCCCGGCCCACGAGACTCGTGCGAGGTAATCGTCGTCGGCGCATCCATAGCCAAGCCTTTGTACGTTGCCAGAAACAAGTTCCTGCACGAACAACTCGACGTTCGCGTTGTTTGCCCCCGCATACGGATAGCGTTGCTCAATGACGTTGCAGCCGTCCGCTTCGATCTCGAAGCGCTGCGTGACCTCGATGGGGTTCTCATCGACCCGGGTATAGGCGAGAAAGGTTTCGTCTGGCGACCACCAGTACCCCTCGAAGCGGTGCATCTCCTCCTGGGCGATGAAATCGGCCAGGCCGTTAGAGATCCCGCCCCCGCCGTCGGTCGTCACCGCGGTTTCGGTACGGGTCGCGATCTCGTAGCGGTATAGATCGTGATCCCGGACATAGGATACAAACGTTGCCTTGGGTGAGAAACGCAGCTCCGTCTGGCGGCAGCCTTCGGGTGTGAATCGGTCGAGAACTCCGCTGGCGGTATCGAACAGGTAGCCGGCGCCGTCCGCGGGAATCAGCAGGTATGCGCCATCGGCGCTGAAGCTGTAGCTCGTGATGCCGGTGGCGAACTGGCGTTTGCGCTCGCGTTCGGCTTTTTCGGCGACGGACAGTTTGCCCGCCGGGACCACCAGTTTGGTGGCGTTGATCCAGCATTCCGAGATCCCTGAATCGATGGTGTAACGCCACAGGTCCATGCGTTCCCGGTTGTCGTCGGCCACTTTCAAAAATGCGATGAAATTGCCATCGGGTGAGAATTTGAGGTTGGTTGGCAGCGTTCCGGTCAGCGGCGGGTCGCTGAACAACCGCTCGACGGTCAGCTTCATCTTGCCGACAGGCGAGCAAACGCCTCGCGCGTCAGGTTCTCGGTGCCCGCGTCGGTGACCAGAACATTGTCTTCTATGCGGATGCCGCCGAAGGGCATCAGCTCCTCGACGATGGTCCAGTTTACCTGTCGAGTGTGATCACCCTCTCTGAGGGACCTCAGCAGTTGCGGGATGAAGTACAGGCCAGGCTCGATCGTGAAGACCTGATTTGTCTCCACGGGCCGAGTGAGGCGCAGGGTGGAATATTGCTCCGGGGGTGGGTTCTGGCCCCCCGCCGGGCTGGTCTGGTGTCCGCCAACGTCGTGGGTCTGGAGCCCCAGCAGATGACCGAGGCCATGGGGCAGGAAGCTACGTGTGATGCCCAGATCGAACGCTGCTTCTGAGGAGCAGTGCACGAGCTTGCTTTCCGCCAGCAGGCGCCCCAGCCGGCGATGCATGTCCTCGTGCAGATCCAGGTAGTTCTGGCCGGTCTCGATGCTGGCAATGAGTTCTAGCTGGGCGGCGTCCAGACCGGCAATCAATGCAGCGAACGTCTCGCTGCCGGGCTCGCCGGCGTCGGCTGCATAGGTGCGCGTGATGTCACTGGCGTAGCATAGATGGCGCGCGCCGGCATCGATCAGGAAACTCCTGCGCGCGGTCGGTGGGTCCCGGTCATAGTGCTGATAGTGCAGCACGCTGGCGTGTTCGTTCAAAGCGATGATGTTCGAGTACGGGACGTCGGCCTGGGTCTGCCGCGAAGCTTCGAGATAGCGCAGCTGGATTTCAAACTCGGCGGCGCCGGTGGCAAACGCCTCCCTGGCCGCGTGGTGCCCGGCAACCGCCGCCGCCGTTGCCTGGCGTATGCAGGACACTTCGAACTCGGTCTTGTAGGCGCGCTGGTAGCTCAGATGGCTAAGAAGCTGGGCGGGATTGAGCTCGCTGACGGGCAGGTTGCGGGATGCGTCCTCGCCCAGATTCTCACCGATCTGCTCACCGACATAGGCGACTCGATTGATCTCCTGGGCAGCGCCCAGCGCTGCGGCTTCGAGCTTTGCCGGGTCGCTGTAAAGCTGCAGATCCATGAACGGGCTCAATCGATCGGGGGCCTCGGGGGCCTGATGCCAGTAGTCCTCGGGCTGATAAAAGAACAACCTGGGTCTTTGTCCGGCTGTGACGAGCAGCAGGCTGTGCTCGCAATGGTCGTCGTTGAACCACTGCGTCAGGTGCGGATTAGCTCGAAAGACGGGTGCTTGATCGTCGAGGAAGTAGGGCCGTGCGTGTCCGGCGGCCACCAGGGCTGCATCGAATCCGGCCGCCTCCAGCGCATCGTTCCAGCGTGACTGGACAATCTGCAGGTGCTCGACGTAGGCGGCGTTGTCTTGGGTGTTGTCGGTGCTGCTCATGGGGCTTTAGTCGGAGTCAGGGAGTATACCGGTAATTCACGGTTTGCTCTCCACCCGCCGTGCGCTTCGTGATAGATTGCGCGGCTGAATGAGCGTAGCAAGCGGAGGACCGATGGCAGGATACGCCTACGTGGCGCCCAGCAGTCTCGACGAAGCTGTGGCGTTGTTAAGCGAGCATGCAGGACAAGGCAAGCGAGTTCAGATACTTGCCGGTGGAACCGATCTGCTCGTACAGATGCGATCGGTGGACAACTCGCCGCGCACGATCGTCGACATCAAGCAAATCGCCGAAACCAACAGGCTGGACATCGGCGCCCGTGAAACCTTTATCGGAGCCGCCATAGCGAGCGCGGTTCTCAACGAGAACGCCGATCTCAAGGCGCTGTTTCCGGGCTTGTTGGAGTCTGCAGATCTCATAGGTTCTGCGCAGATCCAGGGCCGGGCATCCATGGGCGGGAATCTGTGCAACGCATCCCCCGCCGGCGATACCATCCCGCCGATGATTGTCAATGCGGGTATCTGCGTCATTGCCGGATCCGCCGGCACCCGAGAACTCGCGGTGCAAGACTTCGTCACCGGCGTGGGCACTAACGTGTTGAAAGATGGTGAAATCCTGCTAGGGCTGAAGTTTCCAAATCCAGCCCCGCGCACGGCCGACGCCTACCTGCGATTCATTCCCCGAACCGAAATGGACATTGCGGTTGCCGGTGCCGCTGTATGCTTGACTCTGGCCGACGACGGCACCTGCACGGCCGCCCGGGTAGCCATTGGCGCCGTTGCAACCACCGTTTTGCTGGTCGCGGCAGCGGCGGATGCGCTCATCGGTACCAAGGTAGACGACACGGCATTGGCGGCGGCTGCAACCGCGTGCTCAGAAGCCTCTACCCCCATAACGGACAAACGTGGCACGGTCAAATTTCGTCGCAAGGTGGTGGGGGTTCTGTGCAAGCGAGCCGCCGCCATTGCCCGCGATCGGGCTTCAAGTTGAGACGCGCTGAGTTTTGTTGCGCACTTTTTGCCGCGGCCTTTTTGCTGCGTTCAAGGAATTCATGAGTCATGAACAAGATTCAAGTAGAAACGTCAATCAACGGTGAATCGGTTGAGTTCCTCTGCGAGCCCCAGCAGACTCTGCTGGATGTGCTGCGCGAAGAGTTATCCCGCACCGGCACCAAAGAGGGTTGCGCCACAGGAGATTGCGGGGCCTGCAGCGTTCTGTTGGACGACCGTCTGGTCTGTGCTTGCCTGGTGCTCGGCGCCGAGGCACAGGGCAAAGAGGTTACGACCATCGAAGGTATCGCAACCGAGGAGGGCCTGCATCCTCTGCAGCAGAAGTTCCTCGAACATGCCGCGTTGCAGTGTGGGATCTGTACTCCGGGCCTGATCGTTGCCTCCAAGGCGTTGCTGGACAAAAACCCGGATCCGGACGAAGAAACCATCCGTTACTGGTTGGCCGGCAACCTGTGCCGCTGTACCGGATACGATAAGATCATTCGGGCGGTGCAGGATGCAGCCCAAGAACTGGCGCACCCGGCTTGATGGGTTGAGCGTAGCTGAATTCTCGAGGAGGCTTGAAGAAAATGGCGGAAGCTGTTGATTATAAATACATTGGCACGAGTCCCATACGCCCCGATGGCGTGGACAAAGTCACCGGACGGGCTCAATTCGGTGCCGACCTGAACCTGCCGAACATGCTCTACGGCAAGGTCCTGCGCAGTCGATATGCTCACGCGCGCATCAAGAGCGTGGACCTCAGCGGGGCGTTGGCCCTGGATGGGGTTTATGCAGCCGTGTCCGGGGCCGACTTCCCCGAGGTTCAACATGGTGAATTGGGCGGCGAAGGTGGCGGCGATGTTGCCGATATCGCACAGAACATCATGGCTCGCGACAAGGTCCGCTATCATGGGCATGCCGTGGCCGCCGTTGCCGCGAAGTCGCTGTCCATCGCGGAGGCGGCGTTGGATGCCATCAAAGTGGAGTACGAGGTACTGACTCCGGTGCTGGATCTCGACGAGGCGATGTCCGAGAACGCCGTTCTCGTCGACGAAAATTGCTTCACCAAGAACCTTCCCGAGACGCCAGACAAGCCGAGCAACATCGCCGCAGTCATGCAGCTGACGCGTGGCAATGTGGACGAGGGTTTTGCGCAGGCCGATGTCATCGTCGAAGGTGAATACCGCATTCCTATGGCCCATCAGGGCTATATCGAGCCGCACGCGTGTACGGCGTCCATCAACGAAGCGGGACAGGCGACGGTCTGGTGCTGCACCCAGGGGCATTTCGAGTTCCGCTCGATGACCGCTAAGGTGCTGGACATGAACATCGCCGATCTGAAGTTCATCGCCTCGGAGATTGGTGGTGGGTTCGGTGGCAAGACCGTGATCTATCTGGAGCCGCTGGCCGTTCTGCTCTCGCAGAAATCGCGGCGTCCGGTGAAGATGATGATGACCCGGGAGGAAGTGTTTCGGGCGACGGGCCCGACCTCCGGCACCCATTGCAAGGTAAAAGTGGGCGCCAAGAAGGACGGCACTATCACCGCTGCGACCGCGTGGCTGGCGTACGAGGCCGGTGGTTTTGCGGGCGCGCCCATGGGTCCGGGCGCCATGGCGATCTTCGCGCCCTACGATCTGGAAAACTTTCATATCGAGGCGTTCGACGTGTTGGTGAACAAGCCCAAGGTTGCGGCCTACCGCGCACCCGGGGCGCCACAATCCATGCATGCCATGGAGATAGCACTGGACGATCTGGCCCGAGAGCTGAAGATGGATCCGCTGGATCTGCGCATGAAGAATGCGGCCGATGAGGGCACTCGGGCCCCGTATGGGCCGAAGTTTCCTGCCATCGGCTTCAAGGCGTGTCTGGAAGCCGCTATGGCACATCCGAGCTACACCAAGCCTTTGCCCGAAGGCGCGGGCCGCGGAGTTGCCGCGGGTTTCTGGTTCAATGTCGGCATGCAATCCAGCGCAGAAGTTCATATCAACGAGAACGGCACAGTCACTGTCGTCGAGGGCAATCCCGACATCGGTGGTACGCGTGCGTCCATGTGCCTCATGGCTGCGGAGACTCTCGGCATCCCCTACGAGCAGATTCGGACGCTTATCGGCGATACCGAGAGCACCGGGTTCTCCAACGTAACCGGTGGCAGCCGAACGACCTTTGCCACTGGCATGGCCGTGGTGCAAGCGTGTGAAGACATCATCACCCAGTGCAAGGCGCGGGCCGCGGCAACCTGGGGAATGGATGAAGATCAGGTGGAATGGGAAGACGGCCGGGCCGTACCCGCGCCCGGCGTGAACGCCGACGTGACGCCACTCACGCTCGCTGAGATCGCGGCCAATGCCGCCAAAACCGGTGGCCCGTTGCTGGGTCGCGCTTCGCTGAATGCCCAGGGCGCCGGGGCGTCGTTCACGGTGAACATCACGGATCTGCGGGTCGACCGAGAGACCGGCAAGGTAGACGTGCTCGCCTTTACCGCCATTCAGGATGCGGGAACCGCCATTCATCCGGCCTACGTCGAAGGACAGATGCAGGGCGGCGCGTCCCAGGGGCTTGGCTGGGCGCTGAACGAAGAGTACATTTTCGACGAGAACGGCGTGATGGAGAACGCGAGCTTCCTGGACTACCGGATGCCAGTAGCTTCGGACCTGCCCATGATCGACACCCAGATCATCGAGGTGCCCAACCCGAGCCATCCGTACGGCGTGCGCGGTGTCGGCGAAACGCCCATCGTGGCACCCTTGGCTGCTGCGGCAAATGCCGTGCGTGACGCAATCGGCGTGCGGATCAACGATCTGCCTTTGTCACCGCCGCGGATTCTCGAGGCACTTGATTGATACGCGGTTGATTCCGGGGGCACGTGCTCCCGGAATCTCTTCCAGGGTTTTTATCGAAGTCAAACAATGGCCAAGATCGTCTTCCCCGACCACCTCCTGCAGCACACCAATGGCGAGCGCGAAATCGACGTCGTTGCCAAGACGTTCCGTGAGTTGCTGATTGATCTGGATCAGCGCTGGCCTGGCTGCGCGAAGGTGATGGGCAAGTGCGCGGTCGCGATAGACGGCCAGATTTACCAGGACGCGTTCTTAGAGCCCCTGCAAGCGGACAGCGAGGTGTTCTTCATGCAGAGGATCGAAGGCGGCTGAAAGCGTGCGCTTGTCACCCAGATGGCGCTGACTCAATCGAGAGCCTGAACCCCGCATCCGTTTGCACTGCAACCAACCGCAGAAAGCGGTTGTGCACACCGAGCATGCCTTCGAACAGTGCAAGCCACACCTCCCGGACGACCGGGTGCACGTCCTCGGCGCTAAACATGCGCCAGCTCGTTTGCAGCAGACAGCCCGGCTCAAGAGTCACGGCGTCGCCGGATGCTTCCAGCAGCCGCGCACTGAGCTCGAGGAACGCATCGGCGGAATCGTTAGTGATGCCGAGCGCCGCGGCGCTCTGATCGTAGTAGTGCATGCCAATCTGCAGGGCGCACAGCCGGCCCAGATAGCGCGCCTCTGCCGGACCCAGCATGGCGACCAGCAACGGTAGGGCGTTGCGAATGTATTCCATTGCATAGTTGCGATGGGCCTTGGCCTGGCGCGCCTGTGGCCAGTTCGCGACGTCAAGCGCGGGAAGATCGGCGGGGGTTATGCGGGGGCACGACTGCTCGGGTCGGAACGTCAATCGTTGCTCGGGCGCAAGGTCGGTGTCGTACTCATAGTAGTAGCCTTCCAGTCCCGGCTGTCCATCCACCGTGGTCTTGGTGCACACAAAACCGAGGCGCGGGTTGCCCAGGCTAACGCCGTTGTGGGCGTGCCAGCCGCGCAGCATGGCCCGGTTTACCGCACTTGGAATGCCGCAGATGGCGGCCCCTTGCCACATCCAGCGCGGCGGTGGGTAACGGACCCAGGCCTTGCGCTGCGACTCCTCGAAATACTCGACCTTTACGCCGCCGAGCTGGTTGGAAAAGTAGTGGTACTTGGCCGCGGCCACGGCATGGGGTTGGCCGGCCAAGCCCAGCTTTTCGAGCCCGGGCAGGAATCGTTGCAGATGCTGCCGACGGAACAGACGAAAGACGAATTCTTCGGCCGCAGCGGCATCTTTGTGCGCGACAAGCGTGAGCACGAGCCCGGTGATCCATCCGTGATAGATGTCGGCAACCGCAGCCGGTGCGCTTGCTGCTTGGAACTGGGATACCGGGGCTGAGTCCACTGTGGAATTCTTAGTTCGATGACATTGCCGGAGTCTAGCGCATCCCCGGGGTGGAGATTGGGAGCGCTGTAGTATGAGCGCGGTTGCAGGTGCTTTGCTTTGCGGGGTGTTGTTAGCGCGTGCCGAAACTCGTCAATCTGGGTTCGTTGTGTATCGATCAGGTGTATCGAGTACCCAACATCGCCAACGCCGGAGAAACCGTCGCGAGCCTCGGCCACGACACCTATCCAGGTGGCAAGGGTCTCAATCAGTCGCTTGCGGCTGCCCGTGCGGGTGTCGCGGTGAGTCACGTCGGATGTGTTGGCGCCGACGGCGAGTGGTTGAAGACTGCGTTACGTGAGTCGGGGGTAGAAGTAAGCGGGGTACGGAGCGTCGCGGGGGGTTCGGGTCATGCGATCATCCAGGTCGATGCGGCAGGTCAAAATGCCATCGTCGTTGTTGGCGCCGCCAATCGCGGGGTGGAGGAGACGGATCTGGAGGTTGCACTCGGCCAGATGCACGCCGGCGACTGGCTGTTGATTCAAAACGAGATCAATGATCTGGAGCGCGTGCTGGCTGGTGCGGCTCGACGTGGGGTTGCCCTCGCTTTCAATCTGGCCCCGGTTGACGGGCGCGAGCGAGGTTACGATCTCAGCTCCGTGAAGTTGTTGATTGTCAACGAAATCGAAGCCGCCGCGCTCGCCGGGGTGAAGCAGCCGTCGGCTGCCCTGGCGCGGATCGGTGAGAGGTTGCCAGACACCGACGTGGTGTTGACGCTGGGCCGCGAGGGATTGCTCTACGCCGGTCCGAGCGGCCAGGGCAGCACTCCGGCGTTCGCTGTTCAAGCCGTAGACGAGACCGGCTCCGGGGATGCTTTCATCGGCTACCTGATGGCCGGGTTGTTGCAGGGGCTTGGCCTGCCAGACGCGCTCGTGCTTGGCGCTGCTGCCGGTGGCCTGGCCGCTACCCGGGAAGGGGCGGCGAGCTCAATTCCAGATCTCGAATCCGTTCGCGGGCTTATTGCCAGCGCTCGAGCGAACCCAAAAGGCTAGAGTGCCAGCCCGGTAACCGCACTGAGGTCTTCGATCGCTTGCGTCTCGCTGAGCACCTTGATGGTATGCATGCCCAATGCCCGCGCGGGTTTCAGGTTGACGCCGAGGTCGTCCAGGAACACGACAGCCGAGGGCGCGACCCCTAGGCGTTGGCACGTTAGCTCGTAGATGCGTGGATTCGGTTTGCGGATTCCTTCGACGCTGGATTCCACCACCACATCGAACAGTTCCATCACCGCCGCCATCTGCTCGGCTCGCTCTGCGTTGCGCGCCATGCCCGGACCGGCTCCGGATTTCACGTTGTTGGTGATGCACGCGACCTGAAAGTTGGCCTTGCAGCGTTTGAGGGTCTCCACCATTCGCGGGCGCAGGTGCCCGGACAGCAAATCTACGACCTGACGACCCTGGATCCGGTACCCCTGGGCGGCAGATTCCGCCGCGAACTTTGCGTCGAATTCCTCGATGCCGATGTTGCTGGATTCGAACTGCGCCCAGGCATTGTGGTCGGGGTTGGTGGCGTTGATGCCGCGAATGAAATCCTTTGGCATGCCGTGATCGGTCTCGTAGCGATTGAACGCCTCGAATGGACTGGTGGTCAGCACGCCGCCGAAATCCCACAAAATGGCTTTGATGCTCATAAATTGCCTTTCGCTGGATGGTTCGAACTGTTTCGTTCGCGCTTGATTAGAACGTGAAATAGCCGCCGTCAATCAGGAACGTGTCGGCGGTGTGATAAGCGCTGGCATCGCTCATCACGTAGATGGCGATGGCGGCAAAATCCTCCGGGGCGCCCCAGCGGCGCATGGGTATGCGCCGCATGACATTGTCTACGAACTTCGGATTCAGGAAATTCTCCTTGGTCATGGCGGTCTCGATCCAACCCGGTAGGATCGTGTGTGCGGTAACCCCGTAACGCGCGTACTCCACGGCGAGCGCTTTGATCATGGCCACCAGGCCGCCCTTGGTGGCGGCGTAATGTTCCCCGCGCGCCTGGCCGGAGATCGCTGCGAGGCTTGCGGTTGCCACCAGGCGTCCGCCCGGGTCTCCTGCCTCGGCCCGCTTACGCATATGCTGCGTGGCGTATTTGAAGGTATAAAAAGCGCCATCGAGATTGACGCTGGTAATGCGCTGCCATTCAGCGTCGGTGGTCTCGTCGAAGCGCGTTCCGCGACCACCGATACCGGCGTTGGCAAAGCATCCGTCGACGCGCCCGTGGTCGCGTAACGTTGCTTCGAAGCAACGTGCAACATCGTCCTCACGGGCCACGTCTAAGCACTGGGTTGAAATCTTCGGGCCGTAGGACATCAGTTGCTCTTTAGCCGCAGCGTTTTTGTCGGGGTTTGATCCCCACACGCTGACCTCGGCTCCGGCCTGAACCAGCGCTTCGGCCATGCCGAGCCCGATGCCGCCATTGCCGCCGGTAATCAGCACCACCTTGCCAGTTAGATCGAAGGGTTTGAAGCTCACCTGTGCCATTCCTAAACGCGCGTGGATTCTATGTGAATGCCCGCGCGGCGGCCAAGAGTCTTCACCTAGTCGTTCCGGCGGGTCTCTGCTAGCGTTGCGCGACTGCCATGCAATCGGGGTGAGCTATGGATTTGCAGGATGGGGTGGCCATCGTCACCGGATCTTCTTCAGGCGTGGGCGCCGCAACCGCGCGCCAGCTCGCCGAACGCGGTGCTAACGTGGTGATCAACTATGCCCATAACGAGGATGGCGCCCGGGCAACGCAGGAAGCCTGTGAAGCCTATGGTGTGGAAACTGCCGTGGTGAAGGCCGACGTGGCCGACGACGGCGATTGCCAACGGCTCGCCGCTGCAGCGGAGCAACGCTGGGGTAGGATCGATGCGCTGGTGAACAATGCCGGAACCACGAAATTCTGCGCGCACCACAATCTGGATGGTCTGGATCGACAGGATTTCCTGGACATCTACTCGGTCAACGCGGTCGGGCCCTATCAGATGGTCAGGGCCGTGGAGCCCGCCATGCGCCGTGGCGGTCGGGGCAGCATCGTGAACGTGGCCTCCATCGCCGCGGTGATGGGCATCGGCAGCTCGATTGCGTATGCCGCATCCAAAGGCGCGCTGGTCACCATGGGACTGTCGCTGGCGCGAGTTCTCGGGCCGGAGATAAGGCTCAATACGGTCTGTCCGGGTTTCATTCAGGGCGAATGGCTCGAGCAGGGCATGGGCGCGGAAAACTATGCGCGGGCGAAAGCCCACCTGGAAACGTCCAGCCCGCTGCAGCTGACGGCCACGCCCGACACGGTGGCCGAAGCGATTCTGTATTTCCTGGCCGGGGCCGACATCGTTACCGGGGAGACGTTAATCCTCGACGGCGGTTACCACTTGAATCAGCTGCCGTTCGCCCGACGCTGAGCGCATGAAAGTATTGCGGCTGGTGCGGCTGGTGCGGCTGTCGCGGTGGGATCGAGTCGGGTCCT
>SMVB01454127.1_pt1 | contig 28497 bp, 29 predicted proteins | sample 2456461 | NCBI WGS metagenome assembly SMVB01 (sample SAMN11095934, study PRJNA526329) | marine sediment metagenome | biome: Marine sediment; feature: Surficial sediment; material: Deep marine sediment; isolation source: Hadal surficial sediment | place: Pacific Ocean | collected 2014-05 | depth... | reverse complement strand
TGATGCCGCAATCGGTGGTGCGTCTTTCTGCCGGGCGAACCGAGCTGAGTGAGGAGGCACAGGCGCTGTGTTTCTTTGCCGGTGCGGGGTCGATCTTCTGTGGCGATCGACTGCTGACCACGCCCAATCCACAGCTCGATGCGGATGTGCAGATGTTCGAACACCTGGGGCTGACGCGCCAGCATCTGTGAGCGTGGCAATCACCGGGCCGCTGTATTTCGAGGATCTGCCCATCGGTTATGAATCCATTGTGGGCTCCTATGAGCTGAGCGCCGAGGAAATTATTGAGCTCGCCAGTCGATGGGACCCGCAGCCGTTTCACATCGACGAAGAGGCGGCAAAGAATTCGGTGTTCGGCGGTCTGGTGGCTTCCTCCCTGCACCTGTTCGCCATTTGTACGCGATTGTTTTTCGATCACGCCGATGAAATCCAGACCGTTGCCATGCTGGGTAAGGACAAGATCCGGCTGCCCAACCCTGCGCGTGCGGGTTCCACCCTGACCTACTTCACCCGGTGTATCGATCGACGCGAATCAAAGGGTCGTCCCGACGTAGGCATCGTGACCTTCGAAGATGAACTGAAGGACGAAAACGGTAAGACGGTCCTCACTCAAGAAGTGACGCTGATGGTGGCGCGAAAACCTCAGGCGTCAGTATAGGTGACAGGCCACCTCACGGCCTTCTTCGGCCAGAGGAATCAACTCCGGCGTCGTTTCGCGGCAGACATCCATCACCTTCGGACAGCGGCTGGCGAACCGGCAACCCTGCGGCACGTTTACCGGTGACGGTATCTCGCCGCTGATGGTGGTGGACGCTCGCCGGCGCTCGCTCTTGGGATCCGGCTCGGGGTTTGACGCGATCAGAATCTGCGTATAGGGATGCTTGGCGTCGTAGAACACGTCGTTGGCGGGCCCGATCTCCACCAGAGAGCCCAGATACATCACCGCCATGCGGTCGCTCACATATCGCACCATGGATAGATCGTGGGCAATGAACAGCAGGGTAAGGCCCATGGAGCGCTTCAGATCATCCAGCAGGTTCACCACCTGGGCCTGCACGGAAACGTCCAGCGCCGAGATTGGCTCATCGCACACCACGAACTCGGGTTCCAGGATCAGCGCCCGGGCGACGCCGATGCGCTGGCGTTGGCCGCCGGAAAACTCGTGCGGGTAGCGCGACATGTGATCGGGCTCCAGGCCCACGCGCCGCAGCCATTGGGCAACCTGCTCACGTACATCGCGGGAACTCAAGCTGCTGTGCAGACGCAGGCCCTCACCGATGATCTCACCCACGGTCATACGCGGGTTCAACGACGAGTAGGGGTCCTGGAAGATCATCTGCATCTTCTTGGCGTACTTTTGAAAATCCGCGGGCTTGTAACGCTGCGGCAGTTGCTCGCCGCGATAGCTCACGCTACCGCTGGTCTTGTCGTGCAGGCCCACCACCGTTTTGCCGTAGGTCGACTTGCCTGAGCCGCTTTCGCCCACCAGGCCAACAATTTCCTGCTCGTGAATGGCGAGGCTCACGCCATCGAGCGCGTGCACTGCCTCGCCGCGCCCAAGGCTGAAATGCTTGGTGAGACGATGTGTCTCGAGCAGCACCGGTCGGGTCGTCACGCGCCGACCTCACGGTAGTAGAGCCCATCCACGCGGGAGACGGCCGATTCGTGGTGTTGCCAGCAACGCGCGTAGTGCTGCTCGGCCACAAAATAAGGCTCGGGATCGGTGCTGTCGCACACCCGCATCGCATGGGGGCAACGCGCCGCGTAGGCGCACCCGGTCGGGGGATGGAACAGATCCGGCGGGCTGCCGTCGATGGGTTTGAGCTCATGGGCGCGCTCGGGGTCGTTGTTCGGCATGGCGGCGCGCAATCCGAGCGTGTAGGGATGCGCGGAACGATAGAAAATGTCGTCCACCGTACCCTTTTCGGCGATCTGCCCGGCGTACATCACCAGCACCTCGTCGGCCATTCGTGCCACCACGCCCAGATCGTGGGTGATCAGAATGATCGCCATGCCGGTTTCGCGCTGCAGGTCACTCATCAGGTCGAGAACCTGCGCCTGAATGGTGACATCCAGGGCGGTGGTCGGCTCGTCCGCGATCAGAATCGCCGGCTCGCAGGCAATGGCCATCGCAATCATCGAGCGCTGCAGCATGCCGCCGGAGAACTCGAACGGGTATTGCTTTGCGCGTTTGGCAGCTTCGGGAATGCGCGTCATATCGAGCAGTTCGATGGCCCGTTGGAAGGCTTGTTTTTTGCTGTAGCCCCGGTGCACCTCCAGCGTTTCGGCGATCTGGGAGCCGATGTTCATCGTTGGGTTCAGCGACGACATGGGGTCCTGAAAGATCATGCCGACCTGGCCGCCGCGGATGTCTTCGCCGTTGAACACCTTGCGGCCGATGATGTCGACGCCGCGCAGCTTCGCTGTGCCGCTGGTGATGCGTCCCGGCGGCATGGGAATCAGACCCATGATGCTCTGCACGGTCACCGATTTTCCGCAGCCGGACTCGCCCACGATGGCCAGCGTCTCACCCGCGTCCACGCTGAAGCTCACCCCGCGCACCGCCTGCACCGTGCCGCCGTAGGTGTCGAACTCGACCTTGAGGTTTTCGACTTCCAGCAACGGCCGGGTATCGTCGCGGCTCGTTCGCTCGACCTGATCTAGCGTCATTCGGTCGACCTCATCCGTGCATCCAGCGCATCACGCAGACCGTCACCCAGCAGGTTGAATGCCAACACCGTCACGCTGATGAACAGCGCCGGGAAGATGAGCTCGTGGGGTGTTGTGAGCATGGTGCGAATACCTTCGTTGCACATGCTGCCCCACGACGGTGTTGGCGGAGCAACCCCCATGCCGATGAAGGACAGGAAGGCTTCGGTGAAGATGGCGCTCGGCACCGCGAACGTGAACGTGACGAGAATCACGCCAATAGTGTTGGGGATCATGTGCCGCAGCACCAGATAGTTGGTTTTAGCGCCCAAAACACGCGCAGCGCTGATGTAGCCCTCCTCGCGAATCTGCAGGATCTGACCCCGCACGAGGCGTGCGGTTCCCGGCCACGACAGCAGCACCATGGCCAGCAGCATGGGCATGATGCCGCTCTCGCCCGGGCCGATGCCGAAGCCGATCTTGAAGAGAATCATGAACAGCAGGAATGGCAGCGCGATGACGAAGTCGGCGAAGCGCATCATCAGCTGGTCGAAACGCCCGCCCATGAAGCCGGCCACGCTGCCGTAGAACACCCCGAACAACACGTACAGAAAAGGTGCACAGATGCCGATGAACAGCGACACGCGGGCGCCGTTGATGAGCCGCGCGAGCAGGTCACGTCCGAGGTAATCGGTACCAAGAGGGTGCAGCGCGAGGCTTACGGTGTCGCCAACCCCAAGCGTTGTGTGTGCTCCGGGGAGGCCGCGGGCTCTGGTCTCCTGCAACGAGATCACCCGGGAGACGCTCACTTCGAGAGTTTGTTGATCGATAACGTTACCCAGCGAATCGATGCCCACCACGGTGTAGAAGTAGGCTCGCGGAACCAGCGCCAGCAGATCCTCGAATCGCGTCTGATCGGCGGAGAAGTTTTCGCCCAGCGGCAAGCCCAGCGCGTTCTCCGGCCCGATGGGGAAGATGTTGCGGTAGATCTGATACCCCGCGGCGCCCGCGGTTTTGTCCCACGCCAAGCGCACCGCCTGGGTGGTCCCGGGTTGCGCCAGCCTCAGGCCGCTCGCCGGAGGCATGACCGATGCCCCGTCCCATGGCGCGTAGGGTTCCACGATCCTCGCGCTGCGGTCGGTGCCCGGGGGTAGGCTGATCTGGTCCACATCCTGGGCGGCGGGATCCACTGCCCAGAAGAAGGGCCCCAACAGGGTAAATGCCAACAGACCAACCACGATGTACAGCGAGATCAGTGCCCGGCGATTGGCCTTCAGGCGGACCCATGCGTCTTGCCAGTAGGACAGCGATGGTCGTGAGATCGTTTGAATTTCACGTGTTGCCTGGATCGGCTCGAAGTCCCGAGCGGTGAGAGCGGTTTCTGCCATGCCCTACTCCAACCGCACGCGTGGATCGATGAGGCCATACAGGAGATCCACCATGATCACCATGAACACCAGAAACGACCCGTAGAACACGGTGGTGCCCATGATCACCGTGTAGTCGAGCTGCTGCACGGCCTGCACGAAGTAGCGGCCGAGTCCTGGAATGGCGAACACCAGTTCCACCACGAACCCGCCCGTGGTAATCGCGGCAATGGACGGGCCCAGCACCGTGATGACCGGCAGGATGGCGTTGCGCAGCTGATGATGGGTGAAGATGCGGGTCGGCGGCAGCCCCTTGGATTTGGCCGTGCGGACGAAATCAGAGCCGACGATCTCCAGCATGGAGGAGCGCATGAGCCGGGTGAGGTAGGCCATGGTGCCGAGCCCCAGCACCAGCGAGGGCACCAGCATGTGCCAGATGGTTCCCCAGCCCGCCACCGGCAAAAGCGAAAAGCCCAGCACGTCGTTGATGTTCACCAGGCTCAGCTGGCCGACGGCCGCGACCACGAAGCTCGGCACCGAGATGCCCAGGATCACCAGGAACATGATGACCACATCCGGCAGACGGTTGCGATACAGCGCGGTCAGCGCCCCCCACAGCACCCCGCCAAGGCCGGCGAATACCACGGCCAGAATGCCGAGGGTGGCAGAGACCGGAAAGTGCTCCCGGATGATGTCGTTGACCTCGCGGTTCTGCTGGGTGAACGAGATGCCGAAGTCTCCGCGCGAGAGGTTGCCCATGTAGATCAGGTACTGATCCAGAATCGGTTTGTCGAGCCCGTACTTGGCTTCGAGGTTTGCGCGGATCTCGGCGGTAGCGGCTTTTTCGCTGGCCAGCGGGTTGCCCGGCACGCTGTGCATGGCAATGAACGTGGCGGTGGCAATGAACCAGACCGTGATGATTCCCTGCAGCAGCCGCTTCAACGAGTATTTCAGCATGCTTGTGCAATCAGCCGTCGACGACGAATGCGTTGGTGAAGTCCGGGTCCGGACCCACCGCTCGCCGCACGATGCCGCCCAGCGCCGGGTTGGTTACGTACGTCGTCCCGCGTTCATAGTTGATGAGGATCACCGCATCTTCATGAAGGATGTCCTGGATCGCGGCGAAGGCTTCCATGCGCGTGCGTGGCTGCAACGCTTCCTGGGCGATGCTTACCTGGCGGTCGAGTTCCGCGTTGCTGTAGCGGCCGCGGTTGTTCAGGTTCCACGACGCGAACAGATCGCCGAAGGTCAACGGGTCGTCGTAGTCGGGGCCCCATCCGGCCATCACCATATCGAAATCGCCTGAGGTCATCTTCGCCAGACGTTGCTTGAAGATCTGCTTGTCGATCTTGATCTCCAGCCCCAGGTTTTTCTTGAAGACCTGCTGGAAGTACTCGGATTGGGTATTGGATAGCGGGTTGTCGCCGGTGAGGACCACGAGCGGCGGAATCTCGGTAACCCCCAGCTCCTGCTTGGCCTTCTCCAGATAAGCGCGGGCCTTGGCCACATCCATCTGGGTTTTAGGTGCTGGATATTCCTGGCGAAAGTAGCCGTTCACCCCGCGCAGCCACACCGGGAACAACGACTCACCCGGCAGGTAGCCGGGCAGTTTGGTGACTTTGTACACGAGTTCTGCCGGGTCGACGGCGTGCTGCATGGCCTTGCGCAAATTTTTGTTGCGGGTCAGCCGCCCGTCGCGGTGGTTGAACTCGATGTAGAACACCGATCCGTCCATGAAGCGCTTGATGTGCCAGCGCTGCTCCATGGCGTTATCGAGGTGTTCGGCCAGCAGGCCGGTGTATGCAACCTTGTTATCTTTGAACAGGTTGATCGTGGCGTTGGCATCGGAGGTGATGTAGGGGAAATCCAGGACATTGATCTTGATGCGCTCGGCGTTCCAGTACAGCGCGTTTTTCTCCATACGCACGTGGGCACCGTGCACCCAGCGGGTGAGCGCGAACGGGCCGTTGTAGATCAGCGTGTCGGCGTCTGCGCCGTAGCGACCCTGGGTGGACTCGTAGAAATCCTGGCGGATCGGGCCGTAAGTTGGAAATGCGACCAGCTTGTCAAAGTACGCCACGGGGCGTTCGAACACCACCTCGAGCGTGTGATCATCGAGCGCGCTCACGCCGAGTTCTGAAAGTGGTTTGCTGCCCTCGTTGATGGCCTGGCCGTTCTTGACCGGGTAGAGAATGAAGGCGTACTCCGAGGCGTTGGCCGGATCCACCGCCAGGCGCCAGCTGAACACGAAGTCGTGGGCGGTCACCGGCAGGCCGTCGCTCCAGCGCGCGTCTTCGCGTATCCAGAACGTCGCGCCGGTTTCGGTAACCTCCCAGCGCTCGGCCATGCCGGGTGCCAGGCGATTGTGCTTGTCGTAGCGCAACAGGCCTTCCATCACGTGTCCCAGGATCATGCCGCTTACCTGGTCGGTCGCAAGAGAGCTGTTGAGCTGCGGCGGTTCCTGGCTCAGAAACAAGGTAACGGTCTTGGTTTGGGGGTCGACGGCGACGTTGGCGGTTGCGGTGGCGCCGGTGAGGCTGGAGGCCCAGGCCAGGGCGTACATCAGGATGCCGATGCCGCCGACGCTGCCGAGTGCGAAGAACACCAGTTGCTTTCCGGCGGAACGGGTAAAGGAGTCTTCTGTGCTGAGGGCCGTGCTCAAAGTCCGCTCCTACGCGGCCACCCGCAGCAGGTTCCCCACGACGCGCTCCAGATGCATGAGGCTGTTGCATTCGTCCACCTGATGGCAGTACGCGGTGTATCTGCGCATTTCGGAATCACCCACCCCCCAGGAATTGCGCGGCTCTGGATTCAACCAGATCAACCGTCTGCAGCGGTCGTACATCTCTTTGAGGGTGTCTGTTCGTGGATCGCCATAGTTGTTGCGCGCATCGCCCAGGATGACGATGGTCGTGCGGTTGTCCACCTCGTCCAGGCACAGCTTTTTGAAATCTCCGAACGCCTGACCGTAGTCGGTGGAGCCGCCGCTGTAGTCATGAATGGTTTTCGCAATGGCATCTTCGAGGTCGTTGCGCTCGAACAGGTCCGTCACTTCCCCGAGGTCCGAGGAGAAGGCGAACGAGCGCACCTTCGGCATCACCTCTTCGAGGCTGTACAGAAACATCAACATGAAGCGTGCGTAGTTGGCGACCGACCCGGACACGTCGCAGATGGCGAACACCTTGGGGCGGTCGATCTTCACCGACTTCCAGTGCAAGTCGAAGATCGCGCCGTCGTAGGCCATGTTGTGGCGCAGGGTGCGCGGAATGTTGATCTGGCCCCGCCTGAAGACCCTTTTGCGCCGTGAATGCAGCGAGACCAGCTTCTTGGCCATGCGGAAGACGATTTCCTGAATCATCCGGAAACTGCGCTGCTCGATGTTAGACAGTTTCACCTTGCGCAGCAGCTCCTCACGCAGGCGTCTGCCCGAGACGTCGGCGTGCAGCAGAAACTGTCTTTCAACGTAGTCGCGAATCTGTTCGCGAAGCCAGTCGCGCCGATGGCGCAGCTCCTGGCCCAGGCGCCGTTCGGGCACGCTGGGGGCCTGGCGCAGGCTTGAGATCTCGCGGTTCAGATCGGCAAGGCCCATGTGCTCCATGATTCTGCGGGTGTACAAACCCTTCTGGGTGAAAACCTCGATATCGCGCACGTTGACCGCTTCTCCGGCACTGGCCACGGCTACCGAGAGCTCAACCTTGGAATCGCCCATGATCAGCAGACCGAGCTCGGAGCCTGGCTCGGTCATGGCGCCGGGGCCGAGGTTTTCTTCCTCTTCTTCTAGGCCAGATGCCTGCTTGCTCTTCTTTCCGCCGCCACCGGTGCCGCCGCCTCTGCCTTCGTTTCCTTCAGCCCCTTCACTTCCGGAGGCGTCCCCACCGCCACCTTCGGCGCGATCAGGCCCGTCGATGTCGTCCGCGATCGCGGCATCCCGGCTGCCCTGCACATCGCTGAACGAGAAGTACTGATCGAAGCAGTTGTCGAAGGTTTCCTTTTCATCGGCCGTTTTCGACAACACCAGCGACAGCGAACGTTTCAGCGCGGCGCGATTTCTGTAGCCCACCAGTTCCACCGTATTGAACGCATCCAGGGTCTCTGCGGTGGAAATACGGACTTCCACATTGCGCAGCGCGCGAATAAAGTTGGCCAGCGTACGATCCATGCGGATCTATTTCAGCACCTTGCTGGTCAGCGTGGTGATTTCGGTATTCACGTTTTCGATGTCTTCCTGGTACTTCAGGATCACGTTCAAGGTATCGCGCACCAACTGCGGGTCCAGGGATTCGGTGTGCAGCAGCAGCAGGGTTCGCGCCCAGTCGATGGTCTCGCTGATGGCCGGCGCCTTCTTCAGATCGAGATCCCGCAACTCCTGTATGAACGCGACCAGCTGGCGTCGGAGTTCCGGCGGTATCTCCGGAACCCGCGCATGGATGATGCGTTGTTCCAGATCCACGTCGGGAAACGGAATATACAGGTGCAGGCAGCGCCGTTTGAGCGCGTCGGAGATCTCCCGGGTATTGTTGCTGGTGAGGAATACCATTGGCGGCTGGTGGGCGGCCTTGATGGTGCCGATCTCCGGAATGGAGACCTGAAAGTCGGAGAGCATTTCCAGCAGCAGCGCTTCGAATTCGTGGTCGGACTTGTCTACCTCGTCGATCAGCAGCACGCAGCCGTCTTTTTCCTTCAACGCCTTGAGCAGTGGTCGGGGCTCCAGAAACTCCTCCGAGAAAAAGATGTCACCGAATTCGTGCAGCCGCTCGACAGACTGGGCGAAACCTCTGGCCCCCTGCAGCACCTCGTTCAGGGTTTCCTTCAGCACCTGGGTGTAGAGCAGTTGCTTGCCGTATTTCCACTCGTAGATGGCCTTGGATTCGTCCAGACCTTCGTAGCACTGTAGACGGATCAGCGGCAGCGCGAACATGTCGGCGGTGGTTTTGGCGAGCTCCGTCTTGCCCACTCCGGGCGGTCCTTCGATCAGAATGGGCTTGTGCAGGTGGTAGGCGAGATAGACGGCCGTGGCGATCTGATCGCTGCAGATGTAGCGGTGTCCATCAAAGGCGCCTTTGAGGCTGTCCACTGATTCGGTGAGTTCTTTGATGTCGACTGCCGCTTCGGCCACTGCTTCCCCCGGTCTGAATGAGAGCTTCGAATCCGCGCGAGGCGATGCCTCGTTTCGCACTGCACAAAACCGTTGATTATCGCTTTGCCCCGGGGGCTTGTATACCGGACCCCGATGCGGAACCCGCGCAGGGAGCGGGCTCCGGCCGCGAAGGGTCCGGGAAGTCCCTCCTCCGGGCCATCAATCGTCTGCGTGGATACGTATCAACCCTTCCTGCACGGCAGACGCCACGAGCTCCCCGGCTCGGCTGTAGATGAGCCCGCGGTTCAACCCGCGTGCGCCGCCGGCGCTGGGGCTATCCTGCACGTAGAGCAGCCACTCGTCGGCGCGGAACGGCCGGTGGAACCACATGGCGTGGTCCAGACTCGCCATCTGGATGTTGTCGCGCATGAAGCTTACTGCGTGCGGCAACGTGGCGGTGTCCAACAGCGACCAGTCCGACAGGTATGCCAGCACGCACTGGTGCAGGCGCTGATCGTCGGGCAGCGGGTCCCGGGATTTCATCCAGCACATCTGAAACGGCGCGCGCTTTTCCGGCCGAAGGGGGTCCTGCGGGTCGATGGGCCGCACCTCGATGGGCCGATCCCGATCGAGGGCTTCGCTGAACGCTTCGGGCAGTTGCTCGGCCCATTTTTTGCGCAGCTCGCTCTCGTCGGGAAGATCGTCCGGGCCCGGGGCTTCGGGCATGGGCATCTGATGGCTCAGGCCTTGTTCTTCGATCTGGAACGAGATCGACATGTTGAAGATGGCTCGCCCATGCTGAATGGCCACCACCCGGCGCGTGGTAAAGCTCCTGCCGTCGCGAATCCGGTCCACCGTGTAGACGATGGGCACGTCGGTGTCACCGCCGCGCAGGAAATAGCCATGCAGCGAGTGGGCGTGACGGTCCTCGGGCACCGTGCGCGAAGCTGCCACCAGCGCCTGGCCAAGGACCTGGCCCCCGTACACCCGCTGCCAGCCTTCGTTCGGGCTGGTTGCGCGATAGTGGTTCTTCTCGATCTCCTCGAGATCGAGCAGTTCGATCAGATCGTTGATGGATCGCTGGTCGCTCATGGGGCGGGTGCTGCGGCCTAACTACGAGGGGGTGCTATTGTAGTCGCGGAATCGGCCGGCGAGAATGATTCCGGCCTACGCAATCGCAGGAGGATCCATGCCGTCACGCCGTGAGTTGATTCAACTCAACAGCGATGAGGTTCGCGAATATCTGGTAGAGCAGAAAACGCTCATCATCATCTCCAACGGAAAGGATGGCTACCCGCATCCCATGCCCATGTGGTTCTACGCTGACGATGCGGGGTGTCTGTATTGCACGACGTTCACCAAGGCCCAGAAAGTGTTGAACTTTCGGCGTGACCCCAAAGCCGCGTTGCTGGTGGAGAGCGGCGAGGAGTACGCCCAACTCAAGAGCGTGCTGATCTATGCGAGCACCGAAGTGATCGATGATTTTGACGCGGTGTGTGATGCGCTGGTGAATATCACCACCAAGGGCCGGGACGATGTTGCGCCGGACGAGATCGCCAAGCTGCGCACCGGCGTTGCAAAAACCGCGGAGAAACGCGTGCTGCTGAAGTTCACCCCGGATCGCTATGTGAGCTGGGATCACGCCAAGCTCGGCGGATCCTATTGATCTACTTCGGACGCTGAAGGGCGAGATAGATCGCCGCAGCGTATCCGGCCGAGCCGAAGATCATGCACATCACCACGATCTGATAGCGCACTGCAACAAGCGGCTCCACGCCGGACAGGATCTGGCCGGTCATCATGCCCGGCAACGACACCAGACCCACCGCCAGCAGCGCGTTGATCTGTGGAATGAGCGCTGCATCCATAGCGGTTGCGCGCGCCTGCAGATAGGCGGCGGACCTACCCAGCTCAGACTCGAAACGCTCAGCCGCAAGGCTGACGGTGTTCATGGCGTTAGCGAAAATCATGCCGGCCAGGGGCACGACGAAGCGCGGCTCGAACCAGCGCGGCAGGTCCAGCACAACCTGGGTGATGAGTGCCAGCATCAGCATCCCGCAGATGGAAATGGCCGCGAGTGAGCAAAGGTATTTGCGCGCACTGCGGCTCGTCAGCGGGCGCAACGCAATCCAGGCCGCCACGCCCATCATGAGCACCAGCACCGCCGCGACCACCCACGGGATCTCGGTATCGAATATGAAGGTGAGCACGTAGCCCACAGCGAGCAGCTGCGCCAGCATGCGCACGTTCGCCATTAGCGCCTGGCCTGCGTTCAGTGACCAGGCGCGCATGATCAAGAGCAGGCCCACACTGGGGACTAGCGCCAGCATCAGCGATCCATAGGAAACGGTCGGCAAAGCCTGCATGAATCGCGCCTCGTATTTACGGTAGGGGCGAATGTTTTGCATCCGCCCGGCCGCCTACGGTTTCAAGCTGCCAGCACCAACAACCAGATTGCGCAGCCCAGCGAGCCGAAGAATATCAACGAACGCACGGTCGCCCAGCCGGCGAGGTAGCAAATCGGGTGCAGCACCCGCAAGACGACGAAGGCCATGGCCAGGTTCGCCGACATGGCGGGGTCTGCGTTCAACACATGGGCAGTGAGCACCGCGGCGGTGAAAAGCGCCAGCGCTTCCCACGCGTTCTGCTGGGCCGCGTAGGTCCGGGAACCGGCCCCCGTGAGCTGTTTTGCCTGTTCTCGCGGGTCGACATTGTCCAGTTCACCCAGCTGTTTGTTGCGAAAGTAACCGCCCACGCCGGCGAGCACGACCGGCATGATCATGACGATCAACAGGCACCAAAAGGGAGTAGTCATTGTTGTTTCCTAGTATCTGTATGATTCTGGCTTAAATGGCCCTACCTGTTCCACTCCTATATATCTGGCCTGATCGCTGGTAAGGGTGGTGATCACGCCACCAAAACCCGCAACCATGAGGTCTGCGACTTGTTCGTCGAGCTTTTTCGGCAGAACCTCGATGGTAATGGGCGAGCGCTGATTTGCCGGTTGGTCCGCCCAGCGCTGCTCAAAGAGGTGCATTTGCGCCAGCACCTGATTGGCAAAGGAGCCGTCCATCACTCGTGATGGGTGGCCCATGGCGTTGCCCAGATTCACCAACCGTCCTTCCGACAGCAGAATCAGATAGTCGTGGGGGTCGTCGCTGCGGAAGATCTGGTGCACTTGATCTTTCACCATTTCCCAGCGCCAGTTTTCACGCATGTAGGCGGTGTCGATCTCATTATCGAAATGGCCGATGTTGCAGACCACCGAACCGGGTTTGATCGTGCGCAGCATGTTGGCATCACACACATTGGTGTTGCCAGTGCAGGTGACGATGAGGTCGGTGTTCTGCATGAGCATGGTGTTGATGTCTTCGAGCTTGCCAGTGTTGACGCCATCCACGTAGGCAGAGACCACCTCGTAGCCGTCCATGCAGGCCTGCATGGCGCAGATCGGGTCGATCTCCACGATGCGCACGATCATGCCTTCCTGGCGCAGGCTCTGGGCTGAGCCTTTGCCAACGTCTCCGTAGCCGATGACCAACGCGCGTTTGCCTGCCATGAGCATGTCGGTTCCGCGCTTGATGGCGTCGTTCAGGCTGTGTCGGCAGCCGTAGCGATTGTCGTTCTTCGACTTCGTAACAGAATCGTTCACGTTGATGACAGGCACCTTCAACTCGGTCTTTTCCAGCATTTCGTAGAGACGGTGGACGCCGGTGGTGGTTTCTTCGCTGATACCGTGGATGGTGTTCAACATGTCGGGATACTTGGTGTGCAACAGCTCGGTCAGATCGCCACCATCATCCAGTACCAGATTGGCGCTCCACGGCTTGCCGTCGGCGAGGATGGTCTGCTCGAGGCACCACGAGTATTCCTCGTCGGTTTCGCCTTTCCACGCGAACACCGGAACGCCTGCTGCAGCCATGGCAGCCGCCGCGTGGTCCTGGGTAGAAAATATGTTGCATGACGACCAGCGCACCTCGGCGCCAAGCGCTATGAGCGTCTCGATCAGCACGGCAGTTTGAATGGTCATGTGGATGCAGCCGATCACGTTGGCCCCTTGCAGCGGCTGCTCGCCCGCGTATCTGCGGCGCAGGGCCATCATTGCCGGCATCTCGGCTTGCGCCAGCGTGATTTCGCGTCGTCCGAAATCGGCGAGGTCGATGTCGGCTATCTTATAGTCGGCCATGATGTATCTCCTTTGCTCGGATGGGCTGCAATCAATTGCCGATGAGTTGAACGCTACTTGCGCGTTTGAGAATAGCTGTGAATTTGAATCCGAAATCCGTTGTTCTGCGCGAGATACAGAGATTCCCGCACTCCGAACCCCGCCTTTCCGGCCCAGTCATTGAGTTCCCGGGGCTCGAAGCCCAGCCACTGATCGCCACAGGCTTGGATCACCCACTCGTGATCGTGGCGACACAGTTCAGCCACCACGAGCAGCCCGCCGCGTTTCATGACGCGCGCAGCGTGGTGGAAGAAGCGTTGTGGGGAGGCGAGATGGTGCACGACCATGGCCGCTACGACGACCTGATATTTACGAATGGCAGGCAGATCGGTGAAGTCTTTCTGCCGCAGCTTGACGTTGGCGAGATCGCCGACGTGTTCGGCAGCCTGTTGCAGCATTGTCGCGGAGCTATCGATTCCCACGACCTCGTCGAAACTCTTCGCCAGCAGAGCGAGTAGCTGACCGTTACCAGGCCCGATCTCCAGTACCGGCCCGGCGCGGATGCCTGCGTGCAGGATGACGTTCATGATGGTTGGCACGTAGACGACCGCTTCGCTGATGAGCGCCTGCTGGTTTGCAAATCTGTCGGCGTTTTCGGCGAAGAATGCGTTGCTGCGATCACGTCGCTGCTGGTGAATCTGCGCTGTGGTTGTGTGGAGTTCGGCGCTGAGCGGAGTGCTATCGACCGAGTTGAACAAAGCCCGGCGCAGTTCGTCGTGAGGTTCGGCGTAACGGCGGTAGAAAATGCTGTTGCCTTCCCTGCGTTTGGCCACAAGCCGGGCTTGATGCAGTACCTTGAGGTGATGGCTGAGCGCCGGTTGCGGCGTATCGAACAGGCGGCACAGTTCTGAGACGCTGTATGATTCTTCGCGCAGAACCTGCAAGATCTGGGCGCGCAGTCGATCACCGACGGCCTTGGTCATCTCCACCACGTCGTCGAGGCTGCGTTCGCTGACCTTCAGCCTTTCGCCGTTTCGCGCGGACTGGGCCATGTGGGGAGTTGCTCGGGTACGACAATTGGGCTCGATGCTAGCAGGGGCGTCAGCCAATATCAAAATATATTGATATTGTTTTTCCGTTGGGAAGCGAAATTGATCGACGAAAGTTGACCGTGTCAGAATGCACGCTATGAACTCGATACCCCTGAATCCTGTCAGCAAGCTGCCCGGCGTGGAAACCACCATATTCACCGTTATGTCAGAGCTTGCCCGGGAGCAAGGCGCGTTGAACCTGGCGCAGGGATTTCCGGATTTCGACGCTCCGCCCGAGTTGCTCGAACGGGTTCAGCACTACCTCACCCACGGCCACAATCAATACGCGCCAATGACGGGCGTGCCGGCTCTGCGCCGGGCAACCGCGCAGAAGGTGTTGCAGCTGTATGGCTGCCAGGTAGATCCGGATTCGGAGATCACGGTGACCTCCGGGGCGACCGAAGCGCTGTTCTGCGCTATCGCCGCGGTGGTGAATCCCGGCGACGAGGTCATCGTCTTCGATCCGGCCTATGACAGCTACCAGCCCGTGGTCACGTTGCAGGGCGGCGTGACCAGGCATGTGCCGATGCATCCGCCTCAATACAACATCGACTGGGATCGCGTCGCCGACCTTGTTACCGGGCATACCCGGTTGATCATCATCAATACGCCGCACAATCCCACGGGCACCGTCTGGGATGAAGACGACATCAGTGCGCTTGCGGAAATCGTTGCGGGTCGCAACATTTATCTGCTTGCCGACGAGGTGTACGAGCACATGGTGTTCGACGGCCGTGAACACACCAGCTTGTGTCGTTACCCGGATCTGTTCGCCCGCAGTTTCGTGGTGTCGTCCTTCGGCAAAACCTATCACACGACGGGTTGGAAGATCGGCTACTGTGTGGCGCCCAGGGCATTGAGCGCTGAGTTCAGAAGAATCCACCAGTTTGTAACGTTTACCTCCATTACCCCGGTTCAACTCGGTTTGGCCGATTTTTTGAGCGCACACCCGGAACATCATCTGCAACTGTCCGATTTCTATCAGGCCAAACGCGATCTGTTCTGCGATCTCCTGGAGCAATCTCGCTTCGCGGTGACGAAGAGCGCGGGCAGCTATTTTCAGTTGCTGGATTACAGTGACTATTCGAACGAAAAAGATACCGATCTTGCCGTGAGATTGACGCGGCAAGCCAAGCTGGCGTCGATCCCCGTGTCGGTGTTCTACGAGCATGATCCGGGCCATCGTATGCTGCGATTGTGCTTCGCCAAAGACGATGACACGTTGCGCGCCGGCGCCGAGATCCTATGCAACCTCTGACCGTGAGCCTCATCCAGACCCATACCCACTGGCATGCGCCCGATGACAATCGAGCGCTGTTTGAGCGCTGGTTTACCCAGGTCCCGGACCACGCGCAGGTCGTGCTGTTGCCCGAGATGTTCAGCACCGGGTTCACCATGAGTTCGGCCGAGGTGGCCGAGCCTATGAGGGGTCCGACGTTGGCCTGGTTGAGGGACCAGGCGGCCGGGCTTGGTAAAGTAATATGTGGCAGCCTCGTCATCAAAGTAGACGGTTGTTACTACAACCGGTTTGTCTGGGTTACCCCCCAAGGAGCTGTGACGTCATATGACAAACGCCATTGCTTCCGCATGGCCGGCGAGCACCAGCACTACTCGGCCGGCGATCAACGCTGTACTATCGCGTTCGGCGCCTGGCGTGTGTGTCTGATGGTTTGTTATGACCTGCGTTTTCCGGTATGGTTCCGGAACCGCGGGGACTACGATGTGTTGTTCTGTGTGGCCAACTGGCCCGCCGAGCGGCAACAGGTTTGGAACAGCCTGCTGCGGGCCAGGGCCATTGAAAACCAGTGCTACGCTGTTGGCCTGAATATCGTAGGTGTCGATGGCAATGACGTCGGCTATTCCGGCGGCAGCGCCATCTACACGCCCGAAGGCAAGGCGCTGCTCGAGGCGGGCGAAGCAGCCGGGGTGTTTACGGCGAGCCTTGACGGCGATGCGCTGATGGACCATCGCCGGCGATTCCCGGCCTGGCAGGATGCGGACGAGTTCACGCTGGCCGATGAAACTTGATGCTAAGGGATGAATAACGGGAGTTTGAGTTGAAGTACCTCGGGTTGTTGCTGCTCTGCCTGGGACTCATCGCTTGTGGCGAGGCGAGCCGGGATGCCGCTGCGGCGGGAGAGCCTGCACCGCCGCGCCATCCGGGCGAGGATATCTTCAACAAGTTCTGCTTTTCCTGCCACGCGGCGGGCATCGCAGGGGCACCGAGGGTTGGCGATGCGGAGGCCTGGGCACCCCGGGTGGCCAAAGGTCGTGCGCTGTTGCTGAAATCCACGATCGATGGCATGGTGCCGGGCATGCCGCCCATGGGGTTGTGTCCGCAGTGCAGTGAGGAGCAACTGAGCGCCGCCATCGACTTCATGGTTCGCGCCGAGTAGCGGTTTTCGCGCGCTTGATCACGCCGACAACCATGAACGGCGTCGCTACAACCTGCTCACCAATAACTGCGAGCATACCGTCAACCGCGCAGCCACCGGCAGGGCCCACAGCCCGCAGTTAAAGTCATGGGTTGTCGGTGTCGGAATCGCGACGCTGGCGTTTGCGCTTACCCGCCATCCCGGCGTAGCCGCAGCTGGTTATGCGCTGGGTCGGAGTATCGGCCAAGCGCATCAAGTAGCGGTTTGCCGCCGTCCACCGGGGTAGCCGGGTCGTTAGGGGAGATGCTTGCGGGCGCGGCACGGTTGCTGGCCAAAAAGCTCTTCCCGGGCTAAGGCGTCGAACTGTGCCCGCAGCCAGTTTGGTTTCCGTTTGCATTTAACCACCCTGGGCCCGGCACTGTGCTGAATGCACCAAACCCAGGCACGCTCAGTCGGTGGCAATGCAGTTGCAGCCGCGTAGCTTGCTGGCGCGGATCGTCCGGCCTGCCGTAAAGATGATCGCCGAGGATCGGGTGGCCAATCCACGCCAGATGCACCCGCAGTTGATGGCTGCGGCCCGTGCGCGGATGCAGCAGCAGCAGCGATCGCTGCTCTGAGCACGTCAGCGTTCGCAGCCGCGTGATGCTTGCATGACCATCGGCCCGCGACGCGGGGAGTTCCCACACCCGGTTGCGCTGCTCGATCCGGTTGCGCTGTCCGGCTACCCGGTAGCGGCTTTTGCGACCCTTTTTCAGCGCTAGATTGATGGTGTGAGTAACCCTTAGATCGAGCTTGCCGACCACCCAGGCTAGATAGAACTTGCCGACGCTGCGGGCTTGAAACGCGCGGGTCAGCGTGCGCTGGGTCTTCGCGTTGAGCGCCACCAGCAAAACCCCGCTGGTGCCTTTGTCCAGACGATGTACGAGGTGGGGTTGGTCTGTGCCCAGCTCGTTTTTGAGCTGATCCCAGTAGCATGCCTGGCCCGATCTGTCGGCCAGCACTGAAATGTTGGCTGGCTTGTCAACGACCAGCAGATCGTCGCTCCGGTACAGAACGTCAAGCATGGGCGCAAAGTGGCACGACTGGATCAGTCCAGGTCCTTGGCCAGGCTTTCCATGGTGGCTAGTGCTTCGAGGAAGTATAACCTTGACGAGCAAGTTGTATTTGAAAGTTATCATCAGCTCGAAGGCCAACACCGATCGTTAGAGCGGGCGTGAACTTCCGTATAGATTTCTGAGAAGTATTGTCATGTAGAATGCGCGCCTCCAATTCCGTGGGCTGTTTTAAGGTGATCAGGGCCGAGTTGCGCCAGCTTCTGCGGTTGGCATTACCCATCACGCTCACGCAGATGTCCCAGATGGGCATGGGGGTAGCGGACACGATCATGGCCGGCCGCGTGAGCGCTGCGGATCTGGCCGGGGTCGCTCTGGGCGGGAATCTCTTCTGGCCCACGCTGATGTTTCTCTCCGGCATCATCATGTCCATCACACCCTCGGTCTCCCAGCTGCACGGTGCCGGCCGCCAGCGGGAAGCCGGTGAGGTAGTGCGGCAATCGTTGTGGATTGCATTTACCGGCGGCGCCTTGCTGATTGTTGTGCTACGCAACGTGGAGCCGCTGTATCACTTCATCGAGGTCGATCCGTTGGCGATTCCCCATCTCGGTGGGATACCTGCACGCCTTGTCGTGGGGATTGCTGCCGCTTCTCGGCTATTTTGCTCTGCGCTACCTGTGCGAAGGCATGTCTTGGACGCTGCCGGCGATGCTGATCGCGTTTTCGGCATTGTTGCTGAAGATTCCGCTGAACTATCTGTTCATCTACGGCGGCTCGTATGGGGGGCTAGACGTTCCAGCCATGGGTGGCGTGGGCTGTGGATGGTCGAGCGCAATCGTGATGACGTTCGAGTTCATCGCACTCATTGTCGTGGTGATGTTCTCACGCATGAAAGTCGCGGGTCTTTTCGCCCGTTTCAGCTGGCCTGATTGGGCGGAGATCTGGCGGCTCATCCGGCTTGGCGCGCCCATCGGCGCCACCATATTCCTGGAGTTTTCGATGTTCTCGGTGGTCACATTGCTGATCGGGCGCATGGGGGTGGATGCGGTCGCTGCACATCAGATCGCCAGCAATGTTGGCGGCATGACCTTCATGGTGCCTTTGGCATTGGGCATGGCGGCGTCCATTCGGGTCGGCTTCAATGTGGGGGCGAACGACATTCCAGCGGCCAGACGCAGTGGCTGGGTCGCGATCGGCGTGGCGCTGATGTTTGCCTTGGTTGCGGCCGTGCTGGTGTTTTTCAGCAGGCAATGGATCGCCAGTGTATACACCACCGAGGTACCGGTGCTGGTGCTCGCCGCGGATCTGTTGCTGTTCGTGGTGCTCTACCAGTTCTTCGACGATGCTCAGGTCACCGCGATCGGCGCGCTCAGGGGGTTTAAGGACACGCGGACGCCCATGTGGGTCGCGATCGTCTCCTACTGGGCGCTCGGCTTGCCGGTGGGGGTGGTGCTTGGCTTCGGCTGGTTGGGCTTCGAGGTCTTCGTTGGCGTGCGTGGCTTCTGGGTCGGCCTCACGCTGGGGTTGCTGGTTGCAGCGGTTTTTCTGGTCGCGCGGTTCCGCTGGTTGTCCCACGCGGAGCATCGCATCCTGGAGTTGGCGGAGCGCTGATGGAACTCTGGATCCCCATCACGATTGCCGCAGCGTTTCTACAGAATGTGCGCTCCATGCTGCAGAAACAGCTTACCGGTCGGCTGTCCGTCAACGGCGCCACCTACATACGTTTCTGTTACGCGCTGCCGTTGGCCTGGTTGTATCTGGCAGCGCTGTCGTTGTCGCGAGCGGTGCCGGAGCCAACACTGGAGTTTGTTGGCTATTGTCTGGCCGGTGGCATGGGTCAGATGCTCGCCACGGCTTGTCTGGTAGCGTCGTTCACGTACCGTAACTTTGCCGTTGGTACCGCGTTTTCGAAGACCGAGGTGGTTCAGGCAGCCGTGTTCGGCCTTGTGGTCTTGGGAGACCTGATCAGCTGGCAGGTGGGAATCGGTATCGGGCTCGGCCTGATCGGCGTGTTGATGCTTTCTGCCGGGGTACGCCTGCGCGAAGTTTGGAAGCTGGACCGCGCCGCGGGTCTGGGGCTGTTGAGCGGCGCGCTCTTTGCGGCCGCCATCGTCAGCTACCGTGGGGCTGCGCTGGCGCTGGAATCCGGCGATTTCCTCGTGCGCGCGTCGTTTTCCCTGGCGATTTCGGTCTCCATGCAGACACTGATCATGGGGGCCTACTTGCTGGCCCGCGAGCCCGGGCAGATGCGTCGGGTGGCCGCGGCCTGGCGCCCGGCGTTCTGGGTGGGGTTAACCGGCATGCTCGCATCCGCGGGCTGGCTCACCGCGGTTACCCTGGAAACTGCGGCACTGGTTCGTGCCGTGGGTCAGGTTGAGCTGCTCTTTACCTTTGCAGCCTCCGTGTGGTTTTTCAAAGAGCGGGTCAGCTCTCGCGAAATGCTCGGGGTCGCGTTCGTGGTCCTGGGCATTTACGTGCTCCTCTAACCAGAAGAACTCAACGCAGCCCCTGTGCCGAGAACGCTGGAACTCGCGAGCCAGGGTTAATTTATTTCCCGTAGCGGTGTGTCATGCCTGATAGCGGTAGTACTCGATTCCGGAGTCGTCGAAATGCTCCTCGCGTTTGCCGATTCGGTCGATGTAGAACACGCCGGGCTGATCAGTGGCGGCGTCCGCTAGAACGCCTCCGTCGTGCAGGGTGTGATAGGACGACTGGTCGAGATCCACAGGGTTCGCCAAGGCTGCACGGAAACCGATGTTGCTGGCAGCAGACTGCCAGCCATCGACCATGCGCATGGGAATGACTTCGGCTGCGTCGCCGCTCCCGTAGCCAATTGTGAGAATGCGCCCGGCACCGAAATCCACGCCCGTTTCCCAGGCTTCCTCTAAACCCGCCGCCATCCAGGCCGGCAGCGATGCGGTGTAAAGGTTGCCCACTTCCTGCATCTCGGCGTGACCTAGAGTCGTCATCAGCTCGCGAAATCGCTGCGTCTCACGGAACTGGCGCGCCGTTTGCGTGGCTAAGGGGTACAGATCGGTGGACAGCTTCTGCTCGTCGACCAGGGCGAAAACATCGGGTTCGCTGGTGAGCTCGCACACCAGCTCCTGGGTATCCACCTCCGCCGCCCCGGCGTATTGCTCCAGCTCCGCGTGATCGTCAGCGTCGCCGATAGCCAGCGCCAACAGGTAGCTCATGATCAGCCCGGTCTCGGCCATGCGCTGATACGGGCGATGCAGAAAGGTGGCTGAGAGCTCGCGAAAGAACCGGCTGGGCAGCGTGTCGACGCGCCTGAACATGTCTCGCACGGCGGCCAGCACCTCATCGATGTAGCAGGTGGTGGAGTACTTGCCATTGAACACGGGGAAGTCCCGCGGCTGGGCGAACGCCGAGGGTGTCTGCTGCATGAACCGGTAGAACGGTTTGCGGAAATCGGGCCCCCGATAGTCCGATGCGCTGCCCGAGATTTCGAGCTCCAGCGCCAAGAGCCGTGGGTTGGTTTCGATCAGCATGGCCACTGCGCCTGCGCCCTGTGTGGCCTCGCCCGAGGTCGCGCGTTCGTACTCGGCGACATCGGAGCAGACCACAACGGCGATCCGCCCGTGACCGTCGAGCGCCAGATAACGGGCCGCCGCTTTCAGGGCATATACGCCGCCCAGACACGCGTGCTTGAATTCCGGAACCTCGCAGGCACGGCTGATCGGCGACCTGCCGAGCTTCACGAGAGCCGTGTTGACCATGCCCTTGATGATGACTGCGCCGGCGGAATTGTCGGTGCTCGATTCGGTGCCGAGGCCAAGAAAGCCCATCTGCTGGGGATCCAGGTCGTATTGCTGTATGAGCCGGATGACGGCTGTTGCCGCCATGGTGTAAGCGTTCTCGTTGGGGGCACGCATGCGGAAGCTCGAGCCCACCACGGCGCGAACCTTGTCCCAGTTGTCTCCCGTCCACTGGCACCAGTCTTTGAGCTGTACCCGGTAGCGCGGGATGTAGCCTGCAAATCCGCTGATGCCTACCTGTCGGGCGTTGCTGCCGGCGAGCTGCGGCATAGTTGGCGCTCCTACTTCAACCTTCCGGCGCGGTTTTGAAATCGCGCTCGATGCGTTCCCATTCCATACGAAACCACGGGGTAAATCTGTGGCTCTCTTGTTTCAACTGCGCACCGAGCTCGAGCGGATCGATCCATTGCCAATCGCGTATCTCGGTGCTGTTGATGACCGGTTCTGCATCGCTGTGGCCGGCGTATACCCAGCAGAGCTCGTGTTCCGTACCGATGTCTTGATAGTCCGCCTGGTATTCGAACTTGTACAGAAAGTTCAGCGGAATCTGTAGTCCCAGCTCCTGACCCAGGCGTCGCCGCACCGCCTCCGCCATGCCCTCACCCCGGCGCGGATGGCTGCAGCAGCTGTTGGACCAGTAGTCCGGCCACAGCCTTTTGCCCGACGCACGCTGATGAATGAGCAGCTGGCCTTTGGCGTTGAACACGAACAGGGAAAACGCGCGATGCAGCACGCCCTGGCCAGCGTGACAGGCAGACTTTTCGAGGAAACCTGTCTCGCGATCATCGGAATCGACAAGAATCAGCGATTCCTGCTCCGATGAAACGTCCTCAGATCTGGCGAGAGCCTGGCTCACCGAGCCTCCTCATAATTGCTGGCGAATGCCCGCGGCGGAGTCTACCGGAAATTGGCAGGACGGTCTTTGCCGACTACGATGATGCGTTACCCTCGACGCCGGTGGAGGTACGCTTGCTGACGTTGTTCCTCTGGATACTGCTGGGCCTAGTGGTGGGTAGCGCCGCCAAGCTCATCATGCCGGGTAAGGACCCGGGTGGGTTCGTCGTGACGATCCTCATCGGCATGGCGGGCGCTTTCATCGGCGGCTACGGTGGACGCCTGCTCGGTGTCGGGGAAGTTTTGGGTTTCGATCTGGTGAGCTTGTCTCTTGCCACCGGCGGGGCAGTGCTTCTGCTGGTGGCCTATCGCGTGTTCAAGGGCCGATTTTAGCTCGCGCGGCGCTTGCCCGGTGCGGTGTAGGCCCACAGCCCACTTCTGGTGACCCCGACCACGAAGATCAGCAGCGAAATGACAATGCCGGGCAGCATCGCGGCCAGCGGCGTGGTTTCGGCGATAAGCAGCCCCAAGAGGATCGAGCTGATCGGCGAGGACACCACGAAACTCAGCAGCAGTACCGACAAGATCTGAGCGCGAAACGTATCCCGCGCGAGTTCCTGCACCGTGGTGCGCACCAACGTGGTGGTTACGCCCATGTTCAATCCCCAAGCGATCATCACCAGGTAGAACAGCCAGAGGCTCGGCTGCAGCCACAATATTCCCAGAATCAACATCCGGCTGAGCTGTAGGACCAGGAACAGGCGCCCGGGGTGCCTGAGCGGCATGAAGAGCAGCAGCAGCACGTTGGAACCGATGCTCCCGGCGGTGAACACGATCATCACTGTGGCCAGGAACGCGGCATCGCCCTGGTAGACTTCCTTGGCGATGTAAGGGATTGCGATGATGTAAGCGCCGGCGTTGAAGAGGCTGGAGAAAAAGTTCAGGCCGATAATGTTGCGTATGAGCGTTGACTTCCACACGGCTTTGAAACCGGCTACGAGATTGGGTGGCGAACGTGCTTGATGATCCAGATGAGGTGGCGGCAGGTTCGGTAATCGGCGCACGGCAAGAATGCCCGCCAGGAAAAGAACCGCCTGCCCCGCGAGTACGGTAGGTAGTCCGAGCACGTCCAGGCGACCACCCAGGTAGATGCCGCTCAGCCCCACCAGGGAGGTGACGACCGTCATGAATGTCACCGCCCGCTGCAGGTCCATGCGCGCCACGCGGCTCAACATGGCCTGTCGCGAGGGATCGCTCAGCGCCTGGATGCTCGCCATGGCAACACCGAACAACACGACCCACCAATAACCCATCCAGCCCTGGTTGTAGACGAGCACCAGCGCAAGGGGCGGCAGCGCTATCAGCGCGTGCATGATGCCGAGGTAGGTGCGGGCGTTGAAACGATCTCCCAGCACACCGCCGAGGACCAGAACCAACAGGGGCGGGAATTCAGCCAGGGAACGTGCGAATCCGGCTTCGTCGGCGGGCCGTTCCAGTATGCCCACCAGCAGCCAGGTGAACAGAAACCCCTGCAGGCTCATGCCGGCCATCCACAGGCTGGAGCTCGTCAGGTACCACGGATACGCCGAGCGGTCAGGAATTGCGGGCTGAGACAACGGTTGTTCGCAGGCGGATTTGTTTGTTTGGAGACCATCATACCGCTACGCTCGATGCTTTGCCTGAGCGGGAGCAAGCAGCAATGAAGATAGGTGCCGTGATGGCTTTCAACCACCTGTTGAGCCCGGATTTTATGATCGAAGCGGTGCGCGCCGTGGAAAATGCCGGGTTCACCTCGGTGTGGCTACCTGAGCACGTGATGTTCTTTCCGGACTACGATTCGGAGTACCCGTATTCCAATGACGGAAGAATTCCCGGGAATCCGGAGGGTGTGCTCGACCCGTTTACCGCGTTGACCTACATTGCGGCGGCGACCGATCGGATTCGCCTGGGCACGGGTATCTGCCTGGTCCCTCAGCGTCAGCCCGTGTACACCGCCAAAATGGTTGCGGATCTCGATTATCTCTCCGCGGGTCGGGTGGATTTCGGCGTCGGCATCGGATGGCTGCGCGAGGAGTTCGACAATCTGCAGATGGACTTCAAAAACCGCGCCAGGCGCTGCATCGAGTACCTTGAGGTGATGCAGGCGTTGTGGGCGCCGGGTCTTTCCAGCTACGAAGGCGAGACGGTCTCCCTCAAGCCTTGTCATTTCAACCCGAAGCCGGTCCAGCAGCCTCATCCTCCCATTTTCTTTGGCGGCGAAAGCGATCCGGCCTTGCGTCGGGTGGTGTCTCACGGACAGGGTTGGTACGGCTTCAACATGAGCCCCGAGCAGCTCGCCCAGCGCCTGGCCCGACTGGCAGAGCTTGCAGCCGATGCAGGAAGGGCGATGTCTGAGATCCGCATCTTCGTTTGCCCCAGCACCCATCCGGTGACCACCCAGACCGTTGCGCAGTATGCCGATCTCGGAGTTGAGCAGCTGATCGTGCCGGTCATGGCGGGGAATCTGGACAAGCTGCGCTCGCGGATGGAGCGAATGATGGCCATCACGGGGCTCTAGAGATTAAAAACAGGTTAGTAATCAATCATTTAGTCAGATACACGTCGTTACAGTTTTGTGAAGTTCGTTAACAACCCGCCTACAGACTGAAAACCGCTGCGATTGCAGACTGAGCGCCTCGATTTGCTTTTTAAGCGCCGGTTATGAACGTAGCTCGTAGCAACGAAAAGACGAAGACCTGGTTCCGCTCGGAACGCGTGTTCCTCAGCGATGGGCACTGGTTCTTCCATACCCGCGAGGGGGTGGATATTGGCCCGTACGACACCCAGTTCGAGGCAGAAATTGAGGCGGGGATGCTCAAGGAGCTGCTTCGCGAGGGGGGGCAGGGGCAACGGTGCATGGCGGTGATTCGGGAGTTTGTGCTCGATTCATACGCCATGGGCCGCCCGCTCACTCCGAATTTCGGCTCAGCCGCCGGAATCTGAAACCCGCCGACCCCTCTCGGCGCGCTGCGCTACCATAAACTGCCAGGCCGCCAGGGCTGTCGCGGCACGGTGAAGCGTCCTCGCGACCCGTTCATCACCGGCCTATTTTTTCGCGTTTGATCTTGATTCCGGCGGCTTCCCGGTCCCAGGTGTCCGCGGTGACGGCCTCCGCCTTCAACAGGTGTTTCTGCACCTTGGAGGTCGGTGTTTTTGGCAGGTCGTCCATGATCCGCACGTAGCGCGGAATCATGAAGTGGGCCATGCGAGGCTCGAGGAACTCGATGAGCTCGGCGGGATCGAGCGTTCGATCAGGTGCCAGCGACACACACACCATCACCTCGTCCTCAGACAGATCACTTTTCACGGCAATGGCGGCCGCTTCTTGAATCGCGTCGTGCATTTGCACTTCCGCCTCCACCTCGAAGCTGGAGATGTTTTCTCCGCGTCGGCGAATGGCGTCCTTGATGCGGTCCACGAAGAAGTAGTTGCCCGCCGCGTCCAAACGAAACGCATCGCCCGTGTGGAACCAGCCGTTGCGCCAGGCTTTGGCGGTGGCTTCGGGATTTTTGTAGTAGCCCGAATTCATGGCCCAGGGACGATCGGCGCGCAGGATCAATTCGCCTACGTCTCCGGTAGGCACTTCGCAGTCGTTGTCGTCGACGATGCGCGCGTCGAACCCCGATCTGAGGGTCCCGGCTACACCCACCTCGGGCGGATTGATGACGGACACGATGGGAGTAGAAATCTCCGTCATGTTGAAGACCGTGAACAGGTCCACATCGAAGCGTTCGGTGAAGGTTGCCGCATCCTCTGCCCAAGGCACCATCAGGCCGGTCTTCAGCGAATGCAGCTTGTCCTGGTCCGACGGCGGCTGAGCAAGCAGAAAGGGCGTCATAACGCCGAGCAACACGCAGTAAGTTGACTGGGTCTCATCGACGGTTTGCCAGAAGTTCGCGGTGCTGAAAGAGTCCACCACCGCAACCGAACCGCCGTTTGCCAGCATTGAATAGATGGGGCCGGTGCCGCCAACGTGGAACATGGGCAACGTCATCATGAATCGGTCGCTCGAATTCACGATGGGAAGTGCCTCCACGTTCTGAGTCCAGACCTGGGTATAGGAGGTCATCACGCCCTTCGATGGTCCAGTGGTGCCGGAGGTGAAGATGATGTACGGCATATCCCAGGGTTCAATGGGGTTTGGCGGATCGCTGGGCTCAGCGTCCGGGTCAAGCACATCCATGCTGTGAAAATTGAGCCGCTCGTCGGAAGGCGCGTCCCCATCGACGATGACCACATCGCTCAGCAGGTGAAGCGCCACATCTTTGAGTCGTGGTGCAAGGTCGGCGTGCACCACGCCCAGGCGTGCATCGGAGAGATTGATGACATGTTCGAGCAAGCTACCCTTGTAGGCGAGGTTTGCCGGTACGTAGACAGCGCCGAGATAGTTGGCGCCAAACCAGACCCGCAAGCAGTCGGCGCCGTTCGGTAGCCAGCAGAAAACATGATCGCCCTGGTTCACGCCGAGGTTCTGCAGCCCGGCAGCCGTACGCCGGACCTTGGCCAGCATGTCCGCGTAGGTCCATTGGCTGCCGTCGGCAAAGATGGCGAACGGCGCATCCGGCCTTTCTCGCGCGTGATTGTTAAGGATGTTGCGAATCACACACTGATCGGCGGTTGGCAGTCTTGAGTCTTGCGTTGGCATGGCTATTTCCTCCCATCGGGAATTGTAACGCGATAGCCGGCTGCGGGTGCTGGCTCGCGCAGAAGAGGCCGCATCTCTTCGCGGGCAAAAAGTCATACGCAATGGAGGCATAATGACGCTCAACTTCACGGGGGGAGCGACCATGCCGCGTTTACGTCAAGTCAGCCGCACCGATGCGCCAGAGCACATCCAGCGCATGTACGGGGCTTTGTTTGGAGATCGTGATCCGGTGGCAGAGCCTGGCACCGACACCGGGACACCCGGAGACTGGTGGACGGTGTTCGCAGTGGTCCCGGATTGTTTCGATCATGCGGTCGCCGGATTTCAACTCTATCGCAGCGACAAGCGTGAGCTGGATGCCAAGCTCCGTGAACTGGGCCAGACTCGTGCCGGTTACGCGCGCGGTAGTCAGTTCGTGTTCTCGCAACACTGCAAGTCCATGCGTTATCTCGGCTTCAGCGAAGAACAGATCGAGGCGATCCCGCATTGGCAGGCAGCCGACTGTTTCGACGTGATAGAACGTCTCGTGCTCGCGTACACCGATTGTCTCGTGCTAGAGGGTGGGCGCACGCCCGATGGTCTGTTCCAGGCGCTGCAGATTCACCTGGATGATGAGGAGATCCTGGAGCTGACCTACATCACCTGCATGTACGACATGCACGCCACGATGTGTCGCGCGCTGAAGCTCGAATACGACGATGTGCCGGAGCGGATTGTGGAAGTTCCGGCGCCGGAAGGTCCGAAACCTGGCGGGGATATTCTGCAGGCAGTGGATGAGTAATTGGGCTGGCGGTGCCGCCCGCTACGCCTATCAGCCAACCGCGTCGAGATATTCCTGTATCCGCGCCAAATGTCCATCGACGTCGGTCTCGCCTGCGTTGTGCGTATGAACCGCCAGGTGCGTGCAACCCATGTCCCGCCATTTGCCTGCATGTGATGCCCAACGTTCCGGCGTGCCGCCCGCGTACGCAGCTTGGGCCTGAATTCCGAAACCGTCCCAGGTCAACCCCACGGCCTCGCGGTGCGCGCGAATGGTGTCCAGACACTCCCGAGCCTTGGCGTTAGCGCCCATGAGCGGGATCCAGCCGTCACCAAGCTCGCCGCAGCGCTTGAGCAGGGCTGCTGCGCTGCCGCCGAACCATACCGGAATGGGTTTGCTGGGCCGCGGTTTGATGCTCGCGGCATCGATGCTGTGATAGTTGCCCCGATACGTCAGGCTGTCTTCGCTCCACAGCTTACGCATCAGCTCCACCTGTTCTGCCTGGCGTTTGCCGCGATTGCCGTACACCTCGTTCAGGCCGTCGTACTCGATCTTGTTCCAACCCGTGCCGACACCGAGCCGGAAGCGGTTGTTGGACAGCACGGCCACCTCGGCCGCCTGCTTGGCAACCAGCACGGTCTGGCGCTGGGGCAGGATGAGCACTGTG
>SMVB01054767.1_pt1 | contig 28563 bp, 21 predicted proteins | sample 2456461 | NCBI WGS metagenome assembly SMVB01 (sample SAMN11095934, study PRJNA526329) | marine sediment metagenome | biome: Marine sediment; feature: Surficial sediment; material: Deep marine sediment; isolation source: Hadal surficial sediment | place: Pacific Ocean | collected 2014-05 | depth... | reverse complement strand
TTATGTTTGCATGGACATTGATCTGCTGCGCGGCTACATGAAGCACCTGGTGGCCACCAAGCTGATACGGCGAATCTCAATGATTGTCAGCACAGCCGTTTTTTCATCTGCAGACGATGCGCGGTGGCTGCGTGAAAATCGCCCGAACGTCATGATTCCGGACTCGATACTGGAAAGGCTGGCTGCGGCAAGCGATCCGCGCGAGGAGGGTATCGCCATTTGCGCAGAGCAACTTGCCGAGCTCGCGACGATCCCGGGAATAGCCGGGGCGAACATCATGGCATCGAGCGACCTTGCGATGATTCCAGCGGCTATTGATGCTGCCGGACTGGACCGGGGCCAGGATTAAATGGCGCAATTGGGTAATCCCCGTCATTCGATGGAAGCAGTTCTTGGACTCCTCAGTTCCGGTCAGATAGAACAGGCGGAGCTTCGATGCCGTTCAGCTCTCGAAAAAACGCCCGAAGACGTCAATATACTGGCTCTGCTGGGTGCCATTCTTTTGAAACTTAAGCGACCCGCCGACGCGAAACCGCTGCTCAAGAAAGCCATACAACTGGAGCCGGCATTCGCAAAACCGCATGAGGATCTGGGCGCGCTTTATTTGAGCGAGAACGATGCGGAGAATGCGGCGCGATATTTCGGCGAGGCGACTCGGCTGGACGACAAGCAGGCCAGTGCGTTTTCTGGACTGGCGAACGCGCTCGCCCAAATGGGCTCGAATGATAAGGCGGAGGAAGCACACCAACAGTTTCTCAGGCTTTCGCCTGTTGCTCGGGCGCTGGCTGAAGCAAGCAGGCACGCTCGGGAAGGAAATACCGAAAAGGCAGAACAGGTTTGCGCTGAAATTTTAAAGCAGCAGCCAGAGAATGTGGATGCCTTGCGTATTTTGGCCAGGATAGCGACCGAAGATGAGCGATACGTTGTCGCCGAAGGATTGCTGAAGAGAATAATCAAGATATCGCCAAATCATTATCGACCGTTCAGCGAACTGGGACAATTTCTCGGCGAGCGTGGCCGATTTCCCGAGGCTATCGAGATGTTGAAGCGATCAGTAGAGCTACAGTCCTCGGTCGCTAACACACATCGAATGCTGGGTGACTATCTGTCAGTCGTCGGGCAACCCGCTGATGCCCTTGCCGCCTATGATTTTGCGATCGAGATCGACCCCAAGAATGGCAGCGCTTTGGCAGGTCGGGGCCATATGCTGCGAATAATGGGTCGAAAAGACGACGCCATTGCCGCCTATGAACGATGCATCATGCTGAGGCCGGAGACGGGTGAGGCGTGGTGGAGTCTCGCGAGCCTGAAAGGCTACGAGCTGTCGAACGAGCAAGTGGCATCGATTACGGCGCAGCTTGCATCCGATGTGCCGGACGCAGTCTCCACAGTGAATTTCTACTTTGCGTTGGCAAGGGGCTTCGAGGGTCGCGGTGACTTCGAAATGGCCTGGCAAAACTATGTGCTGGGAAACGATCTGAAACGGCAGCAGGTTCATTACGATCCTGTTCAGACAGAAGTGCAGCACGATTCAATTATTGAGCTGCTCAGTAACGAGTTTATTGAGAGCAAAAGCCAAGCAGCAGAACCGGGGCCGGTACCCATTTTCATCCTCGGTTTGCCGCGTTCCGGATCGACATTGCTGGAGCAGATTCTGGCGAGCCACAGTCAGGTCGAAGGTGCAGGTGAACTCCCGTACATCATTGTGATTTCCAGAGCGCTCGGCGGCCCGCGGTCAGAAGGTGTGCAATACCCGAAAGCGCTTTCAGATATGACGCCCGATCAACTTACGGCGCTTGGCAAGAGCTATCTATACAACACGAAGATTCATCGTGAGCAGGATCTGCCTTATTTCACCGACAAATTGCCTGCGAATTTCACCCACATCGGATTGATCCACATGGTATTGCCCAATGCCAAAATCATCGATGCGCGGCGTCATCCGCTGGATACTTGCGTTGCCAATTTCCGCCAGCATTTCGCTGTAGGAAAAAACCAGTCTTACGATCTGAATGAGTTCGCCGAATACTATCTTGAATACGTACGGATGATGGATCACTGGGATGCGGTTCTACCAGGCCTTACCTTGAAGGTGCAATACGAAGACGTCGTCCAGGATCTGGAAGGCCAGACAAGACGGATGCTCGATCATTGCGGATTGGACTGGGAAGATGCTTGCCTGAATTTTTACGAAAATACCCGGCCCGTCAATACGGTTAGCGCGGAGCAGGTTCGTGAGCCAATTTATAAGGACTCGGTGGCGTTCTGGAAAAACTACGAATCGCACCTCGACGAGATCAAGGAGATTCTTGAGCCGGTCTTGCCGGACTAATAGATTTGCCGATCTATTTAGTGCCGGCTTCGATTTCGCCGGGAGGTATGTAGTCGAATATAAAGGTAATTCGGTCCTCGGCACCCTTGTTCATGACAGAGTGTTGTTTCTGGTTGTTCAGTTCGTATGCCTCGCCTACTTTGAACTGATAGGGTCGACCGTCAATCATGAATCGGACACGCGAGTTTGTTGTGATGGGTATATGAATCCGATGACCCCGGTGGAACGATGGATGGACGTCAACGTGCGGCGTAATCTTGCCACCCGCCATTAGTTTGGCCGCCATGGCGCGAATAACCGTGCCACCCGTCGGGTAGAACCTGGAAATGATGTCGTCCATAATAGGTAGTGCGACATCCGACAGTCTTGGCCAACCCGGTTCCCTGCTGACGATCATTTCCGGCCAGCGATCGAGATCCACAAACAATAGAACGATGGATTCTGTCGATTGATGCTGTTCGAACGACTCCTGACGCGTCTTGTCTTCCTTCCAGGCTGCATCTTCCTGCGCCAAAATCGCATCGCGAAGCGGGGTCATGTCCATCGCGCCGAGTTCTCGCAGTGGCGTGTCGATATCCATTAAATGGCCTCAGTCTGTACCCGGACATTCCCGGGCAGGACCTTGTGTCTCTGGGAACTGCGCCAGATTGTCGGCGTCGCTGACCGGCTCGCTGAATTCATCAGTCCAGACGCATTCCCAAAAATAACTGCGGCGGAAATACGGTTCCCAGGCTGCAGCGCGACGCTGAATCAACGGTACCATGTACAGTCGCTGGAAAGCTTCGATTTCGCGCGACAGCCGTAGTGGTCCCGCATCAAACGGGTCAAGACCCATCTTCGCGACGATTCTTGCAACTTGCTCCTTTGCGTCCCGATCGTCGGATGCTATGGGCACGGTAACCGGTCCGCCGACTACGTCGGGATTGTCAATCACATAGCTTGCTTGCATTGCGAATGCCTTAACCACGCGCGCGCCGGGATTCCACAACTGAATCATCTCGGCACTGGATGTTTCAACCATTGAGACGTAGTAACCGTCTTCTGCCTGTTCTTGTGGTGTCGACATATCGATAACGATCTTGCCGTCCAGCGACCCCAGATTCTGTGCGACGGTCTCCATCGCCGGCCAGCCCACGGCAAGCACAACAATGTCGCCCGCCTGTGCCGCTTCAATTTGCGTCGCGACGCGCGCGTCGGCAGCGGTTGATTCGGCCAGCTGCAGCACCCTCTCACTTGCCGGGTTTCGGGTTCCATATACAACGGTGTAACCAATCTCCGCGAAGCGGGGCCCTAATGAATCGCCCATGTCGCCGGTGCCGATGATGGCTACGGTGGGTTTCTGATTTGTGTTGTCGCTTTCGGTCGCGCCACACGCGGCGGTGGCAACAATCAAAATCACGACCATTACACTGTGACTGAATTGTGTTTTCACTTTGCTTTCCTCATTCGGCCTGAAAGCCGGCGGGCGGCGTCGCCGACCGATGTTCCGGCACATAAAACGGCTTGTCAGCCACCGTGCATTCCGCCCATGTCGACATCCATTTCAACTCTCTCTGGTAATCGATACGGGCCCACAAATTTTTCGGCAACTTGCCGTCGCGGTATTCGATGTCTGCCAGCGCCAGGTTTGCCTTAAGTACAGGCGACCAGGTCGCGCATTTGATCTCACCAACCTGTTTGCCGTTCTTGCCGTCGAAAATGAATGCTTGAGCCACCGGCTTGTTGCCATCAACCACTAATTTGAGCAGCCGGCGTTTTGCGGGGCGTGCGCGCTCAGCCAGCAGTGCTTTGCGGCCGGTGAAATGGCCCTTGTCGAGGTTGACCACCCAGCCCAGACCGACCTCATAGGGTGAACGGTCATAGTCAACCCGGATGGTTGACTCCGCGGTGTTGAAATCGAAGCCGGGCATAATGAATCCTGCTTCGATACGAACCATCTCCAGCGTTGAAAGGCCGATGGCATGAACATCGTATTTGGATTTCACCGCAAAGATCGCGTCCCACAGCGCCAACGCGTTAACGGGGTCGACCCATACCTCGTAGCCCAGGTCACCGGTGTAACCCGTTCGAGAGACCATAACTGGAAAGCCGTGGCAATGCAGGTTGGCGATGCCAAAGGGGCGCAATTCACCCAGCCCGGCAATACCTGCTTCGGTCAACACGGAATACGACGTTGGACCCTGTACTGCCAGAGCTGCTACATCGTGGGTTTCTATCTCGATTCCGACGTCAAAGCCCACCGCGGAAATCAACAGCCAGTCCAACTGATGGTGCTGCGAGCACAACCGGTAATCGTTCTCGTCGAACTGGAACACGGTCCCATCATCGATCACTTTGCCGTCGTCGTTACACCACACGACGTAGGTGACTCGGCCGGGTTTCAATTTGGACAGGTCGCGCGTCAACAAGCGATCGAGAAATCGATAGGCATCAGGACCTGTGATGCGATATTTTTCCATCGGTGACATATCCATCACCGAGCATGAGCTGCGAATCGCGAAATACTCTGTAGACAATTTGTCGAGTACCCGCGGCGCCATATAGCCGTTCCAGCTGGTCCATTCTTCGGTTTGCGTCAATGCTGCAAGACGCGCATGGAAGGGGCCGTGTTGCATCGCTTGTCGAAAGTGTTCTTTGCTGACAGTCATTTCAAATCCCCCGTCGCCAGGATTCGTTTCGCCGCATTGCTGCCCGGTAGCCCGGTCAAGCCGCCGCCTGGATGCGCGCCTGCGCCGCACAAATACAAGCCGGCAACCGGTGTGTCGTATTGCGCCGAGCCATGGACGGGCCGCATCATGAAGGACTGGTGGATGGTCATCTCGCCGTGATGCCAGTGGCCTTGCCGCACGTGATACTGGCTTTCGATATCCCGCGGGGTTAATAACTCATAGTTCACGACGAGCGATTTCAGATTGGGCGCATAGCGGCCCAGTTGGGCGATTATCCTGTAAGCAAACGCCGATTTCTGCTCATGCCGCCAGCGCTCCATGTTGTATGGCACGTACATGATGTTGACTGACATGACGTGATGACCATCGGGTGCGAGTGCGTCGTTGTGCACGCTCGGCATTGTAATTTCGAGAACCGGTTCTTCCGAACACTCATTGTATTTGGCGTGGTTGAATGCGTGTTCGACGTATTTTGCGCTCGGCGCAATCAATAACCTGTTCGCAATGTCAGATTCCGACAGGCCGGAAAACTCCGGTCTGCCGTTCAACGCAATATGCAGTTTCGCAACGACGCCGGCGCCTCGTATTTGCGACACTCGGTGCGAGAACATGGCATCCAGTTCGGGTGCTCCCACGAGATCGAGGAACGTCGTTCGGGGATCGGCGTTCGAGACAATCGTTTTGGCCTTTACTATCTCGCCGTCGGCCAGTTCAATGCCAAACGCCTTGCCATTTTCCACCAGTATCTTGCTCACTTTGGCGTCCAGTCGAACTGACGCGCCTGACGCCTCGGCCGATTGCAACAACGCATGTACGAGTTGTGACCGCCCGCCGGAGACCACGGACAATGGCCCGTTCAATTCCCCATACAAACGCGACAGCCAGGTCAGCACCGTTCCCGGTGAGCGCGGCCCCATGTGGTGACCGAGCACGGCGTCCGCGGCCAGCGCGCCTTTCAAGCGCTCATCATCGAACGACTCCTCAAGCACGTCATATATATTGATCGCGGCAACCCGTAGAAACTCGTACATGGATTCACGTCCAAGACCCATGCGAATGTTCCAGCCGAGTTTCGCCAATGTCGATTTATCGGCGAAATCCATGTTTTTCAGGCGCGGCGGCCTGTTCTCAAACAATGGACGCATCGCTTTGGCGTAGTTGAGATAGTCGTTCTTCAGCTGCGCGTATGCGGCGACATCGCCCTCGGCAAGGTCCGGCCCGGATACGTTGCGGTCGCCTATGCGCAAATGCCTGCCGTCCTCGGCCAGCGCAATCGTCTCGACGGCTTTACCGGGCGCATAACCGAATTTGTCGAGCTTTAAGTCTTTACGAATCCGCGAACAAATCGGATAAGTCGTATGGGCGAGACCGGGTATGTGGTAATCGTCATCGATGGCGTTTGCCGATGCCATTCCGCCAACCTCGTCCCTGGCTTCGAGAAACAATACCTTCAGGCCAGCGCGGGCGAGATAAGTGCCACAAACAAGACCGTTGTGTCCTGCGCCGATAATGATTGCATCAATTCGTTCAATCATCGCTGAACTCTTGCGGCGTTGTGTCGGGCTTTTTCAGGTCGCGAAGAATTTCGCGCGCGGCATTTGCGCCCGGCGCGCCCATTACACCGCCTCCGGGATGGGTCGATGATCCGCACATATACATGCCTTTCACCGGACCGCGATATTGCGCATAGCCGGGGAACGGCCGGTTGAACATCAGCTGGTCGAAGGTAAGCTCACCCTGAAAAATATTGCCTTCTGTCAGGCCGGTTTCGGCTTCGATTTCCCGCGGCGTGCGTACCTCGACGTGTAGCAGAAGGTCTTTGAAGTTCGGGCTGTAATCCGCAATCTGATCGATAACGGTTTGGCCAAAAGCATCGCGTTTCTCGTCTGTCCAGCCGCCGCCTGCATTGACCGGGCAATACTGAACAAACACCGACATCATGTGTTTGCCGGGTGGGGCAAGGGTCGGATCGTATTGCGAGGGTATCAATACGTCGCAATAGGGGTCCGCCGACCAGCGGTCGTCTTTCCAGTCGTCATATGCTTTTTCGAGTCGGCGCAACGTATCGGTGAAATGCATATGGCCGAGCGTCAGGGGCGTGCCCTCGGGGAGTGCCGGAAAACTCGGCATTCCGTCTAGCGCAATATTCAATTTTCCCGACGAGCCGCGAATTTTGAAGTGCTTCGCCCGGTGAACCAGTTTCGGCGGCAGGTCTGCCTCGTCCATGATGTTCAGGAACGTGCGCTTCGCGTCGAGATTTGAAACAACTGTCTTCGCCGTAATTTTCTCACCGGAGGCAAGCTCGATACCGGTAGCCTTGTTGCCTGCAACCGTGATCCTGGCGACGTCGGCATCGGTGCGTATTTCACCGCCCAGTGACCGAAAAGACGATGCAAGGGCGTCGGCCACGGCGCCCATGCCGCCTCGGGCGAAACCCCAGGACCCAATATTGCCGTCGACATCACCCATTGCGTGATGCAACAGCACATAGGCAGTGCCCGGCGAGTAAACGCCGAGACCGGTGCCGATAATGCTGCCCCCGGAATAATGTGCCAGCACGACCTCACTCTCAAAGTAGTTTTCGAGATATTCCGCGATGGACATCGTGAAGAATCGTATGAACTCGTATATCTGGGGCTCGCTGAGTTCGTAAAACTTCTTCATCAGGTAGGCGAACTCGAACATATCGCGTGGCCGAAACGAACCCGGATCCGGCGGTGTCCGGAGCAGGAAGCCGCGTATCAGTTTGCACCAGCGAAGAATATCGGTGTCGAACCGGACCGCGGCATCTGCATCTCGCTTGCTGTGGCGCAGTAACTCACGGCGACGAATATTGGGTTGGGAGTAGCTGCCGAAGTAATCGCCATCGGTTTTGAAAGTCGTGCTGGCGACCAGAGGAATAACTTTCAGCCCGTGACGCCCCAGATCGAGTGCATTGTAAATTTCGGGACGGAACAAACTGCAAACGTACGAGCAGTTGGAATATTTCCAGCCCTCGTGCAGTTCACGACTGACGGTCGCGCCACCGATGTAGGAGTTGCGTTCGACAACGAGCACTCGCAGGCCGGCTTTGGCGAGGAATGCAGCATTGGTCAATCCATTATGACCGGCGCCTATGACGATGGCATCGTAGTTGTTCATCAATCGCTGGTATCCAGTGAACAGTGGATAATTAATCTTAGAGTTGCAGCAAGTTATCGACTTTTAGCTTCGATTACCACGCCCGTTTCACCAATTGCAACGCGCAGAGTCAGGCAAGTCATTCGTGGTCGTTGCCGGAACGGCGGAAAGCTCATGAATCTGACGTATAGTACGCGGCACGGTGATTCACCGCGGCACTGCAAAGGTTGGTTTGCTATAAATACAGAGACTCCGCTTGAGTTCTGAAGCGATCATCTTCACTGGCGTTGCCATCTACCTGGTGATCATGCTGGTCATCGGCATTCTTGCATCGAAAAAGGCGGGCTCAGCGGAAGACTTCATAGTCGCCGGGCGCAAAATGCCGCTGTGGATTGGCAGTGCGACCATCATGGCGACCTGGTTCGGTGGCGGCACGATGATGGGCGCCGCTGGCGCATCGTATGAACGCGGGCTAATCGGGGTAATTGCCGATCCATTTGGCGGTGCGCTTGCCTTGTTCATCGTCGGTTTTTTCTTCGTCAGGATCTTCCGTCGGCTGCGTTTGTTTACCTTCATCGAATTCTTTGAAAATCGATACGGCAAAACGGCCGCCACCATTGCAGCAATAGCGTCAATCGCTTCCAATATAGGTTGGACAGGCGCATTGCTGGTCGCGTTCGGCTTCGTATTTGAGTCCCTGACCGGGGTACCGGTGGAAATAGGCATCCTTGGCGGAGCAATCGTCGTCTTTGTCTATACGGTGGCCGGCGGTATGTGGGCAGTGGCGCTGACCGACTTCGTGCAAATGGCAGTAATCGCCGTTGGACTGATAATGTTATTGGTGGTCGTGCTAATCGATGTCGGCGGCTGGGAGAATATTGGGCCACATCTCCCCGAGGGCACGTTTCGCATGATTCCGACAGAAACATCAGTGTCTGTCTGGCTGAATTACGTTCGGGCCTGGCTGATTTTTGGCCTGGCCGATGTGACGGCACAGACACTGTTACAGCGCGCTTTCTCGGCAAAAAACGAACAGGTTGCTCAGAACTCGTTTTACCTGGCCGGTCTCGGACACTTGTCGCTCGGCATGATTCCGGTAACGCTGGGAATCATCGCCAGCGTGACGATGCCCGGCCTGGCTGACCCTGAAAGAGTCATTCCAGAGCTCGCGATTGCGCACCTGCATCCAGTGGCGATCGCTATATTCGTTGGTGCGCTGTTAGCCGCGATCATGAGCAGCGCCGATAGTGCGCTGTTGGCCGCCGCCAGTATCTTCAGCATCAATATTGTGCCTCTATTCAAACCGAAGGCGTCCGATCGATCGCGTTTGCTTGCCACGCGAATTGCCATACCGGTATTCGGCAGCATTGCCGTCTATGTAGCGCTGGAGGTACAGGTTGTCTACAACCTGATACTGGACGCGAACTCCATCATGTTGGTATGCGTAACCGTGCCGTTCATTGTCGGCGTTTGGTGGAAGCGGGCAAACCGCAGCGGCGCTCTGGCGTCGATGGCGATGGGTTTTGTCACCTGGTTCACTGTGATCCTGGTCGCGCCCGAGTTTCCGGGTGACTTGCTGGGTCTGCTGGTCGGCTTGTTGACCATGCTTTTGGTAACACCGTTGACGCAAAAAAGTGATCCGCCCACGACGCTGCTTGACGGTGACGGTAAAGAGGTCGAGTTCAAAGACCGCCTCGGCACATTGCCGCTGTTCAGGCGCGTTAGCTAAGGGCCAGCTACCGGTGATCTTGGTCGGGTTGGCAGCGCCGTCCGGATCCCGTCTCTTGTTCTTGAGCGTATAGGGCCGGAAGTTTGCGCCCTTTCAAGGACTAGACTGACCGGCACAAGAACAAGCAAAAGAACCGAGCTGTGATGTCTGACCGTTACGACACAATCATTATTGGTGCAGGACACAACGGGCTGGTGTGTGCGGCCTACCTGGCGAAACATGGCCAGCGCGTGCTGGTGCTCGAAGCATCCGATGTGGCAGGAGGCTTGGGCGCGTCAAGAGAGTTCCATCCTGGTTTCCATGCATCGGTCGCGCACACGATCAGTCACTTCTCGAAGAAGATCAGCAGCGACCTGAAGCTCCAGTCTCACGGATTCGATGCGGCGTCAAAATTGCTGCCGACCATTGGCCTGAACAAGGATGGAGAACACGTCATTGTGCATCAGGAATCCGTCACTGGTGTTGGCGACGATGACGCGAAATCATTTCAGGATTACGAACAGCAGATGCGGCGATTTGCCGATGTTCTAAAGCCGTTCTGGCTCAAGACAATGCCGCGCATTGGCATGAACAGCGTCGCAGATGTTATGACGTTTGCACACATCGGTTTAAACCTGCGCCGTATCGGCAAAAAGGATATGCGGGAGTTTCTGCGAATAGTCTCTCTTCCAACCCGCGACTTGATGGATGAAAATTTCGACAACGAGATCCTGAAAGCGGTCCTGAGTTGGGACGGACTCATTGGTTCGAAAATGGCGCCGCGCTCGCCAAATGGTGCCGTACTGTCGATGCTTTATCGACGTGCCGGTGACAGCTACGGATCTCATGCTATCCCTGCCGGCGGAGTCGGGGGCTTGATGAAGGCGCTTTGTTCATCAGTCGCGTCGTTCGGTGCGGAGATCCGAACCGGCGCCACTGTTTCCCGCGTTATGATCGACGGTAATAGCAACGGACTTACGGCAAACGGCGTGGAGTTGATCGATGGTGAGCAGATCAATGCAGATCGAGTTATCTCGTCGGCCGATCCGCAGAAAACGTTTTTTGACCTGGTCGGTGTGGAGAATCTTGATATCGGTTTTACCAATCGAATCCGGCGGCTGCGTTGTAACGGTTATGTCGCGAAACTGCATCTTGCTCTGGATGCGCTGCCGGAAATCGACGGGCTGAAAAATGCCGAAGGTCGAATGATCATCGCGCCGACGATGGATACCATCGAATTCTCTTATGACAATGCGAAATACGGCGAATGCCCGGCGGAGCCTGTCATCGAGTTCGTCATTCCAAGTGTATTCGATCGATCATTGGCGCCCGATGGACAACACGTTCTGTCCGCACATGTAATGTACGTGCCGTACGAGCTGAAGGGCGGCTGGAACGCGGAAGTGCGCGACTCACTTTGCGAGAAAGTGATCGACGTAATAGCAGGCTATGCACCGGACCTGCGTAAACACATCGTTCACCAGGAGCTGCTTACGCCAGCGGATCTTGAGCAAACCTACCGGGTAACAGGCGGCCACTGGCATCACACAGAGATGGCAATGGATCAGCTGCTTATGATGCGGCCGACCTATGAGGCAGCGCAGTACAGCACCCCCATCCCCGGTTTGTATCTTTGCGGTGCGGGCTGCCATCCAGGCGGCGATATCGTGGGTGCTGCGGGCCACAATGCTGCGCGCGAGATTTTGCGATGAAAGACTACGACGCAATCATAATCGGTGCCGGGCATAACGGCCTGACCAATGCAGCCTACCTGGCAAAAGCCGGCTTGAATGTGGTCGTTGTAGAGAAGAACGAATACATCGGTGGCGCAGCCGTTTCAAGAGAAATGCACGATGGCTGGCTGTATTCGAGTTGCTCCTATGTTTGCAGCATGATGCGCCAGGCGCTGCATCGCGATCTTGACCTCAGCAGGCATGGCCTGCTACTCGTGCCTTACCTCGGTACAGTCAATTTCGGTGACCGCGGCGAGACGCTTGTTGCGTACCATGATCCGGAAGCGGCGCATCTGGAGTTGGCGAGACATTCTCCGCACGATGCCGATGCGATGCACAGATTGCAGGCCGATCTCGGAAGATATGCACAGCTAATCCGCAAGACGCTTTTGCGAACGCCACCGGATCCGACGTCTTTCCGTCCGCGAGACATTCGTGAGTTGCTGTTTCTTGCGAAGCAATTCTGGGGGCTGGGCGAGAAAGAAATATACGAGTACGTCCGATTCTTCACGATGAGCGCCGCTGATTATCTTGACAGCTATTTCGAGAGCGACCTCATAAAATCAGCAATGGCGGGCGCAGGTATTATTGGCACAGCCCTGGGCGTTTATTCGCCGGGCTCCTCGTACATCCTGCTGCATCACGTCATGGGCGACGTCGATGGCAGCATCGGTGCATGGGGCCTTGCTCGTGGTGGCATGGGGGCGATCTCAAAGGCGATTGCGGGCGCATTGCTCGAACATGGTGGCGAGATCCGCACGAATGCGGGCGTCAGGCAGGTGCTGGTAAAAAACCGTAAAGCAGTTGGCGTAGTGCTCGAAAATGGCGATGAGATCAAGGCACGAATTGTCGTGTCCAATCTGGATGCCAAAAGAACGTTCACAAAAATAATGGACAAGAATGACCTGCCACCCGGAATTTATGAAAAGGCGAAGAATTTTAAAATTCGTGGCTCATCCGGGAAGGTGAATATCGCATTGTCGGCACTGCCGAAGTTCACGGGCCTGCCCGAAAATCGTTATATCAACCGCGGCGGGCAGGTCTTCAATGGCTCCCTGGAAACCATGGAACGCGCATACGATTGCTGGAAGCGCGGCCGCTGGTCCGATGATCCCTTTATCGAGTCGGTTATACCCTCGGCATGGGACCCGACCGTTGCGCCGGCCGGAAAGCACTGGATGTCCAACTTTGTGCAATATTGTCCATCGAAGCTTGCCGATGGCCCGTGGACGCCAGAGAAGCGTGATGCGTTCGGCCAGACCGTAATTGACAAAATTGAGCGATACAGCCCGGGCTTCAAAGATCTGATCGTGCATATGGAAGTTCGTACACCACATGAGATCGAAGAAGAAATCGGGCTGACTGAGGGAAATATATTTCAGGGTGAGTTGACCATTGACCAGTTGTTGTTCAACCGGCCGTTTCCGGGCTACGCGCAATATCGAATGCCCGTCAAAAACCTGTACATGTGTGGTTCATCAACACATCCGGGCGGTGGCGTATCGGCCACTTGCGGCGCAAACGCAGCTCGCGAAATCCTTATGGACTTGAAGCGTCCCAATACCGTTCCAGAGGACGACTGCTATGACGAATGATCCATTCGCTGGCGAGCGACTCAAACTGTCTGCTTTCCATCCGCGAGAAGAGGTCCTCAATATTCGCGATGCGTGGCGCGCCTGGAATGGCTACAAATTTGCTGAGTATTATTACGAGGCGGAGTACGAATATTTTTGTGTCCGCAACACCTGCGGCACCTACAACATCTGCCCGATGCAAAAGTATTACGTCATCGGGAGGGATGCCGAGGCCATGCTGAACCGCATGGTGACCCGGGATGTCAGGAAAATAGGCCTGAACAGGGTGGCATACGTACTATGGTGCACGGACGAAGGCCGCATGATTGACGACGGTACTATTTTCAAGCTGGCAAGCGACAAATTCATGCTGACCTGCGGCAGTCCTTGCGACGCCTGGCTTGAGATGAGTGCGTTCGGCTTCGATGATGTCACTATCACTGCGATGACCGATGACATTGCCGCGCTCTCATTGCAGGGTCCGACTTCCTGTGCGGTCCTGAAGAAGATGGGCCTTGAGGGAATCGATACCGCCAAGCCATTCGATATCATGCGATTTCCGTTCGCCGGCGACACTTTAATGGTTTCGCGTACCGGCTTCACGGGTGATCTTGGTTACGAACTCTGGATCGACCCAAAGCTCGCGCTGGAACTTTGGGACGCGCTTTATGCGGCCGGCGAAGACTACGGTATCCAGCCCTTTGGGGAGGCGGCAACCAATATGGCCAGGCTGGAGGCGGCATTCATAATGCCAGGGATGGAATTCAATGAAGCGCTCAAGACCGTGCACTTCGAACACGATCAAACGCCGTTCGAACTCAGCCTGGGTTGGCTTGTTGATTTCAAAAAACCACATTTCAGCGGCCGCAATGCACTGCTGAAAGAAAAACAGCGCGGCCCGAAATTCACACTGACGAAACTCGACATTGAGGGCAACAAGCCGGCAGAGGGATCCTATATTTACAAGGACAAAGGCTGCAAACAGGACATAGGCTACGTTACTTCTGCAATGTGGTCGCCCGCGGCCAAAGCCAATATCGCGTTGGCCATGATCAGGACGGAGCATCTGCAAAGTGAATTGTGGGCAGAGATCTACTACGAAAAAGAACTGCGCCAGTACAGCAAGGTCGCAAAATGCACGCTCAAGAAAAAACCTTTCTGGACTCCGGCACGCGCACGGGCGACACCGCCGCCGGATTATTGATGAGCTAAACGCCTGTCGAGCGGGTCAGCCATGTTGGCGTTTCATACAAAGTAATCACAACTTCGTCGCCGGTATTTATGACGCCGGCGACCTCAACCGAGCCAACGACGCCACGGGAAAGTTTCGCTGCTTTGGAGAACGCAGTCGTTGACAATGGTCTGCCCGAATTCGTCTTGTGTTCGGTCGCCAGTTTCTCGCCCATGTCATGGCACGGCGGATTGTATTCCTCGATGACTAACTCGGCGCCTGACGGAAACCTTAACAGCGTACCCTTCGGCAATCGCGATAATTCGGGTACACCTTTAATGCAAAGGTTGGTGCCCAGGCTGGTCGCGGTTAATGGTTCAGTCAGATCCATCTCGTGTTGAATGTCGAGCAGCTCCTCGACGGATACTGCGGACCATTGGCGCTCATTTCGCCTGATGGTGCCTTGCGGCTGCTTGTCGCCTGCCCAGGCTTTACGAGTGTAGGAACGGTGACGATCGCCGACGACCCCGTCCAGTTCCACCTGAATTGAAGCGTGCTGCTCCTTGCTGAGATCGTCGTTGGAGCCGGAGTGTACCGAAACGACTGTGGCAGTGATTTCTTTCACTTAATATCCAATTCAGGCCAGCGATAAAGCCAATTTGCCGCCAGATAGCGGCTAATGTCAATTCGGCATAACATTGTTCGCAACCCTGAGATAGGATATAGCCTCAAACTGCAGATGCCGGGGGTATCGTGCACGCAGCATCATTTGTAGACAGTTACATCAGCGCCTGGAATCACCGCGACCCCAAGGGTGTGGCTGATCATCTCGCTGCCGAGGGCGTGTATTGCGACATCCCGTTAAATCGCAGGCGCTCGCACGATGAGCTGATAACCAGTCTGAGTGAATTTTTTCTCCTTGATCGGCGCAGGTATGAGTTAATCGGTGATATTCAAACCGGCAAAAATTCCATAGCGTTTCAGTATCGCGTGTCCTCGTCCGGCGATGCTGACGATTCCTACAGCGGCGCGGAATTCATTACCTTGTCCGGCGACTCCGCGCTAATTATTACCGATTATTACGAAATTCTTGGATTGATGCACGTTCAACCAGCGGCGCGCGTGAGCGAACGCAATACGCTAAAGCGAAAGTATGCAAAGTCGGGATTGAGTGCTGAACAACTCGAACAAATTAAGGGCCGCCTCGAAATTCTGATGCGATCAGAGAAAATATTTCTCAGGCCGGACCTGACACTTCCAGCCCTCGCGAAGATAGCAGGTTGTTCAGTCAATCACTTATCACAGGTTATCAATTCAGGATTGGGCTTAAGCTTTTTCGATTATTTGAATCGGCACAGAATTGAATACGCAAAGAACCTGCTTGGTAGTTACGTCGGTTATAACAATGCGATATTGAATGTTGCATTTGCGGTAGGTTTTAATTCCAATTCTGCATTTTATGCCGCCTTTAAAAAGTGTATCGGGCAAACGCCCGCTCAGTACCGCCGGGCACAAATAAAAAAACCCCACTAACACCGGCAAGTCAGGTCGTGTGCGACCCTTGCCTATAGGGCAAGATGTCTTGCGACCGCACTTTCGTCAAAAGACAATCAGGGATAGTCTCTGACATAAAGCGAAATAGACGATGCAACCGCTGCCACACACCAGTTCGTATTACGCCGCAACCGTTAACGAAGTTACCCGGTTTGCGCCGCTGCGCGGTGCACAGAGCGCGGACGTTTGCGTCATAGGCGCAGGGTTCACCGGAATATCAACCGCATTGCATCTGGCCGAGCGCGGTTACAACGTGCACGTAGTTGAGGCAAGCAAAGTGGGGTGGGGCGCGTCCGGTCGCAATGGTGGCCAGATCATTGGCGGCATTTCCGGCGCAGAAAAGATCGCAAAGCGGAATGACAAAGTACCGGAAAGCGTTTTCTGGGATCTGCGCTGGGCGGGTCACAAAATCATTCAAGAAAGAGTGAAAAAATATGACATTCAATGTGATCTCAAGTTCGGCTACGTTGATGTCGCAATCAAGAGCAGGCATTTGCGAGATCTTGAGAAAGAGCTGAAGGTTCTCGCCAAGCACGATTTTCCGTACGAATTTCGCATGCTCTCGAAAGAGGAGACGCAGAACACGATCGGCACAGATGCCTACATTGGCGCGCTGCTGAACATGGGTAACGGACACTTGCACCCGTTGAACATGTGTATAGGTGAGGCCAATGCAGCCGTGTCTCAGGGAGCGACGATTTATGAGCAATCGCCGGTCATCAATATAGAGAAAAGTGGCCGCCCGAAGGTCGTTACCGAAAACGGTTCAGTGACCGCCGACTTCGTCATAATCGCGGGCAATGCCTACCATTCGCTCGAGCGCGAGCTCCGCGGCATTATGCTTCCAGTGAGCAGCTTCATTACGGCCACAGAGCCACTCACCGAAGACCTGGTCAACAGCATCAACCCAAAAGATCTGGCGGTTTGTGATCCGAACTACGTGCTTGAGTACTTCCGGCTTAGCGCGGACAAGCGCCTGCTGTTCGGCGGACGATGCAATTATTTCGGCAGCGACCCGGAGGTGATAAAGAAAAACCTGCGGCCGAGAATGCTCAAAATATATCCGCAGTTGTCCGATGTGAAAATTGACTTCGCGTGGGGTGGCACCATCGGTGTGCCGATCAACCGGGTACCGCAAATTGGCAGAATCTCTCCCAACGTATTTTACTGCCAGGGCTACTCAGGACATGGTGTAAACGTTACTCACGTGGCCGGACAGATAATGGCCGATGCCGTCGCCGGTACGTTTGAACGTTTCGACCTGTTCGCCAACTTCAAACCGCCGGCTATTCCAGCAGCACACCTGCTAAGCCAACCACTGGTGTCACTCGGCATGATTTACTATCAATTAAAGGACAAACTGTAGCTTCATACGATGCGGTTGCTGGTGATGACCTTTAGTCGGGTACGTGGCCAGTCGATGTAATAAAGATCGAGTTTTCCGGTCAATATAAGGAGATGCGGCATCCTGCTGCCAAACGATACGGATATTGATTGATGAGTCGACTGATGCGAACCGCCATTTTCCTGCCAATCCTTTTGGTTTGTACCGCGGTGTCCGCCGAAATCACCATTCAAAGCGGCGTTACTCAAAACAACCTGGTTGAGTTGTATACATCAGAGGGCTGCAGCAGCTGCCCACCCGCCGACCAGTGGCTGAGTACGCTCAAATCCGATCCGTCACTTTGGCAAGACCTGGTCCCGGTTGCTTTTCATGTGGACTACTGGGATTACAACGGGTGGAAAGATCGTTATGCCCATCCTGACTTCGCTGATCGGCAGCGAACGTATGCGGCCCAGAGCTCTGTCACTACCGTTTACACGCCGGGACTAATGTCGAACGGTGAGGAGTGGAGAAATTTCGGTTGGTTGGCGCCGACCCTGGCTGAAGAACATGAGGTTGGATTACTGAAGGCGGTAATCGGCGACGATAACGTGGTCATTAATTTTCAGCCGCAGGCAGAGTCACACGATGAAAACCTGGTGGCCTACGTCGCATTGTTGGGATTTGAACTGACCTCCGATGTTCAGGCGGGCGAGAACGCTGGGCGCGAACTCAAGCATGACTTCGTGGTGCTCGGTTTCGCCGAAAAGCCGATGACTTATGACGATGGGTCTTACCATCTTACTATCGAGCGACCGCGAAGCGAGACTAGCGCAAACAAGTACGGAATCGCGCTATGGGTTTCCAGAGCAGATCGCCAGATACCAATTCAGGCCGCTGGTGGCTGGATAGATCAATAGCCTTGCGCCAGGGTGAGCCCGAACAGCTGACTAGCGTGACTTGAAACCAGGCAGCACTCCGGCGATTCCGGCACCGAATATAACAAGCGCGAATGATCCCAGATCCATTCTCGGAATAGGTCCACCGCCATAACCGTACATCGCCAGAAGCGCGACGCCTAAGCAGATCATCATCGCACCAATCACCTGCCGTGCGGCCGAGGGCGTGGCGGCATTCGGACTTCGACCGCGCCGCTCAAAAGCGGAGAGCGGCAGCGCTACGGGTATTAGCAAGATCAGCAACACTGCGACCCAGACAGGCCTCGATAACCACCAGTCGGTCGTACCCGGCTCCAGTGTCAGCCCAATGCCGCCTGCCAAGTACAGCAAAGAAACGAAAACGACCATGACCGTTATGTGCCAGAGATAGACCGTCATTATCATGCCGTTAACGAGAACCGTCGCTGTCCACAATCGCAAACCGGAGAGTGCGCGTCGCATCGGCGCTTCTAGCGCGAGAAGAAGGCCGAACTGAAAAACGCCTAACGCCAGCAAGGTAATTTTTGGTGGCAATGTGTTGCTTAAGCCCGCATCGGGCGAACCGACCATGGCGAGGGGGTAGGGGCCTTTGAAGACGAGCAAATACAAAGTGAGCAAGCCACAAGCCGAGTAGGCGATCAATTTCGGCGTACTGCCCATCCGGTTATCCCGCCACGCGAACCCGAGATGTTGAACGGCAAGCCAGACCCAGAAATAATTAGCCCAACCGAGCCACTTTACGTCTGCGGCGAAAAAGGCGAGGTCGGTGAGGCCGGCAATGCCCGCGAAAATCCAGAACGACCCGAACCCCAGTTTTCTCCAGAACGCATACGACATTGGAGCCAGAATCACGAGCATGATGTAAATGGCGAGAAACCAGGTTGGAATCAATGCTGCCTGGGAGGCTAACTGTATTACCCCCGGGCTGACGCCCATCAGGCGCATTGCGATCGCAATGACGGCCCACGCGATTAGCAACACAAGCAATGGAGAAACCAGCCTGCTCAGTCGGGCCGCCAGCCAACCCGCATAAGCTGTGCCCTTGCGCTTCGCACTCTCCAACGAAACCGCATTCGAGTATCCGCCGACGATAAAGAATATCGGCATAACCTGGAAAATCCACGTTAGCCATTGCGTCTCGGGATGGGATTTAAGGAGATGACCGATCGCCATTTCACCATCGAAATACGCGGTGGCGATAATCCAGTGGCCGACGATAACGAAGAGAATTGACACGGCGCGCAAAAAATCGACGTAGCGATTTCTGTCTTCCGGCGTCTGCGCGGCCATGTTGCTTGCTTGCGACCAAATGCTCATCAGTTCCCCCCGTTCCTGGTAACCATAGAAGCTTTAGAAATCGAATACGTGCTCGAGCTGGATGTTATTTCTTTGCAGGCTCATCAGCGCATCGTCCAGATCCTCGACCCGCACGACATAAACGGACCGCTTGCGGTTTTTCGGCGAAATAACCATCGAGTTGAACAGAAACCGGGCCTTGTCCGGACCGGCTTTTGCATTCTCATGCTCAACAGTACTGAATACCACTTCATCGTTGCCGGAAATTTCAATAAACTGAACACCCGCTGCAGCAAGCTTGGGCATAACCTCTGTAAATCCGCCCCATCTCGGCACCGTCACGATCAGGTCTCCATCGCCAAAGTCTTTCAAGATCGTTATTTCAGAGTCGATCAACGTAAGGCTGTCTGCGTCGGCAACAATATGCATCGTCACCAGTCCATCCGATTCCTCGTACGCGGTTTCGGCGCCGAATCCGATCAGTTTTGCGTAGAGGGCCTTGAACGCGAACTCGCCTGTGAACATGAGTTTTCGTTCGAGCTTGCGCGTGAAGTTTGGACCGAAGAAACGGGTGTCACTCCAAATTCGGCCAACATAATCCATAAACGGAAACTTGTACCAGGCCTCGAAGTAAATGAGGCTGCCGTAAGCACGATGGGCTTCTTGAATAATCACGTCCTCGGGTGTGTCTTCAGATGCCGTCCAGCGAGTCAAACGGCCTATCGTGTTCTCATAAAAACTCTTTGCGACGAACTCGGCGGTCGTGCTTACGCCGATGATCCAAAGCATTAACTTGTATTCGGAGTTCTCAGGGTAAAGGCCATCCGTCAAAACGGTTACTCTGTCATAGAGCGACCAATACTCGTCAATGCTTGCAAAAAAAGGAAAGTTGCTGGGATTATTACCGCGCTCGAGGTAATCGGCATATTCGTTTGGCTGGAATACGAGGTACCACTCTGGCAACGTCAGGAATGTTTGCTCTTCACCCTTTTTGTAACCATCCAGCCTGTCCAGATAGTCTCGAATTCGAGATCTCCTGGTTGGAAAGTATTTCTCCCACAGTTTGTTCTGGAAGCGATTGTCAGGGTCGACCTCTCGTTTCACAGAAAAGTACTTCTCGGCATTCGGGTATGCAGCTCGAAACTGGGCGACCGAGGCGTGTGGTTGATAGGGCAGGTAAAATGCGCCATCCTCTTCAATGATTGCGTCGATCATCTTGCGCGTCCAGACACCCACCTTCTTTTTGTCTTCGTCTGTTGTGCCTTGGCTGTGATAAACGACGAATGCAAATACTTCTCTTCGCGCCCAGGACAGATACGACTCGTGGTCCGGTAAGGCGTGGCGAATCGACACGTTTACGACGTCGACTTCGTACTCCTGAAATATCGCCCGCATCCTGGGCACGAAATTGTCAAAATTCTCGACCGGGATAAAGTATTCCTGCAGTACCCAGGTCACTTTACTCCGGTCTTCCTCGCCCAGTTCGCGTACGTCGTAACTGGCTTCCCAGTTTCGCCATGCGACACGATCAGAGGCGTAGTAAAGAGGATCGACAACCGCTCCACGAAACCATTTGCCAAAAGAACCGGAGTTCGTGAACTTGATCATTTTCGGCAACAGGAAGTAGCTGTCGTCGGTAGCAATAATCCGGTCGTCTATCGTCAGTGGTTCATCGGTTATGTACCAGCTGACATCACGAACCTGTTCGTAGTCCGGTGGATAAATATCACCATTGTGAAAAATAACCTGGTCGTCATCGCGAATATTCTCCGCGAAGTATTCTCGATACTCTGAAATAGGCATCACCTTCGTCTGGCGGCCGACCTTCTCGTTTTTCTCGAGTTCAAGCGTGACTTCGGTAATGACGCCGATACCCCCATAACCACCAATCGCAGCACGAAAGAGATGCGGATTCTCCAGCCGGGTTGCCTGTACAACACTGCCATCAGCGAGGACAAGCTGCAGCTCCTTCACGGACGAAATTATCGGCCCGTGACCGATGTACCGCCCATGAACATTGACGCTCACCGAGCCACCGACGCTAAAGTTGGCGTAGGTCTGCATGATTTTTACGGACAGCCCGTGCGGGTCGATATATTCCTGCAATTCTCGCCACGACATGCCGGACTGCACAGTTATCCAGCGATCCGCTGCCGAAAAATCGACGACTTGATCGTAATCGCGCATGTCGAGCTGCAAGCCATTGTCGATGGCAGTTTGCCCGCCCATGCTGAAGCGGCCGCCGCCGATGGAGATGGGGCCGCTACTTGCCTTGATTGCAGCAACGACTTCGTCGACCGACTTCGGTGCTATTACGTTCGCCATCGGGACGGGATTCAGCTCGGTTATGTCGCTAATAACATGGTCGTGTAATTGACCATCGTAGGAATCGTCACCGCTAAACCATATGACCATCGCCACGATTGCTACGAAGGCGATCAGGACATATAAGAGAACGCGAAGAATTCTGCGAAGCACTACCTTGATTTTGGCGGCCAGATCGCCAAACTGAACCTTCATCATAGGCGTCTCGAAACGAATCGTGGCCCGACAATAGCACTAACTTATATCAAAAGCTGTACACTTGGACAGTTGCTGTAATCGCTCGCCGCTTGGGGTGTCGAATGTGAACAGACGAGATTTTGTGACCGCAATATGCGCGTTAATGGCTGTGCCAGTAACGGGGCGCGCATTTGCAAGCGATAGCGACTCCATCTCCTCCACCGTCGGAAACTTTCGTTACATCTATTCGAATCCGGAGTTACGACGCGAGTTTCTGGACTTTCTTACCAATGTCTTTCACTTGTTTCCGGAGCAAGAGTTTCACGACGTACTGATAAAACTGTCCAGGGATGAGGCCTCCGACCAGCAGGTCTACGAAGCGCTGCAAGAGGAGCTTGATGACATCAAGCCGTTTTTGGGTGTGTTCCGATACGCAATCCCCGCGCTAAAAAAACAGAAAGCCATTATGGCTGACCAGACGGTGATGTTATTGCATCCGGATTCACGTTACGAAGGGCATCTCGAAATTGGTTCGACCGGACGCTACATCAGTGTGCTGGAAGATCGCCTCGATATCGTAGGCGACATCTTCCTGTTACATACCCAGGAAGGCGGCTACGGACCAGAAGATATTGTGGAGCGTGGTCAGCTCACGAAAATTGGTACTCATATCGATATGGGTAACTACTCGACGGAATTCGCCCAGGTAATTCCGAAGAACTCACTAGACCTGGTAACGGTATACATCGGATTTCATCATTGCCCGTTGCACAAGAGAGAGGAATTTATTTCCGCGGTAATCGATGTGATACGGCCCGGAGGAAGATTAATTCTTCGTGATCACGACGCGCACAATGAAGATATGTGGCGCATGGCGGCATTGGCGCATGATACATTCAATGCCGGCATAGAAGAATCCTGGCAATTCAACGAGAATGAATTGCGTAACTTTTATTCCTTGCGATTCATCATCGATTACCTGGAGAATCTTGGGCTCAAGCACGGCGGACAGCTCTATTTTCAGCGCGGCGACCCGACGCGCAACGGCCTGACGGCATTCACCAAAGCCTGATGCCGGGTCCAGAATAGAGTCTTGTCGGTTGTGACCAGGAACCGAAATGTCTTTCTGATCCTCGCGTTGTCATTGTTCCTGAGTGACAGAATTTCCGCGCAACCCGTTCCTGCATGGTTATCGGATAACTGCGCAGACTGCGCGGAGCTGATGTTGTCGGCGACAGGTGCTTACATCCTGGAAAAAGGAGAAGAGTCGCTCATCGGCCGCGCCTGGCTGACGGATCACGCCACGCGATCTATTGACGTGCAATATTTTATCTGGAGCACAGATAATGTCGGGACTCTCGCCGCGGAGTATCTACTACGCGCGGCCGAGCGGGGCGTCGATGTCCGTGTTCTGGTCGACGACACCCTGATTGATGCAGAGGACCGGTCGCTGGTGCTGCTGTCTGCCCACCCTCACATTCAAATTCGTATTTACAACCCGAATCTGAGCGTCGGTGTTAGTTGGTGGCAGAGATTGGTTAACGTCGTATCAAATTTTCGGGCAGTGAATCAGCGGATGCATGACAAGACTGCAATCTTTGACGGGATCGCCGGAATTACCGGCGGCCGGAATATGGCTGACGAGTATTTCGATTTCGATCAGGAATACAACTTCCGGGACCGTGATATTTTGCTGCTGGGACCCGCAGTATTCGAGATGAGCGAAAATTTCCAGGAGTTCTGGGAAAGTGAGTTTGCGATTCCGGTCGAAGTTATTTTTGAAGGCTCTTCCGGCAATATCACGAAAGCGGAGGAGGAAGCTTTTGCGCGCGAGTTGCATGCCTATGCAGGCAACATCGCTAACTTCGAGCTGCAAGTTCAAGAGGCAATATCAACAGCAGCGGCGTACTTTCCTGAGTTGCTAAAGGCCATGAGCTGGCAGGAAGTAGCGTTTATCAGCGACGTTCCGGGGAAGAACGACGGCAAGTCGGGACTGCAGGGCGGCGGAGAGTCAACCAATCGCCTGATCAACGCCGTAAAAAACGCCAGGCACTCCATTCTTATACAGTCCCCATACCTGATCTTGCCGGAAGGCGGCATCGAGTTGTTCGCAGAACTGGTCGACCGCGGTGTCCGGATTCGCGTTTCCACCAACTCACTGGCATCGACCGATAACATCGCTGCATTCAGTGGTTATCACGGACAGCGGTCAGATCTGCTCGAAGCGGGCGTGGAGCTATTCGAGTTCAAGCCTGATCCAGGAGTAAGAGAGACCCTTATTGAACGCTATCCCAGCATTGCCGATAGCAATGCGGTATTCGCGTTGCATGCCAAGAGCATGGTTATTGACGACAGCATCATATTTATAGGCACGTTCAATCTCGACCCACGATCGGCCAATCTGAATACGGAGGTTGGTGCGCTGATAGAAAGTAAGGAGTTGGCCCGTCAGCTCTCCAATAGTATTGAACGCGATATGCTGCCGGCTAATAGCTGGCAAACAACGCTGGATTTCAACCCGGATTCTGTCGTCAGTCGAACCAGGAGAATGCGTATGTGGTTCAACAAGATGCTGCCGGCTGAACAGCTACTCTGAGCACCGGCACCGCCGACGGTTGGAACCTCGCGGAATAGCAGCATAAGCAATCAGAGTGGCTGCGATATTGCCAAAATCCTTTCGGCAAATAGACTCAACATACGACTAACTAGACGCCTGACAGCAATTCGCGGCAGTCCCGCTGTCGCGAATTTATTGTTCACGCATGAAAGGAGCGCAGGCAATGAGTGCGCAAACGAATGCGAAAATCACACCCTTGAATCGAGCCTGGCAGGCCGAGGACCTCTTTGATAAAGATAGCAATGACTGTCGTGTCTACGACAGCATTATTGATCTTGCGCCGAGCCCGGAGAATCCGACTCCAATGGTTCGGCTCAGCGAGCGCATGAACCCACATGCCGATTATGAAGTTCTCCTGAAGCTTGAAGGCATGAATGCATTCGGATCCATTAAGGACCGAACCGCGCTCTACATGTTGCGAGGCCTGCAAATCGAATCGGGTCAGATACTGGTCGAGCCCTCGGCAGGCAATACGGGCGTCGCTCTGGCAGCAATGGCCAATGCGCAAAACACTCCAGTCGAGATTGCGGTACCGGAGGGCGCGCCGGAGGAGCAGAAAGCTTTACTGACATTTCTTGGCGCGGAGTTAATCGAGGTCGAAGACGAGATGTGCCCGATATTCCCATCGGAAGGCGCTCGTGGCGTCATCAAGAGCATGGTGGAAAGCGAGGCCTATGGCGGAAAATATGTCAGCCCGAACCAGTACGAGAGCGAACTGAATGTTGAGGCTCACTATCGGACGACCGGCCCTGAATTCTGGAATCAGACCAAAGGAGAAATCGACTATTTCTTTGCTGGAATCGGCACCGGAGGCACGATCAGTGGGGTGGGTCGTTATCTCAAAGAGAAAAACCCCAACATCAAGATTATTGGCGTCGTCGCGATATGACGAAGCTCTCGTCGTTAAACCACAGGCCGTTGTGCTTGTGCAATGAGCGCGCGGTCGCTTCCGTGTAGGCGCCGGATGCGATCACGGGTTCCAGTCTGTCTTCCTCAATCTGGGCAACATAAATTGCCGCGTTCCATGCGGCGAACAATGTGGACGTTCCGATCGATTCGCTAATTTCGTCGGGAAGAGTGTGCATTCGATACTGCAGCAGAGATTTATCATCCGAGCCTGCATTGAAATTGTAATGGCGCTGTTTGTTTCCAAGGTGATTTTTTAACGCTCTGATCAACTCATGGCGATTTACTTTGAATGGATCCTCATCGGGCCAGATGTCCCTGATCAGTTCCAGGCCAGGGTCGTCTCCATAGGACTGAATGGTAACCGTTCGCCCTCCCGGCGCCAGGCTACGAACAAGCGGAGACAGCACCTTCTCAACCTTGAACTCAGCGCCAACCCGCGCACGCCAGGGTTGTGAAACGACCACCAGGTCGTAATCGCCCGCATGAGACTGACCGCGCTTCGGTATGACGCCATTGAGCAGGAATCGCTGATCCTCCCGATAAAGAACCATCACGGTCGGACGTACATACAAGGGATTGCCTGTCGTGGGGCTTGCCTTTACCTCCCAGCCATCCACCAATTCATGCTCAATTGCACGCAATTGCTCGCCAAAGCCGTGCGCAGAGGATCCGGCAAGCGGGACGTCGATCCAGTTTAACGCCGCCGCTTTTTCGATATCCCTCGGCATAAGCCAAGGCGCTTCAGCGTAGTACAAGTTTGTGATGATGATGACACTGGCCGGGTGTTCGACGAACCTGTCAGGGATCTTTTCCAGTGTCAGGCGCACGTCCTCCAGGCTGATCTCCTTGCCAACAACGAAGAATGGAATCGTGGGGAAGCGTCGATGCATAGCGCGCAACAAGTGCGCTAGCAAAGTGCCGTCGCCCATGCCGGCATCGAACAGTCGAAACGCGGGAGGGGTCGGTTGAATGTACGACAGTTCCTGCGATGCGCGTTCCGCAACCTTCCACTTTTCGTTGCAGGTGCTAACAAATGACAGGTATTTTTGACGGTTATCGTAAAACCGCGATGGGCGCGAATCGGCTGCAGTGATGCTCGACTTTGCCGATGCCGGTTTCTTTGCCTTACCGCGTTTCTTCTGTTTCGCCATTGATTGCTCCCCCGAGCGCTACTTCCATTTCCATTGAGTGTCGAGCATCAAGCGGTTGTAGTCTCTTTTATTGCCGGAAGCAACATCGATTTCGTTGATGAAGTACTTGGCTCCAATGGACCAGGTCTTGTTGACGCCATAACTGAATTTGAAAAAGTGGCCCTTGTTATCAGTGCCGCCGCCAGCGAAATCGGAGTCCGTTAACAAGCCGAGCATGGAGTCGGTTTCTTTGTCGGCGTAAAAATAGTAAAACTCCATTTGGCCACGGTCCTTCGCCTGACCTATCCTGGCTCCCAGTGTCCAACCCGTATTATTTTCATCTGCTTCGTTGTTTCTTACGTAATCGAAAAAAACCGCGGTTGGCCAATCGCCAATCTGGAAAGCGACTTCTGCGAACGCTTCGGTTAAGCGATAGTTATATAAGTAAACGCAGTCCGCGCCGGGCGTGCTGCCGCATGCCAATCCACTGGCTTCAACAGCCGTATTTCCGAAGTAATCCGCAGGGTCGGCGGGGTTGCCGAAAGTTGTAGCTTTGCCCTTGGTCGGAATCGAGTAGTAGGCGATACCGGCGGTTAATTTCGCGTCGCCTATTTCCCCACTGGCGCCGACCTGCCCCCCCCAACTAAAGTTGCTGTTATCCTTTTTGGTGTCACTCTCCAGTGAGTTGCCAAGCACATTCGCGAAAAACCAGTTGCGCTTGTAGGTCACTGTAAAACCTTCAGGCGTCCAGTCGCTGTCCCACATTAAGGCCTGTTTGCCTACCCGGGTGAGCCGATTCTTGAATTTGCCGGCAACGATATGCAGGTTGTCCACAGGCACCCAATCGACATAGGCGAGATTGAGAGTGATATCTTTCGACGACCCGCCACCGCCCAATGTCTGGTTGGCCGACACCGGGTCCTCGCCGCCAGTTGCCAGTCCAAACCCGACTTCGAGGTTTTCAGCCAGATCCGCCCGGACATTGGTACGCGCACGAATTCTGCTTCGCCTGCGGTCTTCGCCACCGTGAATCTCAATTCGTTCGTAGCGATATCGAAAATCGCCGTCCAGACTGATCCTGCTGGACCAGGATTCAGTCGATGCATCCGTGGACAAGCTCTGGACCTCGGCCGCATCCGGAACGGCATTGGCATTTGCCTGGCCACTCGACCGCCTCAGCTCTGCGTTTTCTGCGGCAAGTGCGTCTAGCCGCTGAGACAGCTCTGCAATTTGCAGTCTTAGTTGCTCAAAGTCCTCGTCCGAAACAGCAGCCAAGGCGGCTGGTGTCGCCAGCACGCCTATAACCAGCAGCAGAAAAGACGTTGTTCTCATTATCGCGCTCCAGATATTGCTAATGTCGGGCTTTAGCGCCCTCAGGACGCTATTCAAGCGGTTTTATGACCCTGATACCGGCTAAATATGTATATTTTGGGACTCATTTGGCATCTTCGAACCTGTATGGAATGGCATATTGTGGCACTATCTGCCCTGCATCTCGTTGAATAGACAGCTTTTCGGTCTGAGAACGGGCAGCGTTAAGTTAAACGGTCGTGTACGATTGCGAGATTCGCAGACGACCATGTGAAGAAAACCGGAGAAAGATGGATGAGCAAGACTGGGCACCTGAAAACACTAATCCTGCTTGGCATCTTTTGCATGGCCGGTGTGACCGCAAACGCTGGTGAATGGTACGCGACCCCATCCATTGTTTATACCAATGACGACCCCGACAGGCTTGCCGATGATGGCGTCAATGGCGGCCAGATAGCCGTTGGCTGGAAATTTTCCGATCGTTGGTACTTCGAGGCAATGACCGGATACTCGAGCATGGGCGCATACGCCGGGTCTGGATCACCGACGAACCCGTTTGTCCGGGATGACATCAGTATCTGGGAGATGTCCGGTAACGTTCTGTTCGCTCTGGGTCCGGAGACGCGGCTGAATCCCTATTTGATCGGTGGCATTGGCTTCATGAGCACCAGCTCA
>SMVB01441802.1_pt1 | contig 28566 bp, 22 predicted proteins | sample 2456461 | NCBI WGS metagenome assembly SMVB01 (sample SAMN11095934, study PRJNA526329) | marine sediment metagenome | biome: Marine sediment; feature: Surficial sediment; material: Deep marine sediment; isolation source: Hadal surficial sediment | place: Pacific Ocean | collected 2014-05 | depth... | reverse complement strand
GCCGCAGACGCCGCAGACGCCGCAGACGCCGCAGACGCCGCAGACGCCGCAGACGCCGCAGACGCCGCAGACGCCGCAGACGGAGCAGACGGAGCAGCGGAGCCGGCCGATGAGCAACCCGTTGCCGCCCAGGGCCCGACCGGCGGCGCTGCGGTCTGGTCACAGCAAGGACCGACCGGGACCGAGCGCCCGGCGCCCGAGCCGGTGACCGACGGTGACACCGCGCTGCCGGCGGCCGCAGCAGTAGCAACAGCCGCCGCAGCGTCACCAGTGGCCGACGCCGGCGATGACTCCCGGCGCGGGGTCCTCTCTCCGGTTGTACGCAAGCTTGCCGCCGAGGGCGGGGTTGATCTCGATCAGGTCGTCGGTACCGGTTCCGGTGGACGGATCACCCGCAAGGACGTGGAGGCCGTTGTCGCCGCCGGCGAGGCTGCTGTGGAGGCGCCGGTTCCCGTCGCGGTGGAGGACGGCCAGGCTACCAAGGTCATCGTCGAGGAGCCCGAGCCGGTGGTCGCCGTCACCGTCGAGACCCAGCCTGCGGGGGAACCCGACGAAGGCGATGTCGAGCTGAGCAAGATCCGTGTCATCACCGCCGAGCGCATGGTCGAGTCGAAGCGGACATCGGCGCATGTGTGGACGTCGGTCGAGGTCGACTTCGAGCCGGTCGCCAGGTCGCGGAGCCAGCACGGTCCTGGATTCAAAGAGAGTGAAGGTTTCTCGCTCACCTACATGCCGTTCATCTCCCGAGCCACCATCGATGCGTTGGGTGCGTTTCCGGTCGTCAACAGCTCGCTCGACACCGAAGCTGGGACCGCTGAGTTCCATCGCGGTGTCGCCCTCGGGATCGCCGTTGATCTCAACCAGGGCGGCCTCATCGTGTTGACGATGAAGAATGCCGACAGCCACAGCCTCACCGGTCTTGCCAGGGAGATCCGCGGGGTGGCCGACCGTGCCAGGGACAACCATCTGAAGCCGGACGACCTGGCGACGAGCACCTTCACGATCACCAACCCTGGGCCATTTGGCTCGTACATGAGCGCCCCGATCATCAACCAGCCGAATGTCGCCATCCTCTCCACCGATACGGTGGTGAAGCGACCGACCGTGGTCACGTTGCCGGACGGCACCGACACCGTCGCCATTCGCCACATCGGGTATCTCGGGCTGAGCTGGGACCATCGGGCGTTCGACGGGTCGACCGCGGTGCTGTTCCTCGCTCGTATCAAGGAGAACCTCCAGTCGTGGGATTGGGACCAGGAACTGCGATGAACCCGCGTTTGCGGGTCCGGTGGCTGGGGCGCGTCGAGTACGACGAGGCCTGGGATCTGCAGCGGGCCATCTGGGAGGGCCGGACCGAGGGAAGGACCGCCGACGACTACCTGCTCCTTCTGGAGCATCCGCACACGTACACGGTCGGCAGGAATGGCAGCGGCTCCAATCTCTCGCTTCTGGAGCACGATCTGGTCGACCTCGGTGCGCAGCTGCGGTACGTTGACCGTGGCGGCGACATCACCTACCACGGGCCGGGTCAGCTCGTTGGCTATCCGATCGTTGGGGTACCGAAACTCAGCAACGGTTGGGACATGGTTGGGCACCTGCGGCGCATCGAGGCGATGCTCATCGCCACTCTGTCCGAGCTCGGCATCGAGGCCTGGGCAGAGCCCGGCTTCACCGGGGTGTGGACCGATCGTGGCAAGGTGGCCGCCATCGGGGTGAGAGTGGTGAGGGGGGTCTCCACTCACGGTTTTGCGCTGAACGTCGACCCCGATCTCGCCTATTTCTCCAACATCGTCCCGTGCGGGATTGCCGACCGTCCCGTGACTTCGATCACCGAGCTCCTGGGGGTGCACGTCCCGATGGAGACCGTCGTCAACGGCCTGCTGCCCCATGCGGCAGGCGCGTTCTCCGCCGCGGCGCCGGAGGTGCAGCTGGGTGCGTTCCGGCCCACCGACCGATCCGGGGATTACGACGTCGACGCGATGGTGGCCGCCGGCGCCTTCTCCGCGGCCCGCCATGGAGAAACACCCTTGCTGATCGGGGGGTTGTTACCCGGTGAGCCGAAGCGCCCCGAGTGGATGCGCGTCCGCGCCAACGTGTCATCTGACGGCTACCGCGACCTGAAGACGCTGATGCGGGGTCTCGAGCTCAACACGGTGTGCGAGGAGGCTGGGTGTCCCAACATCTACGAGTGTTGGGAGTCCGGCACCGCGACCCTCATGCTGCTCGGCGACACGTGCACTCGTGCGTGCTCCTTCTGTGATGTCAAAACCGGAAAACCGGGTACGGTCGACCTGGAGGAGCCGCTGCGGGCTGCAGAGGCCATCCAGCGCATGGGGCTGCGCCATGCGGTGTTGACCTCGGTGAATCGAGACGATCTGCCGGACGGCGGCGCCGCCATCTTCGCCGAGACTATCCGCCGCATTCGGGATCTCATCCCCGACTGCGACGTCGAGGTGCTCATCCCGGACTTCAAGGGCGATAGTGACGCATTGGAGACCGTGGTCACGGAGAAGCCACAGGTACTCAACCACAACACCGAGACCGTGCTGCGCCTGCAGCGAGACATCCGCACCGCGGCGAACTACGCCAGGTCGCTCACCCTGCTGGCACGGGCGAAGTGGCTGAACCCGGCCGGCACCGTCAAGTCCGGGCTCATCGTCGGTATGGGGGAAACCGAGGAGGAGGTGCTCGGCGCCCTCGCCGACCTGCGCGCCGTCGGTGTCGACCTGGTCACGATCGGTCAATACCTACGGCCGACCGCAAGGCATCGACCGATCCACCGCTATGTCCATCCAGACGAGTTTGCGCGCTACCACCACCACGGCGAGGCGCTCGGGCTCGGCCACGTCGAGTCTGGTCCTCTTGTCCGGTCGTCCTACCACGCCCGCGAGTCACTTGCCGAGACCAGGTGAATCCGGAGCGCATCGCGGCAGCCCGTCGCCAAATGGGCGAGCGCGGGATCGACACTCTCATCGTAACGGTCGGCTCAGATCTCCCCTATCTCATCGGCTACCGAGCGATGGAGAACGAGCGCATCACCGCCCTCGTCCTACGCGATAACGCTGATCCGGTGCTGGTCGTGCCAGCCCTGGAGGCACCGCGGGTGGGCTCGCCGGTCGAGACCCGTGCCTGGGAGGAGACGGAGGACCCGATAGCGATCATCGCCGAACTCGTAGGCGAGGGAGCCTCCACGATCGCGATCGGCAACCAGACCTGGGCCAATTTCGTGCTGGCGCTTCAGGACCGCCTCGCCACGGCCAGGTTCATCGAGGCAGAGCCGATGATGGCGCAGCTGCGAATCGTCAAGGACGAAGAAGAGCTTGCTGCCCTCAGGGCTGCGGGCGCGGCAGCAGATGGTGTTGTCGCCCAGATCGCGGAGATGCAGATCTCGGGGCGCACCGAGCGTCAGTTGGCTCGGACCATCGAGCAGCTCACGCTCGAGTCCGGGCATGAGTCTGCCGCGTTTGCCATCGTTGCATCCGGCCCAAACGGGGCGTCGCCGCACCATGAGGCCACCGACCGTGTGATCGAACACGGCAATGCTGTCGTGGTCGACTTCGGGGGCCGGCTGCGCGGCTATGGATCCGACACCAGCCGGATGTTCGTTGTCGGTGATCCTCCTCCTGGATTCAGGGATGCGTTTGCGGTGTTGCGGGAGGCGCAACGGGCGGGCGTCGACGCCGTTCGGCCGGGGGTGACGGCGCAGTCGGTGGATCAGGCCGCACGGGATGTGATCGCCGGTGCCGGGTACGGAGACCTGTTCATCCACCGCACCGGCCATGGGATCGGCCTCGACACCCATGAGCACCCCTACATCGTCGCCGGGAACACCGTTGAGCTGGCGCAGGGGATGGCTTTCTCGATCGAGCCCGGGATCTACCAGACGGGGGAATGGGGGATGCGCATCGAGGACATTGTTGCCGTCACCGAGGATGGCGTCGAGCGGATGAACCGATCGAATCGCGACCTATACGTCGTTGACTGAAAGTCTCGTGTCGCGGGTCTCAAGTCTCCAGTCGGGCAACTGGTCTCGCTCGCGTCTTGCCGATGGCCACCGACGAGTCGGTACCCTGTCCGCCTCCAGAGGAGGTCACATTGGACATCGAACAGCGCTCGGTTGATGCCCTTCGCATCCTGGCGGTCGATGCGGTGCAGCGGGCGGAGTCGGGACACGCCGGGATGCCGATGGGGATGGCCGACCTGGCGGCTGTGCTGTGGTCGGAGGTGATCCTGCTCGATCCGGACGACCCCTCATGGCCGGATCGTGACCGCTTTGTTCTCTCCAACGGGCACGGCTCGATGCTCCTCTACTCCCTGCTCCACTTGAGCGGATTCGGACTGGAGATGGAAGAGCTCGAGAACTTCCGGCAGTTCGGCTCCCGCACCGCCGGGCATCCCGAGTACGAGCCCAACATCGGTATCGAGATGACCACCGGACCGCTCGGGCAGGGGTTTGCGGCCGCGGTGGGGATGGCAATTGCCGAGGCCCACCTGAACGCCGAGCTCGGCCCGGAGCTTGTGGATCACCGCACGTACGCGTTCGTCTCCGACGGCGATCTGATGGAGGGAGTCGCATCGGAAGCCGCCTCACTCGCCGGCCATCTCAACCTGTCCAAGCTCACCTACATCTATGACGACAACCAGATCACGATCGACGGGCCAACCGACCTGACCTTCAGCGAGGACGTTGCGGCGCGGTTTGGAGCGTACGGTTGGCACACCGTCGACGTCGACGGGCATGATCGGCCGGCGATCCGAGAGGCGATCGCAAGTGCCAACGAGTCGAACCGCCCCTCGTTGGTGATCGCCAGGACCCACATCGGTTACGGTTCACCGAGCAAACAGGACACCGCAGCTGCCCATTCAAACCCGCTTGGTGTCGACGAGGTCAAGCTGGTCCGGGAGGCCTACGGCTGGGATCTCCCACCGTTCGTAATACCCGAAGACGTGTACGGCTGGTTCGAATCCGGGATGGAGCGCGGCCGATCCGCACATCGCGCCTGGGAGGCACGCCGGGTGGCGGCCTTTGCCGCAGACGCCGAACTGGAGAAGCGATGGGCGGCCTTCTACGAGCCGGCGAATCTGATCATCGACGTTCCCGTTTTCGAGGGATCGGTTGCAACACGGAGTGTCTCCGGAGCCGTGATCCAAGATATCGCAGCCGCCCTGCCCGGTCTCGTTGGCGGGTCGGGTGACCTCACGCCATCGAACAACACGCTGATCGAGGGTTCTCAGAACTTCTCGGCCGAGCACCCCGAGGGGCGGAACCTGCGCTTTGGGGTCAGGGAGCATGCGATGGGAGCCGTCGTCAATGGGATCAACCTGCACGGCGGGCTCCGCGCCTACGGCGGCACGTTCCTGATCTTTTCCGACTACATGCGAGGCGCGGTCAGGCTGTCAGCCCTGATGGGAGCACCGTCGATCTGGATCTGGACCCACGACTCGGTTTTCCTCGGCGAGGACGGCCCAACGCATCAACCGATCGAGCATCTGGCGTCGCTGCGAGCCATGCCCAACCTGTGGGTGATGCGCCCGGCGGACGCAACCGAAGTCACGGTGGCGTGGGAGACCGCGATCAACCGCACAGATGGGCCGACCGCGATCGTGCTCACTCGACAGAGCCTTCCCTCGCCGACCACCCCACCCGAACGCGCCGATGTGCGACGCGGCGCCTACATCAGACATGATGGGACCGATCTGGTGATCGTCGCTACCGGCTCGGAGGTGCCGCTCGCCGAGCGGGCTGCCGAGGTGCTCCAGGCGAATGGAATTTCGGCTCGCATCGTTTCGATGCCGAGCTGGGAGGCGTTCGCCGCGCAGGATGATGCGTATCGGGCGGTTGTGCTGCCCCCTTCGCTTCCGGTGGTGACGCTGGAGGCCGGCACCACCTTCGGCTGGGGGGCCGTCTCGGGATTGGGCGGCCTCCGCATCGGCATCGACCACTTCGGCGTTTCCGCTCCGTATGCGGTCATCGCTGCCGAGTGGGGGTTCACCCCGGAGGCGGTGGCGCAACGCATCGAGGATTGGCTGAGCCAGTCTTCAGCCCTCAGTCCTCAGTCTTCAGATACGTTCGACCGGTAGCTGCCCGGCTGATGACTGTTCACTGATGACCGATGACCGATGACCGATGACTGATGACCGACGACTGATGACCGACGGCTCATGTTGACTCCGGCGCTGCTGTTCATCATGTGGGGTGCAGGTGTCGCCGCCGGCGCCGCCCTCGTCGCTTCTTGGCGGGTGGTTGGGCGCGGTTACCTGTGGCTCGCCGGGGGGGTTGCAGCCGGGCTCGCTGCCCTCGCGGCGCTCGCCGGTGGTGGTGCGCTTGCCTGGGTGGCGGCCGTCCTTGCCACCACCGGGGCGTTGGCGGCAAAGCGGGATGTGGCTGCGGCGGCACTGTTCACCGTCTCGAGCGGCGTCTTGCTGATCACGGGTTACGAGGCGGGTGCACTGGCCGTGGCTCTGCTGCTTTCCGGAACCGTGCTGCTTGGTGCGATCACCTCCGAGATGCTGCTCGGGCACTGGTTCCTCGTCGACCCGACGCTGCCGCGGCGATCGCTGTTGACGCTCGACGCTCTCTCCGGCGCCGGCCTCGTCGCCGACGCCGGCCTCGTCGCCGCCTCCGGATCGTTGGCGTTCTCGGCGATCGACGGCATCGTGACCGCGGTGTGGGCGGCGCTGGTCGTGCTCGGCGGGCTGCTGATGATCGGTGTCTGGTTTTCATTGCGCGAGCCGCGCTACTCGGGAGTCATGGCGGCGACCGGGCTGTCGTATCTCGCCGTTCTCGTCGCGTTCGGGATCGTGGCCGCTGGACGCTCGCTGGTCGACGGCGGGCTGTGACAGCCTCCTAGGATTCCGGCGATGCGGATCTACACACGGCGGGGTGACGACGGCACGACCGGGTTGTTCCATGGTGGCCGCGTGGCGAAAGATGCCGCAGGTCCCGAGGCCTACGGTGCCGTCGACGAGGCGGTGTCTGCCCTCGGCATAGCCAGAGCGGCTGCCTCCGGCGATCTCGCCGCAGAGATCCTCGCCACTCAACGGCAGCTGTTTGTGGTGGCCGCCGAGCTCGCCACCAACCCGGTCAAACGCGACATGCTGGAGAACGGTGTCAGCAGGGTGAGCCAATCGATGATCGACGGCTTGGAAGAGCGGATCGATGCGCTCGTCGCCGACGGCGGGATGCCGACCGAGTTCATCGTGCCCGGCGGGAACCCGGTGGCGGCAGCTGTCGATGTGGCGAGATCCGTTGTGCGTCGCTCCGAACGGCGGGCGGTCACTTGGGAGGGTGAGAGCGGCGCAGCGGGCAGCCTCGTTGTCCCCTATCTCAATCGTCTTGCCGACTATCTGTACATGCTCGCTCGTTCGGTCGAGGGCGAGTGGACCCCCAGTCGAGGAGCACCCGATGGTTGAGATCGTTGGCGGAGGATCACTGGAGGACGCCGCCGGCGATCTCCTGGCGGTGCCGGTCCTTGCCGACACCACCTTTGGCCCGGGAGGCGAAGCGGTCGCCGAGCAGCTCGGTGATTGGCTCGACGCTTACCTGGAGACCCACGAGTTCACCGGGAAGGCCGGCCAGCGCGTTTCGGTCCCCGGCGGTGACCTTCCGTTCGCTGAGGTCCTATTCCTGGGGCTCGGCGACGACGTCGATGCGGAAGCGATCCGGCGGGCGGCAGGGAATCTGGGCCGGGCCGCCGGCCGCCATGCCGAGGTGGCAACCACGTTGCATCAACTCGACGTTGAGGGCGCAACCGAGGCCGTCGTCCTCGGCTATCTGCTCGGGTCGTATGTGTTCGACGATTATCGATCGGAGCCGAAGGAGCGGATCAACGAGCGGCTGGTGTTGCTCGACGCGACCAACGGGGCCGCCGCCGACATCGAGCGCGCAACCATCGTTGCCGAAGGGGTACGGCTGACCCGCGACTTGGTGAACGAGCCTGCCGGGGCCAAGCCGCCGGCAGTGTTGGCCGAGCGAGCCGCCGAGATCCCGGGAGTCGCGGTCGAGATCGTCGAAGAACAAGAGGCGCGCTCGCGAGGCTACGGCGGGCTCCTGGCCGTCGCCTCGGGTGCCACCAACCCTCCCCGGTTGGTATTGCTTCGCTACCAGCCGGAAGGCGCCACCGCGTCGGTCGCTTTTGTCGGAAAGGGCATCGTTTTCGACTCGGGCGGGCTTTCGATCAAGCCGGCAAAGGGGATGGAGACGATGAAGACGGACATGGCAGGGGCGGCCGCGGTCTTTGGGGCGATGAAGGCCATCGCCGCCCTCGGGTTGCCGATCGAGGTGCTCGGTGTGGCTCCGCTCACCGAGAACATGACCGGTGGGGCCGCCCAGCGACCCGGTGATGTGTTCACCGCTTACGGGGGCAAGACCGTCGAGGTCCTCAACACCGACGCCGAGGGTCGGCTCATCCTGGCCGACGGGCTCGCCATCGCCGCGGAAGCCGAGGTGGATCTCATCGTCGACATCGCCACGCTGACCGGTGCCGCCAAGGTGGCGCTCGGACCGCTGATCGGGGCCGTGCTCGGCAACGACGACGACGCAGTGGCATCGGTGCTGGCGGCGGGCCGCTTCGCCGGCGAGAAGTGGTGGGAGCTGCCCCTGGAAAGGGAGTACCGGTCGAAGCTAGATTCGTCGATCGCCGATGTGCAGAACATCGCGTCCGACGGGTATGGGGGTGCCATCAACGCCGCCCTGTTCCTGTCCGAGTTCGTCGGAGACACGCCGTGGGTGCATCTCGACATCGCCGGTCCCGGCCGCGCCGACAAGAACGAGCACTACCTCACCGAGGGTGGGTCCGGCTTTGGAGTGCGGACCCTGGTCGAGCTCGCTGCCCAAATGAGTCGGGGTAAAAGTAACAAGTAGGGGCGACGTGTTACTTGGTACTTGGTACTTGCTACCCGATGGCTGGATCAGCGATGGATTCGCGACGGCCACATGCCGCACAGTTTGGGTCCTTGTCGAACCGGTACCGAGACCACCGCGATCCCAGGGCGTCGTAGGTGAGCAAGATACCGGAGAGAGGCTCGGCCCCGACCAGCAGCTTGATCGCCTCAACGGCCTGGGTTGACCCGATCACGCCGGTCATTGCACCAAGGACACCGGCCTCGGCACAGGTCATGGCGTCCTCGGGCAGGACGGGGAAAAGACATCGATAACACGGACCCCGTGGAGGGTCGAACACGGCGACCGTTCCCTCAAAACGGAGCGCCGAGGCGTGGACCACCGGCACGGCGGTGGCGATCGAGGCGTCGTTGAGCGCAAGCCTGGTTGGGAAGTTGTCGGAGGCGTCGATGACGACGTCGTAACCGGCAACGAGGTCTGTTGCATTTTCCTCGGTGAGCCGCATCTCGTGAAGCTGGACCTTTATCCCGGGGTTGAGCGCTCCGATTCGATCGGCGGCCGACTGGGTCTTGGACCGCCCCACCGAAGCGGTGTCGTGGATGATCTGCCGATGGAGGTTGGTCACATCGACCCGGTCGTCGTCGACGATCCCGACGGTGCCGACGCCCGCCGCAGCGAGATACAGCGCAGCGGGGGACCCGAGGCCTCCGGCACCAACGATGAGCGCCCGGGATGACAGCAGACGCTGCTGGCCTGCCGATCCGATCTGGTCGAGCCGTAGCTGGCGGTCGTATCGGATCCTCTCGTCGAGCGCCAGGCCGTCATCTACGACCCACGGCAGCCCTTCATCGCGCCACTGTCGAAACCCTCCGGCAAGCGAGCTGACCTTGGTGTATCCGAGCATCTGCATGGTGTGGGCAGCGAGGATGGAGCTCTGGCCGACCACGCAATACAGCAGGATCCGCGCATCTTGGTCCTCGACCACTTCGGAGATGTCCCGTTCCAGGGTGCTACGGGGCACAGCGAAGGAACCGTCGATCGAGCCCTCGACCCGTTGCATCGGCTCCCTTACGTCGATGACGGCGTCGAACTCCATGGTGGCTGCTTCTAACGGCTCGTATTCGGTCACCTGCTCGCGGTAGCCCTCGATCAGCCTCCGATAATCCATGCTCCGAGGCTAGCGGCGCTTCCGGGCGTGCTTTTCAGGCGTCGGCGGCGAGGCGGTTGGTGTACGGGTGGTGCTCGCGTCGCAACTCAGGTGACAAACGGCGGAGCTGGACCTGCGACAGTGGCGGGATCTTCACCCGAACCAGCAGCCGACCGCGTACCCAACGGGCCAGGTCTTCCCGCACCAGGGTCCTGAGCGCCTCGGGCCGGAGGAGGGAGCGGTCGCGCTGTGCGGCAACGGCGAGACGCATGAGATCGGCGACCGCTCCCGGGCCGATCGCCGCCGTCCAGAAGCGGCGTACGTAGGGGTCGTTGGTGGCAAACCCGGCTCGGGCATTCCCATCCGGCCAAACCACAGGGCGGATGAAGGGGCGCCGCGCCGCCGTGGGTCGGAGCGCACGATAGAGATGGCGACCGGCGACGTCCGAAGGTGGCGCGGGTTCCCAAGCGGTGGGAGGACGAACACCGTCGAGGAGGGCTTCGGACGCCGCCGAGATCGTTGAGCGATCTGCCATGTCCATATAGATACAGGTAACCACAATTGACATCAAGTGCTGTGATCAAAGGTCGCGAAAGAAAGCGGAAAGCAAGTTCCCAGTCCGCTCGCCGCGCTCGCCCCCGGTCCCCGGTCTCCGGCAACTGGAAACTGGGAACTACTTGCGACTTGCGACTTGCCTCTTGCGACTTCCTACGCGGTTGGTTGGACGCCGACGAACACGGTGATGGTGTCACCGGGCGAGACCAGCGCTCCCGGGATCGGATCCGTGCTGATGACTGTGCTCCATTGCGTCGGGTCTGGCACTTCGACGTCGACCCTGACCCAGTTCAGAGTCACCGCGGTCTCCTCCTCGAAAAGGGCGAGTGCGCTGGGCACCTCGGTCACCGACAACCCGATGAGGTCGGGGCCTTCGATGTCTTCTGGGATCCCGATCGAGATCTCGAGCGTCACCGCCGACCCCTGAGCCAGCCTCGTCCCCGACTCCGGTGCAAGGCTGATGATGGTGCCTGGCTCTTCGAACGAGGGCACCTCGACGATCTCGACTCTGAGGTGGGCGGCGTACACCGCGTCCTCGATGTCCTCGAGCTTCATCTCTACATTGATTCTGGGAACGCTGGTTCCTGGCACGGCGTAATAGGCGCTCGTTCCGTCTGGGGGCTCCGGGAATTCGAGCACCTCCAGATCTTCTGTCAGATAGAGCATGAATTGCCTCCACACCGGAGCGGCAACCGTTCCGCCATAGGCCACCCGATGCGACTGCTCGCGTCCCTCCATGTCGTTCCAGACGGTGAAACCTCGCATCTCGATCGACCCGTCCGGGTGGCCGACCCACACCGCCGTGCTGTACTGCGGGATGAACCCGATGAACCAGACGTCGGTGTAGTCGGTTGCGGTACCGGTCTTTCCGGCCTGGGGACGGCCGATGTTGGCCTGCGGGTTCCCCGTTCCCCTGGAGACAACCTTTTCCAGCGTTGAGGTCACCGCAGCGGCGATCTGTTCCGACAACACCCGCACCGGCTGGCTGCGGTGCTGGTAGACGACCGTGCCCGACGCGTCGGTGATGCGCTCGATGAGGTACGGCTCGATGTAGTTGCCGCTGTTGGCGAACGTCGAGTATGCCGAGGCCATCTCCAGCGGGCTGACCGAGGCGGCACCAAGGGTGACCGAGTACACCGGCTTCATAGACGACTTGATGCCAAGACGGGCGGCCATCTCGATGACTACCTCCGGACCTATCGCCTGGATCACCCTGGCATAAACGGTGTTGATCGAGGAGTAGGTTCCGGCCTCGAGGGTGGTGAGCCTGTGCGGCTCACGACCGGCGTTGAGGGGTGCCCAGATGCTGTTGTTGGGGTTCCCCCCGCAGCCGGGGCTACCGCAGTCGATTGCAGCCGGGCTCGAGCGATCCCAGTATGAATTGAGGGTGACCCGCCTTCCCTCCAGATCACCATTCTCTAGAGCTGCGGCCAGCGTGAACGGCTTGAGCGCCGACCCGGCGTGGCGCCGCCCCCCAATGGCCAGGTCATAGGGGCGCTCGCCGGCGGCGGTATCGGTGCCGTACTCGATACCGGAGGCAACGACCCGGATGGCTCCTGTGGCGTTCTCCACGGTGGCGATGGCGCCGGTCGGCCCCCCGCTCCCTGGCCGGTACCACGCCCGCAGGATCCGGTTCGCCTCTTTCTGCCAGTCGTCGTTGACGGTGGTCACGATGGTGAGTCCGCCGCCGCCGCTGCAGGTGGTATCGGCGGCAGGACATCCGAAGATGGCCTGTTTACGCTCGGTGTATGTGTCGCCGAGGACCGATGCGAAGCGGGGGTCGAAACGAGGGTCCGTGTCGTCGAGCAGCGCCCGCCGCACCGCGATCATCACCTGGGGCGACAACTCCTCACTCTCTGGGTGCGGCACAACCCCGAGCGGCTGTGCCTTTGCCGTCGTCGCTGCGTCCACAGTGATGAACCCGTTGTCGAACATCCGATCGATGGTGCGGTTGCGAGCTTCAAAGGAGTTCTGTGGATTTTGCCTGGGGTGATAGAAGGTGGGGCTCCGGATCGGGGTCACCAAGGTGGCGGCCTCGGCAATGGTGAGCTCGTCGAGCGACTTGCCAAAATACTCCTGCGCAGCGGCGACGACCCCGTAGGCGTTGGAGCCGAAGAACACCGAGTTGGCGTAGAACTCGAGGATCTGCTCTTTGGTGAAACGGCGCTCGAGCTCGGTTGCCACCTGCGCCTCGCAGATCTTGCGTTCGATGGTCCGGTCCGAGCTGAGGAAGTTCTGCTTGACCACCTGTTGGGTGATGGTGGAAGCCCCGCTCTCCCCTCCGGCGAGCGCAGACCGGAAGATGGCCCTGAAGTCGACTCCGGAGTGCTCATAGAAACTCTTGTCCTCGGCCGAGAGCAGCGCATCGATCACCATGACCGGCATCTCATCGAGCGGTGTCGGCTGGCTGTTGCGTTCGGACAGCTTCCCGAGCTCAACGCCGTCGCTGGTGACGACCGACGAGAGCCGTGATACGTCGGGGAACGTCAGGTCCATCCCATCGATGTCGCACAGATATCGCTCTTCGAGGCTCTGGGCGGTCCCCATTGCTGCCGTCGATCCAAGGAACCCGAACAGGCCGATCCAGCTGGCGACGACGATCACGATGATCGTCAACAACAGCAGCGAAGGCAGCCGCCGTCGCCGACGGTCTCTGCGGTGAGCCTCGTGGATATTGGGGTCCATCGTCATGACCTCAGGAGAAGAGGGTTGGTCTGCTCCCCCTAGGTAGCATCCAAGCCGTTCAAGAGCATAGGAAGCAGGCCCAGATACGCGGGGTACTGAGATGACTGGAGACGAGCGGTCACGGGGCGAATACGACGCCGAGGATCTCTCCGGCTGGGATCCGGAGGAAAAACTCGGCATGCCAGGGTCGTACCCCTTCACCAGGGGGCCGTACCCCTCGATGTACACGGAACGGCCGTGGACGATCCGCCAATACGCCGGTTACGGCGATGCGACGACCACGAACAGCCGGTTCCGTGCCCTGCTCGATGCCGGCCAGACGGGGTTGTCGGTCGCCTTCGACCTGCCCACCCAGATGGGTTACGACTCGGATGATGAGATGGCCAGCGGCGAGGTCGGGAAGGTGGGCGTGGCCGTCGACTCCATTGCGGACATGCGAGCGCTCTTTGCCGGGATCCCGCTCTCTGAGGTCACCACCTCGATGACGATCAACTCCACGGCGGCGATCCTGTTGTTGTTGTACGAGCTGGTGGCGACCGAGCAGGGGATATCGCCTGATCGGATTGGCGGGACCGTACAAAACGACATCCTCAAGGAGTACATCGCCAGGGGGACGTACATCTATCCACCTGGACCGTCGATGCGCCTGGTGACCGACCTTTTTGCCTACTGCGCTGCCGAACTACCCAACTTCAACACGATTTCGATCAGCGGGTATCACATCCGCGAGGCAGGCTCCACCGCTGCTCAGGAGATAGCATTCACGATCGCCGACGGGCTCGCCTATGTAGAGGCGGCGAGCAGCGCCGGGCTCGACATCGATAGGTTCGCCCCGCGGCTGTCGTTTTTCTGGAACGCCCACAACGGCATCTTCGAGGAGGCCGCCAAGTACCGAGCGGCGCGCCGTCTGTGGGCCCGCCTCATGCGCCATCGCATCGGTGCCACCGAGCCTGAGTCGTGGCGGATGCGCTTCCATACCCAAACGGCGGGATCGTCGCTTACCGCGCAGCAACCGCTGAACAACGTGACCCGGACCGCCTATCAGGCCCTTTCCGCAGTGCTCGGAGGTACCCAGTCGCTTCACACCAATTCCTACGACGAGGCGCTTGGGCTCCCAACCGAGGAGGCTGCCGTGGTGGCGCTTCGCACCCAGCAGATCCTCGCCTCCGAGACCGGAGTGGCGGAGGTCGTCGACCCGTTGGCGGGGTCGTATTACGTCGAGGCGCTCACCGATCGCCTCGAGGCGGAAGCAGAGGCACTGATCGAGCGCATCGACGCCTACGGAGGTGCGGTTGCCGCCATCGAAGCGGGATTCCAGCAAGGCGAGATCGAGGAGGCTGCATACGCCCAGGCCCGCAGTGTCGAGTCCGGAGCGGAGGTTGTGGTCGGGGTCAACGAGTTCGTGGAGGACCACGTCGGCGAGCAGGCGGTCCTGAAAGTGGACCCGGCAACAGAGGCCGCCCAGATACAAGGGTTGCAGGAGCACCGTGACCAACGCGACGAATCGGCGGTGAGCGCCGCCCTCGACTCGGTAAGGGTGAGTGCAGGCGGTGAGGACAACCTGCTGTATCCGATGCGTGAAGCGCTGCTTCTGGGTGCGACCCTCGGGGAGGTGTCGGCGACCCTGGAGCAGGTGTTCGGCCGCTACCGGCCTGGGGGTTGAGGACTGGGAACTGGGAACTCGGAACTATCTGATTACCATCAGCACCGCGCCGGAGGTGACGGTGTCGCCGGGTTGGACCCGGAGATCGACGATCTCGCCATCGTTTGGCGCCTTGATCTCGTTCTCCATCTTCATCGCCTCGAGGATGCAGACCGGCTCGCCGGCAACCACCGCATCACCGGCACCATGGTGGACCTTGACGATCGTTCCCTGCATCGGGGCGGTGACGATGCCCTCGCCTCCCTGGCCGCCGCTGCGCTCGGACAGTTTCGGCGCCCGTCGGCGCGGCGCCGGGCGCTGGCCGGAAGTGGTCGGTGCGATGACCTCGGACCAGTAGCGAACCTCGTAGCGCTGACCGCCAACCTCGACGGTGATGTTGCGCTCTTGCAGTTCGGTGTCCTCGGGCAGCGCCGGGGCCGTCTTGGTGGCGAGGTGGGTGAAATCCATCGAATCTTCGACGAGACGGGTAGAGATTCGTCCGGCGACGAAATCCTCGTTGTCCAGGATGGTGAGATGTGCAGGAATGGTGGTATCGACCCCGCCGATGTCGAACTCGGCGAGGGCTCGCTTGGCACGGGCGATGGTCTCCGAGCGATCGCGGCCGGAGACGATGAGCTTGGCGATGAGGGTGTCGTAGTACTGCGAGATCGAGGAGCCCTGGCGAACGCCGCTATCCACACGGATCCCGCGACCCGCCGCTTCCCGGTAGCGCGACAGTGTGCCCGGGGTGGGGAGGAATCCGCGCGCGGGGTCCTCGGCGTTGATGCGGAACTCCATCACGTGCCCGCGGGCGTCAACGTCATCGAAGGAGAGCTCCTCACCGGCGGCCACACGCAGCTGCTCCGCAACCAGGTCGATGCCCGTGGCCTCCTCGGTGATCGTGTGCTCTACCTGGATCCGGGTGTTCATCTCGAGGAAATACAAGTTTCCCTTTTCGTCCATGAGGAATTCGACGGTTCCGGCGTTTTCGTATGCGGCGGCGCGAGCGACGGCGAGGGCCGCCTTGCCTAGCCTCGACCGTTGCTTGCTTGTGAAAAATGGAGCCGGCGTCTCTTCGATCAGTTTCTGATGCCGGCGCTGCATCGAGCAGTCACGCTCGCCCAGGAATTGACCGTTGCCGTGTTTGTCGAAGATGATCTGTGCTTCGATGTGTCTCGCATTGTCGAGATAACGCTCCACGTAGACCTCGGGGTTGGCGAACCAGGCGTCCGCCTCCCGTTTCGCGCTCTCGAAGGCGGCGTCGAGCTCGTCCGGCGAGCGAACCACCTTGAGTCCCTTCCCTCCGCCGCCGTGGGCGGCTTTGATCGCGATAGGAAAACCGTGATCCTCGGCGAAGGCGGCGACCTGGTCGACCTCGGTCAGCGGCTCCATGGTGCCGGGGACAGTGGGGACCCCGGCGGCCTCAGCGGCGGCCCGTGACGCGATCTTGTCGCCCATTGTGGCGATTGCCTCAGGGGGAGGGCCCACCCAGATCAGCCCTGCATTGATCACTGCAGTGGCAAATCCGGCGTTTTCCGCCAGAAACCCATAGCCGGGGTGTATGGCGTCGGCATTGGATGCCGCGGCGACTTCGAGGATCTTTGGAATGTTCAGGTAGGACTCTGCGGATGGCCCTGGCCCGACGTTCCATGCCTCGTCGGCAAGGTCGACGTGGACGGCGTCGCGGTCCAGTTCCGAGTAGACGGCGATCGCTCGCAGCCCGAGGTCGTGGGCGGCGCGGATGACCCGCACGGCGATCTCGCCGCGATTGGCGATGAGAACGGATTCCACGGCGCGTATCCTAAAGGAGAGGTCACCGACTCTCATCCGACCGCCCCGTTGAAGAAGGCGTTACTCGAAAGGTGCCGGCAGTGGGCTTGGCCGTGTAGCCGATCCCTACAACGGAATGTTGCCGTGCTTTTTCGGCGGCATCGATTCCCGCTTGTTGCGCAGCATGGCCAGCGCCCGAACGAGGCGCGGCCGGGTTTCCCTGGCCTCGATCACGTCGTCGATGAGACCGCGTTCTGCGGCGATGTATGGGTTGGAGAACGCCTCGTCGTACTCGGCGATGAGCCGTTCTCTTTCGACGTCCGGGTCCTCGGCGGCAGCGATCCGGCGCCGGTGAACGATGTTGACCGCCCCCTGGGCACCCATGACTGCGATCTGTGCGGTGGGCCAGGCGAACGCCACGTCTGCGCGGAGCGCCCGTGAGTTCATCACGAGGTAGGCGCCGCCGTAGGCCTTGCGGGTGATCACCGTCACCCGGGGGACGGTGGCCTCCGCGAAGGCGTACAGCAGCTTGGCGCCGTGGCGAATGATGCCTTCGTGCTCCTGGTCGACGCCGGGGAGGAAACCGGGCACGTCGACCAGGGTGATGAGCGGGATGTTGAACGCATCGCAGAACCGCACGAATCGCGCTCCTTTGATCGATGCGTTGATGTCGAGCGTCCCTGCGAGCGTCGCCGGTTGGTTACCGATGACCCCGACGGTGTAGCCGTCGAGCCTGGCCAACCCGACGATGAGGTTGGGGGCGAAGTGCTCGTGGACCTGATAGAACTCCCCGTCGTCGACGATTGCGGTCACCACATCGACCATGTCGTAGGGCTGGTTGGGGGAGTCGGGGATGATCGTGGTCAGCGACTCCTCGGTGCGGTCGGCGCTGTCCATCGGAGTAAAGAAGGGAGGGACCTCCATGTTGTTCTGCGGGAGGAACGAGAGCAGATATCGGACCTCCTCCATGGCGGCCCTGTCGTTGTCGACGACGAAGTGGGTGACGCCGGAGCGGGTGGCGTGGGCGTGGGCACCCCCCAGTTCCTCCATCGTCACGTCTTCACCGGTGACGGCCTTGATCACGTCGGGGCCGGTGATGAACAGATGCGACGTTTCCTCGACCTGGAACACGAAGTCTGTGATCGCTGGGGAGTACACCGCCCCACCGGCACACGGCCCCATGATCACCGAGATCTGCGGGATCACCCCAGACGCCCTCACGTTGCGCTCGAATATCCTGCCATAGCCGTCGAGGGCCACCACGCCCTCCTGGATCCTGGCGCCGCCGGAGTCCTTGATCCCGACCACAGGGACACCGTTGTCCATGGCAAGGTCGAGGACCTTGCAGATCTTGTCCGCCACCGCCTCGCCGAGGCTGCCCCCGAAGGCGGTGAAGTCTTCGGCGAAGATGAACACCGTCCTGCCGTCCACCGTGCCCCAGCCGGTGACCACCGCATCACCGACCGGCCGCTTCTCCTCGATGCCGAAGCCCGTCGCGTGATGGCGGACGAACATGTCGAGTTCCTGGAAGGATCCCTTGTCCAGAAGCAGCTCCACCCGCTCGCGTGCGGTGAGCTTGCCCAGATCGTGCTGGCGGTCGACGGCGCGTTGGTTGGCCGGCTCGAGTGCTTCCTGACGCAGCTCGCGGAGGCGATTGATACGGTCTTCGGTGCTCACGGCGCTCCCGGTAGGCTCCAGCTTTGACCCGCGACCCTGATCGATGGATACACATTACGCAACCATCCTGCTCGACTCAGTCGGATCGACACAGGATGAGGCTGCTGCTCGCTTCACCGGCTCGCCACTTCTGATCGTCGCCGCGCACCAGGCTGAGGGGCGGGGAAGGCTGAATCGGGCGTGGCTGGAAGCGGATCGCAGCATGTTCTCCTCGCTGGTGTATACACCGTCGGCCGAGAATCGGGGGCTCATTCCTCTGATCACCGGTTTGGCGGTGCGCCGAGCGCTCGCCGCAACGCTCGACGTTGACGCCGGACTCCGCTGGCCAAACGACCTCGTCGTCGGCTCGGACAAGGTCGGGGGGATCCTGGTCGAGGCGGACGAGGATCGGGCGGTGGTCGGGTGTGGTGTGAACCTGTGGTGGAGCGATCCGATCCCAGGAGCGGCGGGCGTGCTGCCTACGGATCCCGGGCCCAATGCTGCGGGGATCCTTGCCGCGGCATGGGTGAGCAGGTTCTTCGACCGAATGGACGGCGAGGCCGTGGCCTGGGAACCCGAGGAGTACCGGGCAGCGAGCGTCACCCTTGGCGAGCACGTCGCCTACGAACGGGGGAGCGGCATTGCCGTCGACATCGCCGCCGACGGCGCTCTCCTGATCGACACCGGGGACGGGCTCATCGCCGTTCATGCCGGGGAGGTTCGGATACAAGACCCCACTACGCTCCGAGGCGCCGTCGAGTCGGGGGAGTCAGCATGAGCGTTCTCAAGGGAGAGGGCACGACCGTCATCCTGTACGGGACAACGAATGTTTCGACGAGAGCGCGCGCCTATCGCGGGTACCTGGCCCGACCTGACCTGATGGGGGAGTGGCCAACCGTGGTGGTGCCTTCCCCGTCATACGAGGCTTCGTCATCGGTGCACGCCATCTGCCGCGACCTCGCCAGAAACGGGATTGCCGCCGTCGCCCCCGGCACCGACGGTCTCGACGCATTCATCGGATTCATCACCAACCCGGCGGGCCACTGGTCCAATGCCGAGCACGGCTTCGGCATCCTCTCGGTCGGCGACGCGAGCACGGCGGAGACCACCGCTACGGTGGCGTCAGGTCGCGTTTCGTCTCTGGCTCTCGTCGATCCCACGCTCGACCAAGCTGCGCTCGACCTGCTGACCGAGGTCGCGGTTCCGGTGCTCGGCTGCAACGGCCGGGAGGGCTTGGAAGGACTCGACGATGCCAGGGCAGCGGCCCCGCACGCTGAGTGGGTCGTCTACGACGGAGTGGGAGCGCAGTACTGGAACATCAACGCCGAGGGCTATGACCCGGTCGCGGCAGAGGACACCAGGGACCGGGTCATCGAGTTCTTTGCCGAATCCTTGCCGGTAAAGATCTGATGGCGATCTCCAAGGCCGTTGTGACCGGCGGCGCAGGCTTCATCGGAGCCAACCTCGTCGATCGGCTGGTCGACGAGGGCACCGAGGTGCTGGTCATCGACGATCTGTCTTCCGGGATGCTGTCCAGCCTTGGCGACGCACGCCGCCGCGGCCACATCCACTTCCATCAGATGGATGTCCGTGCCCAGGAGCTCAGGGACGTGATCGTCGGCTTCACCCCGCAGGTCGTCTTTCACCTCGCCGCCCAGATCGACGTGCGCGCCTCGGTGGTCGATCCCACCTTCGATGCCGACGTCAATATCCTCGGCACCATCAACCTGCTCCAAGCGGCAAGGGACGCCGCTGTAGAGCGCGTCGTCTACGCGTCATCGGGCGGGGCGACCTTCGGCGACACCGACCAGATCCCGACCAGAGAGACGGAGCCGCGGCGTCCTGAGTCGCCGTACGGCGTCTCCAAGAAAGTCGTCGACGACTACCTCGCCTACTACAAACGCGCCCACGGCCTCGACTACGTATCGCTCGGATTCTCCAACGTGTACGGGCCAGGCCAGGATCCACGCGGTGAGGCCGGAGTGGTCGCCATATTCGCCGGCGACCTGCTCAGCGGTCGTGTGTCGACGATCTACGGGGACGGCAAGCAGACGAGGGACTACGTCTACGTCGAGGACGTCACCGACGCCTGCTGGCGGGCCGCCCTCCAGGGTGGCGGGCGCTACCTGAACATCGGAACCGGGGTGGAGACAACCGTGGTCGACCTGTACGCCAAGATGGCTGCCATCGTCGGCTCCGACTCCGAGCCCATGCACACCGCACCTCGTCCCGGGGAGCAGCGGCGGTCGGGCCTCGACCCCTCCGAGGCTGCCCGAGACCTCGGCTGGGAGCCGTGGACGACACTCGATGACGGCCTGGTGAGGGCCATCGACTGGACCAGGGAGAATTTGTAGAAAAGTTCCCAGTTGGGCAATGCCAGTTGCTAATCGCCGCAGACCTGACGGGTGGGCGCAGGGGTCGTTCCCTTCTTGCTGAGAACTGGTAACTAGTAACTGAATCCCTTCTTGCTGAGAACTGGTAACTGGTCACTCCACTAAGTCGTCGAGCGTCTTCGGCCAGTCGTTTTTGAGGAGTCGCGACAGGGCACGGTCGGCCAGGATCTTCCCTCCGGTCTGGCAGCCAGGGCAGTAATTGGTTTCACGGCCACCGTGGACGATCCGCTGTATGGGCGCGCCACACACCGGGCACGGCTCGCCGAACTTGCCGTGCACGCCCATGTCGGGGTGAAAGGCCGTCACCTTTTCTGGGAAGCCATCTCCGGTTTCTTCGATGCGCGCCGCCGTCCAGCGGTCGAGCACATCGACCGCCGCCTCATGCAGGCGTGCGATCTCCTGGTCGTCCAGGTTGGTGTTCATCTGGGTCGGGGAGAGCTTCGCACGCCACAAGATCTCGTCGGCGAAGGCGCCCCCGATGCCGGAGAAGAACCGGGCGTCGGTGAGCGTCCGTTTCAGCGTATGCCGCTCGGTGAGCAGGCGCTCCTTGAACGCTTCGCGGTCCAGGTCCGCGATCTCGGCGCCGCCGGGATCGAGTGCGGCCAACGATTCTTCTCCCCGAACGAGGTGCATCGTCGCTCGCCGCTTGGTTCCTGCCTCGGTGAGCAGCAGGGTCCCGTTGTCGAAGTCGATGGCAGCGAGCCCGTATCGCTTCGGGACAGCCGCCCCGTGTTCGAGCCACTTCAGGCGCCCTGCGACCATCAGATGGATCACCACGGCGAGATCCTCCTCGAGGTCGATGGCGATGCGCTTCCCGATGCGGTGGACTCCGGTGACTGCCTTCCCTTCGACGGCGGTCGTCGGGGGGTCGTAGGTTCGGAGCAGCGAGAAGCTGGCGACCCTCAGCTGCTCCAGCTCATGGCCGACCACCCGAGGGCGCAGGGCGTGCAGGTACGCCTCGATCTCAGGAAGCTCAGGCATGAGAAGTCGCAAGTCGCAAGTCGCAAGTCGCAAGCGAGGCGCAGGCCGCAAACGAGTCACCAGTATGTGCCTTGGGTCTTGTGTCTTGTGTCTTGCGTCTCATCGGAACATGTCCTCTTCGGGCGGGCGTACCAGGTCGGTGGCGCGGCCTTCCCCGCTCAGGCCCAGCCCGCGTACGATCGCGGCTGGGACCCGGCTCGCCTTGCCCATCACCAGGTCGGCGGCGGCGGCGATCTCATCCACAACGGCTATCTCGGTGACCTCTAGGATCCTGCCGGATCCGTCGACCGAGCCGCGGAGATCGACGATGGCCGGCACCCCGGAGATGCCGATGGCGACGTCCACAAGACCCCGCCGCCACGGCCGGCCAAACGTATCTGTGACGACGACGGCAATCGAGGCGCCGGTGGTTCGCTCGATCTGTATGCGCAGCCGGTGTGCCGAGCGATCCGGATCGACCGGCAGCAGCACGGCCGTGGCATCGTCGGTGTTCGATCGATCCACGCCCGCATTGGCACAGATGAACCCGTGGCGAGTCTTGGTGATCACGAGGTCGCCGCGGCGACGCAGGATGGTGTCTGCCTCGTTCTCGACAAGGCGGCGGTAAGAGGCGTCGTCCGGGATAGCGGATAGGCGTCCCTCTGCCTTGGAGACGACCTTGTGGGTCACGACTACGACGTCGCCATCGACGACTGATTCGTTGGCGTCGGTGATCGCATCGAGGAGCGCAACTCCCAGGTCGTCGCCCGCTCTGATCTCGGGGATACCCTCGATCGGGATGATCTCGATCCTGGTCACCATCCGAGCGTCTCGAGTAAGTCGGTGGCGAAGCGCTTGCCAGCATCGCCCTCGTCGATCATCGTGTTGAGGGCGTGAACGGCAAGATCCGGGCGGGTTAGTTGGTGTACGTCGACTGCGTCCCCGTCGTCGACGACCAGATCGGACAGCAACCCGTCGTAGGCGGCGGCGACGCCCTCGTTGCCGGGTGGCAGGCCGAGCGAGGCGAGCACGCGATCGGCCGGTCCTTTCAGCGGCACACCCCCGAAGAGGGGGCTGATCGCAACCACCCGATCATGGCGGCGGACGGTGCGGGAAATGTCAGCTACTGCGAGGATCGGCCAGATGGAGAGCGGCGGGTTGGACGGTGCAATCACCACGACGTCGGCGTCGGTGATCGCCTTGATGACACCGGGGGCGGGGCGGGCTTCGGCAGCACCGGCGAAGGCCAGCTCCGCCACTTCGTCGCGCTGAGCTCGGATCACGAAGTACTCCTGAAAGGCAAGGCGCTCTCCACTTGTGGTGAGGATCTCGGTTCGGAGCGGATCGTCGGTTGCCGGGAGGATGCCAAGATCGACGCCGAGTGCCTTTGCCGTTTCTTCGATCGCCGCTGACAGTGGTTGCCCATCGGCGAGCCGGGCGGTGCGCACCAGGCAGTTGGCGAGATCACGATCGCCGAGCCGGAATGTCGTGTCCTCGCCGAGGGCCGCCATCTGGTCCATGGCGGCGAAGGTGTCACCGGCGATGCCCCAGCCCTGGGGGCCTTCGATGCCGGCGAGGGTGTAGGTGATCGTGTCGAGATCGGCCGAGACATAGACCCCGTAGCGGACCTCGTCGTCCCCGACGTTGCCGACGATGGTGAGGTCCGTGGCAGGGAGTACCGAGGCGAGGGCGCGGGCGGCACGTGCTCCGCCGACTCCACCACCGAGAACCACGACCCGCGGATGATTGGAGTAGCGCGACTTCCTCTCTTGAATGGCGTCGTTCATGTCAGCTTCTCTCGCGGGAAGAACCGCGGCCTCCGTTGTGACGGCGATTCTCGTGCACGACACAGCAGGTCTTGCCGGCACCCTGGATGCGATCCGTCGCCAAGTGTACGGATCGGAGCAGATCATCGTGGTCGGTGGGGACTCGGATGCGCGCCGCTTCGCAGGATCCGAGGAAGTGGAGTGGGTCCCTGCTGTCTCGGGAGCCGTTGATCGGATAGGTGCGAGCCACCTCTGGTTCGTTCGCAGCGGCGTCCAGCCCCGCGCCGACGCACTCGCTGCCCTCGTCGCCACCGCGACTGAGCTCGATGCTTCGGTCGCCGGGTCCAAGATCCTGGATCTCGACAACCCGGATCGTTTGCTTTCGGTTGGGTTCGCCACCGACGTCTTTGGAACGCCCTACAGCGGCCTCGATGAGGATGAGCTCGACCAGGGCCAGTACGACGTGGTGCGGGACGTCGCCGCCGTCGCCGGCGACTCAATGTTCGTCCGCAGGGATCTGGCGCGCGGGATCGGAGGTCCGGACCGGCTGATGCCACAGCTGGCGGCCGCCGTTGACTTTTGTCAGCGAGCCAGGTTGCGCGGAGCCCGGATCATCGTCGTCCCATCCTCGGAGGTTCTGGCCCCGGATCCCGGGCGCCGCTCGGAGCAATGGCTGGAGCGCGCCAGTCGCATCAGAGGCATGCTCAAGGTGTATGGGCCACTGACCGTCGCCTGGTCGGTGCCCGCCGCCTTCCTTTCCGGGTTGACCCAGGCCGCGATGTCTTTGCTGTTGGGACGGTGGCTGTTCTTCAGCTGGCTGCGCGCCTGGGGTTGGAACCTGCTGCGTCTCCCCGACACGGTTCGGGAACGGCGGAAGGCCAGACGCGGCCGCGAGGTCGGTGACGAGGAGCTGTTCCGCTACCAGGTCAGCGGTTCGCTGGCGCTCAAGGTCACGGCTTCGCAGCTCGCCGACCAGGTGAGGCAGCGACTCCCCGGCGAGGACACCACCTCCATGGAGATGATCGGTCGGGAGCTCCGCCGGCCCTCTTTCGTGGTCGGGATCGGTGCCGTCCTGTTCATCCTTCTCGCCGGCCGATCGCTGTGGGCCGTCGGCCTCCCCGCGGTGGGGTACAGCCTCCCCTTTCCCGATTCCGGGCTGGCCGGCCTCGACGCTTACGCCGGCGGCTGGAATCCGGCTGGATTCGGAGGTGCCGAACCGTTGCAACCTTTGATCGCGCTCACCGCCATCGTTCGCATCGTTCTGCTCAACTCCGGCCGCTTGGCCGAGTATGTGGCAATCACCGGTTCGGCTCTGTTGGGCGTGTGGGGCACCGTCCGGTTGCTCCGGGGGTGGGGGGTCACCGCGGTTGCCGGGACCATGGCCGGGGTCGTGTACGTGGCGGGATCTGCGGCGCAGGGGCTGGCGGCGGAGACTGCGATCGGGGCCATGATCGCCCTCGGGATGGTGCCCTGGGTGATGCGGCTGTCCCTGGCGAGGTGGCCGGCGACATCGCTTGGCCGGGTGGGCAGGGTCGCTGCGGTCGGGCTGACTACAGGCATCGTCGCCGTCGCATCGCCGTCACTGGTGCTGGTGCCGCTGCTGGCGCTTGTTATCTGGGCGCTGGTAAACGTGAACGACGGAGTCGCCTGGAGGGCGGTAGCCGTTGCTGTGGCCGGTGTGGGTTTAGCGGTGCCGCTCCTGTTCCCGTGGGTCGGTGCCGCCGACCTCAATGCCTTCCTCACCGACGGTGCGCTGTACTCATCGACCTCCATCGTGGTCGCAGCGGCCGTCGTCGTCGCCTTGGTGACGGTTGTGGCCTCCGCTCCGGTGAGGCTCGCCAGGGTGGCCGGCTGGGCCGGGATTCTCGCCGCCGGTGGCGCGCTTGGGGCACGGAGCTCCGCGTTCGGCGCCGGTTCCGAGATCGGCCACGCCGGGCTCGCCCTCGCCGCCCTCGGGTTGGCGGGTATCACCGGGGCGGCCTTCGAGTCGATCACCCGTGTCGAGACCGCAGGGTGGCGCCGGATCGCGGGCGGCGTCGGCGTAGTCGCCGCCGCCGTGTTGGTGGCTGCCTCGAGTGTGGTCCTTATCGGAGGCCGAGCCGGTATTCCCGCCGATCGGTTCCGCGAGGCTTTCGCCTTCACCCAGGCCAGGCCTGGGGACCCGGCGGAGTCCAGGATCCTGGTTCTGGGTGGTCCCGGAGACCTCCCGGGCGATGAGCGGATCATCCAGGGCGCCACCTACCGGGTGGTGGCGGCACCGATGCCGGAGCTGTGGGAGGCAAACCTCGACGGCCTTCACCTCGCCGACCGGGAGCTTGACGACGTCCTCGAAACCATCATCGCCGGCGAGACGTCGCGTGCCGGTGAGACGCTCGCACCGTTCGGGATTCGGTGGATCGTGATCATGCAATCCGATGACGATGCGTCGTACGCCACGGCATGGAGCGATCGGCTGACCGGGCAGCTCGACATCGTGTCACTGAGCGCAGGCCTCGCCAACGAGACCTACGAGAACGAATCCACCGGCGCAGTGCGGGCCGTGACCTCCGGCGCCACGGCCTGGGCCCGCGTCGGGGTCGGCTACGAGGGGACGTCCGAGACCGGTCGGCTCACTGTCAGGGAGAATGCGCACCAGCGGTGGGGCCCGGAACCGTGGCAGCAGGGGGGCGTTTGGAATGAGGTGTCGGCGTCGACCGGGGTCTCCGGGTTCAAACCGATCGATGGGCGCAGGTACCAGGCGTACGCCGCGGCTTTCTGGGCCATCGTTCTGGTCGGATTCGCCTGGGCGGGCAGGAGATTCGGATGAGGAGGATCCTGGCCATCATTGCTGCAGTCACGCTCGGTGCCCTGGCGTGGATCCAGGTGGAGCCGTCGGCGCCAAACGAGCCAGGCCTTGGGTTCTCGGTACCGATCGACCCTGGGGGCGCCATCGGCGACCAGAGTGTCTGGTATTGCCCCTGGGTCGAGTCGGGAGCCGTCCGCGACTCGACCTACGACATCGGCGCCGCCGTCGATGTCGAGGCCTCGATAACCTTGCCCAACTCCAACCCGACGCTGGAGCCCGACACACTGGCCTTTGTGCTGCGAGGTCCCGACGCCAGGAGCGTCGATACCGCAGAGCTCGCCAGGCGCGGTCCGACGCCGGGGATAGTCGAGTTCGACGACGGTCCGGCGGCGGTGTCCAACACCATGTGGACCGATGAGCTGCTGACCGGGGACCGGTGCGTGGTGTCCGTGCCAAAGGTGTGGCATCTCGTCGGGGGCATCACCGCAGAAGGATTCACCCTCAAGCTGCGGCTGTTCAATCCGTTCCCTGAGGCGGCCAAGGTGACGGTCCAGGCGGTGAGCGAGTTCGGCAGCTCACCACTGGCTGGCTTCGAGGGCCTCGACGTGCCCGGCCGGTCGTGGATCACCGAGGACCTGTCCCGGGTGATCCCGTTCCTCGACAACGTGACGCTCACCGTCAAGGCCGACACCGGTCTGGTGATCCCCGCTCTTGTGCTGAATAACGAAACCGACGAAGCCTCCTGGATTGGCATCAGCCAGTCGGCTACATGGGACTTCCCGGTGACGAGCGTTCCCGGACTCGAACCGACGCTGGTGCTTTCGAACACAGGCAACCTCCCGGCCAACATCACCATCGACGTGTTCGCCACCGACGGCGCGATGCTCGAAGTGACCAGCCTGCTCGTGTCGCCACAGCAGCCGGTCCGTCTCCACCTCTCCGACTTCGCTACTCCGCCGTTCGGTGTCAGGGTCCGCTCCAACAGGCCCATCGGTGCGGTCATCCAGGCTGGTCCTCCAGGCACCTTCCCGCGCAGCGAGCTCGGCGATCGCCCAGACGAAGACCTGACGGCAGACGTCGCGCCAGGGGGAGACGACGGAGATGTCACCGAGAGTGGCGACGATGGGGTCCCCGACACCTACATCGGGTTGGCATCCACCACCGGCAACACCGACCCGGCGACCCGATGGCTTCTCACTGGGATCGGGGTGGTGCCCGCCGCCGACACCTCGATCTGGCTCATGAACCCCTCCGGCGACCAGGCGACGGTCACCCTCATCCCGCTCGGAGCCATCGCAACCGGCCCCGACAAGATCATCGTCCCCCCCGGATCGATCGTCGAGGTTCCGTTCGCCGAGGTCTCAGAGACCGGGTTGACCGGCCTGATCGTCGACGCGACGGTGCCGATCAGCACCGGGCTGTCTATCGCCGGGAGCCGCGGCGTCGCCTTCATCGGCGGGATTCCGGTCGAATGACGATCGCAACACGCGTTGTGATCGTTCTTGTTGCCGCAGTCATCGTGATCGTTGTGATGCGCCTTGCCGGTCGGTTGCGGCGCCCGTCACACCCGTCGATCGACCTCGGTGACATTGGCCCCCGTCCCGGTGTCGTGCTGTTCACGTCCACCGATTGCACCAACTGCAAGGAGGCCCTTGCTGTGGTCGGATCTTTCGGTGTCGAGGTCCGTGAGATCACCTGGGAGCTCGAGCCCGGTGTCTTCGAGAGCGTCGGCGTCGAGGCGGTGCCGCTCGTCACCGTCGTCGACGCTGTAGGACACACCGAGTTGCTCGCCGCTGGTGTGCCGCGACGCGGCGCACTACGCCGCGCTGTCAGGCGCGCGGGGTTGCTGGAGTAGTTGTTCGTTGAGGGCTCTGGGAGAGTGGGTCAGGTGAGCTCATCTTCTTCGGCTGGCCTCCAGAGCCCCCTCCGCGAGCAAGCTTCGCTTGCGCCACTTCGTGGGAGAGGCGAAGAGTCGCGACTCTCAGCACGCGATCCTGGCCATTGATCCTTGGACTCGTCTCGCCCGGTTCCTAAGTTTCAGCGTCCAGCCCGCTGGAGGGAGACCGATGCCGATCGACCGCGACGTGCTCGAAGCGGTACGCGAGATGGACGAGCATCAGCTCCGTCGGCTCTACATCCTGACCAAGGCTCGCCTCGAGAGCCGCGGCATGACGTTGTCTGGCTCCGGCCCCAAGGTGAAGCTTCGTCAGCAAAAGGTCCGTTGTGGCAAGGACAGCTGCACCCGCTGTCCGCACGGGCCGTACTGGTACGCGTACTGGTCCGAGGACGGTCGAAGACGATCTCGCTACCTCGGGAAGCTCGAGGATCTGCCTGAGGCAGCTTTTCGCGTCTAGAGGCTCCGCAT
>SMVB01351707.1_pt1 | contig 28571 bp, 25 predicted proteins | sample 2456461 | NCBI WGS metagenome assembly SMVB01 (sample SAMN11095934, study PRJNA526329) | marine sediment metagenome | biome: Marine sediment; feature: Surficial sediment; material: Deep marine sediment; isolation source: Hadal surficial sediment | place: Pacific Ocean | collected 2014-05 | depth... | reverse complement strand
CATCCACAGCGAGCGTATACGAAGACTGACCAATCAGGGGCGACCCGATGCAGGTCGCTGCATCCCAGCAGGCACCGCCGCCATCGAGACCGAAAAGCAGCTTGTTCGGGTTGCCTTTTTGCACAAAGAAATAGAAGTCGGTGTTTGCAGGAGCCAGCCCGGCTGCGGTTATTACAGGCCCGCCGGAACACGACGGGTACACAGTACGCAGTGTACCGTCGGGAAGCTGGATGTCTGTCTCTATGGCGCCTTCCAGATTGATCTGCACCCAGTCATTTGGTTCGGCTTGCGAGACGGGCGAGAGCCCGAGAATCAATGCGGCCAGGCTGGTCGGGATGAGTCGTGTGAGATGATGCATGGCGTCGCCCTCCATTGTTTTTTTTAATCGACCATCGAACTTGTCGGGGCTAGTTCAGTATACGCTTGCTGTCATTGAATCCAGGAAATTTTGATGAATATATGGGTAGACGCAGACGCCTGTCCTGTCGTCATTAAGGAAATCTTGTTTCGAGCGGCGGATCGGACCGCGACCCTGGTGACGCTGGTCGCGAATCAGCCCATGCAAGTTCCTGCATCGAAATTTATTCGAACAATCCAGGTCCCATCCGGCTTCGATGTGGCAGACAGTGAAATCGTAGAGAGACTCGAGCCCGGCGATCTTGTGATAACAGCCGATATTCCGCTGGCAGCAGAGGTGATCGACAAAGGTGGCCGGGCGCTCAATCCTCGCGGCGAGCTTTATTCTGAAGACAACATCCGCGCGCGGCTCAACATGAGAGATTTCATGGACACGCTGCGAGCCAGCGGCATAAATACCGGCGGTCCGCCGACGATCAGTCTAAGTGATCGTCAGGCATTTGCGAACAATCTGGACCGGCTTTTGACTCGATGCAATTGATAGCTGCAATTGACAACATAAGGGCTGCAGCCGACCATTTCATCAGCGATTGCCCGATGGCCCTGCTGAAATTCGCTTACGGACTTTGAACGATATGCAACCACTAAAAAGAGACGATCTTTATAGCCTGGAACAATACTCCGCTATCCGGAGCGAATTTCGGGACGAAGTTTTGCGACACAAGCGCAACCGGCGCCTGGAGCTGGGCACCAATGCGGCTTTGTATTTCGAAGATCGCATGACGATGCAGTACCAGGTTCAGGAAATGCTGCGCATCGAACGAATTTTTGAGGCCGACGCCATCGACGAGGAACTGGATGTCTACAATCCCCTGATCCCGAATGGCTGCAACTGGAAGGCGACATTCATGGTGGAATTTGCGGAGGCTGACGAGCGCCGGAAAATGCTGACGCGGCTCATCAATATCGAAAATCGCGTGTTCGTTCAGGTAGGCGATCTGGGCAAGTGCTACGCGTTCGCCGATGAGGACATGGAACGCGCCGACGCGACCAAGACATCGGCCGTGCATTTCCTGCGCTTCGAGCTGTCTGGCGAGCAAATTGCGGCCCTAAAAGACGGCGTGCAACTAAGCGCGGGAATCGACCATGATAAGTACCAGGTCGAAATATCGCCCATTGCAGAAAATATTCGCCTCTCGCTGCTGGGCGATCTCGATTAATCAAAGGGGACGAATAGAGTGCCTGCTCCTTCAATTCAGGCTAGAATCCGCCGGTGTTTCGTTCGGCAACCTCTGACAACCTGATAAATGGCTAAACGCTACGACGCTGCGGACATCGAAGTTCTGAGCGGACTGGAGCCCGTGCGGCGCCGGCCCGGCATGTACACCGATACGACGCGGCCCAATCATCTCGCTCACGAAGTCGTCGACAACAGTGTTGATGAGGCGCTCTCCGGCCATTGCAAGAAAATCGAAGTCACACTGTTCAAGGATGGCTCGCTCGAAGTCGTTGATGACGGCCGCGGCATGCCCGTCGACATACACCCCAAGGAAAAAATACCCGGCGTCGAATTAATTCTTACACGGTTGCACGCGGGCGCAAAATTCAATCACGACAACTACCAGTATTCGGGCGGGCTGCACGGGGTCGGCGTGTCGGTCGTCAACGCCTTGTCCAAGCACCTCGAGGTGTGGATCCGTCGCGGCGGCAAGGAATACAACATGAGTTTTGCCGGCGGCGACAAGCGCGGAAAACTCGAAGAGGTCGGCACGGTTGGCAAGTCGAATACGGGCACGACGATTCGGTTTTGGCCGGATCCGCAGTATTTCGATTCTCCCAAGATCTCGGTGTCACGCTTAAAGCACGCGCTGCGAGCCAAGGCCGTTCTCTGCCCGGGACTGACGGTCCGGCTCAAAGTCGAAAAGCCCGCGGAAAAAATCGAGTGGTGCTATTCGGGCGGGCTGGAAGAATATTTACTCGAAGCCATCGGCGGTGGTGAGTTGCTGCCTGCCGACTCGTTCTCAGGCAGCCTGTCGGGCAACAACGAAGCAATCGACTGGGCGCTCGCGTGGCAGGTTGACGGCGGGCCGACCGTTGGTGAGAGTTACGTCAACCTGATTCCGACTCCGCAGGGCGGTACACACGTCAACGGGCTGCGCACCGGTCTGACCAATGCGCTGCGGGAATTCAGTGACTTCAGGAGCTTGTTGCCCAGGGGCGTCTCGCTGGCACCCGAAGACGTGTGGGATGGATTGAGTTTTGTGCTGAGCACCAAGCTTGATGAACCGCAATTTTCGGGCCAGACCAAAGAGCGATTGTCATCGCGCGAGTCGGCGGCGTTCGTCATGGGTGTCATCAAGGACAGCTTTTCACTGTGGCTGAATCAGCACCCGGAGACCGGCGACCTGATCGCAACTTTGGCTATCGTCAAGGCGCAAAAGCGTCTGAAAGCGGCAAAAAAGGTCGTGCGCAAGAAAATCGTGTCCGGGCCGGCATTGCCGGGCAAGTTGGCCGACTGCACGTCGCAGGAGCCCGAGTTGTGCGAGATCTTTCTCGTTGAGGGCGATTCGGCCGGTGGTTCGGCCAAGCAGGCACGGGATCGCCGGACGCAGGCGATCATGCCGCTGCGTGGCAAGATTCTGAATACCTGGGAGGTCGATTCGGCCGAAATACTCGCATCCCAGGAAGTACACGACATCAGCATCGCGCTTGGCATCGATCCGGGAAACACCGACCTGGCGAGTCTTCGCTACCACAAAGTATGCATTCTCGCCGATGCTGACTCGGACGGCTTGCATATCGCGACACTGCTGTGTGCGCTGTTCCTCAAGCATTTTCGTGAACTGGTGATGGCGGGCCACATTTATGTCGCGATGCCGCCGTTGTTTCGTATCGACGTCGGCAAAGAAGTTTTCTACGCGCTCGATGACAGTGAACGCAAGGGCATTCTCGATCGCATCGAGGCGGAGAAATTGCGCGGCAAGGTCACCGTGACGCGCTTTAAAGGTCTTGGGGAAATGAATCCGTCGCAGTTGCGTGAGACTACGATGAATCGCGACACGCGCCGACTCGTACAACTGACCGTCAGTAACAATGACAAGACGGATCAGCTCATGGACATGTTACTTGCGAAAAAACGAGCCAAAGATCGTCGCAAGTGGCTCGAGTCTAAAGGCAATTTAGCCGAGATATAACCGAAGAGTTCCTTCCTATGCAAAACAGTCTGAATCTCGAAGGCGTCGAGCAACAGCCACTCAGGGAATACACTGAGAAGGCGTATCTCGACTATTCGATGTACGTCATTCTCGACCGGGCGTTGCCGCAGATCGGTGACGGCCTCAAACCGGTGCAGCGCCGCATTATTTACGCGATGAGCGAGCTCGGTTTGTCCGCCGGGCAAAAGCCGAAAAAATCGGCGCGCACGGTTGGCGATGTTATCGGCAAGTTTCACCCGCACGGAGACTCCGCTTGTTACGAAGCGATGGTGTTGATGGCGCAGGATTTCTCCTACCGTTATCCGATCGTCGAGGGACAAGGCAACTGGGGTTCGACCGACGACCCGAAGTCGTTTGCCGCCATGCGTTATACCGAGTCGCGCCTGAAGCCCTACGCGAAAAGCCTGTTGCAGGAGCTCGCGCACGGAACGGTTGAATGGGTGCCGAATTTCGATGGCACGATGGATGAGCCTGTAGTTCTTCCGGCGCGGTTACCGAATCTGTTGTTAAACGGCACGACCGGAATCGCCGTGGGCCTGTCTACCGATGTGCCGCCGCACAATCTTAAAGAGGTCGCCAGCGCACTGATTCACCTCATCGATAATCCGAAAGCGAACGTCTCTGCCCTGATGAAGCACATCAAGGGTCCGGATTACCCGACTGGCGGCGAGCTCGTTTCTCCGCGCGAGGATATCAAACAGATCTATACGACCGGCAACGGCACTTTGCGCTTGCGCGCGGCCTACAAAATAGAGAACGGCGACATCGTCATTACATCGCTGCCATACCAGATTTCGGGTGGCAAGGTGCTTGAACAAATCGCGGCGCAGATGCGCAGCAAAAAGTTGCCACAGGTCGAAGACCTGCGCGACGAATCCGATCACGAAGATCCGACACGCCTGGTTATCAGTCCCCGGTCAAATCGGGTCGATACAGATGAATTGATGTCGCATCTGTTCTCGACAACGTCGCTGGAACGCACTTGCCGCGTCAACATGAATATCATCGATCTCGACGGTCGGCCGCGGGCGTTCGATCTCCTCAGCTTATTGTCGGAGTGGCTGAAGTTCAGAAAAACAACGGTCAAGAATCGTCTTCAGCATCGCTTGCAGATTGTCAGCGAGCGTCTGCACGTTCTCGACGGATTGCTGGTCGCGTATCTGAATATCGACGAAGTCATCGCGATTATTCGCAAGGAAGACAAGCCGAAGCCGGTATTGATGAAGCAATTCAAGATTACGGAAATTCAGGCCGAGTCGATTTTGAATCTCCGCTTGCGAAACCTGGCCAAGCTCGAGGAAATGAAAATCCGCGCCGAGCAGGATGAACTCAACGAGGAGCGCGAATCGCTCGATAAAACGCTCAAGAGTTCTGCGCGACTGAAGACTTTAATCAAAAACGAAATTCTCGAGGACGCCGAGTCGTACGGCGACGACCGCCGCACCAAGATCGTTGAGCGTGAAGCTGCCCAGGCGCTCGATGAGACACAGCTGGTTGTGAGCGAGCCGGTCACGATCATTGTGTCGCAGCGTGGTTTTGCACGTGCGGCAAGAGGTCACGAAGTCGATCCATTATTGCTTAGCTATAAGTCAGGCGACGGCTATCTGGCTGCAGCGCATGGCCGCAGCAATCAGTTGGCGATGTTTATCGACAGCACCGGACGCGTGTATAGCGTGATGGCGCATACGCTGCCTTCTGCACGAGGGCAGGGCGAGCCGTTGTCGAGCCACTTCAAACCGCCCGATGGCGCTGAGTTTTGCGGCACGATGATCGGTGACAACGACCAGAAGGTTTTGCTGGCGAGCGACTCGGGATACGGTTTTATCGCCACGCTGAGCGACCTCGTATCGCGCAACAAAGCGGGCAAAGCAATATTGCGAGTGCCGTCCGGCGGTCGGGCAGTGGTGCCGGCACCCGTGCCGCAGGACTCCGAGTGCCTGATTGCTGCGGTTAGTTCCATCGGCCGCTTGTTGATGTTCGAGATGGACGAGTTGCCGGAACTGGCGAAGGGCAAGGGCAACAAGCTGCTGAACATACCGGGGAAGAAGTATCAAAGCGGCGAAGAAAAACTCATCGCGGTGGCCGTGGTTCCCGAAGACGGCAATCTGCAGGTCTATTGCGGTTCACGCATGATGACGATCAAATGGACTGACTCGGATGCGTACTACGGCGAGCGTGCGCTGCGCGGCAGTTTCCTGCCGAAGGGCTGGCGCAAGGTTGAACGCCTGGTAGGAGTCGGCCCGGACTAGCTGTCGGCGGCCACGTTGATGGCGGGATTGATGCCCGTATCGTCCAGATCACCGATCGGCTCATCGTCCTGTTCCGGCAATTGGGCCGTAATGTCCAGCTCGGTTACCGATGCTAGCGGTAGATCATCCATGCGATCGGCGAGTTCAGAGGCGGCCTTCGCGATTTCTTTGTTAAGTGCTTGCGTCGCCGTCATCTCTTCTTCGTAGTCCTGCTCGACGATTTCGTAGTCGACTTCCTGGCTGATCGTGTAGTCGCTGGAAATTAATGTGCCGTCGCCCACCTCAACTTGAACTACTTCAAGATCACGTTCAGTGACGTCTTCGGGGCGGGGCATCTTAGTCGCGTCGATCATGACTGACATGTCGTAGTCATCTTCTTCGGGTAACTCTTCGTTCATGAGTATCGATTCCTCGGCGAAGTTCAGTGGTGGGATGATGTCAGTCTCTGAAGACAGCGCTCCGCTGGGCACTTCCTCGAACGTCTCCTCGGGCAGCGCGATATCCAGGGCCGTTGTGTCCGCGGTCGGTGCGTCATCATCTATTTCGACATCGCCAATAACTCCATACGGTTCAACGTTATTAACTGTTTGACGACGCACTGGAGCCGCTGCTGCGCCAATGGGCGCCGAGCCGAATCGCTCGCGGAACCTGCCGAAAAACAGCAGGCCGGTAATGATCGCAATGCCACCGCTCACGAGCCATGTCAGCCAGTTCGTCGGCGACTGCTCAGGGGGTGCGACTGGTCGAATCGTAGCAGTCGGTTGAATGGTGGCGACCGGCACGTTCGGGCCCTCGAGCACGGTGTCGGGAATAACGATTGCCTCAGGTTCCTGCAGTGCCTGGAAATAGGGCGGTGCATAGGCAATGGTGGCCGCTAATACTGCCGGCTCGCGAGTTGTAACGACGGGCACAACAACAGGCTGAACCTCAGGTTTAACGATAGGCTTGGCAACAGGCGCAGGTCTGACAACCGGTGCAGCTACAGGCCTGGCAATCGGTGCCACGACCGGTGCAGCTACAGGCCTGGCAATCGGTGCCACGACCGGTGCTGCGACTAGCTGAGGCATCGTACCGGCCGGATCGATAAACAGCGTGTATTCGCGGTTTACTCGCGCCGCGTAAGGGCAGCGAATATTGACGTTGATCGCCATCATCGGTTCGCGAACTGCGGCGCGGCCGCTTATCGCAATGATTCCATTAGCGACAACAATCGATGCACGGCTAACGGCCGGCAATCCGCTTGCAGACAGTCCGGATTGCACAGTCACACAACGACTGTTGATGGCTTCGTTTGGGCCCAGCGCATAGGCGATGCTGGCGCGCAGCGGCTGCCCCAGTGTGGAGTGAACTTTGATTTCGGAAAGCCCCATGGCCGACGCCGGCGCTGCTATCAGGCTGCCACCGACTGCGATGAGTGTGGGCAGCAGAATTCTGGGACTGCTATCGCTGAAATTCTTCATGACCGCATTCTATGATTTGCCGCGGAGTGTCCGTGAGGGCATGGTTCCACTTCCACAGTGTGACGCAGTTCACACTTTACGAATCGTTTAAAATCAACTAGTTAGCGTTCACAGCAGCCAATTCTGCCAACGTGGTACGGCTGCTAGTCGCGGTATCCTGGAGTACGACCTCGGGCTCGTTGACATAATGTCCCTGCATGTAGTCGAGCCCCAGTTGAAACAGCACCGCCATGGCATTGGCGTTTTCAACGCGCTCGGCAATGGACTTGATGCCCCGCTCGGCAGCAGCGCGGACAATCTTGCCGACAGAATTTTGCATGTTCGTGTCGGTTAATAGCGTGTGCATGAGTTCGCCATCGATCTTGATGTAGTCCGGCTTGAGAATATCGAGTATCTGGAATCGCTCCTGATCTACCCCGTAATGCTCCAGCGCGAAACCGACGCCCATCTTGCGTAGCTTCGTCGTAATCGCACGCGTCTGCCTGATATGTTTGGCAGCGTCGCGCTCCGGTATCTGTAACACGAGCCGCGTGCAATCGAATTTGCGCTTTTCGAACTCGGCTTCCATCCAGGCGATCGACTTCGGATCGAGTACCGATTGCCTGGAGAATCGTACGAATACCCGATCGGCCTCTGAGCCCCGACAAAATTCGATCGCAGCCTTGATCATCCACCGATCGACGTTTTTCATCATGTTGTTGCGTTCAGCGGCAGGCAGAAATTCTGATGGCAGTACCGACTCGCCTTGTTCGTCGAGCATTCGAACGAGCATGTCGTACATTTCTATACTGTCGCTGCGCAGGCCTGCGATAGGCAATTGTGCGAGCTGAAAACGGTCGTCCATCAAGGCCGACTTGATGCGCTTGCCCCAAATCGCATCGACTTCCTGTTGTTTGGTGTCTTCCTTGGCGACTTTGCTGAGGAACGCGGCGTTGCCACCGGCGTCCTTGCCCATATTGTGTGCCTCAATCGTCGCCGTAACAAAATCGTTCAGCGTGCTGAATACTTCATTGGTGCCGCAAATGCCGACCGTGCAAGTCAGTTGCGTTGACCGGTCTCCGACTTCGAATGTTTGTCGGCGAATGTGTTCGCAAAGCTGATTGCCCCAGACCTCGGCGTCGCGTGCGCTACCGCGTTGGAGCAGGATCATCAACGCCGTTCCCTCGAAGCGGCCGGCAATGTCGCGCGGATGCATGCGTTTGCGAACGGTTTCAGCGAACTGCGAAAGAATTTCATCAGAATTCAAAACGCCGACGTTGTCGCAAACACTTTTGAATTTGTCGATGCGGACGTAGGCGAGTACGTGTAATCCCGACGACGGTTTACGGCTTAATCTCTTCTTGATCCGTTCAAGAAACTGCGGGCGATGAAAAAACAATGTTGTCGGATCGCGTTTCAGTGCGTCGTGCACGAGGGCGGTCGGTTCCAGGTTCGCATTATCCGGCGGCGAAATACGGATTTGCACGCAAGGCTTGTTGTCGAAAGTGAATTTACGAAACTCGAGATGGACCTCGTTTGAATCTTCGCTCGTGATATGCGATTTCGCGACCAGCTTTTCACCCGCCGCCCATTTGCCTTTGATCGCTGCAATCAATGCACCTTTGATCGCGGCCTGGCTCTCTACTTCAAAGCTGTCCATCAACGGCAAGCCGACGACTTCGTCGTTGCTCGCGGAGCGAAAGAGTGTCAGCCATGCATCGTTTACGTCAGTCAGGATGCCTTCTTCAACCAGGGCAATCGCACTCGACGAGGACTGCATATAGTCCTTGAGTTGGCGTTTGTATTCTGCCGTTGATTGAATCGTTGAATTCAGGGCGCGCTCCATGCGCAATGCACGCAGCTCGCGTGAAACTACGGACTGCAGGCGACCTTTCAGGCCGAAGGAGACCAGATCGCAGGCACCGCTTGCCATCGCTTTCTGGATATTTTCCTCGTCCGCATCTTCTTGCAGCGCGATGACCGGCACCTCGGGATTAAAGCGATCTTTCTGCTTGATGACTTCGCGAATCGACTGGGCGTAATGGTCGCAATTCAGAATCAACAGCTCGACATCCTCAGCGGCCAAGGTCTTGCCGAGGTCTTTGGGATTGTTGATCCAGTGACAATGTGCCGCGTGGCCGGCATCGCGAAGCGCGCCGTTGATCAGAGCTACGTCTTCCTGATTTTCACTCAGGACGGCAATAGAAATACTGTGTTGCCCGTTCAAATTGCATTCCTTGCAAGGGCCCGGGTGGGTCCGTATCCGCCCGGATTTTCTTAAGAATATCGAGTCTAGCATCGCTGCTGGCTGTGTCCCGGTTGGCATGTCAAAACCGTGACGGGTATCAAATTTTGGTGTAGAGCGGGACTCCGGTATCATTCAAGGTTATGGCAAATTACAGTACCAATGAATTTCGATCCGGGCTCAGAATAATTCTCGACGGCGATCCCTACATCATCGTTGAGAACGAATTCGTCAAGCCTGGTAAAGGGCAGGCGTTTAATCGCACGCGCATCAAGAACCTCAAGACTGGCAAGACGATCGACAAAACCTTCAAGTCCGGGGAAAGCGTCGAGGCCGCAGACGTCATGGATACGGACATGCAATACCTGTATGCCGACGGCGAGTTTTGGCATTTTATGGTTGCCGATACGTTTGAGCAGTACGCGGCCGACGAAAAGGCCATTGGCGATGCGAAAAACTGGATTAGCGACGGCGACGTGTGCCAGATAACGCTGTGGAACGATTCGCCGCTGCTGGTCGAGGCGCCAAACTTCGTCGAGCTCGAAATCGTCGAAACCGATCCGGGTGTCAAAGGCGATACCGCCAGTGGTGGCGTAAAGCCGGCGACGCTATCGACCGGAACCGTGGTGCGGGTGCCGCTGTTCGTTGATCAGGGTGAGACGATCAAAGTCGATACGCGCACGGGCGAATACGTCTCGCGCGTCAAATAAAACCGGGTTTAGCTGACAGCAGTTCGCAAAACGCGGCACAGACTGATTCGATGCCGGCCTGATCGGCTGCGCTAAAGCGGTCGTGCGAGGGACTGTCGATATCGAGTACGGCGGCGAGATCGCCGTCGATTATCAGCGGCACGACGATTTCAGATCTTGATACTTCGTCACACGGAATATGGCCGGGAAATTCATGCACGTCCGCAACGCGCTGGGTTTTCAGCGTTGCAGCGGCCGTACCGCAAACGCCTTTGCCCACCGGAATCCGGACGCAAGCGGGTTTCCCCTGGAACGGTCCAAGCACCAGGTCTTCGCCGCGCAGCACGTAGACACCGAGCCAGTTGACGTCGTCCAGCGCATTGAACAACAGTCCGACCAGGTTGCTGGTGTTCGCCAGCGCATCCGCTTCATTTTCAAGCAGCGCGATCAACTGAGCACGCAGTAGCGAGTAATCTGGTTCAGCCATCAACGTTTCCCGGTACGAAGGTAAGGACGTTGCGTATATCGTCTGTCTTATCCAGGATCATTTGCAAGCGCTCCAGGCCGACCGCAACGCCGGCGCAATCCGGCAGGCCCGACTCCAGCGCTGCAAGCAGGGTTACGTCCCACGGATTATCGACCCGGGCCGCGCGCCGCCGGGTCTGCAGGTCTGTATCGAATCGCTGCTGCTGCTCCGCGGCGTCCGTGAGTTCGACATAGCCGTTCGCAAGTTCCATCTCACCGTAAAAAACTTCGAAGCGATCCGCGCGACGATCATCGTCAGGACAAATGCGCGCCAGCGACGCCTGCGTGGCCGGGTAGTGGCGCAAGACGGTCAGCCGGCCGCGCGCAAACTGCGGCGCGACGACCGTGCTCAATAACAGGTCGAGTCCGGCATCTCGATCTTCGCCAATGGCGACCTGCAGACTTTTATCATCGGTACAGCGGCGGGAGAGCTCGCCGGCCGTAGCGCGGAATACATCGATGTCGGCAAACTCCAGAAAAGCGTCGGCGTACTCGTAGCGCACAACGTTATCGATGAGCTCCGATGCCCCGAGACAGGTCGCGATGAATCGCGTCGTGTCGTCAATGATCGCTTCGAGGTCAAAGCCCAGTCGATACCACTCGATCATCGTGAATTCCGGCACATGATGGCGTCCCGATTCGCCATCTCGAAACACGCGGCAAATCGAGTAGATATCCGGATAGCCGGCCGCGAGCAGGCGCTTCATGAAAAACTCAGGCGATGTGTGCAAAAAGTATTGCTTGCCACTACGGTTTTGGACGACAAGACTTTCTGTGTTGGGATCCGATGCTGCAAAGCGATTGATCGCGGGCGTGTCGACAGCCAGTACGTCCTGCTCGGAAAAATACCGCCGTGCGCGTTCGAGCAGGGCAGCGCGGCGCCGCGCCACATCCTCGCCTGACGTCGGGCGCCAGTCAGTCATGCCACGGCATCCGCCTGATCACCGATCGCTACGCCCATTTCGACTGCCGCGCCTGTTTTGAGCGTGTTGTGCCACTCGCAGACTTTATCCGGCAACAACACGATGACCGTCGATCCCATGTTGAACCAGCCGAGCAGGTCGCCCTTCTTGATCGCGGTCGGAGCGTTGCTCAGGTCAATGATCTCGACCACGCCTTTTTTTCGTGGCCGGATTTCGCCGCTCCACGGCGTGCTGATGCTGCCGACATTCAAAGCACCGACAAAGACCAGGGCCGCCGGGCCGAAGGCAGTCTTGAAGTGCAGCACCAGGCGTTCGTTGCGGCGAAACAGCCCGGGCAGGTTGGCCGCGGTCGCCGCGTTGACGCTGAACAGGTCGCCGGGGATGTAACGCGCGGTGACGAGTTCGCCGTCGAAAGGCGAGTGCACGCGATGATAATTGTACGGTGCGAGATAAAGCGTTGCGAAACGGCCGTCGAAATAGGCGCGTGCCTCGTCGAGGTCCGTCGCCAGCAAATCGTCCAGCGAGTAATCGATCCCCTTGGCCTGCACAATGCGGCCGGCCGTCAGGCGGCCAGCCTCGCTAACAGTGCCGTCAACCGGCGAGACGATGGCAGTCGAACTTTGGTCAATCGGCCGTGCCCCGTCGTCGAGCTCCCGAATAAAAAAGTCATTAAAGCTGGCGAAGTCCTCGGGCACTTCGAGTTTGAGGCCATTAATATCGACGTCGTACAGGCGGACGAAATGCGTAATGAGAAAATTTTTCGTGGCCGGATTTTTGACGCGAGCCAGTCTATAAACGACCGAGGTCAGCCAGTAACGTGGCAACACGAATTGCAGATAAGCGAATAGTCGCGCGAGCATCGGTCTGTTATTCCGTGAACGTCGTATTGACCGACAATATCAGCGCGTTGCCGGCATAAAATTCCAGCGTCACCGTTTCGATATCGTCGCGCGGTCGCATTAACATCAAGTGCTTGCCGCCGCGCGCGAACTCGACAGCCCGGCCCGGCAGTATCATCAGGTCGCCCAGCGCGTACATGCGCGCCATGCCGTCTTCAAGGACGGACTCGTGCATCTCCACCGACTCGAATTCCGGGCTCGACACGCGCGTAATCCGGATGGCCTGTGTCGTGTTGTTCGTCAAAGTCAGATAGCCCGCCGACATCGGCATTCCCGGCAGCGGTCTGGAGATGGCGAGGTTCGTTGCCGCCAGCGGCACACTCTCCACCGAGCAGGCGAAGACGAGGCAGGCCAGCACGACGGCGAGCGTGACCGGTTTCATCGACCACTCATGATGATGGGCAAGTCGTGCACGAAATTTTCAATCTTGTGCGGTGCGCTAAACAGGGCATGCAGCTGTCCATTCGGGTTGATTACGAGTACCACGGCAGAATGGTCGACGGAATAATTATCACCGTCGGGCGCGGCCTTCTGAAAGAAAATGCCGAGACCGCGCGTCAGTTTTTGGAGCTCATCGAGATCGCCCGTAATGCCGATAATGTCGTCGCCAAAATAGCCGATGTACTGACTGAGGAGCTCCGGAGTATCGCGCTCCGGGTCTACGCTAACCAGAACGATGCGCGGCAGCGGCTGCTGGCCTGCCTCGGCGAGCTGAGTTCTTGCGCTGGCAAGCACCTGCAATGTTGCCGGGCAGATGTCAGGACAATGTGTGAAACCGAAAAACACCAGGTCCCAACGGCCTTCGAAACCATCGCGGCCAAATGGCTGCCCGGATTGGTCAAGCAAAGCAAACTCGGGGAGTTCTCCGTGTGCCGGCAGCACGGTCGCCCATTGCGGCGGCGCCGAAGGCGACATCAACTGGTACGACAGCCACGCGCCCGTGCCGATAGCGACAATCGCGACGGTGGCGATAAACAGGTTCCTGATACTCATCTTTTCCTGAAATGCGGTTGCATGAGGCGGATATTCTAAACGACACTCCCTGACTATGGCACTGGAATCCGAACAAGCCGTCAATGTTGGACAGCTGATCCGAACGCTGGCCGAACGATTCGACGCGGCCAGCCTGACCTACGGGCACGGCACCGACAATTCAGTTGACGAAGCGGCGTGGCTGGTATTCGCGCATTTGGGTTTGCCGCACGACGGCGCGCCGGCCAACTACGAAAGACGCATCGATGCCCGCGAATTGGCCGAAATTGAAGTCCTTGCGGCCCGGCGCATTGACGAGCGCGTGCCCGTTGCCTACCTGGTGCGGCAAGCCTGGTTCGCCGGGCTCGAGTTTTACGTTGACGAGCGTGTGCTCGTGCCCCGGTCACCGTTCGCCGAACTCGTTCGCACTCGATTCGAGCCCTGGCTGCGCCCGGACAAAGTGAGCAGGGCGGTGGATCTCGGTACCGGGAGCGGCTGCATTGCGATAGCGATCGCCAGGGCGTTTCCGGATATTCTGGTTGACGCGGTCGATCTGTCCGCGGATGCGCTCGCGGTCGCGGCGATCAACGTCGAGCGGCACGGCGTTGCCGATCGCGTACGTCTGGTGCAATCCGATTTTTTCGACGCCCTGGACGGCCAAAAATACGACCTCATCGTGAGCAATCCGCCGTATGTCGACGCGGAGGAGATGGCCGGTCTGCCGGACGAGTTTCGTCACGAGCCGGCGCTGGGCCTTGCCGCAGGGAGCGACGGTCTGGATTCGGTTCGCACGATCCTGCATCATGCACCGCGCTTCATGAGTGACAACGGCATACTGCTGTGCGAGGTCGGCAACAGTCAGGCCGCGCTGCAAAAAGCGTATCCAGCGGTTGCATTTACCTGGCTGGAGTTCGAGCATGGTGGGTCCGGTGTGTTTTTAGTGCTGAAAGAAGATATCGAGGGTATATAAGGTGTCGGGTAACAGTTTCGGTCGTTTGTTCGTTGTAAGCACGTTCGGCGAGAGCCACGGGCCGGCGCTCGGCTGCATCATCGACGGGTGCCCGCCGGGGCTGGCGCTCGATGAGAGCGACATTCAGAAGGATCTCGATCGCCGCAGGCCGGGTCGCTCGCGGCATACAACGCAGCGCAAAGAGCCCGATCAGGTGACGATACTGTCGGGTGTGTTTGAAGGGCAAACCACGGGCACGCCGATCGGCCTGTTGATCGAAAACAAGGATCAGCGCGTGAGAGACTACGGCGATATCAAAGACAAATTTCGCCCCGGCCATGCCGATTACACGTACCAGCAGAAATACGGCATACGAGATTATCGCGGTGGCGGCCGGTCGTCGGCGCGCGAGACCACGATGCGGGTTGCAGCAGGCGCAATCGCGCGAAAATATTTACAGGAAAAAGTGGGCATCGAGGTTCACGGCTATCTTGCCCAGCTCGGGCCGATCGAACTCGCGGCGACCGACCTGTCGAGCGTCGATGACAATCCTTTCTTCTGCGCGGAACCGGGTCGAATCGAAGAACTCGAAAAATTCATGGACGCGCTGCGCAGAGAGGGCGACTCGATCGGGGCCAAGATCAGCGTGATCGCCACGCACATGCCGCCTGGCCTGGGCGAGCCCGTTTTCGACAAACTCGGAGCCGATATTGCGCACGGCCTGATGAGCATCAACGCCGTCAAGGGCGTAGAAATCGGCGCCGGCTTTCGAGTGGTGACACAACGTGGCAGCGAACACCGGGACGAGATCGGCGCGGACGGATTTAGCAAGAACGATGCCGGTGGCACACTCGGCGGCATATCGTCGGGGCAGGATCTCATCGCGAGCATCGCGCTGAAACCGACCTCGAGTATCTCGGTGCCCGGAAAGACGATCGACAAACAGGGCAAAGAAACCGAAATAGTGACCAAGGGCCGTCACGATCCTTGCGTCGGCCTGCGGGCGACGCCGATTGCCGAGGCTATGGTTGCGCTGGTGATCATGGACCACTTTTTGCGCAATCGCGCACAGAACGCCGACGTAGAGTCAGGCACTCCCATTGTATGAGCAAAGAATTTGACATAGCCGTCGTCGGTGCAACCGGTGTCGTCGGCGAAGCCATGCTCGACATATTGGCGAAACGAAAATTTCCCGTGGGCACCGTGTATGCGCTGGCGAGCGAGCGCTCTATCGGCAAGAGCGTGGACTTCGGCCGCCGCGAACTGCCTGTTGATGAGCTGGCAAGTTTTGATTTTTCGCAAGTCGACATCTGTCTTTTTTCAGCGGGCAGTTCGGTATCGGAGCAATACGCGCCGCAGGCAGTTGCGGCGGGCTGTGTTGTTATCGACAACACCTCGCATTTTCGTTACGACGATGACATTCCACTCGTCGTGCCCGAAGTAAACCCCGACGCTATTGCCGGCTACAAAAAACGCGGCATCATCGCCAACCCGAATTGTTCGACCATTCAAATGGCTGTTGCGCTCAAACCGATATATGACGCGGTCGGTATCAAGCGCATCAACGTTGCGACCTACCAGGCGGTGTCCGGCGCCGGTCGCAAGGCGCTGGAAAAACTCGTGCGGCAAACGGCAGCGCTATTGAGTGGTCAACCGATTGAGGTCGACGGTGACGAAAAACAGATCGCGTTCAACGCCGTGCCGCATATCGATGACTTTCAGGATAATCGCTACACCAAAGAAGAAATGAAATTGGTCTGGGAAACGCAGAAAATCTTCGGCGACAAGAACATACTCATCAACGCGACTGCCGTACGCATACCGGTGTTTTACGGGCATGCCGAGGCTCTGCATATCGAAACTGCCAGGAAAATTTCAGCCGAAAAAGTATGCGAATTACTGCAGAATGCACCGGGCATTAAGCTTCGCGATGGGGTACAAACAGGTGAGTATCCGACCGCGGTGTCCGACAGCTCGGGGACCGACCCGGTCTACGTTGGACGGGTGCGCGAGGACATCACCCATCCGCGCGGAATCAACCTCTGGGTGGTGTCTGACAACATACGTAAGGGCGCGGCTCTAAATAGCGTCCAAATTGCTGAAATATTGGCGAAAAACCATTTATAAGCTATAGTTCAGCACCATATGTTAAAGCGGTCTGTCTGGCGTAATATGGCCCTGTACGGGCGTCACAATTGGGGCTATTAGGGAGTTGGAGATTAAAAAAATGTCGCGACTGCTGTCTCGAATCTCGCTTGTGCTTGTTATCTTGTTGTCGAGCGAGGTCTGGGCCCTTGGGCTGGGAGATATTCGGCTGCTATCTGCGCTCAATGAGCCGTTGCGAGCCGAAATTGAATTGATCTCGGCGACTCCCGGCGAGCTGGATAATCTGCAAATTGAGCTCGCATCGGCGGATACTTTCGAGCGTTACGGACTCGATCGTCCCTTGTACCTGCAAAACATTCGATTTGAGATCATTCGCACCGGGCGTACAGACGGCAATCTTGTGAAGTTGCGTACGGCTACGCCGATGGCCGAACCGTTTTTGACCTTCCTCGTTGAAGCGAACTGGTCGAGAGGACGCCTGCTACGCGAGTACACGGTACTTCTGGACCCGCCGACCTTCGTGCCCCGGGCTCTGGAGACCGTTCCTACCGTGCAAGCGCCGAGTCGTAGCGCGCCGGTGGACAGCGGACGCATTGAAAGATCCGAGCCAGCACCGACTCGGCAGATCGTTCTGCCGGACCCGGATCCGGAGCCAGTGACAGCCGTCTTTGCTGCACCGGACTATCCCGAACCGGTTGAATCCGAAGCCGAGTATTCCGAAGTCGAGTATTCCGAAGTCGAGTATTCCGAACCCGACTATGTCGAACCCGAAGATAGTGAGCCGGAGTATTCCGAACCCGATTATTCCGAGCCGGAGTATTCCGAGCCGGAGCCGGAAACCGTCATTGAAGATGCGCCGTACGAAACATCGACGAGCAGCGACGACCATTACGTCATTCGGCATGAAACATTGTGGGGCATTTCGGCGCACGTGCGCCCGGACAGCCGCCTGACGATGAACCAAACCATGCTCGCGATCTTTGAGGCCAATCCGGAGGCATTTGGCGGCAACATCAACATTCTCAGGGCTGGCGCGACCTTGCGCATCCCGAGTGCGGACGAGATTTTCCAGATCAACAGAAGCGACGCGCTGGAAGAAGCGAAGCGCCATCATGCGGCCTGGAGTGGCGCCACGGTCACCGTTGCGCCGGTCACCGTTGCGCCGGTCGTCGTGGATACGCGTCCGAGCCTGACGCTCGTGCCGCCCGACGACGACATTATTGACGACACTTACGGCACGGACGATCTCTTTGACGACCAGCCGCAATCTCGCGAGGAAGAAATCGAGCAACGTATCTCGGATATCGAGAGCGCTGACGTTCCTGATCAGCGATCACTGATCGAAATACGCGATAACGAGCTTGCGATGCTGCGCCAGGAGCTCGCGCGGATTCGTGGTGAAGTGTATGAGCCGCTGGTTGAGGACATTGTTGCCGATGTCGTAGACGACGAGCTGCTTGATGACCAGGCGGATGTCAGCAATCCATTTCTTGACGATGAAATACCGTCGGACGACGCCGAAATTACGGCTGTCGATGAAGCCATCGACGATGAGGTCGCAGAAGCAACGCCTGCTCCGGCTGACATCATTCGCACACAGACTCGATCCGAGCCCGGTATCGTTGACCAGATCATGGCTGCGCTGATGAGCAAGTGGGCAGCAATAATCGCGGCCGCGCTGGCACTGGTTGGTGGTGCATTGTTCTGGTTCATGCGCCGGGGCGGCGATGACGCCGCCGACGATGGCGCGCCGCCGCGGCCGCTGGACGGTGACGACGATATGCCGCTCGCATCGTCGGCCACAGAATCTCTGCGGGTACCGGATCGCCTTGAAGACTCGATCATGGTCGTCGAACAGGAGTCGGCCGCACAACCGGAAATGGATGTGACGGTCGATGCGCCGATTCCGGAATTTGTACCGGCGGCGGAGCCCGCGGAAATTGAAGCGGCGGAGCCCGCAGAAGATACCGGCACGTACGATTCCCTCGAGGACACTTTTAGCAGCGAAACTGCGATCAATCTCGACCAGTCCGATCCGATGGCCGAAGCAGACTTTCATATGGCCTACGGTCTCTACGATCAGGCTGCTGACCTTATTAATGGCGCGTTGTCCGTGGAACCGGATCGTGCCGATCTGTTGACCAAACTTTGTGAAATTTACTTCGTTTGGGGCAATCGTGAGTCCTTCGTCGATGCGGCCGGCCGACTCAAGGTCACGGCTGCCGGCGATGACAGCGCAGATTGGGACAAGATCGTCATTATGGGGCAGCAGATAGCCTCCGACGACGAGTTGTTCGCCGGCGCCAGTGCCGCTGGCGCCACCAAAGAGGTCGACCTGGAATTTGAAGCCGGTGCGGAAGAGGGCGGCGAACTCGATATGGAATTCACTGCCGACTCTGGCGAATCGGCAGACATTTTTGACTTGGGCGAAAGCGACGACACGGTCGCCAGCGACGCAGACGGCGACGACGATATCTTCGGCGGTGGCTCTGATATCACGGTTGACGCTGCGATGGACGATGACACCTCGATCAGCGCGGTATTACAGTCACCGGACTTTGACCTGACAGCAGCGATGCCGGAGATCGACGTTACGGCGGAAATGCCGGCGCACGATGCCACCGAAGAGATCGATGTCGATGACCTCGGCCTGAATATCGACAGCGCGGCCGAGACTGAACTGGCGTCCCTCGATGATCTTGATGTCACGAGCGAGAATATCGCGTTAACGGATACGGGCATCAACGAGGAACTTCTGGACCTGGCGGAGGCCACCGGCAAGAACCCCGAACTCGACGCCGCAGCGACCGGTTTACAGTCAATTCTCAGTGAAGCCGATCCCGCTATGCTGGACGCGACTGGCTCGACTCAGGTATTGAGCGAAGACTTCGCGGTCGATACCAAGACCGACTTTGGCCAAAGCCTGGCGGATGCCGACGCGACCATGCTCGCGCCCGATCACGGCGACAGCACGGCCGATGGTCCGATCGAAGACGAAGATACTTTGCTGGCCAGCCTCGATGACGACGAGCCGGATGGGGACTTTGATTTCGCCAAGACCGAGGCGCTGCCCAAGGATGCGTTCATAGGCGATATGGCCGTGGACGAGACGGCCGAGGTGCCAGCGGTTGCCAGCACCGACGTGAATCTCGATCTCGACGACCTGACCGCTGCCCTGAAAGTCAGCGAGATGGACGATACGATCGAACAGCTGCGAGAAGATGCGACAGTCGAGCAACCTCGTCCCGTCATACAGGATCCCGACGCGACTTCCGAGACCATGTCACTGTCGTCTGACGAAATGAGTGACGACCTGCACGATGCGCGTACGATGACTGAGGTCGGAACCAAGCTTGACCTGGCGCGCGCTTACGTTGACATGGGTGACCCGGCCGGTTCTCGTTCGATCCTCGAAGAAGTTCTCGAAGAAGGTGACGAAGAACAACGGCAACAAGCCCAGCAACTCCTGGACTCGCTCCCTGACTAAGCGGCGTAGTGCCGCCGGTTTCCAGGCGGCCGCTAACTCCTGAAATGCGAATTGCGCTTGGCATCGAGTACGACGGCACGGCATACAACGGTTGGCAGCGACAGCGCACGGGCATTGGCGTGCAGTTACGCGTTGAAGAAGCGCTGAGCAAAGTCGCCGACGAAGAAATCGCGGTCGTCTGTGCCGGTCGCACAGACACCGGTGTGCACGCATCCGGTCAGGTCGTTCACTTCGATACGACGAGCGATCGCAGCAGCCGGAATTGGCTGCTTGGCACCAACAGCGCTCTCCCCGACGACATCAGCGTGACCTGGTCACAGCCTGTCGATGACAGTTTTCATGCGCGCTTTTCGGCAACCGGCCGCAGCTACGAATTTCTGATTCTCAATCGCTTTGAGCGCAGCGCACTGTACCGGCACAGGGCATGGTGTGTGCACGAGCCGCTGGATGCAGATCGAATGCATTGCGCCGCGCAAGTGTTGCTGGGCGAACACGATTTCTCGGCGTTTCGCGCGGTGGGCTGCCAGGCGTCAACGCCAGTCCGCACGATTACGTCGATCTCGGTGACGCGGGACAAGGACTGGGTGCTGCTCAGAATTTCGGCCAACGCGTTCTTGCAGCGCATGGTCAGGAACTTGAGCGGCACGCTGGTCGCGATCGGCCGCGGCGACAAGCCGGAAAAATGGATTGAAGAGATTCTCGCTGGCCGGGATCGCAAGCGAGCAGGCGCCGCTGCGCCTCCCCACGGACTGACGTTGGTCAACGTGGAGTACCCGTCGGAATTCGACCTGACGCGCTCCCACAATAATTTGGTTAAGATGCGCTCATGAGTTGGTTCGACAAACTACTGCCGTCACGCATCAGCACCGAGAAACGCACACGCTCGGTGCCTGAGGGCGTCTGGATCAAGTGTTCAAATTGCGACGCGCAGCTATATCGCAATGAGCTCGAGCGCAATTTGCAGGTATGCCCGAAATGCGAATACCACATGCGCATCGGGGCGCGGCAGCGACTGGAGTATTTTCTCGACCCGGATTCGGAGCAGGAAATATTCAGCCAGCTCGAATCGCTGGACCCGCTCAATTTTCGTGACAGCAAGCGTTATCGCGACCGTATCGTTCAGGCCAAAAAGAAAACGGGCGAGAAAGATGCGCTGGTCACCGTGACCGGCAAATTGTTCGGTCGCGCCGTCGTGTCCTGCGCATTCGAATTCGGATTCATGGGCGGGTCGATGGGATCGGTTGTCGGCGAGCGCTTTGCTCGCGCTACCAACTACGCGACCGACAACGACATGCCACTGATTTCGTTCGCGGCCAGCGGCGGCGCGCGCATGCAGGAAGGGTTGTTTTCGTTGCTGCAAATGGCCAAGACAGCGGCAGCTCTGGCCAGGCTGGGCAGCCGCGGCGTGCCCTATGTTTCTGTCCTGACCGACCCGACGACAGGCGGTGTTTCCGCGAGCCTGGCGATGCTGGGTGACGTCAACATCGCCGAGCCAAATGCGTTAATCGGCTTTGCCGGCCCGCGTGTGATTGAGCAGACAGTGCGGCAAAAACTGCCGGAGGGTTTCCAGCGCAGCGAATTTCTAAAGGATCATGGCGCAATCGATATGATCGTGGATCGTCGCCAGTTGCGCGAACAGATTGGCGATCTGCTGGCCAAGTTCGAGCATCGTCCGAGCCCCGTAGCAGAAAAAGAATAAGCCCCTTTCATGAATGCGGTTGGTTTGACTCTTACTGACTGGCTGCAGCGACTTGAAACCCTGTCGCCCAGAGAGATCGACCTTGGGCTGGAACGCGTAGTTGCAGTCCTCGAGAGACTGGCGCTCGATCTTCCCACATCGATATTTCATATCGCCGGCACCAACGGTAAAGGTTCGAGCGTCGTGATGCTCGAGTCGTTGTTGCGCCAGACCGATGCCTGCGTCGGCAGCTATTTGTCCCCTCACATCATTCGCTTTAACGAGCGGATTCGGGTCAACGGTGAAGACGCGACAGACGCGCAAATCGTTGCAGCGTTCGAACGCATTGAGGCCGTGCGCGCCGCTGTCCCGCTAACGTATTTTGAGTACGGCACGCTGGCGGCGATGGTCGTATTCGCCGACGCCGGCGTCGATACGGCGATACTCGAAGTCGGAATGGGCGGGCGCCTCGATGCTGTTAATGCGATTGAACCTACCGCCGGCCTGATCACCAATATTTCGCTGGATCATTGCGACTGGCTTGGCGACGACGTCGAAATGATTGCGATCGAAAAAGCCGGCATCATGCGCAAAGACAAACCCGTGATCTTTGGCGCGCAGCAAGTGCCAAAGTCGATCGTCGATTGTGCGGAGTCCGCGGGCGCCAGGCTCGTCCTCGCAGGTCGTGACTACGAGCTGGCATTCGACCAGGACAGCTGGTCCTGGCGGAGTTCGGCATGTGAACTCGAAGGTCTGGACAGGCCAGTGCTGCGCGGCGAGCATCAGCTGGAAAACGCCGCCGCCGTACTCGCCTTGATCGAAGCTGCCGGGCTGGTTGAATTGCTGGACCGGCGTGTTATCAACAAGGCACTCGCAAGCCTGCGCCTCGACGGCCGGATGCAGGTCATTGACCTGGATCGCCACTGGCTGGTCGATGTTGCACACAACCCGGCCGCGGCCACGGTGCTGGCCGGCGCGCTGCAGCGGATGCCCGGAACGGGCAAGACGATCGCGATCATCGCGATGCTGGACGACAAGGACGTCGAGGGTGTGGTCAGCTCATTGCAGCAGGAAATCGATGGCTGGATAGCGGTAACGGCCGACAGTGCGCGTGCGATTTCCGCCGGCGAACTGGCACGGCGCATCGCCAATGCGACCAACACGGCCTGCCTCGTGGCTGAGTCGTTGCAACACGCGATCGAGCATGCGAAGACGCTGGCCACGACGGACGATACGATTCTGGTGACGGGTTCTTTCTATCTCGTAGGACCAGTCCTCACTGAGCTATACTCGCGCGAATAATGATGATGGATCGGGCTTTGAAAGAAAGAATCATCGGCGCCACAATATTGGTCCTGGTCGTTGTACTGGTCGTGCCGGTCTTTCTCGATGGGCCGCCGCGTGACGGCGAGATTGTCAGCCAGCACGTCCCGCTGCCGGGTCAGGCAGGCCAGAAAATTCAGACCATCATACTCAATCGCGACCGCAGTGAGCCGGTGCCCGCGAGTTCCGGCAACGCGACGGTCGTGCCGAAGCCAGCGCCGCGCAAGATAGTGCAGAGACAGAAAGACCCGGCGCCTGCGGTGCAGGTACCGGTGACCAAACAAGCCGAGGCCGCGTCAACAACGGGCATGTGGGTAGTGCAGCTCGGTAGCTTTGGCGACTCGGAAAATGCCAAGCGCCTGGCGGCTGATCTTCGCAAGCAGGGATTCGCCGCGTTTCTAAGTCGGCTGTCGACCAGTTCCGGGCAGCTCCATCGCGTGAGAGTAGGGCCGCAAAAGGATCGAAAGAGCGCCGAGGCGATGGCCGCGAAGCTGCGAAAAGCGGGCCACCGCGGCCAGGTTTTGCCGCACCCTTAAAATCACGCCGCAGCCTTTTTCTGTTAGAATCCCGACTCCGCCGCCACGACCATTCATGAGCCGAACCGACATCACTGATGCCGATTATCGACATACTCATCGCCGTAGCTATTTCCGCATCCGTGGTCGTCGGTATCATTCGCGGATTCGTCAAAGAAAGCCTCTCCATCGCATCGCTGCTCCTGGCGATCTGGTCGGCGCTGTACTTCGGGCCGAGCGTTGGTGAAATATCCGAAAGCTGGCTGAATTCTCAAGGCGCGCAAACGTGGTTCGGCCGCATCCTGGTGTTCGCTGTGGTGCTGTCCATCGGCGGCTTGCTGAGCTGGGGCGTCGGAAAAATAGTGCGCATGTCATTGATGAATAACATCGATCGATTCTTCGGCTCGGCGTTCGGCGCTGTACGGGGAATCCTGTTAGTCGGGTTGGCGGTTATGGGTGGGCAGTTCGCCGGTTTTGATGGTGACAATTGGTGGCGGCAGTCGAGATTGATACCTCGCATAGAAGTCGTTGCCGACTGGATCAAGATCATGGCGCCGCAAGGGTTCGACTTGCTGACGCCGGACGAAGATGCAGATGCCCTGCCCATCGACTCCGACTTCCCAGACTTCGACAGTTTCTAAAGGCGGCTGAGAGACCATGTGTGGTGTTGTCGGAATCGTTAGCGACAAACCCGTTAATCAGGCCATATACGATGCGCTGACTGCCTTGCAGCACCGCGGGCAGGACGCCGCCGGCATCGCCACCTGGGGTGAGGACGGGCTCTGCCAGCGCAAGGGCAACGGGCTCATCCGCGACGTATTTCACGATCGCCACATGCTGCGTTTGACCGGCAATATTGGCATCGGGCACATTCGCTACCCGACGGCAGGGGGCGCCAGCGCCTCGGAAGCGCAGCCGTTTTACGTGAATTCACCGTACGGCATTTGCCTGGGACACAATGGCAACCTGACAAACTCCGACGAGTTGGCAGAAATGCTGACCAAAGAAGATCGGCGCCACCTGAGCACCAGCTCCGATTCTGAAGTGCTGCTAAACGTCTTTGCACACGAGCTTCAGGCCAGGGCGAATGGAAGCCCAACGCCGGATCACATTTTCGATGCTGTCGAGGCCGTCCACCGGCGTTGCAAGGGTGGCTATGCTGTCGTGGCGATGATCGTCGGCGTCGGCGTCGTTGCTTTCCGGGATCCGAACGGTATTCGACCGCTGGTTCTGGGTGCGCGTGCAAGGGAAGGCGGATCCGACTACATGGTTGCCTCGGAAAGTGTGGCGCTCGACATACTGCGATTCAAGCGCCTGCGGGACGTCCGACCCGGCGAGACGGTTTTTATCGATACAGCCGGTGTCTTGCACAGTCGCGAGCAGTCCGGCGATGTGAAACACACGCCATGCATCTTCGAATTCGTTTATTTCGCGCGGCCGGATTCGATCCTCGACAACCTGTCGGTGTACAAGACGAGGTTGCGCATGGGTGAGCAGCTTGCGGGCAAGATCGTGCGCGATTTTCCGGAGCACGATATCGATGTCGTGATTCCGATTCCGGACACGAGCCGTACCGCGGCCGTTCAGGTTGCGCATCATCTCGGCGTCAAATACCGCGAAGGTTTTATCAAAAATCGCTACATCGGTCGTACCTTTATCATGCCCGGGCAGGCGGAGCGCGCGAAGTCGGTTCGGCACAAACTCAACGCGATCGGACTCGAATTCAAAGGCAAGAATGTGTTGCTTATCGATGACTCGATCGTGCGCGGCACGACTTCGCGCCAGATCATCAAGCTTGCGCGCGAAGCCGGGGCTCGCAGGGTGTATTTCGCCTCGGCCGCGCCGCCCGTCAGGCACCCGAACGTCTATGGCATCGATATGCCTGCGGCGAGTGAGCTCATCGCAAACGGCCGCACTATCGCCGAAGTCGAACAGCTGATCGGCGCGGACCGCTTGATCTATCAAGACCTGCACGGCCTGATTCGATCCGTGCGACACGACAACTCAGCCATTACCGAGTTTGATACTTCGTGCTTCTCCGGCGAGTATGTCGTCGGTGATATCACAGACGAATACCTGCATGAGATCGAGATGCGCAGAAATGATGCCGAAAAACAGCGCCGCGAGGCCAGACGAAACGGACACGATGCCATCGATGCTGCCAGTGACGAACCTGCGGAGGCCGCGGTCAGCATGTAGCGAGCCGCGTGCACGAGGCGCGGGCGGATGAGCACCAAGGTCATGATTATTGACGGCCGGGCGGATTTTCGCAGCCTGCTGGATCATCATGTGACGACGCATTGGTCGGATGCCAAAACCTCGACCTACGATCCCATCGAAGCCGGCCGCTTGCCGGATGAATTCTCTGGCGCTGGTAACGACATCGTTTTGCTGGGTGACGGCACTGGCGATCGTGACGCGCTGGAGATGCTGAAACAGTTTTGTAAAACGCCGGGCTTTCCGGCAGTCGTCTTCTTCGGGCAGGCGGGCGACGAAGAGGCTGCATTGAAAGCCGGCGCCGATGGATTCCTTGATAGAAATAAAATTCGCCACGATGCGCTGGCCGTGCTTCTCAGTGACATACTTTTGTCGCGCAGCCGCATCGCCTCGACCGGGTCTTTGTTCGTGGGCGATGAGAAGACAGGCATTCATCCGCTGATTCGCGGCTATCGTTTCATCAAAAAACTTAGCGCGACGTCGCACTCGGCGATCTACCTCGCGCAACGCGAAACGACGGGTTTTGAGGTCGTGCTTAAAGTATTGCAGCAAGTGCCCGATGTAGATGACAGCATCGGCGCGTTCGATCGCTTCTTGCAGGAGTACGAATTGATCGCGGAGATCGATCATCCCAACATCGTGCAGATTTTTGATCTGGGCGTTGGCGACGATCACGCGCACATCGCGATGGAATATCTTGACGGCGGCGACCTGAAACGCAGGATTGAAAAAGGCCTGACAGAACCTGAGGCGGTTGGCTTTCTACGCCAGATCGCAAGCGCGTTGGCGAAGATTCACGAGATAGGCATCCTGCACCGGGATTTGAAACCCGGCAATATCATGTTGCGCCAGGACAATTCGATTGCATTGATCGACTTTGGCCTGGCCAAACGCATGCGGCTGGAAATGGAAATGACGGATGAAGGCGAAATTTTCGGTACGCCCTATTACATGAGCCCGGAGCAGGGTCACGCAGAAAGCGCGGACTTCCGCAGTGACATTTACAGTTTGGGTGTCATTTTCTACGAAATGCTAACGGGCGAAAAACCGTATCGCGCCGACACCGCGATGGGAATTATCTACCTGCACGCACAAGCGCCGATTCCGCTGTTGTCGTCACGATTGAACAAGTACCAGGCGCTGATCAACATGATGCTCGCGAAAAAACCCGACGACCGGCTTGGATCGGCCGACGAGGTTGAAGAATGGCTGTAGGTCGCCTTGAAGGCGAACCTGTCCCCGCGGTGATTGCCGAATTTCTGGATTCTGCGACGCCGGAGGAATGGCTGCAGGAGGCAAGTGGGCGCCTGCCGGAATTGCTGCTCGATCATGCCAACTGTGAACTCAAGGCCGCATCGACGGCGCTGGGGTTCCTGTATCGCTACCCGGATCGCAATCGGCTCGCGCAACAAATGTCGCGTCTTGCGCGCGAAGAACTGCGCCATTTCGAACAGGTCAGATCGATCATGGAGGAGTTGGACATACCGTTCGAACGGCAGACCGCATCGCGTTACGCCGGCAAACTGCGTGAGCAGGTACGCAAGGGCGAGCCCGACAAGCTTTTGGACATGTTGCTGGTCGGCGCGTTAATCGAGGCGCGCTCCTGCGAGCGATTCGCGGCGCTGGCACCGCGTCTTCCTGCAAAGCTCGGCAAGTTTTATAACGGCTTGCTGGCTTCGGAGTCGCGACACTTTGAACAATACATCGCGTTCGCAAAATCGGAATGCGACGCCGACGAGCAGCAGATCGAAAAACGTCTTGATGAACTCAAAGCGGTCGAAGCGGCGCTGATCTCAGAGCCGGATACGCAGTTTCGATTTCACTCGGGCAAGCCTGCCTGAAGTAAGTCCTGTGGGAGCGGCTTCAGCCGCGATAAAAAATCATCGGGGCATGACTTCGAGCTTCGGCCCGCGCGTATCCCACCTGACGAGGCTGCCCTGGGAATACCAGTCGCCGAGGACAATGCGCTGCGCTTTTCGCCGGCCCAGGTCGATCTGGTGGATCGCCGGTCGATGCGTGTGCCCGTGCAACAGGATGTCGACATTGAATTTTCGAATGACCTTTTTCACGGCGTCGCGATTTACATCCATGATGTCCATGCTCAGGTTGAGTTTTTGCTCGAGGCTTTGTCGCCTTGCTTCCTCGGCCATTCGCAATCGGTCTTTCAGCGGCTTGGCGAGCATTGAGGCTTGCCATTCGGGGTCGCGCGTCATCCTGCGTATCTTTTGGTACTGCACGTCGTCGGTACACAGGGCGTCGCCGTGGCTCAGCAATACCTTCTGACCGTACATCTGAACCTTGTACGGATCCTTGAGTATTCGGATGCCGGTTTCGTTCGCAAATTTCTTGCCGATCAGGAAGTCGCGATTGCCGTGCATGAAGTACACGGGGATGCCACCGTCCACGAGTTTTCGCAACGCGCGCTTGATAGTGAAGTAATGCGTGTTGGGATCGTCGTCGCCTACCCAGGCGTCGAACAGGTCGCCCAGGATGTAGAGGTCGTCCGCTTCGCTTGCTTCTTTGTCGAGAAACTCCAGGAACTGTTTCGAGATGTCAGGCCTTTCGGTCTCGAGATGCAAATCGGAAATGAAGAGAGTGGTCATACTATTCGAAAGTGTAGCGGGACATCTTTTTGATGACAATCGGCACGACGGGAACGTCAGTTTCGAATTGTCCCTGCGGTCCGGTTTTCACTGAGACGATTTTGTCGACGATCTCCATCCCCTCAATGACGGACCCGAAAACCGCATAGCCCCAGGTGCCGTCAACGGTTTTTTTCTTTG
>SMVB01275482.1_pt1 | contig 28578 bp, 28 predicted proteins | sample 2456461 | NCBI WGS metagenome assembly SMVB01 (sample SAMN11095934, study PRJNA526329) | marine sediment metagenome | biome: Marine sediment; feature: Surficial sediment; material: Deep marine sediment; isolation source: Hadal surficial sediment | place: Pacific Ocean | collected 2014-05 | depth... | reverse complement strand
TCGCCCATCAGTGAATCCATGCCGACGGCGAATCCGATCGCCAGGGCCCCGACGCCGCGCGCTCCCCTGTGATCGACGACCGCCAGGATCACGACCAACAGGGCGAATGACATCAGGGCCTCGACGAGGAAAGCCGGACCAAGGGCGATCCGGGGAACCGTAGCTCCCGACTCGACCGCGTCGCCGAACAGCGTCACGAGCACCAGGGACGCCGTGACGGCACCGGCGAACTGGGCAACCACGTACGAAGGAACGTGTCCTCGATCCAGTGCACCGCGCGCCCACAGCCCGATCGTCACAGCCGGATTGATGTGCGCCCCCGAGATTGGCCCGAACGCGTACACGGCGGTCGCGACGGCAAACGTGAACGCGAGACTCACGCCGACGGAACCCAGCCCGCCTGACGTCGCTTCGACGGCGACGGAACCCACACCGATGAACACCAAAAAAAAGGTGCCGGCAAATTCGGCTCCGGCACGTTTCAACAGCATTGGGAAACTCCCGAAGATGAGGTTGTTCTATAGATATACAGATCCATTACTAATATTGATCCGAATTTCAAATGTGTTATCATCTTATCCAGTATCTATTTCCGATGCGCCGGTGTACTCTTTTTCTTGAGTGGGGCCACATGAAATCCAAGATTCTACTGGTGGTGGGGATGGGGCTGTTGGTGGGGTGGAGCATGCCGCAGCAAGCAGTTGCACAGGATGGCGATGATGATGGGCCGGGCGCCCGGATCGTCACGGTGACGAGTTTTCATCTTCCCTTGCAGCACCGGGGCACGGTGATTCCGTGGATGCAGAAGAATTTCCTTCCAAGTGTGCAACTGAACCCGCATGCGATTACGACCCGTTTTCTATTTCACAACTGGGGTAGCGACGCGGCCGATGTGGTTATGGTAGCAGAATACGCCAGCTGGGCTGATGTGGAAGCGGACTGCGGACAGCCGTGTGATGACTACTTCGAGGCCAATCCGGAACCGGAAGAGGGCGATGAGGGTTACGAGGCGTTCGATGCGGCCAGGGATCTGTTCCAAAAGTACTACGCGCGCCATCGCGACGAGATCTATTTCGCGCCCATGGGCATGGCGAAGGTGGAGGGCGAGATGATGGGTCCGGTGGGCGGGCCCGATGACGATGACGGAGACGACGACTAGTTTAGTCCTCTAACTCCGGGCCCGATTACTGGCAGGCGGTTGCACCGGCGCGCCGTCACCGACCAAATCGCGGCTGAGGGAAACAGCAAAACGGCACCGCGATGGCGGTGCCGTTTTGCTTTCTTGCTTCCGACTTCACGCCACCTTGATGATCCCGAAGGCCACTACATCGTACCCCGCCGTCATCCGGAACACGCGGCGGCGCTTCAGCTCCGCGAACAGCTGCTGGTAGGACCTCATCGCGACGTCCTCTGCGGCGTGGCGCCTTCGAGGTTCATTTCCCGGAGCATCTCGAGGTAGACGGGGTGCTCGCGGAGTGGGTCGAAAACGGGCGTCCATATCACCGCAGGAGTGAATGCCGGAGCATTCTCAGCCAGCAGGGCAAGGGCCGAGTCCGGGTAGCCCAGCATCATGAACGCCACCTCCTCGCCGTCGCCGAAGCCTATGTCGGCCGTTAGGTCGCCCTCCAGAAACCGCCGTCTTCCTTCACGAACAGTTCCATCCGGTGCCATATCGACCCACTCGTCCCACTGCCCGAGCATCACCAGAGTCCGTTCAAGACTACCCCTCAGGAAGCGGAACTCCGGAAAATCGCGAACGGCGGCGATGAGGATTCCGTGTGCCTGCTCCACCTCGCCGTCTGCCATCAGACCATTCGTCTGCCAGATGATACGAATTGGCACCCTATCGAGCGCGACAGCCCGCTCCGCAGCCCGCCGTCCCTCGGAAATCCGGCCCACATCGAGCAGCATGTTGGCGTACTGCTGATGCGCCTCCGGGCTATCGGGATCTACGCGTAACGCCCTGAGAAAGGCGTCTTCCGACTCCTCCCATTGCCAGGCATTTCGGAGGACGCTGCCCAGGGCGACGTTGGCCGATGCGTTGTTCGGGTCAAGCTCAAGGGCCCGCCGAGCGGCTCCCTCCGCGGCGGTCCACAACGTGTCCCGGCCGACGACGAAGGTCGCGGAGTCGGTCGGCTCCTCGTCCCACGCCTCGGTATACCACCCCGTCAATTCGAGCGATTCGGCCAGGCCCGCCCACGCCGGAGCCCACGTCGAATCGCGCGCGATCGCTGCGACAAAGAACTGGTTCGCCTCGCGCAGGCTCGCTCCGCGCTCACGCATTTTGGCCCGTCCGGCAAGATAGAGGTCAAACGCCTCGACGTCTGCCGTCGGCGTGACGAGCGACGACGGGTCGTCGATGCCGAGCGGCACCCTCAGCTGGGCCGCGATCGCCTCGGCGATTTCCGTCTGGATCTGGAAGACATTATTCAGTGTGCGGTCGTAGCTGTCTGACCACAGGTGCGAGCCGGTGCTGACGTCAATGAGCTGGGCCGTGATCCGCAGCTGATCACCGGCCTTCCGGACGCTTCCCTCGACGAGGTACGCGACTCCGAGGCTATCGCCCACGAGCCTCAGATCCAGGTGCCGCCCCTTGAAGGCGAAGGCCGACGTACGCGCCGCAACCCGCAGTTCTGGAATTCTCGCCAGGACGTTGAGGATCTCCTCGGTCATCCCGTCGCTGAAGTACTCCTGATCCTCGTCTGCGCTCATGTTCACAAACGGAAGAACAGCGAGAGACGGTCGGACATCGTCTGATAGGTCTACGAGACGGAGCCCACTCACCATGGCTGTCTGAGCATTGGTACCCCCTGGATCCGCAGCCGTCCGCGTACCAACCCACCAGGCTCCGAACAGCAGCGCCATCATTCCGGCCAAAGCCATTAGCCCCGCCGGGAGCCTCTGAGATGCGGGTGCAGCAATGATCGCCCCCAGCTCACCCGGGGCGGCCACCTGCGTCTTCTGCACGCCCTCAGGTGTCACCTCGAAGGCCCAGGCGAGCACGATCGCAACCGGGAACCCGAGCAGCAGAATCAGGGCAACGAGACGGTAGGTCCATTCGGGGAGCAGGAGCGCTGGGACCGCCAGGTCTACGATCTGGAGCAGCACAAACCCGACGATGCCGTACACCGCCATCACCCGGAACACCCGCCGGCGCTTCAACTCGGCGAAAAACTGCTCGTAGCCCCTGCTGGAATCCGTCATGGGTCCCAAGATCGGGGATGAGGGGACTTTAGGAAAGAAAGCGGGCGACCGGGGTCGAACCGGCGACCTTCAGCTTGGAAGGCTGACGCTCTACCAACTGAGCTACACCCGCGTGTACTGCTTACCGCTGTCTACTTTCCTGAGAGGCATCAAAGCGGGCGACCGGGGTCGAACCGGCGACCTTCAGCTTGGGAAGCTGACGCTCTGCCAACTGAGCTACGCCCGCATACCGCCGCTTGGCAAATCCTACTCAATGGGGCGAGAGGGACTCGAACCCCCGACTTCTGCGATGTGAACGCAGCGCTCTAGCCAGCTGAGCTACCGCCCCGAGACAATGCTTCTTGTGCTTCTCAAGCGGGTGACCGGGATCGAACCGGCGACCTCAACCTTGGCAAGGTTGCGCTCTACCAGCTGAGCTACACCCGCAATGTGTGACGAAAATGGGAGCCGGCCCGACGAGGCCGACTCCCGATGCGCAAATGTTACTCGCGGGAAGCAGGAAGGTCAATCTAGGAACTATCCTGCCACCGCAGCCAGACGACCGAGTGCCTGCAGTGCACGCCGCAATGGTGGTCAGAGTTGCGCGCTTCACCATCGTTCAAGCTCCTTCTGATTTCCTGGGAGCCGATTGAAGAACTGAGGCAAGCCGCGTTAGGAGCGCCACGGCGTGAGCATGCGGCGGAAGGCATCTGTGTTGTCTTCGACGAATTCCCTGAATGTCTTCTCCGTGTTGGCCCGTGTGCTGATGTAACAGGCGTCGCAGGTGTTCTGTTTGGTGAAATTCTCGAACATGTCTTCCTGCTTGTCGAAGTAGGCCATCACCATCGCACATGGCGTCAACCGGCCGTCGGGGTTGATGACCAGGAAATTCCGGCCCGCCTGACAGCCAGAAATCCCGCCCTCGGTGAGGAAAGAATAGTATTTCCACATCACGCGGGGGGAAGTGTAGATTGGGTACCCGCGCCTTTGCATGTCGATAATCTGTTCGATCTTCTCCTTCAGCGTGCCGAGTCCGTTATCCCCCTGCACGAGGCCATCGCGGTCCTGGACCCGGAGATGCGAGTACACCGAGAAGTTGATCGGCAGACCCCATTCTTTCGCTTTTTCCGCCAGTTCCGGTATATCCTGATAATTCCACGACGTGATACATACGTTGAGCGAAATATCGTCCTTCCCCGTCTGCCGGGCGAGTTCGGGCAGGACTTCGCCCATGTGCTTGAACAGGTTCGGAATGCGTCGAAACTCGTCGTGGCGCTCGTCCGGAAAGTCGAGCGATACCGATAGCTGATGCATCCCGGCGTCCTTGAGCTTGAAGAACCGCTCGGGAGTCAGGTTGGAGGCGTTCGTCACGACAATCATCCAAGGCAGGCCGCCATCGGTCGTCATCTTGTCGACGATTTCGTATACGTCGCCGCGGGCCAGTGGCTCGCCGCCCGATATGTGAGACACGACCGGACGCAGTTCACGACAGATTTCCGCGTACTCATCGGCCGATAGCCGGGTCTCCTTGATGGGCCCGCCCCAGTTGCAATGCCAGCAGTTGGCGGTGCACGAGTGCGTGATCTCGAACGACACCGACAGAGGCTTATTCTGCAACTTGTTGCGTATGCCACGGACGATCATCTTGCGGCCCATGGATCCGGATATATTCATACAATCTGCTCCAGAGTGATACTGGTTCTCATCTGAAACCGTACGATAGTGCGTTTCCTCACCGAGAAAAAGAACCGGCGAGTGACCCCCGGCTTGATCCCGGGCTAAAATCTCAGACCAATCTGATCCGAATTACCCCGGTAGCGTCCCCAGCAACAACTTGACGGACCCCCGCCCGACCTCCTAGGCTATGCGCCAACATCAAGAGTCCCGAACTGACCTCATTCGTTCGGGCGGCAACCGATTTCGCGCAAGGCGGGACGCGGTGCCGAGGTGAGCCCCTGGCGGGGGAGCGATGCGGCTGGACGCCTGCAGTATGGCGATTCGGCAAAACCTTCGAAGGATTCCCGCCAACGCTCATCATCGCGTCTCACGCTTGCAATGGTAACAAGGTCGACCTGGAGACAGTAGTTCCATGATCGATGGCACGCCCGGCGGGATTTTGTTGAACAAGGCGGAAAGAATAGACGCGCTGCGCGACCTGCTCGAGCAACGGATCGTCATACTCGACGGTGCCATGGGTACGATGATCCAGCGCCAGCAACTGGTGGAGGAAGACTACCGAGGTGATCAGTTCGTCGATCACCCTTCGCCGCTGGCCGGCAACCACGATCTCCTCTGCCTCACGCGGCCCGACGTGATCGGCGACATTCATCGACTGTATCTCGATGCCGGATCGGACCTGATCTCCACCAACACCTTCAACGCGCAGGCGATATCGCAAGCCGACTACGGCACCGGGCAACTGGTGAGCCAGATTAACCGGGAAGCGGCACGAATCGCCCGGGCGGCGGCCGACGACGCGACCGCCACCGACCCGTCGCGGCCTCGCTTTGTGGCCGGGGCCATGGGCCCCACGAACCGGACCGCATCGCTATCCCCCGACGTTGAGAATCCGTCGTTCCGCGCGGTCACTTTCGAGGAGCTGGCGGCAGCCTACCGCGAGCAGGCGATCGGCTTGCTGGAAGGTGGAGTCGACATCCTGCTTGTCGAGACGGTATTCGACACACTGAACTGCAAGGCAGCCATTCATGCAATCCTGACTCTGGCCGATGAACGCGGCGAACCGATTCCGCTGGCGATCTCGGGAACGATCACCGACCGCAGCGGGAGGACGCTGTCCGGTCAGACGGTAGAAGCGTTCTGGGCCTCCGTCGCGCACGCCCGGCCTGTCTTCGTAGGCCTGAATTGCGCGCTCGGCGCGAGAGACCTGCTACCACACATCGACGATCTTTCTCGCATCGCAGACATCGCCATCAGCTGCTACCCGAACGCCGGCCTCCCTAATGAGTTTGGGGAGTACGACGATACCCCGGAATCGATGGCCGAGGTGCTGGGCGAGTTCGCGGATCGAAACCTGCTGAACCTCGTCGGGGGCTGCTGCGGTACGACACCTGATCATATCCGAGCCATTGCGGCAGCGATCGAGGACAGCTCGCCTCGAGTGTTCGCGGAACCTTCGCCGTGGCCGACGTTTGCAGGACTCGAACCCCTGGTCGTGCATCCCGATCTGCTGGTCGTGAACATCGGCGAACGAACGTCACGGGCTCCCGCGAATTTGCCCGGCTGATAGAGCAGGATCGCTATGATGACGCAGTCGAAGTAGCGCGGCTGCAAGTAATCAGCGGCGCACAGATGCTCGACGTGAACATGGACGAGGGACTGCTCGACTCCGAAGCCGCGATGACCCGATTCCTGAATCTCATCGCGGCAGAGCCGGACATCGCTCGCGTCCCGGTGGTCATCGATTCCTCGCGCTGGGAGGTAATCGAGGCGGGGCTTCGCTGTGTGCAGGGGAAGCCGATCGTAAACTCGATCTCGCTGAAGGACGGCGAGGCGGAGTTCCTCCGGCGGGCTCGTTCTGCACGCCGATATGGTGCAGCGGTCATCGTGATGGCTTTCGACGAGCAGGGCCAGGCCGATACCGCCGAGCGGAAATTCGACATCGGCGCCCGCGCGTACCGACTGCTCACCGACGCCGCAGGATTCGCCCCATCTGACATCATCTTCGACGCGAACGTATTCGCCGTCGGAAACCGACCATGGTCAGGCTTCGCCTGCCCTCGCACGACGGGCTTTCAGATAGCGCACCGCACCCGGCAGGGTCTTGGTCGCATAGACTAGAGCCACGACGCCGAAGAACCCGAACATGGCCCAGGCCGGAATCTGGAAAAAACTGCCGATGTATGCGAGCAACAGATATCGGGGAAACCGTGCGATCAGAAGTGCCGAAAGGTATTTCTCGAGCGGGTAGTGAACGGAGAAACTGAGGAACTTGAACGGGAAGAACGGGACTGGCGAAAACCCGGCGACTACCAGCACGGCAAACGGGTATTTTATGAACAGCCGGGCCGCCTTCTGATACCAGCCCTTGTCCTTGTAGCCGGCGAGGCCCTTGAGGTTCATCACAGGAGTGAACACGGAGTGGTCCAGGTAGCCGGCGACCATGGTGCCGATACTGGCGGCCACGGCTGTCCACCAGATGCTCCCCTGGCTTCCGTACGCGATTACGACCGGCTCATGAGGAAACACGGATATCGCGCTGTTGGCGGGAATTGCGTAGAACGCCAGGTAGACGTAACTCGGCGACGAAAAATCGCGAAGCATGAGAATCAGCGCCGCGATCGCCACCGCGGCCATGATACCCCCGAGGACCCACACCTTTCGATCGAGCGTGTCATACTCTGTTTGCATCGGCAGATGCTACCAACGCCTTCACCCGCACGCCAGCATGGGGACTGGCTGTGATGCGCGGCATGCGGGTAGGTTGGGCGGCATGAGCAAGCGGACGCAGTGCCCGGAATGCGGAACTTCCATGGGGCCGTACGATCAGACCTGTCAGAAGTGCGGCAAGGCCTACTCGTATGATGCGGACGAAGCGGCTGTCGGTTGCTCCGTCTGCGGAGCGGCGATCAGCGCTTTCACGGTTGAGTGCCCGGAATGCGGCGAGACGGGCTATCCCGCCCTGAGACCCCGGAAGGGCAAGGGATTCAAGGGCTCACCCGAGTACGAGGCCGATCAAGGCGACTGACTGCCCTGTGACGATTGAATCTGGAGACGGCCGCGCCGCGCTGGAGCGAATCGTCTTCGTTCTGCACGAACCGCAAGACCTCGTCAATATCGCCCTCGTCGTCCGGGCGATGAAGAACATGGAACTGTCGCGACTGCGGCTGGTCCGTCCCGAAGAATTCGACACTCAGCGGATCGACGGAATCGCTCATGATACGGAGGATATCGTCGAGCGGATTGAGATCTTCGACGATTTCGATGAGGCCGTCGCAGGTTGTGTTCGCGTCGCGGCGGCCACCGCCCGACGCCGGACGAGCCGCCAGGCCTGGAGCGAACCCGCTGACGGGGCCCCGGAATTGCTCGCGCGGACCGTTGACGGTGATGTCGCAATCGTATTCGGCCGTGAAGATTTCGGACTTCCGAACACGATCATCGATCGGGCCGACGAGACGATTTGCCTCCCCACGAACCCGGCTCATCCGTCTCTCAACCTCGGGCATGCCGCCGTATTGATCGCCTACGAGCTACGACAGGCCGCGCGCCGGCTTGGGGGCCTCCATGACCGCGATCTTTCGGGCAAGCCCCGCGACCAGGGACCACCGGCCACCGCCAAGCAGATGGAATCGTTCTTTATGGCGTGGCAGGAGGCAATGCACGTCCTCGGCATGTTCCGGGACGTGTCACCGATGATGAAGATGCGCAGCTATCGACGAATATTTAAGCGTGCAGACCTCGACGAGACCGAGTTGCGCCTGTTCGAGGCGACCGCCTATCGGATTGTCCGTTACGCCCGGCGAATGAAAATCCGGATCGAGAAGCAAGTGAAGGAAGGACGATAGCCGGCCTAAATCTTTGCCGCGACTTTTTCCAGCAGTTCCTGATTGGTACTCGTTCTGCGCATGATGCCGAGGACTTCGCTCATTGCCTCGACTTCCGACATCCCCCCCAGCTCGCGTCGCATGGCATGTGAGCAGGCAAGCGCGGATTCCGACAGCAATAATTCCTCACGACGTGTGGAACTGGCATTCAAGTCGATCGCGGGGAAGATCCGGCGATCGGCGAGCTCTCTGCTCAGGACCAGCTCGCTGTTGCCTGTGCCTTTGAATTCCTCGAAGATCACCTGGTCCATCTTCGACCCGGTATCTACAAGAGCCGTTGCAATGATTGTGAGAGATCCGCCCCCCTGCTCGGGGTCGACCTTGCGTGCGCTCCCCAGAAAGCGTTTCGGCTTCTCAAGGGATGACGCGTCCAGACCTCCGGTCAGCGTCCGTCCACTGCCCTCTTCGACCTGGTTATAGGCCCGGGCCAGGCGGGTAATCGAATCGAGGATGATTACAACGTCCTGTCCCATCTCAACACGGCGCCGGGCACGCTCCAGCGTAACTTCTGCCACGGCGACATGTCGCTCGGCCGGATAGTCGAAGCTGGACGCCACGACCTCGCCGAACCCGCACATTTCCATCTCGGTCACTTCTTCCGGCCGCTCGTCGACAAGCAGGATCATCACCAGCGCTTGCGGATAATTCGTCACGATCCCTTCGGCGATGGCCTGAAGAATCATCGTCTTTCCGGCTTTTGACGGCGCGACGATCATCGCGCGCTGACCTTTGCCGAGCGGACAAAACAGGTCGATGATCCGATTCGTCGGATCGGGCGTACCGAGCCGGGTGAGGCCACACTCGAGCTTGATTTGTTCGTTGGGATGCAAGGCAGACAGGCGATTGAATTGCGGGCGTTGGCCAAGTTGCTCGACGGGTACGTCGTTGACCGTAAATACCTGCGTCAAAGGCGGACTCTTTCCATTCCCGGGCGGAGGGCCCGCCTCCCCGGCAATCTCGTCACCAGAGCGCAACTCAAACTTCCGAATCAGTCGCTGTCCGACATAGATGTCATCATCGCTCGGTATGTAACCGGCATGTTGCCGGCGTATGAATCCCGACCTGTTGTTGATGACCTGTAACACACCCAGAAATCCTTCGTTCGTCACAATCCGTCCATTTCGTCTGTTGAATACAAATCGCCCAGGTATGGTCCCTCAAGGTGATGGCAAAATAAGAGCCTGAGCTACACCTAGAAGACCCCAGCGATGCTTCGGGTACCGGCGCGGGCGCGCCGTTGGTTCGTGAATGATACGACGATCGTCATCGGAATCAAACTTCCCAAATCGAAAACCCGAGCGTTGAACCCTGGTTCCGGGTCGAACTACATGCAAGCGGCGGGCCGGAAAACGAAGTTGCGGGGACAGAGACTCATGTCTGTGCGGCAGCCAGTACCGGAATCGCCGCCCTTCCTGTCGCTCCTGCTCGCAACCCGCCCTCGGCGGTATTGCCGAGACGCACGTCGATCAGCGTTCCTGTTCGTACCTCGGGATTGGCGCCGTATAGTCTGACGCGGAGATAGTCGCCCGTCAGCCCCAAACCTTTGGTCTCGACGGCCACGCGAGCCAATCCGCCGACACGGCTGGCTACATAGGCCTTCCCTTTTGCAATTCCCATTTCGCGGAGTTCGCGCGCCCTGTCGGCTGCGATGGGTCCAGGCACGCGGCCGTCCAATTCCGCCGCCTGTGTGCCATCCCTTGGAGACCAGGGGAATACGTGCAGGTACGAATAGGGTAAATCTTCGATCAGCTGTCGCGTGCGCTCGTGATCAGTCTCCGTCTCGCCAGGAAACCCGGCGATCACGTCCGCACCCAACCCGAGCGGCTGAATGCGTTCGACGATTTCCAGTACTCGTCGTCGATAGGCTTCGCCCGTGTGCCACCGACGCATCCTGTGAAGGACTGTATCGCTCCCGCTCTGCAGCGGAATGTGAAGATGCGGTGCCAGGGCGCCGCCCGACGTCTCCAGCAGAGTTACGAGGGCATCATCGATTTCCGTAGCCTCAATCGAACCGAGGCGCAGACGGATACCCGGCACAGCATCCAGAATCGACGCGCACAGCCCTGACAGCGTCGTCGAAGAGCCGAGGTCATATCCATAATGTCCAATGTGGATACCGGTAAGAACCAGCTCTGCGTGGACCGCAGCCTGAAGCCGAGCCTCGGCGACGATTTCATCCACCTGTCTCGATCGGCTGGCGCCGCGAGCAAGTCGCGTGGCGCAAAACGAACACTTTCGGTCACAGCCGTCCTGAATCTTCAACCAGCCGCGCGCACCACGCCGGTTGGACCGCAGCAGCATACCACCGATCGGCTCTTCGTCCGATTCGGCGAGCGCCGTCTCCGGCGCCACGGCGGCAGAAACGGTCACGGGATCGTGCCCACCGATCACGGCAACGACACCATCCATGTTTCGATAGTCATCCGCACGCAATGCAGACGAGCAGCCCACCACCACCAGGCGCAAGCCGGGATGGCGACGGTGGAGCTTGCGCACGAGACGACGGGCCGAGGCATCTGCAGATGAGGTCACGGTACATGTGTTGAGCACGGCGGTGTCTGCCGCCTCGACGTCCCCCACGATTCGCGCCCCGCGACTCTCGAGCTCCTGTCGCATGCACTCCGTGTCGTACTGGTTGGTTTTGCACCCGAATGTGTAGAGCCAGACGGAGCGCTGCGAAGCCAGCTGACCAGTGTGCAAATCAGACATGATCCACATATGCGCCATCGGGCCGACATTGCGCAATCCGCGGCCTGTGTCAACCATTTGATAACTAGTCGAATCCAATTCACTGCATGGAGATGATGATCGCCGTGGCCGACAACCCGGTCTTGCCGAAGCAAACTTCCGACGCGGCACTTGCGGCGGGTGGCGACACGCAGGCATTCGAACGTCTGTATAGGGGTCACGTGGATCAAGTCTTCACGCTCGTTCGACGGATGCTCGGAGAGGACCTCGCCGACGAAGTCACGCAAGATGTATTTGTCCGTGCGTGGCAGAAGTTGAACACGTTCCGCGGCGATGCGGCGTTTGGCACATGGCTGCACCGGCTGGCGATCAACGTGGCACTGGGACGGCGGCGGAAGCTGGCGATCCACCGGGAGCGTTTCCTGGCAGACTCATCACTGATTCTGGAGACGGTGGCGGGGCGTGATCAGGGCGGCACGACAGGCCTTGAGTTTGAGGCAGGTTTGCGCAGGCTGCCGCCGGGAGCAAGACAAGTGTTCGTGCTTTACGACATGGAAGGTTTCAAGCACCGGGAGATCGCGAAACTGCTCGGTGTCACGGAAGGAACGAGCAAGGCGCAATTGCACCGTGCTCGCATGGTGATGAGAAACTACGTCTCACATTGAGTGAGCGCCTGTGTCTCGCGATGAGAAGAATGATGAACAAGAACTGGACGGACAGGCTTTCTGAATATCTCGACGGCGAACTCGGCCGGGCCGCAAGCGCGGCGCTCGAGTCACAGCTGGCAAACGATGCGGAACTCCGAGCAACCCTCGCCGAGCTCCGCGCTGTGAAGTCAGCGGCGACCGGGCAAACCGAGATCTCTCCGACCAATGATCTGTGGCAGGGCATTCGCCACCGCATCACGGAAGAACCATTCACACATCGCCGGCGCACCATCATGGTAACCATCCCGCAGTTCGCGGCGGCGGCCGGAGTGATGCTGCTTCTTGGCGTTGGTCTCGCCCGCCTGGGATTCGATGCCGGCCCGGGAGCCGTGAGTGACGGGGGTGTGACTCGGACGGTAGCGTCAACGGGCGCTTCGTTTGTCAGCACCGCAGTCACGGGTAGTCCAGCCGGTTACTCCCTGTTCGTAGAAGATCTCGAAGGTCGGCTCGAGGCCGGCCGAGATGTCCTGGACGACAAAACGGTCCGGGTGCTGGAGCAGAGCCTGGCGAAGATCGATCAAGCGATAAGACAGGCGGTTGTCGCCCTCGAGGCGGACCCGCACAGCGCGTATCTGAACCAACATCTGGCGAGCGCGCGGGCGCGAAAACTGAAACTTCTCGAGAACGCGACGGCGCTCGTCGCTTCAAGCACATAGGAGACGAGGAACATGATTACTCATATAGCGGCCGCGCTCATCGCATCGATGGCGATGACCCAGCAGATGGACACCACATTTTCCGTGTCGGGAAACGGCCAGCTCGACCTCAATAACCATCGGGGAGTGGTGACCGTCTCGACGTGGGACCGTGACGAAATGCGCATCCGGGCGACCTGGGACGAAGGGTCACAGCCCGTTTCGATTCGAAACGTCGGGTCGACCGTTCGCGTAAGGGTAGACAGAGCGTACGGCCTTCCGCGCGTCGAGTTCGATCTGACCGTACCTCGCCGCATGTCGATCGCTTTCCAGGGTATCGAACTCGACGTGGTGATCGACGGATCGGAAGGCAACATTTCGGTGCAATCCGTGGAAGGGTCCATCGACGTAGTGGGAGGTACTGGCAACGTCGCGATCCAGACAGTGGACGGTGACGTGACGGTCCGTAATGCCAACGGCAACATCACTCTGCACGCGATCGAAGGAAACGTGACGGTGGTCGATTCTCGAGGTGCGATAGATATCGAGACGGTCGAGGGTGACGTAGGGCTCCTGGACATCGATTCGAAGAACATCCGCGTGAACGTCGTGGATGGGGACGTCACGTTCCGGGGCTCGATCCATGACGACGGGCGCTACTTCATATCGACACACGACGGAGATCTTGAGATCACGTTTCCGAGGGACGCCAACGCGCGTGTGACGATCACGACGTTCGACGGCGAATTGGTATCCGACATTCCGATCCAGGTCGAGGGCGACTTCTCCCAGAAGAGATTCTCGTTCACGTTGGGTACAGGGAAGGCACTCGTGGAGTTGTCGTCGTTCGATGGAGAGATTCGCTTGAAGCAGTAGCAGTCACAGATGCACAGATGGTTTCGAGAAGAAGTTGAACCCGGGGTATTGGGAGGGGAAATGAATGACGGCACGCGCGCAGCGCTGGTGCTTGGAGGCCTGTTGTTGGTCTCGGCAGCCCCCGTGTCCGCGCAGGATTTCGAGTGGCGCGGATCGGTGGATCAGGGTGACGCAGTGGAGATTCGTGGAGTGAACGGCGCGATCGAGGCGGTGGCCTCGTCAAGCAGCCAGGTCCGTGTGACGGCCACGAAGAAGGACGGCCGGAAGGGTGACGCAGACGACGTGACGATCGAAGTCGTCGAGCATGCCGGTGGCGTACTGATCTGCGCCATGTATCCGAACAAACCCGGCAAGCGTGAAAACCGCTGCAGTCCGGGAGACACGCACCTGAGCAATCACGACAACGACACGTCCGTAAAATTCCGCGTCGAGGTGCCGGTTGGCATCAACCTGGTTGTTGGCACCGTGAACGGTGGAATAGACGTGCGACAATTGGACGGAGACGTAAAGGCGAGCACGGTTAATGGGGGCGTGTGGGTGGAGTCCAACGGCGACGTCCAGGTTTCGACGGTCAACGGATCGATCGTGGCTCGAATGGGCAAAGACCTGAAGAGTGACCTGTCATTCGAAACCGTAAACGGCAGCGTGACCGTCGAATTGCCGGCCGGAGCCAATGCACAGATCAGCGCTTCGACGGTGACTGGGGGGATGGAATCCGACTTCCCACTGACCATTCAGGGGCGGTTTTCCAACCGGCAAATGAATGGCCAGATCGGCAACGGCGGGCATGTCCTGAGACTCTCGACCGTGAACGGAGCGATCACCCTCCGTCGTACGTAGGGCACGTAAGTCTGCAGCAAACCAGACAGGAAGGCCACCTCGCGGGGTGGCCTTCTTGCTATTCTGGTTTCTCGACCGGCGCCCGAGAAGCCTTCAACACAGCAAGGGCATTGCGTTCGATCCGGCGCAGGGCGCTGCGCAGCACCCGCATTTCCTCGTCGCTCAGCCCTTCGTACAGGGTATCTCGAGTGCTGGCGGCCACCGGAGCCATGTCCTGGACGAATTGCTTGCCTCGATTCGTCAGAAAGATCCGCACCCGCCGCATATCATCGGGGTCTTTCTCTCGCCGCACATACCCGCGACCTTCCAGGCCGGACAGGATGCGGGAGGTGTTCGGACGGTCACGGAACGTCGCATCTGCGATTTGAGTCTGATACTGGCCATCCCTGGCGTACAGACGCGACAACACAAGCCACATTTCCGGCGTGATGCCCGATGCCCGTGACTGCATGAGCCGCAGGAACAGCACGCGCAGCGTGCGGGACGCGCGCTGGATCAGCCATACCGGAGCGTCGTCCGTGCGGTCGCTGCGTACGATACCATATGCATCCCGGCCGTTTCCGGACTGTGTCGACTGACCTGCCATCAGGACCCCGTCAGCATGGCGAGACGCTCTGGAGCATCGGCCAGTATTGGCAACCGACCGATCACATCACGCCAATCCGACAGCAGTGTTTCATACGCCCTTACGGCCCCGGCGTCGGCATTCTGAAGTTCGTGCAGCCTTCCCCGAGCATACAGAAGAACGTGCACGTCGACCGGTGGTAAACGATCGGAGTCTCGAACGTACATGCGCTCAGCGGACTCGATGAGATCCTGGGCCTGCTGGTGCCAGCCCAATTCAAGCAGTGTCCATATCGACCGACTGATACGTGATGCGCCCTCGTCCGGGTTCAATACCCACTGAACGGCAAGTGTGGCCTCGAAGGCGATGGCACGGGTCTGCTGGACGCCAGCGGTTTCCGCGAGACGTTCGGCCTCGGCATAGCCCGCGAGAGCCACATCGAATTCTCCCTCCCATGCATAGGTATCGGCCATCAAGAGCCGGGCATGGGCCCGGAGGCCTGGATCGCCGGCAATCACGCGCCGTGCAAGTTCTGCTCGCGCATCCTGCGGTCTGCCCTGTCGCAGATACGTTCGCACCAGGCGATCCAGGGGAGCCGTCGAGCTCAACCCGCCGTCCAGTAGCGTCTCGTAGTTGTCGCGGGCACGATCGAGCTGCCCCAGACGTTCGTAGGTACGGCCGAGTCCCATCAAGGCGGCCATGGAATCGTCTTCAACCGCCAGGTATCGGGGGACGAGCGAATCGAACGCCACCTGGTCCCCCATTCTGCCAGCGATACGAACGAGCTGCAGAAGTGACTCGCCATCCTCGGGGTGTACATCGACGATCTCTTCCAGGGCCCGGCGGACTTCGCCTTCTCGACCTTGCCAATCTTTCAGTAGCTCCACCACACGATATCTGCCGTCCACGCTTGGTTCACGCCAGGCTGAGCGCAGCTCGGCCTGATACCGCCGCAATCGTTCGGAATCGCCCGAAAGAGCGATCGGCGGCCGTAACAGCTGCGGCATTGCGGCCAGTCGGGCCTGATCATCCTCACCGGTCGCGAGCTTGGAATTGAGGCGAGCTGCCAGAGTGTCGGCCATTTCGAATATATCGCTGCCGCGGACCCGCTCTCCGGCGATCACCGTGCCGTCCGAAAGATCGATCAGCTTGACGACCAGCACGAGATCATCCAGGGTGCCAAGCACCGAACCGCTCACCATACGGCGGGCACCCGACTCCGCCGCGATCGACATCGCCAGATCGTTCGGAATGTGGTCAGTCTCCTGGTGACCGGCACTCCGGAGAAGCTCGAACAACCGCTGCGGGCTCACAACGCGCAGGTTCCCGCTGCTGGCCAGGCTCGTCGTCAGCATGTCGGAGACGCCGGGCCCGATCCAGTCGAGGCTGTCCTGGCCCGTGCTGTTGGTAAACGGCAGAACAGCGACAGATCGCTCGCCGAGGTCATTCACGGCAAAGGTCATATTTGCTGTCGGGGCACTGATTCCGCTCCCATCGCCCGAAGAAATCTCCACTCCCGTGCTGATCCGGTATGTACCGATGCCCGCCAGTACGACCAGCGTCAGCAACAAGGAGGCTTCGGATCGAGCAACACTCTGGTGGCCTTTCTCGCCATGAAACCAGGAAATGATGAGGGCAGCTGGAAATCCCAGCACGAGCAACAGCACGACAATGTCGATCAGGCGACGCGACAGATCGTAGTTGTCCACGAAAAATCCGGTCGCTTCCAGCAATAGCCACGCACCGCCGAGGTAAACCACGGCCGTGCGCATCAAGTGCTTTTCACTTAGCGATTTGAACAACTCACCCATGTCGATATCGCTGCAACAGGTTTGAATCAGCTATCACGGGCAGGCACCACTTCCTCCCCCCCACCTCCACACGACTGATTAGACACCATGAAGGCACAGAAGGATTCCCCGTCAAATTACGGTACGAGTGGGCCTTCCTGTAGTCGGACAATCCACAACCCCGAGTTGAGATCCGATGTGAAGATGCTCCCTTTGTGAAGTTGAGCTCCCCAGGTCATGCCCCAATTGGGCACGGTCGAGTCGTCATCGGTCGTCTTGAGCACGGCCAACTCGCGTCCCTGTCTGTAGAGATTGCCGCGAAGCTCCCCAGAAATATCGATAACTCTAAGGCCTGCCTGATAGTAGCCGACGTAGAGCCTGTCGTTGTCCGCCCAGATATTATGGGCACCGGCCTCGGGAACCTCGTACTTCGCCACCTCTACCGGTTCATCGATGTTGTCGAGATCGATCACATGAATGTAGCCGCGAGTCTCGATCGGCTTATCGGCGTTCCAGCCGGGCGGAAAGATCTCATCGCCCACGAATACATACCGTCCGTATCTGAACGCTGTGTGAGTATTCCCCTCTGGATACGCGAAGCTGCTGACGAATGCGGGTGTCGTCGGCGTGCCGCCATGCGTGCCGGCCCCGACGTCGAGAATCACCAGACCATCATTCCAGTAGCTGAGGTATGCGTACCCGTCTTCGAGGAATACGTCATGTAATGTCTTGGAGCTCCGTTCGATCCCCCAGCGTCCAACCTCAACCGGGTTCGCCGGATCGGCAATATCGATGATGTGGAGCTCGCTGGTGCCGTTGTGGCAGGCATAGACCAAGTCGTTCTCTCCGTCAATCCACACGTTGTGGACACCGCCCGTGACGGTCTCTTTGTATTCGGAGATGATCGACGGATGCGCCGGGTCGGCCAGGTCGAGGATCACGATTCCGTTGCGACGGTCGGAGGCTCCTTCCCGGGTGAGAATGCCGATCCGATTGTTGGGATGGATCTTCACGTCGTTGATGCGCCGGGCATCCAGTTGCAGTGAGTCGGTCAGGACCGGTGCGGTCGGGTCCGTTACGTCCCACACCCGCATCCAGTCATATTGAAATGTGCCTATGTACGCGTAATCACGACCGTCCACTCCCTCGAATACCCAAGTGTCGCCAGAGTGGTGGTCGGCATTTCCACCACGTCCAAGAAGGATGAGCTCGGATCGCTCGGCACCCTCACGCTGCGTGACACGCACCACACGGTTCACGGATGTTCCAGCCCCGATCATCGCTCCCAGGCGATATGTACCGGGCTCCTCAGCGACAAACACACCGTCCAGGCCTTCCGCCTCTATTTGCGCCCCGGTACCCACAACGACCCAGACAGGAGAAGGTGATGTCGTTTCTTGTCCGTTCGCGTAGCCCATCACGCGCAACCGGATGACGTCTCCTGTCTCGATCGATCCTTCAGGGACTCCCAGCATCTCGTAATCGGTGGTTCGATTGGACTCGACCTGCACATCGACACCAGCGCTCACAGACGCTGTGTGAAACACGATCCGCGTGGTGCCTTCCTTCACTCCGTATAGACGTCCTTGTTGATCAGCCCACGCGATTTCCGGATGCTCGCTCGTCACACCTTCAATGACGGCCGGAACTTCATCGCCCAGGCGTGTCACTCCCACAATAGTCACCGGGACACTCTCTCCGACCTTCAGGCCCAGGCCGCCCGTCCGCACGACCAACCGTTCAGGCGGCAACTCGGGAACGGTGATGGAGGCACGACCCACCTTACCGCCCGACACGACGAGAACGTGCGTGTAGCCAGGATGAATGCCGGTCACGACCCCGGAATCTCCATCGATCGCAGCTACCTCCGCATTGCGTACGATCCATCGTACGTCGGCCCCCTCGATGGGCGATCCATCGGTGTCAAACACTTTCACGCTGAATCGAACGTGGGCGTCCACCTCGATCGTCGCTGTCGTGGGCGAGATGACGACGCTTTCGGGCTGGGCCTGTTGAAGCGCGGCAATGAGCAGCAGATGAGCGACGACCATGAATTCCTCCTGAGTTTTCCAATGTTAAAGTGTGAGAATTGGAGCCGCGCGCATAAAAAGCAAAGAAGGTGCTGCGCTGCCGCCACATGCCGTTTCGAGTCAATTCCGGCAAATCGTAGCGAAATTGCATTCCCACCGGAGGGTCGAGCACCGCTGACTATGCACGTATATACGCTATCTACAACAGCTTAGAAGCAAAATGCGGTTCGGGGTCCGATTGGTATCGGTGTTGCATCTCGTTGTTACCCTGGAATTCCATGTACGAACCAGTTTATCAGGTGAGACACACAATGCCGAATGCACTTATGGGGTCGTCCTTCAGAGCCGATTGCCGCGATCAGCGCGGTGCGGCGTTGATGCTCGTTCTGATCGTACTCGTCGGGCTGACTGTGCTTGCCGCTGCCGGCCTGACGATGACCACCGTCGAAATCCGGCACAGCGAAAACGTGCAGGCCAGCACCGAGGCCTTCTACGCCGCCGACGCAGGACTCCAGCAATACATGGGTTCGAGCGCCGACGGCTCCACGCCTGCCACGTACACGGTGGGTTCGTCCACCGTCGTCGTAACCCCGACCCTGGTGAGCAATCTGGTGGGCGGGCAGCCCATGTACCGGGTGCGCTCCGAGGCCACACACACCGCCGGGGCCGGCGTATCGACAAGCCGCGCAGTCAGCGCCCTCGGGATCTACGTGGTTTTCACCGGCTCGCCCGTAACCGCGACGGCAGCCCTCGCTGCTGGTTCCGGGCTGCACAAGAACGGGACGGCAGGTACCATTTCGGGCTTCGACAGTGCAGATGCGTCCGAATACCACTGTCCGGAAGGTCCTGGAGGTGATGTTGCAGGCGTTGCGGTCCCGCCGGGTGGTTACGATCAGAACGGTAACCAATCGGTACCGGAGGGGAATCCGGACATCGACGACTCGCAGAACGGAGAGAACCTGCTCGAGGGTACCGGAATCGATTGGGAGAGCATGAGCCAGAATCCTGGCGCCGACTACACGGTGCCGCCTGACGACTGGCCCGATTTCGATTCACTCGATGACGATGAGTGGCCGGTGATTTTCATCGATGGCGATGCGTCGCTCGAGGCGGATATGGATGGCCGGGGAACGATCATCATTACCGGCAACGTCACCCTGAACGGCAACTTCGAGTGGCAGGGCCTGTTGCTGGTCGGCGGCAACATGACGAGCAACGGCAACAACGAGATCGAGGGTGCCGCGATCATGGGACTCAATATCCTGCTGGGCGAGTCGGTCGACGAGTCGGACATCGGCAACGGCACCAAGCTCTTTCAATACAATTCGTGCTATGTGAGACAGGCTTCCGAACAAATCGGAGCCAACAGTGGCAACACCGGGCTCGCCCTCGTGCCCGGAAGCTGGGCGGAGGAAATCTAGAAGCCCGCTAATTCCGGAAGGGTACGTCGAACGTCACGGGTCGGCTGATACTGTGGGGGTTGCTTCCCTCGCCAATTGCCGTGGCGGTGAGCCGGACAGCAATCACAGAGTCGAGCGCACTCCCTGCCACACTGGACCGCACGCTACCATCCGACATCACGTAGGAGAATGCGGCCGTATTGTCGAATGGTCCAACCAGTTCCTGCGTCTCGCGCCACAGAGCTGTATTGGCCGAGAAGAAGGTGGACGCCGCGAAGCGGTAGGTCAGGCTCCCATATCCCCGCACGAGCGCCCCTCGTTCCGGCACTCCGCCCGTGAATTGGGCTGCCCAACCGGTAATCCTCAGGTAGTCCGGATCCGGAGCCGTGCCAGGCGCGCCTGAGGCGGTGCAGTCGGACTTCGGACCCGCACCGGTCGCCGTGGGAACCGGATTCCAGCCGTCCGCATACTCAAACGTCTCCTCGTAGGGACCAGAGACCGCCATGCCGACGAACGAACCGCTGAGACCGGCGTTGGTCGTGCGGTCGAAAACATATAGAGCAGCTTCGTCCGACCCCGTTGAATCACAGACGAGAGCGAGAGAAAGTGCGAACCGGATCCTCACCGAGTCCGCGGTCGCAGCCAGCAGGTCCTGCGCCGAGCCCATCCGCAACTCCGCGGAAACGAGGTCGAACGTGGCCTGGACAACCTGTTCGGCACTGAGCTGATCGTCGGTCCGGTCGTAGAACCGGCTCTGGCCGACGAGCAGCGAAATGAGTCCGCTGGCCAGTATTCCCGTGATCGTCAGTGCGATGAGCACCTCTACGAGCGTGAATCCACCTTCGTTCCTGACCAGATGGCGGCTGTTGGCTCTCTGGGATCTGCGCTTCATGACTCTCATCCGTTCGGAATCGACCGTGTATCGTGAATCACGGTGCTGATGGTGCGCGTGGTGAGTCCGCCCGATGCCGGGGCGATCGCGATATTGATGAGCTTCGTGCGTGTATTGGCAACGGTCACCGTGCGTGTGACATAGAACACCCGACCGCCGGTTGTGACGGTGTCTACCCCGGTAACCGCGGCGTCGAATCCGGCTTGCCGCATGTTTTCGATGACCGTCTGCCCGGTGATCATTTGGTCACTCCGCAAGTCCGCGATCCGTGCCTGCGCTGCCGTCGCAAGGGTGAGCCCGCTCACGGCGAGCAAACCGATGACGAGGAGCGTAACGGCAATCAACGCCTCGATCAGTCCGAAACCATGCTCCTCTGAGGTTTTCTCACGAACGCGGTTCCACATGCTCCGTCTCATTCTGCTCTCCACGTCAGTTAACCGTAATCCGCCAGCGGCCGACGGCGTTGACCTGCACGCGACGTCCCGCCCCATGGCGTGAGATGTCGATGTTCGCGCTTCCCGCACCCGACATGAACCCGCGCTCATTGAACGCGACGGAGTCGCCCGCTGCGCCTACGTCGAGCGATTCGATCAACATTTCGGAACTGACGTCGAACGCCCGGTTCAAGTACACCGTGCCAGCGTTGTCTCGAATCACGTACGACTGCGTGGATTCGTTCGCCACGAGGGCAACCGGCTTCCGATGCCGAATTGCGTAGCTGCGGGTAAGCGCGACGTCCGCCGCAATCACGCGGGCAGCGCGATTCAACGTCGAAGACTCCCGGAACCTGATGAACGACGTATTCGCCATCAGCATCGCCAGGCTGACGATCGACAGGACGATCAACATCTCGACAAGTGTGAATCCGCGCTGGTCTCGGGTTCGATTCTGCATGCCTGACTTTATCTCCAACTTCCTGTTGCCTTAGGCCTGATCGTCTCATCGCGAAAAACGCGACAGATCACGCGTCAGATAGGAGCAAGTCACGGACCAGCGGGGCAAAACTCTGCCGATTTTCCGGAAACCGGGGATTCGTGGCACGAGCAGATGGAAATTTGTATCACTTGAGCTGTAACTGAAGACATAAATTGTATTTATAGCTTGGCCACATGGTGACCTGCCAGCGGTGCCCGGGTTTCGTGCGAGCACGCACCACTCGACTGTGGAAGCCGCGCCGCGGCGATTCGGGGGTTTCTTGCGCAGGCTGCAAGAATTTGCGACCGTCGGGCATGAATCAGCCACCGAAGATGTCTGCGCTCAGTCCACCCGACCGCCTGTTGATGGGCCCCGGGCCAAGCGATGTCCATCCGCGTGTTCTGCAGGCGATGAGCACACCACTCGTCGGACATCTGGATCCTGTGTTCCTCGACATCATGAACGAGGTACAGGAACTCCTCCGATACACGTTTTGCACGGAGAATCGCTGGACGATTCCCGTCAGCGGCACCGGTTCGGCAGCGATGGAAGCCGCATTCGCCAACCTGGTGGAGCCAGGTGATACGGTACTGGTACCGACGAACGGGTACTTCGGGGCACGAATGGAGAGCATGGCGCGCCGGGCGGGCGGAGAGATCGCACATGTTCATGCACCGTGGGGACAACCGCTGGATCCTGATGACGTTCGGGCAGCGATTGCTGAGCACAGGCCCGCCGTGTTCGGTTTCGTACACGCCGAAACCAGTACGGGCACCCTCCAGCCCGATGTCCCGGCGCTGACTGCAGCCGCCCACGAGGCAGGCGCCCTGGTGATTGCCGACACCGTAACGTCGCTGGGTGGCGTCGAACTGCGGGTGGATGAGTGGAACATCGACGTGGCGTACTCCGGCGGGCAGAAGTGCCTCTCGTGCCCGCCCGGTGCAAGCCCGCTGACGCTGACCGATGCGGCGTTCGAAAAGATCCGTTCGCGCCGCGAGCCGGTCCGGAGCTGGTATCTCGACATCGGCCTGCTCGAGAGCTACTGGGGCGAAGAGCGCTCGTACCATCACACGGCTCCGATTTCGAATATTTATGCGCTGCGCGAAGCCCTTCGGCTGGTGGCCGAGGAAGGGATCGAAGAGCGCTGGGGCAGGCACTTGAAGGTCGCCAGTGCCCTGAAAGCGGGCGTATGCGCCATGGGACTCGAGATGCTGCCGGAAGACGCCTGGTGGCTGCCCAGCCTGAACGCGGTGCGCGTACCTGTGGGAATCGACTCGAAAGTCGTCACGAAGCGACTGCTCGCCGAACAAGGCATTGAGATCGCCGGGGGCCTGGGTGTCCTTGCCGGCAAGATCTTCCGCATCGGCTGCATGGGGCACGCCTGCCGCCCCCGCAACATCCTCCTGCTGCTGTCAGCTCTCGGGCATATCCTGAGACAAGAAGGCGCACGGATCGATGTCGCGGCTGGTCTGGCGGCAGCCGAGTCAGCACTGAATTCATGAGCATCGCCCAGCAGCTGATTCTGCGAGGATCGACGAACCCCTGGTTGTCACGCCAGTTGAGCAATCGGCGTTTCGTGCAGCGAGCCGTGCAGCGCTTCATGCCTGGCGAAGAGATGGCAGACGCGGTCGGCGCGGCAACGAGCCTGCAGAACCTGGGCATGCGCTCAATTCTTACTTTGCTCGGAGAAAGCGTACCGGATCAGGCGGCGGCTGACGGTGTCGTGAATCATTACACAGCGCTGGTTGAGGCCATCGCGGGCGTGGGGCTCACGGCTGATCTGTCTGTGAAGCCAACACATCTCGGACTCGAGCAGGGCTCCCACGTAGTGGAGGCGGGTCTGCGCACAGTGGTCGCCCGGGCCGGCGCAGCAGGACGGCTCGTCGTAATCGACATGGAAGCGTCGGAATACGTCGACGATACACTCGCTTTGTATCGGCGCATAAGAGCAGATCACCAGAACGTGGGCATCTGTCTGCAGTCGTATCTGTACCGTACGGAAAGGGATCTCGAGGCGCTGATTCCCCTGCAGCCGATGATCCGCCTGGTCAAGGGCGCCTACCGGGAGTCCGAAAGTCTGGCCTGGCCGAAAAAGTCGGACGTCGACGACGCCTTCATGGCCCGAGCCGTGCAGCTACTTGAGGCGACCCGGGCCGATCCCGCTGTGCGGATCGCATTCGGTACGCACGATGACCGGATGATCGATGGAATTCGCCGACAGGCCGCGGACCTGGGCCTGGCTCGCGACGCCTTCGAGATCCAGCTGCTGTACGGAATCCGGCGAGACCTTCAGGCTGAGCTCGTGGCCGAGGGATATGCGGTCAGGATTCTGATCAGCTACGGACCCAACTGGTTTCCCTGGTACATGCGGCGGCTTGCGGAGCGACCCGCCAACGTGTGGTTCATGCTGAGAAGTGTGCTGGGCAACTGAGGCCCGGCGCCGAATGCGCGGGGCTAGAACCGGATTACCGGTTCCTCGAAGGCTTCCGGCTCGAGTTGGATCGTAACATGGTCGATGCCAAACCTCTCGTGGACCAGATCCCGGACCTGTTGCAGCATCAGCCTGTCGCCGCGGCCGTCTTCGACGACCACATGGGCCGACATCGAATCCATCCCGCTCGTGATCGTCCAGACGTGCAGTTCGCATACGCCGGCGACGCCATCGAGTGCCAGGATTCCAGCCCGCAGTTCATCGATGTCCACGTGCCCCGGAGCGCGCTGCATCAGGACGGCGACTGACTCCTTGAGCAAAGCCCACGCGGAGTAGACGACGAGGACGGCGATGAGGATCGATGCTACGGGATCGGCCCATGTCCAGCCGAATTTCAGGATCAGTACGCCGGCCACGATCGCCTGTACGCTTCCCAGCATGTCCGTGAACACATGGAGCCATGCACCCCGGATATTCAGGCTGTCATGCCGCCCCCCGCTGAGGATCCACAGGCCGAGCAGGTTGACGACGAGACCACCCGCGGCGATGCCCGTCATCAGGCCGCCCTCGACATCCGGTGGCTGACCCAATCGCTGAATCGCCTCGATCAGGATGATGCCCGCCACCGCGATGAGAGTGGCTCCGTTGGCGAGCGCCGCCAGGATCTCGGTTCGGTAATAGCCGAAGGTGTGTTTCGAGGAAGCGGGTCGTCGGGCGAACCAGAGGGCGAACAGCGCGAGGCCAAGGGCTGCGGCGTCTCCGAGCATGTGTCCGGCATCGGCGAGCAGGGCGAGTGAGTTCGTGAGCATCCCGCCGACCAATTCGGCCACCATGTACACGACCACGAGGACCAGCGTTATCGACAGGCGCCGTTGGTTGCCTTCATCACCGGGCTTGCCGGTGTGCAAGTGTACATGTTGATGGCCGTCGCCCCCGTGTCCCATGCAGAAAAGATGCAGGGCCGGGCTCAGGGACGGAACACGAAGTCGTCCCAGAGTGGGAACGTGAGCATGACAGCGGCGGCGAGAGGTCCCGTGCAGCAGAGCATCGATCCAATGGCGGCCGATACCGCGCCGACGCCCGAATCAACTGGTTTCTCCCTATGTCTGCCCTAGCCGGAAGCCGTGTGGGCCGGTTCCCGAATCCCCCGAAGCCTGCGCATGGCCACGATGCCCGCCGCAGGTCCCAGGGCCAGCACGGGGAATGCCCAGCGCCAGCCGAGAGTTTCTGCCAGCACGGGCACGAGTTGGATCGTCACCATCGTCAATAAGAATCCGAGCGCGACCTGGAGTGTCAGGGCCGTCCCGACCATGTGGCCCGGAACGAGTTCCGTGACGGCTGCGCTGAACTGCGCGGAATCGGCGATGACGAAGAATCCCCACACCAGGACTATGGCCAGGACGATCAGGAAATGGGCGCCGAACAGCATGCCGACCATCGTTGCGCACGTGCCACTGACTGCGAGTGCTCGAATCGTCAGCCGTTCGTAACCGATCCGGTCCGCCACGAGGCCGCCCCAGATACACCCGAATCCGCCGACCGCGATAGCCAGGAATGGTGACAGATCCACGACGATCGCCGGAACACCGGCTGTAGCGCCGGGAACCGCTGCCGCCGCGGCCAGAAACGACGATATCCACGCCCAGAACGCATAGAGCTCCCACATGTGACCCAGATAACCGCCGGTGGCGAGCCGCCAGGGCCGACACGCTACGACGGCACGAGCGTGCTCCCAGGTGAATGGCCGACGGGGAAATGCGAACGGCCCGTCCCGATAGGTGGCCAGCACGAGCAGGGAGGCCATCGCGGCTCCGGCCGACGTCGTGCCCACGACGGCCGCCATGCCGGCGCCGCCGAATCCGTCTACCAGATACGGCAAGGCCTTCCCCACCGTGAGCGCCCCGATCAGCAGTCCGATGGCCAGACCCCGATGGGAACGGAACCATGTCGCTGTCATCTTCATTGCCGGCGGGTAGACGCCCGCGAGGAACACCCCGGTCGCGAACCGTGTAACGAGCGCTGCTTCAAACGTGGGCACGACGAGCAGGGCGGCGTTGGCGCAGGCGGCCAGCAGGGCCGACGCACCGAAGTACAAGCGGCTGGCGACGCTGTCGGCCAGGCTCAACGCGGCCGCGGTCAGGGTTCCGGTGACAAATCCGAACTGCACCAGCGCCGTCAGCCAGCCGGCCTGTGCCGTCGTGAGGTCCCATCGGGCCTGAACGATTGGCGCGACCGCACTGGCTGTGAACCACACGGACATGCCGAGCAGAACCGCGGCAGACAGCACCGCAAGCGCCAGCCAGGCAGCGCGGTCAGGACCAGCCGGATGTGGGTCAGGACCAGCCGGATGGCGATCAGTCACCCAGGCTCACGCCCAGATCCCGGACGGTGCGCACCGTGTCAGAGTCTACCGGCACCGTCTTCATGCGCCTCGTGGCGAGCGCCAGCGGTACGTAGCGGACGTCCGGCGGATCCAGCGATACCATGCAGCCGGTGCAGCCTTCCTTGATCGCTCGCACGGCGGCCGCCCCGAACCTCAATGACAGGATCCGATCCCGCGTCGTCGGACTACCGCCCCGCAGCAGATGTCCGAGAACTACGGTCCGCGTCTCCTTCCCGGTCATTGCCGCCAGACTGGCGGCAATCTGGTGTCCGACTCCGCCCAACCGTTCGGCCTGTCCAACTTCATCCTCGACGATCGGTACGGAGCTACCCGCCGGGATCGCCCCCTCCGCGACGACGACGATGGAGAAATGCCGTCCTGCCGCTTCCCGTCGGCCGATCGCCTCGGCAACCTTCGTCAGATCGTACGGGATCTCGGGAATCAGAATCGCGTCCGCCGAGCCGGCGAGGCCGGCGTGCAGGGCGATCCAGCCGGCATACCGGCCCATGACCTCGACGACCATGAGGCGATCGTGTGCCTCCGCGGTGGTGTGCAGACGGTCGATGCACTCCGTCGCAAACGTCACGGCGGAATCGAAGCCGAACGTGACGGCTGTCTCTTCCAGGTCGTTATCGATGGTCTTGGGGACGCCGACAACCTTCAAGCCCTTTTCGGCCAGCGCGTTGGCGATCACCAGCGACCCGTCGCCCCCGATCGCGATCAATGCGTCGATGCCCCGGTCTGCGAAGATCCGGATAAGCTCGTCGGAACGGTCGACCTCCGACCAGGATCCATCAGCCGCTTCTACCGGATAGGCCAGCGGATTCCCGCGATTCGTCGTTCCGAGAATCGTCCCGCCAAGATGCGTGATGCCGCGCACCGATGCCCGATCGAGTTCGATCAGGCCTCCGTCAGGGTATCGGTCCGGCTCGAGCAAACCGTTGTAGCCGTCGCGAATCCCGACGCAGTCCCACCCCTCACCCAGGGCCGCGATGACCGCTGCACGGATTACGGCGTTGAGTCCCGGTGCATCACCACCACCCGTGTTGATGGCAATCCGGTGAATTTCGTTGTCGGCCATGTCTTGATCCTATCCTGGAATGCTTCGTGTCCCCGTATGTAGAAGTATACCGGACCTCAAGTAACTGGACAGGCGTACCGATCGTTCCTGCCTGACGTCGTCCCGTTGCGGGCTTGACGTATCAATAATAATTGATATGTTTGTGCCATGCAGACCATGATTTGCTGTCCCAAGGGAACGGACCGGCTGTTCCATGCGCTGGGCGACGAAAAGCGCCTGGCCATCCTGGCGCGGCTGACGGGGGGCGAGCGGTGCGTTTGCGAGCTGAGCGACGAGGCGGGAGTCGGGCAGTCGTTGCTGTCATTCCATCTTCGTGTGCTGAAGGACGCGGGACTGGTTCAAGTCCGTCGGGTGGGCCGCTGGGGCTTTTATTCCTTGAATGTGCGGGCGGTCAACCAGTTGCAGGAGTGTCTCGGAATCCTGGGAGCCGCGGTCGACCAGAGGACCCGGTGCTGCACGGATCCCACCTGTGCCTGCAGTGTGCAGTGAGGTGTGCGACGGGGGTGAAGTTTTTTTGCCCCAATACATCAAGAAAACTTGATATGGAGGGTACGATGAGCGTGAACGACAAGACCACCAAGACCGAAACAGCATGCTGCAC
>SMVB01169795.1_pt1 | contig 28607 bp, 24 predicted proteins | sample 2456461 | NCBI WGS metagenome assembly SMVB01 (sample SAMN11095934, study PRJNA526329) | marine sediment metagenome | biome: Marine sediment; feature: Surficial sediment; material: Deep marine sediment; isolation source: Hadal surficial sediment | place: Pacific Ocean | collected 2014-05 | depth... | reverse complement strand
GACGGCAAGGATATCTGGGATCTGATCCTGCTACCGCTTACCAATTTTCGGCTGGGACAGCATCGCTACGAGGAAGCCGTGGCCTTCGCCGCGCGGGTGCCCAAGGAGGGAGAGCGAAATCATGTCCTCGCGATCGTGCTGAAACAGTGGAGCGAATTAGACGAAGCTTCTGTCGAAGCGTACATCGTGGAAGCAAATGTGCCGGACTCGGTGGTTGCGCAGATGCGCAAGCAGCTCGAAGGCCCCATCCGAACCAAGCGACGCAAGGTGAAGTCGGCCCCGAAAGACGAGGGATGATGAGCAATCGCGGGGAACTTGCAGCGAGATGCGATCGAGGGCGCGACGTCCAGGGGTACAGCCTCTGGGCGGCGGCCCTCGTGGTGTTGCTCGTCGGCACTCTGATTTCCGCGACTTCGTCCTTTGCCCAAGATGCGGAAGATGCCCAAGATGCGGAAGAGGCCGAAGGGGGAGAGGCGGTATCCGAGTCGGGTGCAAAGTCTCGTCGTGATCGCAATGAGGAAGTGGGTTGGATGCCCAGCCTCGCAATCAGCTGGGGTATCTACAGCCAATCGATCGACGGCACCACGAGTTCCACCGAGTCGATTTTTGCGCCGGGTACGGGGGACTCGCTGATCACGACCATGTTCCAGTTCGAGGGCAAGGTCCACACTCCCTTCCAGCTCGACGTTGCTTCGAAGCCGCGCCTGTTCCTGACTGCAGGAGTGCAGATTCCGCTCGCCGACGAGTTGATCGCGGAGCGGATCGACGAGTCCTTCGACCGGGGCAGACCCGGATTTGATCAAAATTGCCCCGATACGATCCCGGGCCCCACGCCCCCGCCGATCGCAAATCCCGGTCTGAACGCATCGACCTGTAGCCTGAAGATTCGAAATCGCGTCACGATCGATGCGATGTGGTATGCCGGCCTGGGGGTCGATTTCACCCTCCCGATCCTGGACAGCCAGTTCCACATCGCTCCGGCGGTCGAGTACTACGGCTTATCTGCCCACACGGTCGGTGATTTCGAGCGATCGAGTTCCGGACTCAATCTCGATGATCTGGTCGAAACCGCCAATTCTGTGGGGAACTCGGAAATTTATCACGGGATCAGTTCATCCCTGACGATGTCGGTCGATCTCCTCGAGAACGGGCCGTGGCGCTGGAGCATGTTTCTTCAGGGCCGTGTCGTCTTTCTGCTGACGGACCCCTTCACTTCCACCCGCTCCACAACGGGAACGAACGAGATCCTGTTCGTGAGCGATCTCGACGATTTCGTCGCACAGGGGACCGGTGGGATCCAGCTCCAGTGGACGGGCAAGCGTTAGTCAGCTCTTTTCTTCCTGCGCCCACACCTGCGCCCACGTCGACGCTCAGCTGTATTGCACGCCCGGATAGAGCAGGCCGATGGCCGAGAAGAAGAGCGGCCAGAAGATCTCCCCGATCAGGTTCCACACGATCACGAGTCCGATCAGCGCGAAGATCGGTTGGTGGATGAGCCTTCGGTATCCGGCGTGCCAGGCCTCGGGCAGGATGAGGGGCAGGGCGCCGCTGCCATCGAGTGGCGGCAGCGGGATCATATTGAGCACGAAGAGCAACAAATTCATCGAAAAGAAGATGCTGAGGACGAAGGCCGCGCCCGCGGCGACGCTCGAGGGGTCACCGGCGGCGCTGGTGATCCGCTCGAAATTGATGCCATTGGGGATCTCGAAGGTCCCGATGGCGATCCCGATTCGGACCAGGAGACCGGCGGCGAGAGCCATTGCGAGATTGGCTCCCGGTCCCGCCAGCGCCATCCAGGCCGCACGTTGGGGGTAGCGCTCGGCCCACGCGGGGTTGTAGGGCGCACTCGCATAGCCGATGGGAAAGCCGGACAGGCCGACGCTCAGGATCGGCAGAATGACCATGCCGAAGGGCTCGCGCTTCATATGGGGAATCGGATCAATCGAGAGCTGACCTCCTTGATAGGCGGTCGGATCTCCTCCCAGCATCGCCGCCCAGGCATGCGCGGCCTCGTGAAGGGTGACCGCAAAAATAAACACGGCATAGAATGCGATCGCTTCGATCGGGTCGGTCAATTCGGATAGGCCTCGACGCCGGCTCGCAGGGGCTGCGATCGCGGCGCGCGCGAAGGGGCGGGCAGAGGATACGTGATTGGACGCAAGGCGCTCACGTTCGCGAACGAGGAGTCGAATTGCGAGGTCGTGATCCCCTACTCAGTCGGCAAGGGGACTCTCGAGGATGGCCGTTGCACCGAGCGCTCGGGTCTCCATCATGCTGAGATTGCGCTCCGCCGAACCGAAGACCGTGTCGAGCTCGACCGCGCGACGGTAGGCGTTTCGCGCTTCATCGAAGCGACCGAGTTTGGTGAGCGCGATTCCCAGATTGTTCCAGGCGCGGCCGAGTTCCGGTTCGATCCGGGTCGCGAGTTCGAAGCCGGCAACGGCATTCCGCCAGTCTCTTGTATCCGTACTCGCGTCGTTGTGCATGACGCTCTGGGCGGTCAGGTTGTTGAGGATATGGGCGTATGCCTTCAGATCGTCGATCGGCCGGACTTCATAGACGTCCTCGACCATGCCCGTAAAATCGATGAAGAGCCGGACCGTCTTGGCCACGACCAGGACGGCCATGTGGTCGCTGAGCGCGACGACCTCCTCGAATTCCTGTGTTTCCGGTCGCCGGGTTCGCGCTTCGGCGTAGAAAATCGGCCAGTCGAGGCCCCGACCGAGTCCGACGAGAACCGAGGCGAGCGCGACACAATTTCCGCTCCCGCGCTCGAGGGTCACGGCGGCGGTGCCGGACGCGCGCCAGTCGTAGACGAGTCCGAGACCCTCGGGTTCGGGGGCCGTCAGGAAATCGACGAGGACCTGGACACGGCCCGGTCCGCGGGCCGCCTTCATCACGCGTTGGCGTGCGCGCTCGATCGTCGCGTCGTCGACTTCGTGTGGCGCCCGGGCGAGGCCGGCGCTGATCCCGGGGACCCGCATGGCGATCTCCGCCCGGAAGGCATCACTGTCGTAGGCGAGTACGGGCTTTTCGCGCGAAACCCCCGCGCAGCCCGCGAGTCCGATCAGGATCGAGAACATCATGCTGTGAGCGATGGCGAGGGGCCCAATGCGGCTCATCCCTCGATTGTACCCGGTGCTGGCCTCGCGGCGTTCGCAACTCGTTCGATGCACGGCGGATTGGGGCGCTTCGGTTCGGCGAGACCGTCTGGTGTATTTCGAAGCGACCGATCCTGGTGTCCCTGGGCCTTGTCCTCTGCGGTTTGGCGGCTGTGGCGTACTATTTTCTCGCGACTTTCTTGGGATCGGGGGCCCCGGGACACAGACCGAGGACTATCGGGAGACCTACTGGCGCGAAACGGTCACGCACAGGGGGCCCGGGACTTGATCCTGATCCATTGGGACACGCTTTCCGGGCCGGTCGAAGGCCCCTTCACGGGCGAGGTCCGCGCCGCGAGTTTTCTGTCGAGCGGTTCGGATGAGACGCGCAGCTTTCTCGAGCGGAAACAGGGTGAGCAGCCCGGCTCAGGTTCAGGACGCTCCCCCGCTACGAGGAGGTCGTTCTTTTCTGTGTCGGGACGAGCCTCTATCGTTCTGGGATGATTGAACACCGCGTGCCCGTCCAGCGACTCAGGTCTGGCCTCTTGGTCGTCCTGATCGTCTCGTTTGTGGCCGTCTCCGCTCGTGCGGCGGATTCCTCGGCGAGTCCCGCCTTCGAGCGAACGGAGGAGAGAGCACCCTGCGTGGATTACGACGCGATGCGTCGGCCGATGTTTGGCGACCTCCACGTCCACAGCAGCTACTCCTTCGATTCCTACATTTCGAGCCAGAGAAACGAGCCTGCGGACGCCTATCGGTACGCGATGGGCGAAGCGATCATGCTCCCGGACGAGGACGGAAACCCATCGATCAAGGCCCAGATCCAGCGTCCTCTCGACTTCACCTCGGTCACGGATCATTCCGAGTATCTCGGTCCGATCGACGTGTGCACCCAGGATCCCGGACGCCTCGGCTATTGGTGGCCCCATTGTGTCATGACGCGCTCATCGCACTATTGGACCCAGCTCCTGGCGGCGAGCTGGTGGGTCTCGCTCGGCGGAATCAGTGCCGACGAAGTCTCCGAGTCCTTTGCCTGTACGCTCTCCGATTGCGATGAAGCGGGGAGCAACGCCTGGAAGCGGATCCAACAGGCGGCGGAAGAGGCGTATGATCGATCCTCGGAATGTCGGTTCACGACCTTCGTGGGGTACGAGTACACGGATGCGCCGAATGCCTTCAACATGCATCGCAACGTGATCTTTCGGAACGAGAACGTGCCGGCGATGCCCGTCTCGACCTACGACACGGGGAGCTACAACTTCCCGATTCTCTGGGAGCTCTTGCAGGAGCGTTGTCTCGACGCGGGAACGGGCTGCGATGTCCTGGCGATTCCGCATAACTCGAATCTCTCCGGGGGTTTGATGTTCCGTGATCCCCAGACGCCGCGAGAGGCGAGCGACCGACTCCGCTTCGAGCCCGTCGTCGAGTTGATCCAGCACAAGGGCGCCTCTGAATGTCGCTTCGATCAGATGGAAGGGCGCGGTGTCTTGACCGAGGACGAACTCTGCAACTTCGAGCAGGTGGTCGCGGATAATTTGACGATGTTGGGTTCCGTCCACGGCAAGATCATGACCGAAGATGCGGCTCCGGTTCCGCTCGAGGAATTCGCCCCGCGCAACATGGTCCGCAACGCCCTCAAGGACGGTCTCAAGCTCGGTCAGGACTCCGGTACGAATCCCTTCCAGATGGGTTTCATCGGGAGTTCCGATACCCACAGCGCGACGGCCGGAGGGGTCGAAGAAGACAACTACGTGGGCCATCTCGGTCGCCGTGATGCCGGCTACCGCAACGTGCAGGACCATTTCTTCTCGAATCCCGGTGGGCACGCGGTCGTATGGGCGGAAGAGAACTCGCGGGATGCGATCTTCGAGGGAATCCGCCGAAAGGAGACCTACGCGACCAGTGGCACGCGACCGATCGTCCGCTTCTTTGGTGGTGCGGACCTCGATCTGGATCTGTGCGAGGCGTCCGACATGATCGAACGCGCCTACGGCCAGGGTGCGCCGATGGGCGGGAAGATCGAAAGCGCGTCCAGCGATTCGCCGCCGCGATTTCTGGTGAGCGCGCTCAAGGATGCCGGCCTTCCCGGCCATCCGGGAACCGACCTGCAGCGGATCCAGATCATCAAGGGCTGGGTCGACGCCGATGGACAGACTCACGAACGCGTGATCGACGTGGCGGGCGATGCGAATAACGGGGCTTCGGTCGAAGCGAATTCCTGCCAGCCGACGGGGTCTGGCTTTGGCTCGCTCTGTGCGGTCTGGGAGGACCCGGATTTCGACGCGAATCAAGCGAGTTTCTACTACGCGCGGGTGATCGAGAACCCGACCTGTCGGTGGAGCACGTTTCAATGTCAGTCGGCCGGGGTGAATCCCTTCGCGGCGAATTGCGAAGAGTTGGCGGAGGTGGCGACGGCGGAAGCGCGCGAGCGAGGCGCCGAGGGAGACGTCTTCGGGAAATGCTGTCTGGATCCCGAGGAGGAGCCCTTCTACACGCCAGTCATCCAGGAGCGAGCCTGGACTTCGCCGATCTGGTACACGCCCGCGACCGGCGCACACGGTCAGACCGCTTCACGAGACTAAACGAAGAAATCGCCCGGACGCTTCGATGCAGGCTTGGCGACGAAGGGCACCGCGAAAGCGTATTCCGGTCTTGGCCTGGGGGCTCATGCTAGTCGGGAAGAGGAGCCTGGCTTCGATGGCTCGATCACGCGAACAAAAGCGGGTCTCGGCGCCTCGATTTCGCCGAGATCATTCCGGGTTCGATGCCGGGGTCGAGCGTCTGATGCGGCGCATCAGACGTCAAAATAGTCTGGCCGCCCGGCCATCCAGAGATCACCCCAGAGCTGGTGGCCGCCGTCGACGGTGAGCGTTTCGCCGGTAATGAATTTGCCCGACGGGGCCGACAGATAGGCGCAAGCTTCGGCCACGTCTTGTACGTCGCCCAGGCGCATCATCGGATTGCTCTTGGCGAGCGCCGACTGAGCCTCCGGCGGATAGACGTTCATCCCCTCGGTGTCGATCGGCCCCGGAAGCACACAGTTCACGCGAATCGAATCCGGGGCCCACTCCACGGCGAGGTTGCGCGCGAGATGGGCAATGGCCGCCCGTGAGGCGACGGTATGCGAGATACCGAACATGCCGCGGATAAAGGGGGCGACGATATTGACGATCGAGCCCGACGATTCGGTGCGCCGCCAGAAGCGAGCGGCACGCTGCATCATCGTCCAGGTTCCGTTCAGGTTCGTGTCGATGACCGCGCGCCAGCCCTTGTCGGAAAGATCGATCGAGGGCTGGGGAAACTGACCGCCGGCATTATTGATGACGATATCGAGGCCGAAGCCGGCCCCCTCGATCGCGTCGAAGAGGCGATCGACCTGATCCGGCAGACGGATATTGGTTGGGACGACCTGATGGGCGGCACCCATCCGATCGAGCAGACCGGCGGTCGTCGCAAGCTTCGCTTCGTCTCGACTGGCGAGCACGACGCGTGCGCCCAGTCGCGCAAAGAGGCAGGAGATCGCCTTACCGATCCCGCTGCCCGCACCCGAGACGAGCACGACGCGGCCCCGGAACAGGTCCGGTCGATAGACGGTTTCGAGCTTCAACAAGTCATCGTCGGAGATCCCGAACGGGGGCGAGGGCGAATCAGTCGGCGGCCGCGCAGGCAGCCCCGACGATTCTTGCGCCACTGGCTTCTCCGGGATGTTGTGATCCGTCACAGTCGCAGGATCCCGTAGCTCGGTTCCTCGATCGGTGTATTGAGAGAGGCGCTGATCGCGATGCCGAGGGCGTTTCGGGTGTCGACGGGGTCGATGATCCCGTCGTCCCAGAGCTGTGAAGTCGCGTAGTAGGCATTCGACTCCCGCGCATAGGATTCGATCACGGGTTCGCGAATCGCTTCGATCTCATCTTGTGACAGCGTCTCTCCCACGCGCGCAAGCTGGCGAATCTTGACATCGGCGAGGGTGTTGGCGGCCTGCTCGGCGCCCATGATTGCGATCTGGTGATTCGGCCATGCGAAGATGAAACGACCATCGTAGGCGCGTCCGCACATGCCGTAATTGCCCGCACCGAATGAGCTGTTGATCATGACCGTGAACTTCGGGACCGAGGCCGCCGACTGGATCATGATGAATTTGGCACCATCCTTACAGATTCCGCGGGCTTCGTATTCGCGACCGACCATGAAGCCCGTGATGTTCTGAAGGAAGACGAGTGGCGTTCGGTTCTTGTCGCAGAGCTCGATGAAGTGGGCGCCTTTCAGGGACGAGTCGTTGAAGAGCACGCCGTTGTTGGCGAGGATGCCGACCTTGTGACCCCAGATATAGGCATAGCCACAGACGAGGGTGGTTCCGTAATCAGGCTGGTATTCGTGAAAATAGCTGCCGTCGACGATCCGCGCGATCACCTCCCGCATATCAAACTGGATCTTGATGTCGTCGGGAATGATTCCGTAGAGCTCGCGGGGATCGTAGAAGGGCGCCTCGGGTTCGCGGCGTTCGATGCGTGCCTTCTCGGGACGCATCCACTGTGAAACGATCTCGCGACCGAGCAGGATGGCCTCTTCTTCTGAGTTCGCGGCATAGTCTGCGACGCCACTGACCTGGGTATGGACGTCGGCTCCGCCGAGGGTGTCCGCGTCGACGATTTCGCCCGTTGCGGCCTTCACGAGGGGCGGCCCACCGAGAAAAATTCCACCGTTGCCACGCAATATGACCGCGTAGTCGGAGAGCGATGGGATATAGGCGCCGCCCGCGGTGCAATGACCGAAGACGAGGGCAAGCTGGGGAACGCCCATTTTCGACAGGATCGCCTGGTTGCGGAAGATTCGACCCGCGGAGGTGCGATCCGCGAACATCTCGGACTGGAGCGGGAGGAACCCGCCGGCGCTGTCGCACAGATGAACGACGGGCAATCGATTCTCGATCGCGATGTCGAGACAGCGAACGTTCTTCTTGACCGTCAGGGGATACCAGGCACCACCTTTGATACTCGGATCATCGGCACGGATGATGACCTCACGACCACTCACGATCCCGATGCCCGTGACCACGCTGCCGCTCTTCGATACGCCGTCGTACTCGCTATTCGCGGCGAGGGACGAGAACTCGAGGAAGGGCGTGCCGGGGTCGAGCAGCTGATCGATCCGGTCGCGCACGAAATTCTTGCCGTGGTGTTCCAGGCGATCGAAGTCGCGCTGGGGGCGTTCGAATCGCGCCTCGTTCTGGCGACGTCGGAACTCCCCGACACGTTCGAGATTGGCTTCACGGAATCGCTTGAAGTCGGCGCCGTGAGGATCGATTCGGCTTTCGATACGTCTCATCATTCGGCCTGGTCTCCGTTGTTTTCGCCCTGCTCGGCCAGGGATTCATCTTCGTTCGATTCGAGGCGGATGAGGGCCGCACCCTGGTCGAAGCTTGCACCCTCCGAGACGCACACCTCGGCGATCCGGGCTGCGCGGGGAGCGGTGATGGCGGTTTGGAGCTTCATGCTTTCGATCGTCAAGAGAAGTGCACCGGCTTCGATCTCCTGGCCGACCTGGACGGCGACCTGGACCACCGTGCCGGGCATGGGGGCGCGCAGCAGATCGGCTCCACCACTCGGTTCAGCCGCCCGGCGGGCGCGGTCGAGGGCGTTGATGGCATCGACGCGGTGGGCACGGCCGCGCCAATGGATGAAATGCGTGTCGCCGCGGCTCGCGAGGAAGACGTGCTCGCGGCGCCCGTCGATCTCGAGAAAATATTCGCCGAGGGCCAGGCCTGGCAAGAGCCGGGCGCGAACCGCGCTGCCCTCGATCGACAGCGTGGCAGGGCCCGTGTCATGGACCGGATGGACGACGTAGGTTTTTTCGCCGAGTGCGAAATCATATCCCATAGAACACCCTTCGATTTCAGTTTCGCCAGGCGCCGATCGACGCCTGGGGCTCTGGAACGGCCTTGACCCGTTCGATGAAGTCGCGATTCGACAGGGCCGCGCTCGCCAGAATCGTCGCGCGCTCGTCCGGATCGAGGTCGGGATCCGCGAGTGCGTCTGCATGCTTCGGGATGAATCCTGTTTCGACCCGGCCCGCCGCGAAATCGGGGTGGCCCAGCACCCGTTCGAGAAAGGCTGCGTTCGTCGTACAGCCGAGGATGACGGTCTCGGACAGCGCTTTGCGGGCTCGCTCGATCGCTTCTTTGCGGTTCGCGCCGTGGACGATCAGCTTCGCGAGCATCGGATCGAATGCGGTCGTTATGTGTTGTCCTTCCGCGATCCCGCTGTCGAAGCGAACGCCAGGACCCGTCGGGGGGCGAACGAGCAGGAGTTCACCGACCGCGGGTCGAAATTCCGCGGCGGGATCCTCCGCACACAGCCGGCACTCGATCGATGCACCCTCGAAGCAGATTTCGTCCTGGCTAAAGGCGAGGGCTTCGCCGGCCGCAACGCGAATCTGTTGTTCGACGAGGTCGAGGCCCGTGACCATCTCCGTGACGGGGTGCTCGACCTGGAGGCGCGTATTCATTTCGAGAAAAAAGAATTCGCCATTCGGCGCGAGAACGAATTCGACCGTTCCGGCATTTCTGTAGTTCGCTTTGCGCGCGATTGCGACGGCCTGATCGCAGATTCGCGTGCGCAGGTCGTCGTCCATGGCCGGGGCTGGAGTCTCCTCGACGAGTTTCTGGAAGCGACGTTGGATCGAACAGTCCCGTTCGCCGAGATGCAGGACATTTCCGTGGGCATCGGCGAGAATCTGGACTTCGATGTGTCGTGGCTGATCGACATAACGTTCGGCATAGATCCGTCCATCGGCGAAATAGCGTTCCGCCTCGGAACGAGCCAACTCGATTGCCCGATCGAGTTCGCTTGCCTCGCGAACGATCTGCATCCCCTTTCCGCCACCGCCCGCAGAGGCCTTGATCAAGAGGGGATACCCGATTTCGTCGGCTCGTCGAACGAAGGTTGCGGGGTCGTCTTCTTCGTTCGCGGAGGGGGTGAGCGGATGGCCCGAACTTCCGACGAATCGGCGGGACTCGATCTTGTCGCCCATCAGCCGGATCGCTTCGGGCGACGGACCGATCCAGGTGATGCCAGCGGCTTCGACGGCGTCGGCAAAGTCCGCGTTTTCGGCGAGAAATCCATAGCCGGGGTGGATCGCGTCGGCGCCGATGCGCTGGGCGATCGCAACGATCTGGTCGGCGTCGAGATAAGCGGCGACGGGTGTTGGACCTTCGATGGCGCACGCCTCGTCGACCGCCTGCGCTGCGGGGCTCTCCGCGTCGTCGGCGTGGACGACGGCGGCACTCGCAATCTCGAGTCGCCTGAGCGTACGGGCGATGCGGAGTGCGATCTCACCGCGGTTCGCGATGAGGACCTTCTTGATTCCGGGGATACATGTCACCGCGCTTCCTCTCGGCAGGTCGACTGTTCTTTCGAGCGTTCCGTTGCCGTTTCTGGGGACGTTTCGATCGTTCGCATGTCGCGTATCCTGCCGTCGGCCTGCCTTGGGCCGCCCTGGCGTCAGCCGTTCAGATTCGATTCGAGGCGCGCAACCGCCCGTTCGAGGCGGACGACCGTCGCGTCCGTCTCCGAGGTCGGGGCGTTCGTGATTCCCCCGAGCAGTGCATCCGCCAATTGATCTGCCAGCATTCCCGCGTCGAGTTCGCCGTCGCTGAATACGAAACGCCAGACCGCGTGCTCGATTCCGCCGTAGAGAAGATCGCGAATCACACTCGGGACGAGGTCTTCGCGTAGGCTACCGTTCGAAATCCCTTCCTCGAGCACTCGAAGTGCGAGGCCCGTGTAGCGACGATTCAGTTTCAGGATCGCTTCGTCGTAGAGGGCGACGTCGGGTCGTGCCTCGCGGATGATCACGCGGCAGAGGCCGAGATCCGAGGTAAACGTATCGATGTGTCGGCGGATCACGAAACGGAGCTGGTTCTCGGTGCCGCGGACCGCTCGCAAGCCCGACTCGGTATCGCTGATCAGGTCGTCATAGAAGGCCTTCATGACGGCGATCAAGAGCGCGCGTTTGGTCTCGAAATAGCTATAGACCGTGCCTTCGACGACACCGGCGCGTGTCGCGATTTCCGCAACCGCCGCCGCGCCATAGCCCCGTTCGGCAAAGACCGATCGAGCCGCATCGAGGATCTCGGCTTCGCGCTCCGCGCGCGGACGACGGGTTCGTCGCGCTCGGGCTTTGGTTGCGGCGGGGGCCGACAACAATCAGTTCCCCTCGAAATGTGGCGCGCGCTTTTCGCGGAAGGCGCGGAAGCCCTCCCGGGCATCCTGGGTGCGGGCCATGTTGGGGAGCATGAGCTGGGCGTACTCGAAAGACTGGGCCAGCGTCATGTCCTCGATCGCATGGAAGCCGGTCTTGCCCAGGCGGATCGCGCTCGGCGAACGATCGACGATGATCCCGAGAAGTTCGTCGATCGCCGTATCGAGTTCGGCGGCGGGCACGACGCGGTTCAGCAATTCGGCCTCGGCGGCCTCCATCGCAGACCAGCGTGCGCCGGTGATGCACCACTCGAGCAGTTTTCGTCGCGGCATCGCGCGCAGCAGGTAGGGCAAGATCATCATGGGGAAGAGCCCGATCCCCGTCTCGGGCACGCCGAAGGTCGCGCTGTCGGAGGCGACCGCGAGGTCGCACGCACACATGAGACCCATCCCGCCGGCGAGGGCGTGACCGTTGACGCGAGCAATCGTGGGCTTGCTCGTTCTTTCGAAGGTCTTGAAGAGCTCGATGATGGGATTCTCTGGATGGGCCGGATCGACTTCGAAGGGCGAGTCGGTCGCACTCGCTTGCAGGTCTCCGCCGGCGCAGAAAGCCTTGTCTCCGGCCCCCGTCAGCACGATGGCGCGGATCTCCGGGTCTCGCTGAGCCGACACGAGAGCGTCGGCGATCAGGCCTGCGACCTCGTCGTTGAGCGCGTTCCGCTTCTCGGGCCGATTCAGCGTGATCCACTGGACGGGCCCGCGGGCTTCGCTCAGCACGCAGGCCTCCCCACGATTCGCGCCGTCGGTTCCGCGGGGTCTCCTGCTCCCCGACGCCCCGTTCGTCCCTTCCACGGCTTTCTCCTCTCTCACTCCCTATGAACCCCCTACTACACCCCTTCTACACCCGATTGACCCTTTCCGTCCTCGCTTCGCGTCGTTCCGATCGGCCCCGCCGTCTCGTCTAGATCATCCTTATTGAGATAAACTCAATAAAAATTGGCTTTGTGTCAAGATATTTAGAGGAAATTATGAAAGAATATCTATCTATATTGAGGGGTTCCCGATCCGTTTCGAGGCCTCGGTCCCGAGCCGGGAGGGAGGGCTGGCATGTCAGCGGGATTCAGCTTGAACGAGGACCAACAGGCGATCCTCGATGCGGCCGATCAATACGCTCGCGAGCAGCTCGCGCCGTTGGCGAAGAGGATGGATGACGAGGAGTGGTGGCCGGATGCAGAGTTCCGGGCCCTCGGCCCAGCGGGTTATCTCGGAATCACGGTCCCCGCGGATCTCGGCGGTGCGGATCTCGATCTCTTCTCGAGCGGGCTGGTCCTCCAGGCTTTCTCGCGCTGGAACTACGCGCTCGGCCTGTCGTGGGTCGCACACGAGAATCTGTGCTTGAACAACATTCTCCGTAACGGTTCGGCCGAACAGGTGAAGCGTTATGTCCCGGGGCTTTCGGATGGGACGTTGATCGGTTGCCTTGGCTTGACCGAGCCAGGAGCGGGCTCGGATGCGCTCGGTTCTATGGCGATGACCGCGGTTCGGGACGGCCAGGACTATGTCATCAACGGCCGCAAGCTCTACATCACGAACGGGCCTGTCGCGGACGTCTGCCTGCTCTACGCGAAAACCGACATGGCGCGCGGCGCGCATGGGATCACAGCGTTCGTGGTCGACATGCACACCCCCGGTGTCAGCGTCGCGCAGAAGATGATCAAGATGGGCTTCCGGGGTTCGCAGACGGCGGAGCTCGCCTTCGACGATTGTCGGGTGCCTGCGGCGAACGTGCTCGGCAAGGAGAACGAAGGGGTCGAATGTGTGATGAGCGGCCTCGACCTCGAGCGCGCAATGATCGCGCCGATCGGTGTCGGGATGGCAGAGCGTGCGCTCGAGCTCTCGCTCGCCCACGCGAAGGAACGCAAGCAATTCGGGGAGCCCATCGCCAACTTCCAGATGATCCAATCTCGGCTCGCGGAAATGGCCACCCTCGTCGACACCATGAGGATCTACAACTATTATGCGCTTGCCGCGTTGAACGATCTTCAGCCGGGTGAGGGGGGGCGCGGAGCGGTTCACAGAATCGCGGCGACGTCGATCCTTTACGTCGCGAACTCGTTGAACAAGGTTCTCGACCACGCCTCTCAAATCCACGGCGGAGTTGCCTATATTTGGGAGACCGAGATCAACCGGCTCTATCGGGGGATCAAACTGCTCGAGATCGGCGCCGGAACGACCGAGATGCGCAAGTTGATCATCGCGCAGGAGCTATTGAAGGGTTGACCCGTCAATAATGGAAGAGTGATAGCGAGACGATGACGGACGAATCCGAGTTTACGGGCGCCCGGCGTCGTGTTGCGCAGTGGTCGCTGGCCATGCTCGTCGTCGTAAACGTGATGAGCCAGCTCGATCGTCAGATCATGAGCGTTCTGATCGAGCCGATCCGCGCGGATCTGGGCCTTTCGGATACCCAGATCGGCATCCTGGTGGGGATCGCTTTCGCCCTCTTCTACACGCTTGCGGGTCTTCCGATCGCACGCATCGCGGACCGCGGCAACCGCCGCAATCTGATCGTTGCGGCGCTCACCCTCTGGAGTCTGATGACTGCAGCCTGCGGGTTTGCACGGAGCTACGCCGAACTCTTCGTGGCGCGGGTCGCCGTCGGAGTCGGCGAAGCGGGTTGCGCCCCCCCTGCGCAGTCGATCCTCTCCGACACCTTTCCCCCCGAACGTCGTGGTCGTGCCCTCTCGACGTATCAGCTCGGCGTGCCGATCGGTCTGCTCGTGGGTCTTGCGGGCGGTGGTTATCTGGCGGACATCTTTCATTGGCGCACGGTTTTCATCCTGGTTGGCTTGCCCGGGCTCGCGATCGCCGTCGTGGCACACTTCGTCTTGAAGGAGCCGCCTCGCGGGCCGGGCGAAGATGTCGAACCCGTGGCTGCCGTCGTGCGCTACCTGTGGTCGCTTCGTTCGATGCGTCATCACATGCTCGCCTGTTCACTGCAGACCCTGACATTGGCCGCAACGGCGACCTTCAACTTTCCCTTTCTGGTCCGGGTACACGGATTTTCGAGTACTGAAGCGGGGCTTGCGATCGGGCTGCTGACCGGGATTGCCGGCGGTATCGGAACTTATGCCGGCGGCTGGTTTGGAGATCGCTTTGCCCTGCGCGACCCCCGTTGGCGAATCTGGTGGCTCGCGATCGGCGCGCTGGTATCGATTCCCTTTTCGCTGGTCGGCTATCTGGCGGACAGTGTCGCTGTGTCGCTCGCTGCGCTCACGTTGGGCGTCGTCGGGAGTTTCATGTACTCGGGCGCGGGGCATGCGGTCGCGCAATCGCTCGCAAAGCCGCGGATGCGTGGGATGACGGCGGCTTCGATGCTCTTTGCGATGAATCTATTCGGATACGGATTCGGGCCAGCCGTTGCAGGTGCGATCAGCGACGCGCTCGGTGGCGAAGGCGCGCTGCGCTATGCGCTGGCCGCCATGAATCTCGTCTTGTTGTGGGCTGCGGTCCACTATGTGTTGGCCGCCCGCACCTACCGAGCCGACCTGCAAGCGCAGTATCTTTAAATGGTGCGGACGCCATGAGCACTGCGCTTTCACGGCCTTCTCGCTGCGTCGTCCTCGACGTACGGAAGTACGCCTGCGGCGACTTCGCTGCGAGGGCCGCGAAATCACAGCACTCCTGGCGCCCTGGGGACGACTCGGTCGATCGTGCGGGCTTGCGAATGGGTCGTGACGAGACGGTGAATCGTGAGGGCTTGCGTATTGGGTCGTGACCGAGTTCGGTTTGCTCGGTGCACTCGCGAGGACGTGCGAAATCGGGTGTCAGCTGGGCTGCCAGGGTGATGCGGTCACCTTTGACGGATCCTTGGAGAGGGCCGGGTAGACCGTCTCGTCGCCCACGACGCCCGCTTCGAAGAGCGCATCGGTGGCTGCTTTATCGAAACCGAGTTCTGCCAGGATCTCGCGGGTCTGCTCACCGACCAGTAGCGGCCCGCCCTGGATCGTCGCCGGGGTATCCGAGAACTGACACGCGAGGCCTGGATGGCCGAGCTTGCCGATCATTCGATGTTCGTATTGGGCGATCAACTGGTCCTCGACGAGCTTGGGCTCGGCCCAGAGCCTGATCGCGGCGTCGCCGGATGCGAGTTCGCAGGGAACACCCGCGCGGTCGAGCTTTTCGAAACTCGCCTCTCCGCTGGAGGTCGAAAGTGCGTGCTCGATCAGCTTTGCGACCCCATCATCGTCCGCGAGACGGGCTTGTGCCGATTCATATCGCCCGCCCGCTTCGAGTTCCTTCAAGTCGAGTGCGCTCGCGAGGGCTGCCCAATGCGCGTCCGTGACAAGCGAGAGGCACAGCCACTCGTCCGCCGTGGGATAGAGCCGCACACCGGCGGAGAAGCCCATCTGCATGCTGTCGAGCCTCGGTCGATCGATGGGCGTGCCATCGGGCTTCGCGATCGCATAGCTCGTGTTGAAGAGTTGCGCGTTCACGATCGCAGTTTCGCACCACTGGCCCTTGCCCGTCTTTTCCCGCTCGTAAAGAGCCTGACAGATCGCCATGGCGGCGAGGAAGCCGTTTCCGGTGTCTCCCATATTGGTGAGCGACCACATAGGCCGCCCCCCACGTCCGCATCCGCCATCTTCGTATTCCACACCCGCCAGACAAGCACCGGTCTGGTCGTTTCCCGGGAGCTCTTCGCGCGGCCCGTGTTCGAATCCACGGGTGTGGCAGTAGACGAGTCTCGGGAAGCGTTCCTTGAGCGAGGCGTAGTCGATTCCGAGCTTGACTGCGGCGCGGTATCGCATGTTATGCAGGACGACATCCGCAGATTCGAGAAGCTTCTCGATGACGGTGCGGGATTCTTCGCGTTTCAGATCGATGGCGAGACTGCGCTTGCCTCGGTTGCAGCACATCGCGATCTGGGTCGAATGCCAATACCAGTCATAGAGGGCGTTGACCTTGATGACCTCGGCACCGAGATCCGAGAGGACCTGCCCGGCGTAGGGACCCGCAACCGCCAGCCCGAAGTCGAGCACGCGAATTCCGTCGAGCGGACCCCGGGTGAGCTGCTTTCCCGTGTCCGTCGCGACGTTCGGTTTTGCCGCCTGGGCGAGGGCCTTGATCTCGTCCGTATGTTGCCCGAGCGTCGGGGCGGGGCCACGGATCTCGCCGGGCGAAGTATCGAGGTTGTAGAGGACGCCAACGGTCCGAATCGGTCCGAGTTCCGGATCGTCGATTTCCGCGACGATCCCGTCGTCGAGGAGCAGCGGATCCGTGAGTCCCTCCTCGGGCGATCGAATCTTCTGCATACAGACGCCAGCGATCGCGGCGGCATCGGTCCACTCGTCTGCGGTGAACTTCTTGATGGCCTGGGCCATCGGCTCGTAGTAGTGGTCGAGGACGAACATCTCCTCGACGCCGAGCCCGAGTCGTTCGGGATCCTCGCGTAAGGTCAGGTCCGGAGTCGCGTTGAGTGTATCGCCCTCGGCGGCGGTGAGGATGAAACGTGGGTTCGGCGGCCAGGCGTGCACCCAACGACCGTCCTTGCACTCGAAGAGGCCCTTGGGCGATCGGCTGTCACCGATCCAGGACATGAAATGCTCGGCCTCGAGGTTCTCTGCGACCCCGAAGGCCATGACGCCCGCGGCGAGTGCTCCCTGGAGGAGCGACGTCTCTACGCGCTGACCGCGACCGGTTTGCTCCCGCGCGCGGAGCGCGGCACTGATCCCCGTGGCGGCCGCGTAGGCGGCCCCGAGGCTGGGAAAGCGGGAGGCGGGGAAGACCGGCCCCTCGCGTGGTGGGCCCTGCAGCCGGTCGTAGCTGATCTCGAAATCCGGAAACAGGGGTTCTTTGCCGGCGAGATGCGGCGCCGATCCACCGACCCAGCCGCGCTGTTCCCAATGCAGCCCAGAGCGTGCTGCGACGAGGGCATCGTATCCCGGACGATCCGAATGGCTGTTATCGCGCCCATAGCCTGTGATCGAACAATAGATGAGGCGCGGATTTCTGCTCACGAGCGTGTCGAAATCGATGCCGAGCTTTTCGGTCGTGCCGGGGGCGAAGCTTTCGATCAGCACATCGGCCTGGCTGGCGAGGGCGAGGAAGCTCTGTTTATCGTCGGCATTCTTGAGATCCAGAACCGCGCTGCGCTTGCCCCTGTTCCAGGCCTTGTAGCCCGGCTGCTCGCGAAAGGGATCGTTGCCGGGCGCTTCGATGCGAATGACGTCCGCACCGTGATCGCTAAGCAGCATCGTGGCCATCGGCCCGGCGATTCCCCGACTGAGATCCAATACGCAAATTCCGTCCAGTACACCTGCCATCTTCGTGTTCTCCATCGATCCGGTTGGGTCCGCGCGAGCGCCCGGCGGGTGATTTGAACCCGACTCGATTCCGACTGCTCGATCCCATACATAGTGGCACCATTTTGCCACGTGATCTTGTCGAACCTTCCGCGGGCACGCTCTCGAAGAGGATATCGATTTTCGAGGCCGCGTCGGGCCAGTTATGGACCGGCTGCGGGAAATCGGTCGACCAGAGGATGTTCTCGACCCCGAGCGCGTAGCGCTGTTCGGCCGTCTCGGGCTCGTTGGCAAAAGTCGCCGCCATCTGACGCCGGGCTCGACGAACACGACTCGCAGCTTCGGGTGTCGCTCGAGGACGCCCGTCAAGATGTACCAGGCGAGCGTCTCTGCGATCGCGAAACCGGGCGGGGAGGTGAAGATTCCCATCTGGGGCATGGGATCTCGGCGGAAGGTGTCCCAAAGCGCATTTTTTAGCGTCAGGTGGATTGCGACGACGATGCCAGTCTCCTCGAAGACACTCCACAGTTTTTCACAGCGCTGTCGTGATAGTCGGGCATTCCGAGTTCGCTCGGGATCAACTGCAGCGAACTCGTAGAGCGAGTTATTGAAGGCGCTCGCGCATTCTTTCGAGTCGTCTCCGATTGGGTAGACCTTGCTCGTAAAATCAGACTTTGAACACATGACCTCACATTGCCCCCCCGTCCGCGTCCCTCGGAGTGAAAAGGCCGTGAAAGCGTTGTGCTTATTGCGTTCGCAGCGGACCTTCATGAATAATGCGGGCTAACCTGCGCGAACCGTGGAGGAGTTCCTGCCAGTCGGGGAGGCTCGATGAGCGACGTGCGGGGTGAGGGGGGATCGATCAGTCAGCCGATCAGTCAGGGGAATAGCGGCGGAAGCAGCCATGCCATCCGGTTCATTCTGATCACGATCCTGATCGATACACTCGGATTCGGGATGATCGCGCCGGTCATGCCCGAGTTGATTTCCGAATTGACGGGCGAAGGCTTCGCCGAGGCCGCGCGCTACGGCGGCCAGCTGATGTTCCTCTTCGCACTGGTGCAATTCTTTGCGGCGCCGATTCTCGGGAATCTTGGGGATCGCTTCGGCAGGCGACCCGTCCTGCTGATCTCGCTTGCCGCGCTCGGATTCGACTATGTATTGATCGCGCTCGCGCCGACGATCAGCTGGCTCTATGTGGGTCGCTTCATCTCGGCGATCGCCAGCGCGACGTTCGCGACTGCCAACGCGTGGGTGGCCGACACCAGCGCCCCCGCCGATCGCGCCAAACATTTCGGCTTCTTGAGTGCGGCCTGGGGCCTCGGCTTCATGCTGGGGCCGGTGCTCGGAGGGCTGCTCGGGGAGTTCGGCCCGCGCGTGCCCTTCTGGGCGGCCGCGTTTCTGGCCGCCGTGAATGTTCTCTATGGCTGCCTCGTCCTGCCGGAGTCTCTTCCGCCGGAGTCTCGGCGGGTATTCGAGATTCGCCGAGCGAACCCGATTGGGGCGCTACTCCAGGTCCGGCGATACCCGGTCGTCGTCGGGCTGCTCGTCGTGTTGATCCCCTACCAGATCGCGCACGACGCGAATCCGGCGGTCTGGGGCTATTACACGATGCACAAATTCGGCTGGTCGGTCTCGGACGTCGGTTGGTCGCTCTTTGTGGTGGGCGCGACGATGATGTTCGTGAACGCGGTCCTCGTCGGACCGGCAATCGAGAAGCTGGGTGAGAAGGGCGCGGTCTTTCTCGGAATCGGGGCGATGTGCGTAGGCTTCCTGATCTTCGCCTTCGCGACCGAGAGCTGGATGATCTTCGCGGGGATCTTTCCCTTTGCGCTGGTCGGTATCGCTTCGCCCGCATTGCGCGGGATGATGGCGAATCGGGTCCCCTCGAATGCACAGGGCGAGCTACAGGGCGCGGTGTCGAGCCTGATGAGTTTGACGATGATCGGTTCGCCGATTCTCATGACGCAACTCTTCTTCGTATACAGTCGCGAAGGGGCACCGATCGTCTTCCCGGGCGCTCCATTCCTGGCGGCGGCACTCCTCGCGCTCGTTGCGATTCTACTCTTCTGGATCGCGTCGCGACTCCCGGACGCGGCGCGTTAGGCCCATTCCGATTCACAGTACCGATACAGGCGCCGGCGCTGGGTCGCCCCGGATGACCGAGGGACAGCCGGCGCTTGGCGCGACCCGGGGCCTATGCCAACCTGCCTGGGTGGAATTCGAATCGGCCGATCTGGAACGCGTCTTCCGCGATTGCTTCTACGTGGAATATCGGACCGTGTTGGTTGGCGGTGGGGAGGAGCCGCTTTATCTGCCGTCTCCGAACCCGACAGAACGGCTCCACCGGATCGTGTATCGCGAGGACTATTGCGCGAGCGCGCTCCACGAGGTGGCGCATTGGTGCCTCGCGGGAGTGGATCGGCGGCGCCTCGAGGATTATGGCTACTGGTACGCGCCCGACGGACGAAGTGCTGCGGAACAGTCGGCGTTCGAGCAGGCGGAAGCCCGGCCGCAGGCCCTCGAACGGATCCTGACCGAGGTCTGTGGCTTCGAGTTCAACATGAGCGCCGACAATCTCGAATCGGGCGTCGGTCCGAGCCCGAACTTCGCCCGAGCGGTCGAGCGCGAGCGGGATCGCATCCTGGAGAGCGGACTTCCCGACCGCGCGGAGCGCTTTCGCGCAGCGCTTGCCGCCCATTCCTCCGGGCGCACGATTGCCTGACGGCCTGATTCCTCGATCGCCGTGGGCACCCGTGGGCGCCGCCGGCGCTACGGCCATGGCGCGAGTCGCGAGGAACGCCAACACTCATCGCTCGCGGCATCGCGATTGACGGCGGTGGCCGGCTCCCGTACGCGACCGCCCGGCCGTTAGGCCTTTCGGTAATAGGCATCGGGCATCGGCCATCGGGAGCCTGTCGAAAGCTACTGAAGCGTCGATTCAGCTCCCGCATCCCCGGTTTCCGATTCGTCCGCTGGGATCTGCTGTTCGTCGGCGTCGGCCTGGAACACGATTCGGATGGCCTGCCTTTTGCTCTTTTGGCTGCTGGGATCTCGCGTGTAGCGCCATTCGCGGACAGCACGGAGAGCGGCGCCGTCAAAGAGCAGCGGTGGACTCGAGTCGACGACAACCGGCGCGTCGGTATCGCCGCGCGGGGTCACACCGAATTCGACGACGGCAAAGCCTTCGATTCCCGCCGTCTGAGCGAGGGGCGGGAAATCCGCGAGAATGCGATCGATCGGGACACGGTCGCTACTGCCTTGTGCGGCTCGTTTGCGTGCTGCGTCGACCCAGTCCTTGTAGTCGGGGTCACGTTCGAGGAGCCGAAGAATCCGTAAGCGTTCCCGAGCATCGTCGGAGGCGAAGGAGAGCGGGGCGTCCCCGATCAGGTCCCGATAGGTCTCGATTGCGGCGGGCGTGTCCCCGTCGAGTTCCTGGCAGAATCCGCGAAGCAGCCGGAGCGAGTATTGGACTTCACCCGAATCCCGGGACGCGAGCGCGTTTTGAAGGGTCGATTGCGCGACCGCTTCGCAGTCGCCGCGCTCGTAAGCGCGATAGGCGGTGGTTGCGCTCGCCGTCACTTGGCTGTCGTCCGGAGCCTCGGACGGGGTCTGGCAGGCCGCGACGACGGCCGTGCAAAAGAACAGGACGCCCAGGGCCGTGGCTTGTTTCGACATTCCGGTCCATCCCCCGATTTCGCGTAGATCGACCCAATATAGTCGAAACACGATCCCGAGGGCACGCGGGAAGCATTGTCTCGGGGTCAGAATTGGCAAGGGGTCGGCGGCGGGCTGGAATCAGGTGGCGGGATTGGGCTGCGGGCTTGAATTCGTCGCGTGTCGGCGGATGAATCCGAGGTATCGCCCGGGTGGCAGGAAGCTCAGGCTGAGGGCGATCGCGCCGATCGGGGCACTGAGCAGGACGACCATGCGGACCAGGAGGGCGACGAAGTGGCTCTCGGCGAGTGCAACCTGGGAGCCGTATCCGAGATGTGAGGCGGCCAGGCCGAGCACTCGTAGAACGCCCAGACGATCGTCAGCCTCGCCGTGCCGCACGTGCGAGTCGTTCGAGCAATGCCTTCTGCCGGGCGACGATCTCAGGGTCCGTCACGTCGCCGCCCACCAGGGTTTCGAAGATTCGTTGAGACAGGAAATAGCCCGTCGTGAGATTGAACATCGCGATCGTCTCGAGCGCGAGGTCGACACGGTCGGTCTTGCTTGCACCCAATGACGCAAGCCCCTCGATCGCTTGACCGAAGAGCCGGTCGAGCCAGTCTTTGATGAGTCGATTGCCGATCGAAGCCGGATCGCCCTGGAGCGCGCGCTGGAAGAGCGCGGACATCTGAGGATGTTCGAGCAGGAGATCGGTCATTACGCCGACGAGGGTCGCCTGGATCTCCGACGGCGCGGCATTCTGCATGTGCTCGTCCATCGCGTTCGCCATGGGGACGAGTGCTCGATCGAGCACGGCGGCATACAGCGCTTGCTTGCTCGGGAAGTAGTTGTAGAGGCCGGGCTGCTGGATCCCCGCGCGTCGCGCGATCTCGCGGAGGGACGCCGCTTCGTAGCCGCGCTCCGCGAAGAGCGTTTCCGACGCGTCCAGGATGCGCTCGACGGTTTGCTCGCCCTTCGTCTTTCGCGGCGTCGATTCATCGGGGCGGGGTGAAGCCGCGGCTGCTTTTTTCCGGGCGGCGTTTTGGATTCGCGGAGCCATGGATGCCTTTCGGTTAGGTGATGCCTCTCGGCCGGGTGATGCCTCTCGTCCGGGCGTGGGCGCGCCACTTGATTCACAAATCGAGGGCCTTCGGTCCCCTGCGGGGTGGATTGTAGGTCTTGTAAAAAAATTATCAACTGATAATTTATTGATCGAGGAGGCACGAGACCATGAAAATCGCCGAGGTGGTGAGCGATGACGCCACGCTCATCCGAAGGGAAGCCTGGAGCAGCCCTGAAATCTACGAACTCGAAATGAAGGGTATTTTCAGGAAGTCGTGGCTCTTCCTGGGTCACGAATCGCAGATTCCGGAGCTCGGGGATTTCGTTCAGGCCTACATGGGTGAGACCCCCATCATCCTGTCGCGCGGTCCGGAAGGGCGCGTCTACGCGAATATCAACAGCTGCAGCCACCGAGGCTTGCCAGTCTGCCGGGCGGACCGAGGCAACACGACGAAATTCGTCTGCCCCTATCACAACTGGAATTACGACGTGACCGGCAAGCTCGTTGCGATTCCCCAGGAACGCCACGTCGAATCGCGACCGGACAAGCGTCAGCTCGGCCTGAAAGCCGTGCCGCGGATCGATTCGTGGAACGGGATGATCTTCGGCAGTTTCGACCCCGAAATCGTAAGCCTCGACGAGTATCTGGGAGATCAGCGGTTTTATCTCGACGCGTTTTTTGGGCGCTTCCCGCAAGGCGTCGAGTTCTACGGCGCGCCCCAGCGCTGGAAGATCAACGCGAACTGGAAGCTGCCGATGGAAAACCAGCTCGGCGACGTCAACCATGGTCCATTTCTGCACGCGGCCGTCATTCCGCCCGAGGCGAACCGCGAGGTCTTCGAGTTGGGCCTGAGCGTCGTCACGGAGCCTGGCCACGGCGCGACCTTTCGGTTGATGCCGGAGGACGCGCCCGTCGAGAACGTCGCCTGGGGCTTCGAAGGGATGGCCTCTCTGTTAGGCGGTCCTGAGATTCATGAATATCTTCGCGAGATCCAGGCCAAGGCGGTCGAGCGGGTCGGCCCGCTACGGGCGCGGATGAAGGGCCTCACGTATGGGGTCTTCCCGAACCTCTCATTTCTGTGGTCGAATACCGCGTTCAAGGTTTCGCACCCGCGAGGCCCCGGGCGGGTCGAGTATTGGAGCTGGTCGGTGGTGCCGGCGGACGCACCCGATGAATTCAAGAAGATCCTGCGTGGGAACCACACGGCCTTCTTCGGCCCGGGTGGCATTCTCGAGCAGGAGGACTCCGAGGCCTGGGTTCAGCAATTCGCGGGCGCGAGTATCGATTTCATGGAGGATCGACCCTTCTACTACGGGCTGGGCCTCGACGAAGAGAAGCCCCATTCCGATATGCCGGGACTCGTGAGCGTGACGGCGAACGAGTTCTACGCGCGTCATTTCTTCAAACGCTGGCGGAGCGCGCTCGAGGCGGTGGAATCATGAGTGAATCCAAGGGGGAGGCGACGCAGGTCGATGCCTATGATCCGAAGGCGGTGAGCCCCGAGTTTCAGCTCGCGGTCGAACAATTCTACTATCGGGAGGCGCGGATCCTCGACGGTCGTCGGTATCAGACCTGGCTCGGGCTATGTGATCCTTCGATTCGTTACATCATGCCGTCTCGCACGAATCCCCTGGTGGACAACGACGAGCGGGGCAACGAATCCATGCTCAGCGTGGAACGCGAACTCGACGGCCTGGAATCCGAGGGGACACCGATCCGGAACGAGACCTACGCGTATCTGATGTTGCGGGTGGAACGCAGCTTCAAGCCGAATTCCTGGGCGGAGAATCCGCCCGCCCGGACACGCCGGATCGTCGGAAACGTCGAGATTCTCGATGTTCGAGACGACCGCCTCTCGGTCACGAGCGCGTTTCATCTCCATTATAGTCGCCCGGGGAGCGCGAATTTCATGTTCGCCGGACAGCGGCAGGATGTCCTGCTTCGGAGCGACGACGGCTTTCGCATTCTCGACCGGATGATCGTCATGGATATGGCGGACATCGATCTTCCGACCCTCGGGCTCTTCTTCTGAGAAAGAATCGGCTCGATTCGGGGACAGGGAGGAGGAACGGATAGGCTGTCGGAGGTTGAGCGAATCGAGCCGCCGCCCTTTGTTCCCGTCACGTGCGCGATATCAGCCTCCAGTGCCGATTTCGATGGTGTGTAGGCGACGCGGTGATCTGGGACGAACGGACGATATAGCATGTCGGTTCGGCAGATCCCGCCGGCGAGTTGCGGGTGTTACGGCATTATACGGCCACGGCATTGTACGGTCGTGGGAGAGCAGCCGTATTAGGCGATCGGGTACGGGCTAGGGCGCGAGTGCCGCATGGACGACGTTGACGTCGTCGCTCACCGGTCCGAGTTGGACTTTGGCGGCTTCCGCCAGGCGTTCCATCGACTGCTTGAAGCGCGTCACGAAGAAATCGACATCCGGAACGATGTCGGGGTCGCAGTTGAAGCCGATGCCCATCGTCCCGGCATAACTCGTGAGCGCGATCCCGAGACCCATGCCCTGCATGAGCGGGACGGCCGGATAGATCGCCCGCACTCGCGCACCATGGAAATAGAGAGGCAACTGGGGGCCGGGCACATTGGTTACGATCGAATTGATCGGACCCGACATCGCCTGGGCGCCGAGTGAAAGCAGGGTCGAGGGGGTCCACTCCTGGACCTGGGTGATCATCTGGACGCCGATCGCCTGGTTCGTCTCCTTGAGTTCCTCGGTCATCTCGTGGAGGATTTCGAGCTGGACGCGAGGGTCGGCTTCGGCGATGGGAAGCGGGATGATCCACGACGAGACCTTGTTTCCGAGCTCGCCCTTCTCCTTTGCTTTTCGAACGGAAACCGGCGTCGAGACCTTGAATTCGGTGGTCTTGACATCGACGCCCTTGGCGATCAGATAGTCTCGCACGGCGCCGGTCACGATCGTCAGGACGATGTCGTTGATCGAACAACCGAGCCCTTTACGCATGGCCTTCAGATCGTCGAGAAGGCACGAGATCCACTCGAAGCGTCGGTGGGGGCCGAGGCGTCCGTTGAGCGGAGTCTCGTCGGCGCTCATCCCCATGCCGAATAGGTGTGTCAGCGCGTTGACACGCATGCTGACGTCCTCGCGAAGGTCGTCTGTGTCCGCGACGAATTGGCGGAAGTCACGCACGACTTCGAGCGGGATCCCCACCGTCCGTTTGGTTTCGTCCAGGAAGAGCTCGAGCCGACGTGGTGCGGCTCGGGGTTGGAAGGGTACTGGCTCCGTGAGTTCCTGGGGCTCGGGTGAAGTCGAGAACTGGATATTCGCGAGGTCTACGCCCGAGGAGCCGTCGATCATGCAGTGATGGATCTTCACGATCATCGCGAACTGGTCGCCCCCTCCAAGGCCCTCGATGATCCAGGTCTCCCAGAGCGGGCGTCGACGATCGAGGGGCTGCGCCATCACGCGCGCGACGAGGTCCTTGAGCTGCGCGAGTGTGCCGGGCTTCGGGAGCGCGGTGTGGCGGACATGGTAGTCGAGCTCAAAATGCGGATCGTCGACCCAGACGGCGTGGTCGAAGAGCGGAATCTGGTGGAGGCGCTGGCGGTAGCGGGGAACGAGGTGGAGGAAGCTCTCGGTGGCTCGCCGGACCAGGTCGATGTCGACTCCGCCCGATTCGGATCGAAGCGGGCCAATGTCGAAAATGTTGGTCGAGGCGACGTGCATCCGCACATTGCCCCTTTCCAAGAGCAGGAACGAGTTGTCCTGGGAACTGAGTCGGTCGTAGTGCCACTGGGCCATGCGGGGGGCTCCGATGCAGGTTCTGCTCCAGTGTGCCGAGCGCATCCGAATCGAGCAAGCCGGGTCGAAATTCACGCGCGATGTCGAAGTCGCTCGGGGGCTCCTGGAAGCGGGGCCTAGAGCCGAGAAGGCGGATCGTACGCGCTTTCGGAGGGTGCGCGTTCGCCTCGGCCCCCAATGAATGCCCGCGAGTGGACCTCCGGGGGGTGTGGCTTCTTCGGTTTACAAGGAGTGAACCCGGGCCGCACACGGAATCGGCTCGGCTCGGTTAGGCTTTGCAGAATCACGCGCGAGACCGGCCGGTCCTGCGCGGCGAATCGAAGGGATTCGGTCATGCACAAGCGTACGATTTTCGTTCTGATTCTGCTCGTCTCGATCAGCGGGTGTGCCTGGTCATCCTATTGGGATTATCGCGAGAGTCGTCGGGAAGCCGACGCATGCGACGTGACCTACGGTGCCGGGGACCCGGAATGTGCGGAGCTTCGAGCCCGGGCGGATCGTGACCTCAATCGATATGAAAACGACGCCCGAGTCGGCTCGAGCTGCGGGGCGAACGCGCCCGACGATGTCTGTCCGAGTCCCCTCTGACCCCCTCTGATCTCCTCTGACGCCTTCTCGCCCGAGGGATTCTAGCCCGAGGCTTTCATCCTGCGCCGTGAATCCGCCAGGGTTGGAGCATGGCTCGTGATCCCGCCGTCGACGCGGAGCAGTTGGCCGGTCACGTAGCGCGATTCGTCCGATGCGAGGAACGCGACCATTGCTGCGATGTCCTCGGGACGGCCGGCTTCAGCTGTCATGTGATGATCGAGAATCATGTCGACGGTCGCTTGACTCATGCTCGTCGCGACGGCCGGGGTCATGATCAGCCCGGGCAAGATCGCGTTGCAGCGGATTCCGCGCTTACCATATTGGGTGGCAACGTATTGCGTCAGACAATTGACCGCTGCCTTCGAAGCGGCGTAGGCCGTGCCGGTCAGGCCGCCGAGCAGCGCTGCTCCCGAAGACGTATTGATGATCGACCCTCCGCCGATCTCGAGCATCTTCGGGATCGCATGTTTGCAGCCAAGCATGACGCTGCGCGTGTTGATGGCCATGGTCCGGTCCCAGACGTCGACTTCGAGGGACTCGATGCTGTTGTCGCCTCCGATACTCGTACTGCCGAGGGCCGCGGCGTTGTTGTGGAGGATGTCGAGGCGTCCAAAGGCCTCGACGGCAGCAGCGATCAGGTTCCGGAACGCGGATTCGTCGGAGACGTCGGTTTCGAGCGCGATCCCCCGACCTCCAGCGGCTTCGATCTCGGCGACGACCACCTCCGCGCCCTTCAGATCGAGATCCCCGATGGCGATGGCGGCACCCTCGGCCGACAGGCGCAGGGCGCTGGCACGTCCGATGCCGGAGGCCGCACCGGTGACGATCGCGACCCGATCGCGAAGGCGGTTGGGATCGCAGGGTTCGGCGGCAGGTCTGTCTGTTGGGTCCATGCTCCGAGCATACCCCGCCGATGCATCGCCGCCGCGGCAAGGGTTCTCGCGCTTCGGTCCGTTCGCATTTCGCGGCGAATACGCCGAGGCTTCGGAGTCAGCCCGTTTGCGTCAGGGCGAAGATCATGCCGCCGGTCCCGGTCGTGTCGAGGTGAGCCGTTCTGAGTTCTGGACAGCGCCAGGTCGTCTTGATGCCGGCGGCGGCCAGCTCGGCGATGGATTGCTCGAGGTCCGTGACATTCAGGCAGAAGTGGTGCATGCCCGCGCCCTTCGTGCGGAGCTGATCCGCGATCGGGGACTCTCCTTCGAGGACCTGGTAGAGCCGGAGGCTCGATTCTCCGATGTCACAGAAACTCGCGCGAAAGCGCGTGTCGATTCTTTTTTCACGATAGAAGGCGCGGGGCATCGGGTACTCGCCGGTCCGGAAGGGGCCCAGACCGAGGGTCTCCGTGTAGAAGTCGATCGTCTGCTGAGTCTGTTCGACGACGAGGCCGAGATGGTGATGGCCCTTCTTGCCGGCGTGTCCGCTGCCGACCATGACTTCGAAGGTCACACCGCCGATTGCCTCGCTCTCGACATAACAGAACGAGCCGAAGGGAAAGCCCCAGAAGGGTTCGATTCCCCTCGTGTAGAGCTTGCTCAGTGTGTCGAGGTATCCTTCGGCGGTACGTTTGTCGAGATTGAAGTGGTTCATGCCTTCGCCCTCGGCTTCGAGAAACTCGGCATGCGGCGGACGACCGCCGATCACTTCGATGAGTTCCATCTCGCAGACTCCGAGAGGGGCCGTCGCGATGCGCATCTTCGTTGGCGCGGACCGTCCGGAGCGGCCTTCCGTATAGCTCGCGGTCGGTGCATCGATCTCCTCGACCTCGAAGGGGCCGAGGCCGAGACCCTCCGTATACAGATCGAGTACGGGGTCGAGGTCCGCGACGGCGATCCCGACGCTCGTTCCGAGTTTTCGATCGATTCTCATGACTCGTCCTCGTGTCTCGGTATCCGTGGCCGAGCTGGGAGTGGCATCGGAGTGTGCCCG
>SMVB01018036.1_pt1 | contig 28625 bp, 30 predicted proteins | sample 2456461 | NCBI WGS metagenome assembly SMVB01 (sample SAMN11095934, study PRJNA526329) | marine sediment metagenome | biome: Marine sediment; feature: Surficial sediment; material: Deep marine sediment; isolation source: Hadal surficial sediment | place: Pacific Ocean | collected 2014-05 | depth... | reverse complement strand
GCCCCATAACGCCTGCATAAGCGGCCGCGCGTAGCGCGGTCCGGCGCCGTAGGCGCGCACTTCATGCGCTTGTTAGGTGGCCGTTGCCTGCGATGAAGTATCATTCTGCTTCCAAGTTCTTGTGGCTTCCATCGCACATAGGAGCACTCTTCGAATGCTTGCAACAGCAAAAAAACACTTTGCTCGCCTGTTCGGCTTCGTACTTAATTGGAGCGAACGTAGTGGCCTTATGGGAACCGTCACAGAACGGTTGATTATTGCTTCTGCCACAGGCGCACCAGAAATATGCTTTTCCAGCCTCAACATCGATTGCAATTGGCGATTTTTGCGCGATAACTGGTGTATCCATTTTCGTTTGCTCCTGCGTCGTTGTTCAACCGGTCGGAAGGCCACCTAACGCCTGTGACAGCGGCCGGCCGCAGGCCGGTCCGGCGCAGCTTGCTGCGCGTACTGCTCACACTGGTTAGGTGTCGGCCTCACTGAAGAACTCAACGTAAAAACGAACATGGCCCATAGGCTCCACTTCATGCGGCACTGCAGGTTCTACCACCCCATATCTATCAGCAGACAGCTCAATTTCCTCAAGTTCCGGCTCCAATATTCGATAACGCAATCGCCCTTCGAGAATGATGATTTTGCCCCAAGTTCCTTCCTTTGTTAGATGTCGTCGTAGGAGGCCCTTCGGTATCGTGGCTCTCGTGAACTCCGGAGTTCTGTTGTAGTAGGTGACATTATCGGGAAGGTCTTTCATTGCGTACTAGCCACCTAACAGCTGTATTCAGCGGAAACCGCTGATGTCGCCTTTTGTTTTCTTGTCATTCTTCTGTTTTTAGACGGAATGTTCCATTAAGTCAACCGTGCGGGCCTGATGTCCGAAAAAGCTGGACCAAAACAGCGGATTAGAAAAATTGTCGGTGGCGTTGTTGTCGGAAATTCGAGTTGCCGTGTTTTCTATTGAAAGCATTTGAAATCCTGATTTTCTCGTATAGCGAAAATTGCAGTCCTTGTTTTTAGTACTTGCGTGTTCCTGTTATTTTGGTTGACCGGGCAGGCATTTGCGAGACTCGGCCTGATGAAAATGGATGACATCCCTGTACCAATTCGCCGTGACCGGCCCCGGCTTGTAGACCGGCTGCGGGCTTCCATGCGTGATAGAAAGCTGGCATATACGACTGAGAAGACCTATATCCATTGGATCAAACAATTTATTCGCTTCAATCGCTTGCGATATCCGAAGGCAATGGGGGCAAAGGAGGTTGATGCGTACCTGTCGTGGCTTGCTACGGACCGTAACGTTGCGCCTGGAACCCAGTCTATCGCGTTGAACGCGCTTGTTTTTCTGTACCAGAAGTATCTTGGTACAGAGCTTGGAGTGCTTGCCTACACTCGTTCTAAAGTCCGACAGCGCGTCCCGCAAGTACTCAGTCATTCGGAGGCGGCAGATATCATTCAGCGTATGACGGGCCTTCCGAAGCTAATGATGCAGATCATGTATGGCGCGGGGTTGCGTCAGGCGGAGTGTTGCTCGTTGCGGGTTAAAGACATCGACTTCGGTATGCGCGAGCTGATCATCAGGGCGGGCAAGGGCAACCGGGACAGGCGGACGGTGTTACCGGAGTCGATCGAGTCGGATCTCAGCTTACAAATCACGAGGGTTCGGCAGCGGCATGCCGGGGACCTGGAGCGCGGCTATGGTGAGGTATACATGCCAGATGCGTTGGAACGGAAGTATCCTGCCGCTGCCCGTGAGCTCGGTTGGCAGTTCATGTTCCCCGCGACGACGATTGGCGTTGATCCGCGTGCCGGGGTGATGCGCCGGCATCATATTCACCCGTCTACTGTACGCAAGGCGCTGCGTCGGGCGGTGCTGGCAAGCCGTATCCACAAGCCGGTTACCTGCCATACGTTCCGGCATAGTTTTGCAACACGCTTGCTCGAGAAAGGGTATGACCTGCGTACCATCCAGGAGTTGCTCGGTCATGCAGACATATCGACGACCGAGATTTATACGCATGTCCTGAACAAGGGTGGGCGTGGTGTAATTAGCCCGATTGACTGATTGCATTGCGCAAGTAGCGTCGTGATTACTTCAGTCGCCCGATCAGGATCGACCTGCGAGAGACGAGCCGCATTCAGGTGCTGCCGTCAGCCGTAAATCTTGTCCGGCAGCCACGTCACCAGTTCCGGCCAGATCGCCAGCAGCACCAGCATCGCCAACTGCAGCAGCACGAATGGGATGACGCCGCGGTACATGGCCGAGGTCTCGACTTCCTTCGGTGCCACCCCGCGCAGATAGAACAGCGCGAAACCGAACGGCGGTGTCAGAAAGGATGTCTGCAGGTTGATTGCAATCATGATGCCGAGCCAGACCGGGTCGAGACCCATGGTCAGCAGCACCGGCCCGACGATCGGCACGACCACGAACGTGATCTCGATGAAGTCGAGCACGAAGCCGAGCAGGAACATAACCAGCATGACGATGATGAACGCACCGGCCGTGCCGCCTGGCAAGTCGATGAGAAATGCGCGGATGAGGTCATCGCCGCCGTAGCCGCGAAATACCAGCGAGAACACCGATGCCCCGATCAAAATCATGAACACCATGCTGCTGATACGGGTCGTGCCCCGACAGATCTCGCGCAGACGATCGACCGATAACTCGCCACGGACTGTCGCGAGCAGCAAGGCGCCTATTGCACCCACGGCCGCAGCTTCGGTAGGAGTGGCGAAACCACCGATGATTGATCCGAGCACCGCGAGGATGAGTCCGAGTGGTGGCAGCAATACGCGAATCACCCGAACGCCGAGTTCCATGCCACTGATGACGTCGGTCTCGTCGTCCGCGGGGACGGGCATTGTGTCCGGCCGAACCAGACCGAGTATGACCAGGTAGGTGATGTAGAATCCGACCAGCAGGAACCCCGGTACGATTGCACCAAGAAACAGGTCACCGACCGACACGGTGTCGGGCGCGTAGATTCCCTGGCTCAACTGCGCTTGCTGGTAAGCCGACGAGAGCACGTCACCGAGCAGGACGAGAATGATGGAGGGTGGGATGATCTGCCCGAGTGTCCCGGACGCGTTGATGATGCCGGTCGCCACGGCGGGATCGTAGCCCCGTTTGAGCATCGTCGGCAGCGACATCAACCCCATGGTTACGACGGTTGCGCCGACGATGCCGGTGCTTGCCGCCAGCAGCATGCCGACAATCGTGACGGCGATGCCCAGTCCGCCGCGCAGGTTGCCGAATAACAGGCTGAGTGTTTCGAGCAGGTCCTCTGCAATTCGCGCACGCTCGAGCGTGATGCCCATGAATACGAATAGCGGCACGGCGATCAAGGTTCCGTTGTTCATGATCCCGAATACACGGCTTGGCATCGTGCCGAGGAAGGCCGGGTCGAATGCACCGCCGATTATCCCGCCCAGCGCAAACAGCAACGCGGTGCCGGCGAGCGTAAAGGCCACCGGAAACCCGAGCAGCAGCGCCCCGATAACGGTCATGAACATGGCCAGCGAGAGCATGTCAGCCGGCGCGTAGCACGCGGATTGATTTTGCCAATATGACCAGCGCCTGCCCGAACAGCAGCAACGCCATCAGCGGGATCATGGATTTCAGAATCGACGTAAATGGATAAACCAGCCCGCCCGCCTCCCGCGAGCCCTCGCGAATCGACCACGAAACACTGACATAGTCCCAACTGCTCCAGATCAGAAAGCCGCAGACCGGCACGAGGAAGATCAGGGTGCCGACGGTATCGATCAGTGCCCGGCGGCGCGGTGAGCAATTGCGGTAGAAAATATCGACACGCACGTGTGCATCTTCTGCCAGCGTGTACGCTGCGGCCAGCATGAAAACGGCCGCATGCATCCAGCCGACCGTCTCCTGCAGCCAGATCCATCCGAAGTCGAATACGTAGCGCAGCACGACGATCACGAAGGTCACGATCACCATGACGAGAGTCAGCCAGGCCGTGACGCGGCCAACCGCCCGGTTAATGCGCTCGAGAAAGAAAAAGGAAAAGGTACCGGGTTTATTTTTCTTCACATCAGTACTCGAAATAAACAATTGCTGTTCGGAAAAATAAACCCGGTACCTTTTCCTTTTTCCACCTCAATGACGCCAAAAAGAGCGCGAAACCAGCACCAGCAGTGTGAAGATTTCGAGCCGGCCGAGCAGCATCGCACCGATGCAGACCCACTTGGCGACATTGTTCAGATCGGCAAAACCGCTGGATACCTCGCCGAGACCCGGGCCGAGGTTATTCAGGCTGGCCGCGATTGCGGAAAACGCCGTGACCTGGTCAAGTCCGGTCGCGAGCAGCACGAGCATCATTAATACGAACAGCACGATGTAGACAGAGAAGAACCCCCATACCGAATCAACAACTCGTTGCGGCACGGGCATACGACCCATCTTGACCGGAACCTCGGCGCTCGGGTGCACGAGCCGGTGCACTTCACGTACGCCCTGCTTGTACACCAGCAGGCAGCGCATGACCTTCATGCCGCCGCCTGTCGAGCCCGCACAGCCCCCGATGAAGCTTGCGAAGACCAGTAACACGGGCAAAGCGCCGGGCCAGTTCCAGAACTCGGTCGTAGTGAAGCCCGTTGTCGTCGCAATCGATACAGCCTGGAATATGCCCCTGACGACTGTCTCACTGAGTGAGTCGTATTCCTCGCGCATTATCAGGACAGACAGCACGACCAGAATGAGCACGACGAGGATCGTCACGTAGGCGCGAAACTCCGGGTCGCGGATGTAGTGCTGAATCGAGTTCGACCGCCACGCTACGAAGTGCAGCGAAAAGTTGATTGCTGAGAGAAACATGAACACAACGGCAACCATGTCGATCAACGAGCTGTTAAAAAAGCCGATGCTCGCATCGTGAGTCGAAAAGCCGCCGATGGCGACGGTGCTGAATGCATGGCAAAGTGCATCGAACGGGAGCATGCCGGCGACCGTGTAGCTGATAGCGCAGGCAATGGTCAGGCCGAGGTAGACGTACCACAGCGCTTTGGCCGTCTCCGTAATGCGTGGTGTCAGCTTCGTATCCTTGACCGGCCCCGGCGTTTCAGCCCGGTAGAGTTGCATGCCACCGACGCCGAGCATCGGTAGCACGGCAACCGCCAGAACGATGATGCCCATGCCACCGAGCCATTGCAGTTGCGCCCGGTAGTACAGGATTGCCGGCGGCAGCGCATCGATATTGGCCAGCACAGTGGCCCCCGTCGTCGTCAGGCCGGAGATGGCCTCGAACACTGCATCGGTGAAAGTCATCGACGGGTCGTCCGCGAAGAGCAGCGGTGCGGCACCGAAACTGCCCAGCACGACCCAGAACGCGGCGACGACGATAAACCCGTCGCGCAGCCGCAGCTCGCGATTGTCGTTACGCACCGGCAGCCAGATCAGGGCGCCGGCAATAAATGTTACGGCAAATCCGGACAGGAAGGCGATTATAGAGTCGTCATGGTAGATGAACGACACGATGATTGGCGGCAGCATGCTCGTGCTGAACAGCATCAGCAGCAGACCAAGAATTTTCTGAACTACCGCGAGGCGCATGACGCAGTCATTTTAACTGTACGTTCACCTGGATCAGGCGCGCCACTTCATCCGTCTGACGCCGGTCCGCAATAAACAAGATGATGTGGTCGTCGGTCTCGATGACGGTGTCGTGATGCGCCTGCATTACCCGCCCGCCACGCACGATCACATTGATCGATGTGCCCGGTGGCAGCTGGATGTGTTCAACCGCCCGGCCGACGATTTTGGATGTCTGTTCGTCGCCGCGCACTATCGCCTCAATCGCCTCGGCACGACCGCCGCGCAGAGAATGCACCTTGACGACGTCGCCGCGTCGAACGTGTTCGAGCAGCGAACCAATCGTGATCTGGCGTGGCGAGATCGCGACGTCGATCGCGCCGGACTCTACGAGATCGGTATATGAAGGCCGGTTGATCAGCGCCATGACCTTCTTGCAGCCGAGTTGTTTGGCGACCATCGCCGAAAGAATATTGACTTCTTCGGAATTTGTTAAGGCAACGAAAATATCGGAGCTGTCGATGTTCTCTTCAAGCAGCAATTCCTCATCGGCTGCATCGCCATGCAAAACGATGGTATTGCCGAGGCGTTCGGAGATGGCCCGTGCCCGGCTCTTGTTGTGCTCGATGAGTTTGACCTGGTTGGTCTGTTCAAGTGCGGCCGCGAGGCGGAAGCCGATGTTGCCGCCACCGGCGATGACGACGCGGCGCACCGGGTCTTCGAGCTTGCGCATCTCGCTCATGACGATGCGGATATCCTTGCGTGCCGCAATGAAGAAGACTTCATCGTTTTCCTGAATCAGCGTATTGCCGTCCGGGATCAGGCTTTGGCCGTTACGATAAATGGCCGCGATGCGTGTCTCGATGCCGGGAATGTGCTCCTGCAGGGTCTTGATCTGCTGCCCGACAAGCAGGCCGCCGCGGTGGGCGCGTGCCCCGACTAGCCGCACTGCACCGTCTGCAAATTCCAGCACCTGGAACGCGCCGGGATAATGAATCAGTTGCTCGATATGGCTTGTGACGAGTTCCTCCGGGCTGATTCGGAAGTCGACCGGTACGGCGGATTTGTCCCAGAGGCCTTCAACCGCGATGTATTCAGCCGCGCGGATGCGGGCGATTTTCTTCGGCGTCTGAAAGAGGGTGTGGGCAATCTGGCATGCGATCATGTTGACCTCGTCGCTGTTCGTCAGCGCGATGATCATGTCGGCTTCGCGCGCACCCGCGCGCTCTAGCACGTCCGGGAACGAGGCGTGGCCGACAACCGTACGCACGTCGAGGCGGTCCTGTAACTCACGGAGCACTGCCGCGTTCGAGTCGACGATCGTGACTTCGTTGCCCTCTTCTCTTGAGAGATGCTGGGCGGCTGTGGTTCCCACCTGACCCGCGCCGAGGATGAGAATATTCATTTATAAGTGTGCTTGGTGGCCAAGGCAGCGGTAGTTTACATCAGTTCGAGCTTGGCGTAGGCCATGACGAGCCATTTTGTGCCGGCGGTCTCGAAATTGACCTGCACCCGGGCATGCGCCCCGGCACCCTCGCAGTTCAGAACGACGCCTTCGCCGAACTTCCGGTGCCGAACCCGCTGCCCGAGCCGGATGTCATTCGCCCTCTCCTGCACGAGACTTCGAGCGTAGCCGCCGGCTCCGGTCCGACCGAAGTGGCGCCGCACCACCGGCTGTGCGACCCGGATATTCGGACGTATCTCCTCGAGCAATTCCTCGGGGATCTCGCCGATGAAGCGCGATGGCGGGGCGAAGCTGTCGACACCGTACATCCGTCGTTGCTCCGCGTAGGTGATATAAAGCTGGCTCATCGCGCGCGTGGTGCCGACATAGCACAGACGTCGTTCCTCCTCGAGGCCATCGGCATCGTTCAGCGAGCGGTGATGCGGGAACAGGCCATCCTCCATACCGGTCATGAACACGAGCGGGAATTCGAGGCCCTTGACGGAGTGCAGCGTCATGAGCTGTACGCAGTCATCCCAGGCATCGGCCTGCGTGTCGCCGGACTCGAGCACCGCGTGTGACAGGAATGCGGCGAGCGGCGTCATGTCCTCAACCGGTTCGTCATCGGCGAAGCCGCGCGCGGCGCTGACGAGTTCCTCGAGGTTCTCGATGCGGGTTTCGGCTTTTTCCTTCGGCTCCTTGCGGTAGTGCGGAACCAGGCCGCTGCGCTGGATGACATGGTCGACTCGTTCGTGCAGTTCGATGTCTGCCGTGTCGCTGGCCATGACCTCGATGAGGTGTCCGAAGGCCTGGACGGCATTCGCGGCACGGCCCGACAGCTGGCCGCCGGCCAGCGTGCGCGCTGAATCCCATAAGGTCAGGGCATTGGCCCGCGCGTAGTCGCGGATCGCAGCCACCGTGCGCGCGCCGATCCCGCGGGTCGGCACGTTGACGACGCGCTCGAACGACGGGTCGTCGGCGCGGTTCTCGATCAGCCGCAGGTAGGCGAGTGCATCCTTGATCTCGGCGCGTTCGAAGAATCGCTGGCCACCGTATACGCGGTATGGGATGGTCGCGCGCAGCATCGCTTCTTCGAAGACCCGCGACTGGGCATTGGAGCGGTAGAGGATGGCGGCCTCCGCGCGCTTGCCGCCGTCGGCGACCCAGGTCTGGATACGGCCGACGATGAAGTCGGCCTCGTCGCGTTCGTTGTAGGCGTTGTACAAGCGGATCGGGTCGCCGTCACTGCCATTTGTCCACAGCTTCTTGCTCATGCGGTTGCGGTTGTTCGTGATGATCGCATTGGCGGCTTTCAGGATCGTACCGGTCGAGCGGTAGTTTTGCTCGAGCTTGACGAGATTGGCGTCGGGGAAGTCCTTCCGGAACTTCGTCAGATGCTCGACGCGCGCGCCGCGCCAGCGGTAGATCGACTGGTCGTCGTCACCGACAGCAAACGGGATGCCGGTGTCGCCGGCCAGCACCTTGAGCCATGCATACTGGATCGCGTTCGTGTCCTGAAACTCGTCGATGAGCAGGTGGCGGAAGCGGCGCCGGTACTTGTCGAGGATCTCCGGGTTGTGCAGCCACAGCTCGTGGGCACGCAGCAACAGTTCGGCGAAGTCGACGAGCCCGGATTGCTCGCAGGTGCTCTGGTACCTCTTATACAGACCAATCAGCTGCTTGCGCGTCTGATCGTCCTGGTCATCGATGTGCTGCGGCCGCAGGCCTTCATCTTTTTGCTGGTTGATGAAGTACTGGATCTCGCGCGGTACCCAGGTCGCGTCATCGAGTTCGAGGTCCTTGCACATGCGTCGGATCAGTCGATGCTGATCGTCGGCATCGAGAATCTGGAAGGTCTGCGACAGGCCGGCCTCGCGCCAGTGCCGGCGCAACAGTCGGTGGGCAAGACCGTGGAACGTGCCGACCCACAGATTGTCGACCGGCATGCCGAGCAGTGTCTCGATGCGCCCGCGCATCTCGGCCGCGGCCTTGTTGGTGAACGTCACCGCGAGGATGCCGAGCGGAGACACGTTTTCTACCTGGATCAGCCATGCGATCCGGTGCACCAGCACGCGTGTTTTGCCGCTGCCGGCGCCGGCGACCACCAGCATCGGCTGGTCGGGTGCGGTAACGGCTTCGCGCTGAGCGTCGTTCAGCGGGCCGATGATCGGGGTGACGTCCATGTAGAAAAGGTACCGGGTTTATTTTCCTGCACAGATGAAGGTACCACGACAGCCGCAGCTGGAAAATAAACCCGGCACCTTTTTTACAGTCAGTTTACTGCGCGCAAACATACAGCCTCCACTCCTTCCCGTCCGGCCCTTCGATGAGTTCATCGCTGCAGTCGGCAAGATTCATCCGGAACTGGACGGGATGGTCGGTGTCGGCGCACGGCAGGCTTGCTTCGAGCTCCGGCTGACTCAGGAAGACCGGCGGTGGTTCGGTAAACAGCGGGGGCTTGCCCCGTCTGCGCCGTGCGGTGCCGAACTCGACCTGTTTTTCCTCGGACCACGCGCAGGCGCGCGCGATACTGCCGCGTGCCGTCTTGGCTTCGAGCGCGGCGACCCAGTGCAGCAGATCCTCATCTACGATCGGTTGGCCGCCATCGCGAATTGCGGCGACGGCCGTGGCGAATGCGGCCATGCCCAGGTTGCGCCGGTAGCCTTGCACATGAAGCTGGATGATTTTTTTGCGCAACTCGAGAGCCTGCGCGAAATCGCTGATGTAGGCGCCGCTGAATGAGTCCAGCGTGTCGGAAACCTTGACGATGGCGTAGAGCGAGCCCTGGCTGATCGCCAGCTCGTAGAGTTCGAGTCCGCGGAAGGGGTCAAAGAACATCGAGTGGCGTGCCAGCATCTGGGTCGCGCCGGCGTCGCCGGCATCGCTCAGAGCCAGCAGTGTCGCGTCGTTGAGCGTCTCGTAATAGCTCATCGGTGCGGCATCGGCCGTCACGCCGAGCAGCGCATTGGCGCCGAGATAACCTCGCTCTGCGTACCAGTCGGCGGCAGCCGCGACAGTCAGGCGGCCGTTCAAGCCGCGCGTGTTCAGGTGTGCGACGAGTTCGTCATAGTTGCGCACCTGAGGAATACCGCGATCATCCACCGGCGGGACATCGGCGGGATTATTGTCCCGGGCTGCAGGTTTGCTTTCCGAACCGGACGCCGGTACGACCGGTATGGTTCTGCGTACGGTGTCGGCCATCGGCACCTCGGGCAGATTGTCGGCGAAGCGCAGGACGGTATAGAGCAGCACACCGAGCAGGAAGGTGGCGATCAGCGTGGAGCGACTGGAGCTGGACACGGTGCCTGTTACGCACGCGCCGGGTAGGTGGCCTTCGCGTGATTCAAGTTGATCATCGTCAGTAAAAGCAAGGCGGCGATACCGTTGTGCGTGGTCGCAAGCCACAGCGGCAAACCGAACCAGACGACAGAGATGCCGATCGATACCTGTGCGATCAGCGTGATCAGGGCAACCTGCCCTGCGTGCCGAACCGCACGGTTTGCGCTGTTGCGGATGGTGTGAATCGCGAGCCAACCGAGCAGCAGAAATGTCACCATCGCACCGAGTCGATGCGTGTAATGGATCGCGACGCGAGACGGGGCATCGAGCACGCCGAATTCATAGTCGATGCCGAGGCCGCGCCAGAGTATGAACCCCTCCGCGAAGTTCGCCTCGGGCGGCCACCATTCGCCCTGGCAGGTCGGCAGGTCGGGGCAAGCCAGCGCGGCGTAGTTCGAGCTCGTCCAGCCGCCGAGTGCGATCTGGCAGACGAGGATCACAAGTCCGAGCACGGCGGGCTGGTACGCGATGCGGCCCTTGAGCCGGCTCGACTCGTCCTGGCGAAAATGATCGAGCAGCAACCAGAATGCCATGCCGAGTGTCGTCAGGCCGCCGAGCAGATGAGCCAGGACGATCAGCGGTTTCAGCAATAACGTGACTGTCCACATGCCCAGCAGTCCCTGGAAGATCACCACGCCGAGCAGGATGAGCGGCAGCGTGACCGGCTGACGCGGGTCGGCGCGGTTGCGCCACGCGAGAAATGCGGCGATCAGGATTGCCAGGCCAAGCGTCGATGCTGCATAGCGATGAATCATCTCGTGCCAGGCTTTTTCGGTTGCCAGCAGTCGTTCCGGGAAGGCCTCGTTCGCCGCAGCGACACTTGCCTCGTCGGCCGGCACGATCAGCGAGCCGTAGCAACCGGGCCAGTCGGGACAGCCCAGCCCGGCATCGGTCAGTCGCACCCAGGCACCGAGTACGACGACGACGATGGCGAGGCACGCCGCGAGGCCGGTGAGTCTGATATACCACTGATACATAGAAGCGCCTTGCACGGGATTTCGATTAATCGTTGCTGAATGTTGCCAGAACACCGGTCAGAGTGAAATTAGTGTCTGACACCCATTAATTCACTCGTTTAGCCGATGCGTGAAAGTTTCAGCAACTTTTTCAGATCAGTATGCAGATCCCGCATCGGGGTGTCACGCGGGAATCGCATCATCAGGTTGCCGAGCGGATCGGCCAGGTAGACGAATTCCGTCGCGTCGGCGCCGAGTATCTCGGCCAGATCCGTGGCGATCAGGGCGTCGGTAGTCACGATGATCAGGTCCGGATGCTGCAGCTCGAGCATTGCACGGTCGAACGGCCCTGCGATCAGCAGCACCCGTTGCGTGCGATCGCGTTCCTTGCCGAGTGCCTTACGCACCTGCCGCGTCTGGTACAGCATGGCCTGGCAATCTGCACCGCAGCCGTCGGCAGCCCGCATGATCAGCGACCACTTGCGCCAGAATGAGGCAGCCTCGGCCCCGGCGACCCCGGGCAGGGCCGTGTCCGGTAGTTGCAGTGGCGGCAACAGCAATTCGCCGTTCTCCGTGCTGCCGACCGGGCGCCATACGCCACCGTAATAAATCAGCATGGCCAGCAGCAGCGGTCCGAGAAAGAAAGTGGCGAGCAGCAGTAATTGTCTCCGGCCGCGTCTGGTCTGTTCGGTCATCTCGATCGATCCTCGGAATCACTTCCAGTTGACGATGATAAAAATAATGCACAGGGTGATGGCGAAGCTGAACCACTGCACCGCATAACTCAGGTGCTTCTCGGGGCTCATGACCGCGGGACGCCAGTCGCGCACGTAGCCGCCGGCCGCCTCCGGTTCGAGCAGCAGTTGATAGTTCGGCACGGGGTAGCCAAGTTGTGCGCGAATCGCCTCGATGGTCGGAAACGATTGGCGTCGCGGCCACGGCATATCGACCGTCGGCACGGCTGTCTCCAGCCGGATGCCGGGTCTCGGTAGCGGTGCGAGCAGGCCCGTGACCGTGCGCGTGGCAGCTTCGACCGAGATTTCCGGCAGCACGCTGCGATCGGCATCGGCCGGCAACCAGCCGCGGTTTATCAGCACGGCTGCACCGTCGTTGAGCAGCGGCGTCAGCACCTGGTAGCCGGGCCGCCCGTTGTGCATCATATTGTCGAGCAGAAACTGGCGGCCAGTGTCGTAGCTACCCGTGACCCGGAACGGCCGGTAGCGATATCGCTCTGCATCGGCTTCATCGACCAGGGCCTCGATGGGACCTGCGGTATCGCTCGCGGCGAACGCGCTGAACAGGCGGCGCTTCTGATCGCCGCGGTCGAGTTGCCAGAAGCCGGCGGATACGAAAGCCGCGCAGGCACAGACCAGGCCGAGCGTGGCCCAGGCGGGAGGAGAAAATTTTCGGCTTGCTCGGGTCACGCCACGGGTCTAGCCTAGGCTTATGATCAAAGCACTGATAATAATCGTTTTCGTGGCTATTCTGATCAGTCTCGGGCGCGGGTTCACGGGGCTGATGAGTGCCGAGCGAGGCTCACAAAAGGTCGTTAATGCTCTGACCGTGCGAATTGTCCTGTCTGTCTTGCTGTTCATTTTGTTGTTCGTGGCCTGGTCCACCGGCCAGATTCAGCCGCACGGCATCGTACCCTGAACAGGGGTCAGACACCCTTTTTATGCGCGAAAGGGTGAGAACGACTCGCGGGACCAGCTTTCTACAACCAATAGACGAAAATAAACAGCCCGAGCCAGACGATGTCGACGAAATGCCAGTACCAGGCAATACCCTCGAATGCAAAATGGTTGTCCGGCGTGAAGTGTCCCTTCAGGCAGCGAATCCAGATGATCAATAGCATGGTCGCGCCGATCGTCACGTGCAGGCCGTGGAAACCGGTCAGCATGAAGAACGTGGTGCCGTACACGCCGGTTGTCAGCTTCAGGTTCAACTCTGTGTAGGCATGAATATATTCTTCCGCCTGCAGCCCGATGAAGAGAAAACCCAGGATGAACGTAAAGGCCAGGAAGACGGTCAGGATTTTGCGGTTATTGGCAATCAATGCGTGATGCGCAATCGTCAGCGTGACGCCGCTGCTCAGCAGAATAACCGTATTGATCGCGGGCAGGCCCCAGGCAGGCATGGCCTCGTAGGCGCCGCCGACGTTGGCGGGGCCGTTTGACGGCCACTGATCCTCGAAGCCGGGCCAGATCAGTTGTGGTGTGAAGAAGCTGTTGCCTTCGCCGCCGAGCCACGGTAGCGCGAGGTTACGCATATACCACAGCGCACCGAAGAACACGGCGAAGAACATGACCTCGGAGAAAATGAACCAGCCCATGCCCATGCGGAAGGAAGCGTCGACATCGGCGTTGTAGTACTCGCCGGATTCGCTTTCCTTGATGACCTGTCCGAACCACAGGAAAATCATGACGATCACAATGGCGACACCCGTTCCGGCCACCCACGCGCTGCCGCTACCACCACCGTTCAGCCAATTTGAAGCACCCAGGAACAGCGTGAACAGCCCGATCGTTCCGATGATCGGCCACTTGGTGCCGTGCGGGACGTAATACCTGGCAGGTGAATGCGCCATCTGTCTGATCCTTTATTTAAATACCAGTTGTGCCGGAAGACGACACGACCTGATCAATGACAAAAAAAGTGTAAGCAAGCGTAATGCGATCGACATACTCGGGAAGGTCAGTGTCGACGATGAAGCGTACGGGCATGTCTTTCGCTTCGTCGGCTTCGAACTGCTGTGACGTGAAGCAGAAACACTCGGTCTTCTGCAGATACCTGGCGGCTGCTCCGGGCGCGATGCTGGGTACAGCCTGACCGACGATGCGCCGTGGCGTCAGGTTGCGTGCATAGAACGTCGTTTCGTAGAACTCGCCCGGGTGGATTTCCATCGACGTGACCGCCGGGCGGAATTCCCACGGCGCGTACTCATTGACGCTGGTGACGAACTCGATCGTGACAGTGCGGGAGAGGTCTGGCAGCTGTGACTCGACGACAGCAGGCCGGGTTGTGTCGATCTTGCCGCCGAAACCGGTGATGTCGCAGAATATATCGTACAGCGGCACCATCAGGAAACCGAAGCCAAACATCGCTGCAGCCAGGATCACAAGTTTGCCAACCAGTGACTTCGTGTCTGTTGTGTGTTCGCCACTCACCGCGTTTGTCCTACAGTACCCGCATCGCCATGAACCCCAGGTACCAGGCAAACACCAGCATGCCCAGAATAATAGCCGTGCGCCGGGCTGCCAGCCGCGCATCGGCACGGGCCTGATTTTTCTTGTCCATGTTCAGATTCGTCGCGTTCATCGCATGATCGGCGGGTCTTCGAAGGTGTGGTGCGGAGCCGGCGAAGGCACGGTCCACTCCAGCCCCGGCGGATTGTCCCAGACCTCCGCCGTGGCTTTCTCGCCGCCCCGCACGCACTTGATGATGACGTAGACGAACAGCAGTTGCGACAGCCCGAAACCGAATGCGCCGATGCTCGAGAGCATGTTGAAGTCCGCGAACTGCGTCGAGTAATCCGGGATACGCCGCGGCATGCCTGCCAGCCCGAGGAAGTGCTGCGGGAAAAAAGTCAGGTTGACGAAGATCGCGGACAACCAGAAGTGGATTTTGCCGAGCCTCTCGTCATACATGTGTCCCGTCCATTTCGGCAGCCAGTAGTAGGCGCCGCAGAATGCCCCGAACAGCGCGCCGGGGACCAGCACGTAGTGGAAATGCGCGACGACGAAGTAGGAGTCGTGATACTGAAAATCGGCCGGCACGATTGCGACCATCAGGCCGGAGAAGCCGCCGATCGTGAACAGGAACAGAAAGGCGACGGCGAACAGCATTGGTGTCTCGAAAGATATCGAACCCCTCCACATCGTCGCCGTCCAGTTGAATACCTTGACGGCCGTCGGGATCGCGATCAGCATCGTTGACATCATAAAAAACAGCTGGCCGGCGAGGGGCATGCCGACGGTGAACATGTGGTGCGCCCAGACGATGAATGACAGGAACGCGATACCGGCAATCGCGTAGACCATCGCGTCGTGTCCGAACAGCGGCTTGCGCGAGAAAGCCGGGATTACATGCGAGATGATGCCGAAGGCCGGCAGGATGATGATGTAGACCTCGGGGTGGCCGAAGAACCAGAAGATGTGCTGGAACAGAACCGGGTCGCCGCCGCCCGCCGCGTTGAAGAACGTCGTACCGAAGAACTGGTCCGTAATCAGCATTGTGACGCCACCGGCCAGGACCGGCATGACGGCGATCAGCAGGTACGCGGTGATCAGCCAGGTCCAGACGAACATCGGCATTTGCATCAGCGTCATGCCGGGCGCGCGCAGGTTCAGGATCGTCACGATGATATTGATCGACGCCATGATCGACGACAGGCCGAGCAGGTGAATCGAGAACATCGCGAACGGGAAACCGTTGCCGGTCTGTAGCGATAGCGGCGGATATAGCGTCCAGCCCGAGGCGGGCGCGCCGCCATCCATGAACAGCGTCGACAGCAGCAGGACGCCGGCGAACGGCAACAGCCAGAACGACCAGTTGTTCAGGCGGGGCAGCGCCATGTCCGGCGCGCCGATCATCAGGGGGATCATCCAGTTCGCAAACCCCGCGAACGCCGGCATGATCATGCCGAAGACCATGATCAGCGCGTGCATCGTGATCATCTGGTTGAAGAAGTCCGGGCGTACGAATTGCAAACCCGGCTGGAACAGCTCCGCACGGATGACGAAGCTCATCGCGCCGCCGACGAACAGCATCGCCAACGCGAAAATCAGGTACATCGTGCCGATGTCCTTGTGGTTCGTCGAATACACCCAGCGGCGCCAGCCCTTCTCCGGGCCGTGGTCGTCATGAAGATCGTGAGTCGCAGTGGCACTCATCCGTGCTGCTCCATTGGTTGGTTTTAAACTGGGGAGGAAAGTCTGCTGCCGGTTCAGCCGGCCGTCTTGGTGGCAGTCGGGCCGGATGTCGCGACCGCTTTGCCGTCTCTGCGCGCCGAGATCCACGCGACGAAGTCTTCCTTGGGCAGCACCTCGAGCACGATCGGCATGAAGCCATGATCCTTGCCACACAGTTCCGCGCACTGGCCGCGGTAAATGCCCGGCTCATTGACCTTGAACCAGCCCTCGTTGACATAGCCCGGGATCGCATCCTTCTTGATCGCAATCGCCGGTACCCACCAGGCGTGCAATACATCGTTCGACGTGATCAGGTAACGAATTTTCGTGTCGGCCGGCACCACGAGGTGGCGATCGACATCGAGCAGGTAGTTCTCGACCGCATAGACGTCGATGTCGGCGCCGAGGCGACGTGCCTCATTACTCGACTGCGCGAGGCTGCTATAAAAGCTGTAATTTGCACCGATGTATTCGTAGTGCCACTTCCACTGGTACCCGGTGATCATGATGGTCATCTCGGTGTTGCGGGTATCCTCGATCTTGACGAGGGTCTGCGCGGCAGGTATGACCAAGGCGATCATGATCAGTGTCGGGATGATCGTCCAGATAATTTCCGCCTTGGTATCATGCGACCAGGTGGCCGGCTCCGCGCCTTGTGACTTGCGGAAGTTGACCAGCGAATAAATCATCACGGCGAACGTCGCTGCCCCCGCGAGCGTGCAGACGCCAAGCACCATCATGTGCAGGTCGTAGGTCTCGGCGCTGAGGTCGGTTACGCCGACGGGCATGTTCAGCGCCCAATCTGCCTGTGCTGTCGATACGGCCAGTAGCGAGGCGGCTATCGGTATCAAAAATCTGATCATTGAGTTGCTCCGGCCCCGCGGACCATAATCAATCTGCAAAAATATATTAAACGACGTATCGATGAGATACGGACAAACCGAACCGGGTGAGTCGCACCAAACGGCTTGTGGCCGTTTAACGATCAGACTCGATAACTGCCGAGAGTCGGCACTTCAGGCCGTCTCGCTCGTCATCCGTCAGAAAAGAGCCAATTTCGATGCTGCGGCCCTTGGATCTCAGTAATAGTCGGCTCGGCCAATACGTCACTTTAGGCCGAACGAGCCTCACCTGGGTCCAGTACCGCGAGAACTCCATTTCCACGTCTCGGCCCGGCTGGTGTTTGCGGATCAGCACGCATCGCTCGTCCAGAAGCCGGCCATCGTGAACGCACTCGCGATCACTAGCGGCATTGCAACAATCGACACATAAAAGAGGACGGCTGACCGGGTGGTCAGACGGTGGTTGGGGGCTAACTCAAAAAAAACCATTTTGTAAGGTCCTTACCCGACCTGTACTTCGATACCTCCTTGTAATGCCCGTACTTGGGGCTGCGCAAATGTTACTTGATGGGGTTTCGGCATGCAATCTGAGTGGGTGTTTCGGGGCCGGCTTACTTGCTGTGCATGCGTGCGCCGACCAGCCGGTCGAGCGGGAACTCGAAGTCGGCTCCGGGCGTACGGGGTGGTCTGGCTTCACCTGCCCACGCGATCCCGAAGATAACCTCGATCGTGACCGGCAGTCGCCCGTCCGCGTCGGCGAGCGCCGTGTAGGCAGCTCGTAGCCGCTTACAGGTTTGGCGTCCGGTCAGGCCGCGGTTCCGATGTTCGGTCGCGTTGCAGGTGCCGGTGTAGCGCAGGTCCGCAATCAGCCGGTCGAGGTGCTCGTAGGTAATCGTCAGGATCTGACTGTCGATGACCGGCTCAGTGAAGCCGGCGCGGATGAGTGCGTCGCCGACATTGTGCATGTCGGCGAATGGCGAGATGTGCGAATGCCGATCGGCGGTCGCCCAGGCGCGGCCGAGTTCAATCAGCGTGTTGGGGCCGAAGGTCGTGAACGTGAACAGGCCGGGATGTTTCAGAACCCGACGCGCTTCTGCGAGCACCGCATCCGGGTCCGGGCAGTGATGGAGCATCAGGTTCGAGAAGATGACGTCGATCGACTGATTCGGCAGCGGCAGCCGGGCCGCGTCGGCACAGATGCGGGGCCGGTGCGGCAGGTTCGGCACCGGCCACGCTGTGAGCATCGCATGCGTCAGGTCGACGGCGAGTACATCGGCATCCGGGAAGCGCGCGGCGAGCGCGGCCCCGGCCGCGCCCGTGCCGGCGCCAAGGTCGAGGACCCGGACGGGCTCGATCCGGATCGCGGCCAGCCGATCCAGCAGTCGTTCGCGGATCTCCCGATGCAGGAAATCGTGCGCGTCGAACCCGGGTGCAGCGCGCGTGAATCCACGGCGGATGAGTGTTTGGTCGAGCATGGGAGCGGAAAAAGGTAGCGGGTTTATTTTCCCCCTTTTTCCGGCCGCATCCCGAGCCTGCCAAGCAACTCCATATCCGCGTTCGCGGCCGGATTCGGCGTCGTCAGCAGTTTGTCGCCGTAGAAGATCGAGTTGGCGCCGGCGAAGAAACACAGGGCCTGCATCTCGTCGGTCATGTCGCTGCGGCCGGCGGAGAGCCGGACGTGGGTGACCGGCATGAGAATCCGGGCAACGGCGACGACGCGCACGAAATCCAGCGGATCGATATTGATCCGCTCGGCGTCGAGCGGGGTGCCGGCGACCTGCACAAGCTGGTTGATCGGCACGCTGCCCGGATGCTCCGGCAGCGTTGCCAGGGTGTGCAGCATGTCGATCCGGTCGGCCTCGTTCTCACCCATGCCGACGATGCCGCCGCAGCAGACTTTCAGCCCGGCGTCGCGCACCGCCTGCAACGTGTTCAGTCGATCGTCGTAGCTACGGGTTGAGATGATCTGCGGATAAAAAGACTCGGAGGTGTCGAGATTGTGGTTGTAGTAGTCGAGTCCCGCCTCTTTCAGCTCCACGGCTTGCGCGGGCTCGAGCATGCCGAGTGTCGCGCAGGTCTCCAGCCCGAGTGCATGCACGGCTGCGACCATCTTCCTGATCTCGGCCAGCTGTCTGGGTTTGGGGCTGCGGTAGGCGGCGCCCATACAGAAGCGGGTTGCGCCGTTTGCCTTGGCATTGCTGGCCGCCTCGACGACCGCGCTCAGCGGCATCAGCGCTTCGTTCTTTACGCCGGTGTCGTAGCGCGCACTCTGCGGGCAATACGCGCAATCCTCCGGGCAGCCGCCGGTCTTGATGCTGAGCAGAGTGCTGATCTGCACCTCGTTCGGATCGAAATGGCGCCGGTGTACGGTCTGGGCCTGGAACAACAGGTCATTGAACGGCAGTGCGAACAGCTCCGCGACTTGTGCGCGCGTCCAGTCGGTGCGAATTTCCGCGGCCTGCAGGGGTGTGACGGAAGACATATATCCAGTTAAATAAGTGACTTAATCGGGTTGAGCCGCGGCTAGCAAGGCGGCCAGATAGGGTGAGTATCGAATTCGCGTATTTTCCTGTCAACCTGACATGCATTCAGAGGTTAACGGCATTCTGGCGGCCTTGTTCCCGCGTTGCTGTGTCCTGTGTGGTCTGGCGGCCGGCCGCTGGAGTCTGTGCGCCGGTTGCTGGGCTGATTTGCCATGGATCCGCACGCCCTGCGTGCGCTGCGGTGGGCCCTTGGCCGGCACTGATGCGGCCCCGGCCGGTGCTGCGGATGTCTGTAACCACTGTGCGATCTCGTGGACGGCCGTCGATCGGGCCTGGTCTGCGCTGGTCTATGAATACCCGGTCGATCGCCTGGTGACCCAGGCCAAGTTTCAGGCGCGGGCGGAATGCGCGAGTGTGCTCGGCGAATCGCTCGGCATTTATCTGCGCCGCCTGCGCAACCTGGGTAGCCTTGCGGCACCGGACTGGATTCTGCCGGTGCCCCTGCACCCGTCTCGGCTGGCGACCCGCGGTTTCAACCAGGCGCTGGAAATCGCGCAGCCCGTCTCTCGATGTCTGCGCATCCCGATCCGGGTATCCGGCTGTGCCCGGGTACGCAACACGGTCGAGCAGACTGCGCTGACGGGCACCGCGCGTCGCCGTAATCTGCGCGGTGCGTTTCGGGTCAGCGCCGGTTTGTCGGGGCAACATATTGCTATCGTCGATGACGTGCTGACCACCGGTAGCACGGTGGAGGCATTGGCCGCAGCATTGCGCGAGGGCGGTGCGGCCAGTGTGCAGGTCTGGTCTGTCGCGCGTACCGTGCGGCGCGAGCGCTGATTCAGCCCGGCGGGATGACCCGGAACGTATGGTCGAGCAGGATGCCGCAAAAAATGGTGGCGCCGACATACTGGTTGTTCAGGAACGCCCGGAAGCATCGTTCCGGATCGCGGTTGCGAATCAGCGTGAACTGGTAACCGAGCATGGCGGTAGCCACACCGAGCGACGCGAAATACCAGATACCGAGATTTGCCGTCGCGCCCGTCAGTAGCAGGCCGAGCAGAAAGACGAGCTGCAATAGCGTCACAATGAACACGTCGGCGGTGCCGAACAGTATCGCGGTCGAATTAACGCCGACCTGCAGATCTTCTTCCCGATCCGCCATCGCGTACATCGTGTCGTAGATGACCGCCCAGACAACGACCGTCAGCCACATCAGCCAGGCCAACCGCGGTATCTCGCCGGTCTGCGCGGCAAAAGCCATCGGTATGCTCCAGCCGAACGCAGCACCGAGTACCAGTTGCGGGGCCGTTACGAAGCGCTTCATGAACGGGTAGATAACCGTCAGGACGGCACCGACGATCGCCAGTAACTGCGTCAGCCGGTTGAGTGTCAGCACGAGTGCGATCGCGATCAGGCCAAGCGCGACGAACAGTATCAACGCCTCGACCGGCGTGACGGCGCCGGTCGCCAGGGGCCGGTCCTGCGTGCGTCTGACCTGACCGTCAATCTTGCGATCCGCGAAGTCATTAATGACGCAGCCCGCCGAGCGCATGATGATGACGCCGAGGACGAACACGATGAATACCTGAGCCCTCGGATGTCCGTCGGCCGCGATCCACAGGGCCCACAACGTAGGCCACATCAGCAACCAGATGCCGATCGGCTTGTGCAGGCGCATGAGCTGAGCATACTGGCGCAACTGGCTCAGCAATTCGTCGGCCATCGAGGGCGGTGTTGCTCGCGGGGGTGTCGTCATGCTCGATGAGTGGGTGGTTCGGTCGTAATCCTGCTTCAACTGTTGTCTTGAAACGTAACTTCCGCAAACGCTTCGGTCGTTCCGTCATTCCCGAGCAAGTGGATCAGCGTGCGCATCTGTGACAACTGCATGTGGGCGTAACTTGCATCTTCCGCGCGCCGGCTCCCGTCGCCGATGAAACGTTCGAGGGCCTGCCAGATGATCGGGCCGCGTTCGCCCATCGCCTCGGCGGGATACTTCGCGCGCAATTTGTCTCCGGTAATTTTCCCGGCCATCAGCCCCTCGAGGTCGTTGGCGAGATTCGCGAGCGTGATCTGCATGATTGCGGGGAGTCTAGCAGCTGATGGCCTTGCGATCAGACGTTCCCGTACCGACTGCTCGCCCCGACCCATCGCTGAATGATCGCCTCGACGGCTGCCGGCGCCTCGGCCAGCAGGTGTTTCGCGATCCGGTGCACGTCGGGCGCGAGGTCGGCGTCGCGAATCAGGTCGGCGACGCGCAACTGCATCAGGCCGGTCTGGCGCGTGCCGAGTACCTCGCCCGGCCCGCGCAGTTCGAGATCCTGCTGCGCAACCTCGAAGCCGTCGGTCGTGCTGCGCAATACGTTCAGCCGCTTCTTCGCGATCGCCGACAGCGGGCTCTTGTACAGCAGCACGCAACTGCTGGCGTCGTGTCCCCGACCGACGCGTCCGCGTAATTGGTGCAGTTGCGACAGACCCATGCGTTCGGAATTTTCGATGATCATCAGCGTCGCGGTCGGAACGTCGACGCCCACTTCGATAACGGTGGTCGCGACGAGCACCTGGGTGCGGCCGGCGGCGAATGCCTGCATCGTTTGCTCTTTTTCCGCGGTGTTCATGCGCCCGTGAATGAGGCCTATCGTCACGTCCGGCAGTGTCTCTTTCAGCATCGCGTGTGTCGACTCGGCGGCCTGCGACTGGATCAGATCCGAATCGACAACCAGCGGACAGACCCAATAGGCGCGATGGCCGTCGAGACAGGCGTCGCGCACCCGCGCGATGACCTCGGCACGACGCTCCGCCGGTAGTGCTACGGTCTGGATCGGCTGCCGTCCGGGCGGCAGCTCGCGGATGATCGACGTGTCGAGATCCGCATACAGTGTCATTGCGAGCGTGCGCGGAATCGGTGTTGCGGTCATGACCAGTTGATGCGGCGTGAAATCGACGCCACGCCCTTTCTCCATGAGATTCAAACGTTGATGGACGCCGAAGCGATGTTGTTCGTCGACGATGACGAGCGCCAGCTTCCGATACTCGACGCCCGCCTGGAACAAGGCGTGGGTGCCGATGATGACGTCGGCGTCGCCGCACGCGATAGCGGCATAGGCCTGCTCGCGCGCCTTCTTCTTCAGACTGCCGGATAACCAGGCGACGTTCACGCCGAGGGGCGTATACCACTTTGCGAAATTGTCGCGATGCTGCTCGGACAGCAACTCGGTCGGCGCCATGATTGCAACCTGGTAGCCGTTCGCGACGGCGGCCAGTGCGGCCGCGGCGGCGATGACCGTCTTGCCGCATCCGACGTCACCTTGTATGAGCCGCATCATCGGGTGGGAGCCTGCCATATCGGTCTCGACATCATTCAGCGTGGCCTGCTGATCACCTGTCAGCGTAAAGCCGAGCTTGTCCATGAACCGTGCGCGCAGGTCGCCGGTCGGAGGCAGCGCGATTCCCGGTTCCATACGATTGCGCTCGCGCACCTGGCGCAGGCTCAGATGGTGCGCGAGCATTTCTTCGAGCGCGAGGCGCCGCTGATTGGGATCGGTGCCGGCGGCCAGGGCGCCGAGATCGGCGTCCGGCGGCGGGCGATGCAGGTAGCGAATCGCGTCGTCGAGCGACGGCAAACCGAGCGCGGCGATGAGCTCCGCCGGCAGCCAGTCCCGGACGTCCGGCAGGTAGCGGTCGATCGCCTGGTTGACGAGCCCGCGGAGTCGGAATTGTTGCAGGCCCTCGGTCGTCGGGTAGATTGGCGTCAGTTCATCGTCGAGTGCTGCGTCCGCGTCTTCGCTCAGCAGTTTGTACTCCGGGTGAATCATCTCGATGCCGCCGGACCCCTTGCGCGCTTCCCCGTAACAACGCAGGCGTGCGCCCCGTGCCAGCAAGTGTTGCTGGGCACGCGAGAAATAGAAGAAGCGCAGTGTGAGCTGGCCCGTACCGTCGGTCAGGCGCACGAGCAATGTGCGCCGCCGCCGGTACACGACCTCGGTCAACGCGATCTCGCCTTCGACAACCGTGCGCAGGCCGGGCAGCAAGCTGCCGAGTGGCGTCAGCCGGGTGCGGTCTTCGTAGCGTTGCGGCAGCAGGAACAGCAGGTCTGCCGGGCGTTCGATGTTGAGGCGCGCGAGGCGCCCGGCGAGCGCCGGTCCGACGCCGCGCAGGCTCGTCAACGAGTCGGACGCGGCGGGCTTTGCCGGTGCGGTCGGGTTCACGAAATCTGGCTGGCCAGCCGCTCAGGCCGCGAGTATTGCGTCCACCTCGACCTCGGCGCCCTTCGGCAGCGCCGCGACGCCGAGGGCCGCGCGGGCCGGGTATGGCAGCTCGAAATAGTTCGCCATGATCTCGTTCACCTTGGCGAAGTGACTGAGGTCGGTCAGGCAGACCGTGATCTTGACGGCGTGATTCAGCGACAGGCCGGCGCCCTCCGCAACGGCTTTCAGGTTGTCGAAGACCTGGGTGATCTGCGCGGTGATGTCGCCGTCGACGAGTTCGCCGGTTGCCGGGTCCAGCGGAATCTGGCCCGAAACGTAGACGGTGTTGCCCACGCGGATGGCCTGCGAGTACGTGCCGATAGCGGATGGTGCGGCATTGGTATGGATGGCGATTCTTTCCACTGCAAACCCCTGGTTGGTTGCCGGTATCAGGCGCAGGTGCGCGAAATTTTCTGGACGACCGGCATCGAACGGATGCGCCGAATGACTTTGGCGAGATGGACGCGATCGCGGACGAGTATCAGGAAGCGCAACTCGGCGAAGTCTTCGAGCCGTTCATCGACTGAGACCTGTTCGATGTTTGATTCGATGTCGGCGATGCGGGCTGCGAGCTCGGCCAGCACGCCGGGACGGTTGATGACCTCGACCAGGATCTCGACCGAGAACTCGCGTTCGATATCCTGCTCCCAGTTCACCGAGACCCATTTTTCGGGCTGTTTGCGGAATTCGCTGAGGTTGCCGCAGACATTCCGGTGCACGACGACACCCCGCCCTGCACTCAGGTAACCCATGACCGTGTCGCCCGGAATCGGGTGGCAGCATCGTGCGTAGCTGACGACGAGACTCTCGGTGCCAGCGATGACGATCGGCGTAGGTTGGCTGCCCTCATCGACGCGCACGCTCGCGTCTTGCATCAGCACCTTCGTGACGAGCGGCGCGAGCCGCTCGCCGAGGCCGAGCTGTTCGAACAGTTCCGTCGTATTGGCCAAGCCAAGCTCGCCGAGTGCCGCAGTCATGCGTGCCCGGCTGACCTTCCGCAGCGAGGAGCCGGCGTCGCGCAGCGACTGGTTCAGCAGGCGCCGCCCCAGATCACGAGCCGCTCCGGCCTGCAGCGTTTTCAGGTATTGACGAATGCTGTAGCGCGCTTTCGCGGTGGCGACGAAACCGACCCAGCGGGGATCCGGGTGCGCCGTCTTCGCGGTGATGATCTCCACGGTCTGACCATTCTTGATCAACGTACGCAGCGGTACGAGCCGACGGTCGATCTTCGCAGCGACACAGCGGTTGCCGACATCGGTGTGTACTGCGTAGGCGAAGTCGATGCAGGTTGCACCACGCGGCAGTCGCAGAATTGCGCCCTTGGGCGTAAACACGTAGACGTTGTCCGGGAACAGGTCGACCTTGACGTGTTCCATGAACTCCTCCGAGTTTGCGGCGGACTGCATCTCGTTGATGCTGGCGAGCCACTCGCGCGCACGGACTTGCGGTGGAATGACTTCCTTGTCCGTCGCCTTGTATTGCCAGTGCGCCGCGATGCCGCTCTCGGCGACCTTGTTCATCTCTTCCGTGCGAATCTGCACCTCGATCGGGATGCCGTTCGGGCCGAGCAGTGTCGTGTGCAGCGATTCGTAGCCATTGACGCGCGGGATCGCGATGAAATCCTTGAAGCGCCCAGGCATCGGTTTATACAACTGATGCACCATGCCGAGTGCGCGATAGCAGTCGTCGGCCGTCGGCATGATCAGGCGGAACCCGAAGACATCGGCGATCTCGCTGAGTGACCGGTGTTTCTCGAGCATTTTCCGGTAGATGCTGTACAGGTGCTTCTGTCGGCCGGTCACGGTGCCATCGATACCAGCCTTGCCAAGTGCGCGTTTCAGGCGCTCGGAAATCTTCCGCAATATCTGGCGTTGATTACCCTGTGCGCGACGTACGGCTTTGTCGAGCACGCGATAACGATACGGGTGGCGGAAACGAAAGCCGTAATCCTCCAGTTCGGTTTTCAGCGAGTAGACGCCGAGCCGGTTCGCGATCGGCGCGTAGATCTCGAGGGTTTCGCGTGCGATACGTCGCTGCTTGTCGAGCGGCAGCGCATCGAGCGTTTGCATGTTGTGCAGCCGGTCGGCCAGTTTCAGCAGGATGACGCGAATGTCCTCGACCATCGCGAGCATCATCTTGCGGAAGCTCTCGACCTGGGCCTCGGCGCGGCTGTTGAAGCTGAGCTGATCGAGTTTGCTGACTCCGTCGACGATCGCCGCGATTTCGGGGCCGAACTTTTCCTCGATGTGCTCCTTGGCCATCGGCGTGTCTTCGAGGACATCGTGCATGATGGCGGCGGCGATGCTCTGGTAGTCCAGGTGCAGGTCGGCCAGGATGCCGGCGACGGCGACCGGGTGGGTGATATAGAGCTCCCCGGAGTAGCGGCGCTGGCCCTCGTGTGCGAGCGAGCCGAATTCATATGCCTCGACGATCACGTCGAGCTGGGCTGGCGGCAGATACTCGAGCTTGGCCAACAGCGCCTTGAAACCCGTGCCACGACGGATTTGCGGCAGATGACTCAGGATTGTTGCGGCGTAGTCCACGGGTTGATTCTACCGCAGTAACGACAAGGGCCAGCAACCGCTGACCCTTGTTTTCGTTGATTTTCTGCCCGTTTACCCCCGCCGGGGCGGTATCGCCGGAGCCTCAGGCACCCATGCTCAGAATTTCGGTGCGCGCGGGTCGTGGTGCAGCGGAGGCAGCGGTGCTTCGGCGAGCAGGCGTTCTGCTTCTTCGCTGCTGAGCAGATCCTCTTCCGGCTGCTCGATTTCATCCAGGATATTCTGGTTAATCAGGCCTTCAGCGATTTCCCGCAGTGCAACAACAGTCGGTTTGTCGTTCTGCCACTCGACCAGCGGTTCGGCGCCGTTCGCCAGCTTGCGCGCACGTTTCGCGGCGATCATGACCAGGTCGAACAAGTTGTCGACGTGTTCCAGACAGTCTTCTACGGTAATTCTTGCCACGGGTGGATTCCACTGAGTTGCACGGAGCCGCATAGGATAACGGGAAGTGGGTGCCAGATCAATGGCTTGAAGGCGTCCGGGGGTACTGACGATAATACTGCGCCGCGGATGCGGCAGCGGCCCTATTGTTCCGGAACCCGAGTGCGCGCGGCCGGTCAATACCGGGGTTCCCGGGCTATGTGAGCGAACAGGATCTAACACGTAATGTTTTTAATATGACCCATTCTATCGAAGCTGCCGACATTCTGAATCCGGCCGGTGCGGCAAACCGCAAACAGTACGCCTTCCTGCTCTATGTGATTACCGTGCCATCTTTCCTGCTGGCTGGCATCTGCTTTCAGTGGTATGCCGCAACCGATGAAGTCGCGCTGCTGTTGCTCGGCTGGGTGACTTTCGGGAGGGCGTTTGATTTTCTAAACCACATATTGGGGCTGCACTTCGGTCAGTACACACGTTTCCTGCGCTGGTATGCGCGTATCAATTTTTCCGCCCTGTGCTTCGGAATACCGTTTACGGCCTTGGCGGGATCATTCGTTATCGCAGCAGTCGTCCGTGACGGTATCAGCGCGATACTGATCGAGTATTACTTGATTATCCTGACTACAGCACTGGCATTTGGGGGCTTGTTTGTATTTGCTCGCTACCGCCAGTTGACGATCGCGGGTGCGGTAGAGTTTGTGCTGGATAAGCAGCATCGTTACACCCGATGGATTTTTCTGGCACGCAGGATTTTCCTCGCCATGGCATTGATTGTCAGTATTACCGTCATGATCGATGGTTTTGCTACGGATTGGTCGCTTTGGTCATTCGCTTTTGGGCTGTCTTGCATTGCCACCGTGCCATTGCACATCATGCACAAACAAATTCCGTCGATGGTTGCCGCTGACTACCCAGGTGATTCTGATTTACGGCTCGTGGGTGGTATTTGTCGCCTGACAAATTCAGGCCCGCCAGCCCGGCGCCACCGGTCTTCGGCAGCCGGCTGGCGTGGACGGCATGATATTCGGCACGCTCAACCGGTCAGCAGCGCCTTGATGCATGCCTGTACGTCGGGATCGCTGGCGGCGGTTGCCACCGGTCGGCCGGACATGATGGCAAGCAACTCGTCGGTAGCCTGGTCGAGGTCGTCGTTGATGACGACATAATCGAAGTCGGCCCAGTGGGATATGTCGTCGACGGCTTCGCCGAGCCGCCGGGTGATGACATCCTCGGCATCGGTCTTGCGGTCGCGCAGCCGGCGTTCGAGTTCGGCCAGGTTCGGCGGCAGGATGAAGACGGTGCAGCAGTCAGGTGCGTTGCCGCGCACCTGTCGCGCACCCTGCCAGTCGATCTCGAGAAGGACGTCGTGGCCGCCGTCGCGAAGTGTGTCGACATCTGCCTGGCCGGTGCCATAGTAGTTGCCAAACACCTCCGCGTATTCGAGAAACGCACCGGTCGCGCGCAGGCCTTCGAATCGAGCGCGATCGATGAAGTGGTAGTCCGCAGCATGGGTCTCGCTTTCGCGTTTCGGACGAGTCGTGTAGGAAATCGAAAACTGAAGTTCGGGACGTGCGGCCATGACCTTGCGCACGAGTGTGGTCTTGCCGGCGCCGGAGGGTGCGGAGAAGACGAAGAGCTGGCCTCGCCTGTCTTCGCCACTATTCGACATTCTGAACCTGCTCGTTGGCAAGAGTCATAAGGTATTGTTCTGTATCAGGCATTGGGTTCTCGCATCGCTATTTACCCCACATCCAGCCTCACATGGGGCATGATTTCGGCCCTTTTCGGGCGACTTCCCGTCCTTATGTAATCTTATCTGTCCTGAGACGTACAAGCATCTGATAATGTCTCGATAATTGGCCCCACCCGATGACGCAATCCTTGGGCGGGTCAAAGTAATCCACATAAATCAGCCCGAACAGG
>SMVB01003642.1_pt1 | contig 28630 bp, 24 predicted proteins | sample 2456461 | NCBI WGS metagenome assembly SMVB01 (sample SAMN11095934, study PRJNA526329) | marine sediment metagenome | biome: Marine sediment; feature: Surficial sediment; material: Deep marine sediment; isolation source: Hadal surficial sediment | place: Pacific Ocean | collected 2014-05 | depth... | reverse complement strand
GCTCAGAAACGGCACGGGATGGACGTAGATTTCCGCCTCTCCCTCCGCAAGAATCGCGCACTTCAGCCCCACGGATCCCGATGTGATGCTGGAGGCGCCGAGCCCGTCGGCCACGGCCGTAATCAGCGGATCGGGATGCGACCGGGATCGGACGATCCGAAGACGCGCGGGCCGCAGTGCCGGCAGCCGCAGCGGCTGGAATCGGCCCACCGAGACGCGCGCGGCGTCACTGGCAGCAGCGTCGCCCGCACGGCCGTCCCAGGTCACGTCGGCTATCCAGGCGCCGGTTCCCACGATCCCGAGATACAGCCGCCCGGGCTCGGGCCTCAGAACGGCTCCCAGCGATGCGGCTCCGCCGGTCGCGAGGCCTACCATAACGGCGAACTCCCCATTCTGGCGGATGAATTCCTTCGTGCCGTCGAGCGGATCGACGATCCACAGGCGACCCGCCGTGGCGTGGTCTGCGGCTGGTGGGGACTCCTCGCTCCGGACGACGTCATCCGGCAGGTGCGCGTGGAGCACGCGGAGGATCGCGTCGTTGGCTGCATGATCGGCCTCCGTCACCGGATCGTTGATTCCCTTGTCGCGTATGCCGAGGTCCTCGCGCCGATAGAACGGCCGTGCCGCCAGCCCTCCGGCGACGGCAGCCAGCGCGGCGGCCCGCAGATCTTCGGATACGGACGGGGGACAGTCCGTCGGGCCGGGCTCCTCCCAGTCGATGCGATCGGTCACGGGTTCACGCGGGTGATTACGTCTTCACGCGGGTGGACAGGTAGATTCCAGCGACAAGGAATATCGCGTTCGGGAGCCATGCAGCGGCAGCGGGCGGGAGGACGGCGGCGGCACCGAGCGCCTCCGAGATCCGGATCAAGCCCAGCAGGAGCATCGTCGTCGCGAGCGCGATGCCGATGGCCATCGATGCTCCTCCGAGTTTCGTCGTACTGGCGAGCGGCGTGCCGAACAGCACGATGATCAGGCAGGTGAACGGAAACGCGATCCGCATCATCAGCTGAACCCGGAGTCTGCCCGTCTTGCTGCCGGATCTGTCGAGGGAATCGATGTAGCTCTTGAGCTCGGCGTAGCCCATCTCGTCTTCGTTCTTCGACGTGGCCAGCAATTCGACCGGCGTCTCCGTGAACTGCACCTGGTGGAGTTCCTCGAATTGGAATGCCATCATTCGCTCAGGCTCCGGAAATATGCGCAGCGTGCCGTCCTTCATGATCCAGCGGCCGACGGCCGAGTCCCATTCCGCCAGCGGCGCGTCTACGGAATACGACGGGTACGGGTAGCCCGTGCCCTCCCGATCGACGCGAATCCGCTCGATTCGGGACATGGCATCGGATGTGGTGAGTCGTTGGATCATGTAGAAACGACCGCCGCGGCCCCGGAATACGAACGACAACCGCGTACCCCGCTGACGGCCCTCGCCGAGCGCTTCCTCCGAGCGTCGGTTCGCGTGCGGCACGACTTCCGTCAGGGCCAGGGCCACAAGGCTCATGCCGAGACCGGCGACCAACAGCGGCGCGGTGATGCGGTGGAAGCTCATGCCCCCTGCCTTTCCGGCCGTCATTTCGGAATGGCGCGTCATGGACGACACGGTGAACACGGCCGCGAGCAGACAAGCGATCGGAAAGGCCACGAGCATGTTGTAGGGGAACAGGTACAGGTAGTGTGCGAACACGTCGCCGCGACTCACGCCATCGCGCAGGAACGAGTCGATGCTGTCCGTCAGGTTGATGACGATGAACAGCAGCGGCACGCCCAGCACGGTGACCAGGAAGATCTTCAGGAATTGCTTCAGTACATACTTGTCGAGCGTCCTCATCCGCCGGCCCGCCGTGCCCGGAAGAACAAGGCGATACCGATCACCAGGAACAGCACATTGGGCGACCACATCGCCCAGAACGGCTGCAACAATCTCTGGTCGGCCAGATTTTCGCCTCCGATCAACGCGATGTAATAAGCCGTGAACACCAGGAAGCTCGCGCCGACGACCATTGAGATTCCTCCCTGGCGGTAGCGCACGGCGATCGGAACGCCGATGAGCACGAATACGATGCACGCGAACGGAATCGAATATTTCTTCCAGTACTCGACTTCATATTTCTGCGCATCCTTAACGTGGCGGTCCTGCTGCGTTGCCTGGCTTCGAAACGTGTTCGCCGCCGATGTCGGGCTCGTGAGCCGACCTCCGCTGCGCCAGCCGGTCATCGCGGCTGCCGACGAATCCGGTGGCAGGGTGTCTGCCCCGACCAGATTGCCCAGCAACTGACCCGTGTACGCCAGGGCGAGGGCCCGGCTCGTTCGCTCCGCCGCATCGGCTCGCTCAAGGCTCTCGCGTGCTCTCGCTCGCAGGGAATCGATGGACATTTCCCGGTCACCGCGCCGCTCGCTTTCCTGCCGCTCCAGCTCGTTGGCGATGCTCGGTATTCGAAGAAACTGGACCTCGAACCACGTGCGCTGGAATTCGGTGTCCGACTCACCGTCCGTCTCGTTGACGACGCCATCGTACAGGGTCAGGTAGAGATCCGTCTGGCTCTCGTTGAATTGCATCGTGCCGCTGTCCGCGAAGATCGTGCGCATTGAGGGTGGCCGGGTCACGTCCCAGATCGTCACGTCTTCGAGCCGGCTCGTCTCCTGGTCGATGCGCAGTGCCTGCAGAAACAACTGACGCCGCACGACCTCATTGACCACCCGTTCCTTGAGCGCAAACGTTGGCGACTTGCGGCCGATGCTTCGGGTCAGCAACTGCAGTTTGTGATTGGTTTCCGGCAATATCGTGTCGTTGAACCATACCAGGCCCAGCGCCACCATGGCGGCCAGCAGGAGCACCGGTACCGTGAGCCGGAACAGGCTCACGCCGCTCGCTTTCATCGCGGATATTTCGTTGTCGGCCGCCATCCGATTGAACGTATACAGGACGGCTACGAGCACGGCCATCGGAACGATGACAGCAAAAATGAAAGGAATGGTGAGAGCGAACACCTCGACGATGATTCGCCAGCCCAGCCCTTTCCCGATCAGCGCCCCGAATCGCTTGGCGAGCTGATCGAGCAGCATCAGGAGCGTCAGCGCCGTGATTGCGAATAGGAACGGCGCGACCAGCTGCCTGAGTGTGTATTTTGTGAGTGTCCGCACGTCCGACTTCCGCGGTTGTTTGACATTGCTCCGGACCGGCGTGAATGTACCGCTACATGCCCACGAAAGCTCCAGTCAGCCCTCAGCACCCGCCCCATTCCGTCGTGATCGTACGCCTGAGTGCGCTCGGGGACACGGTCCACATCATGCCGCTCGTCGCCTCGCTACGGCATGCCTGGCCCGAGACCCGCATCTCCTGGGTCGTGCAGCCGGCCACGCACCGGCTGATGGCTTCCCATCCTGATGTAGACGAATTTCTGCTGTTCGACCGGGCGGCCGGCATTCGGGCCTATCCCCGGTTCCGGCGCGAGTTGGCAGATAGGCGCTTCGACCTGGCGATCGTTCCGCACACGGCGTTCAAGGCTGGTCTCGTCACCGCGATGATCCGTGCGCCGCGCAAGCTGGGCTACGACCGGGCCCGGGCGCGCGAACTCCACGGGATGTTCACCACGGAGCACATTGCGCCGCACGCTCCGCAGCATATGCAGGACGAATTCTTCGAATTCCTGCATCATCTCGGGGTCAAGCCGCGTCTCGAGTGGGCATTCGCGTTCTCCGAGCAGGAGCGTGCCGAGCAGCGGCAGTTATTCGACACCATCGACCGCCCGGCGCTGGCCGTCGTGCTGCACACGTCCTGGTCGAGCAAGAACTGGATCGCCGAGCGCTATGCCAGGGTACTGGAAGCGGCCGAGCACGAGCTCGGACTCCAGACGATACTGGTTGGCGGCGTGGGACCAGCGGAGGAGATCCTGGCCCGTGAGGTGCTGGAGCTGACGGACGCGCGACCGATCGACGCCAGGGCAGACGATGTCAGGCGACTCGCGTGGCTGCTCGACGGTGCGGAGGTGGTATTGAGCCCCGATACGGCTCCGCTGCACATTGCCGTCGCGCTGGAAACGCCGACGATCGGCATGTACGCCGCGACCGATCCGAAGCGGGTCGGCCCGTATCGCAGGTATCACGACCTGCTGGTCGATAAGTTCCGACCGAACGGAAGCATGGACACCATCGAGGTGCGGGACGTGTTGGAGAAGCTGGAACTGGCCGTACGCACGTATGGAGTCGGAGGGACCGGATGACGACGACAACGCTCAAAAACAATAAAGGACGGATCCTGTGGGTCGATGACGAGGTCGAGATGCTTCGTCCCCATACGATCATGCTGATGCAGGCGGGTTATCACGTCGATGCCGTGATGAACGGTAACGACGCGCTGGATCTGCTGGAAGCGGAGAGGTACGACCTGATCCTGCTGGACGAGCAGATGCCCGGCCTGCGCGGGATCGAAGTGCTCACGGAAATCCGCCGACGCGGCCGCCGCGTACCGGTGGTGATGGTGACAAAGAGCGAAGCCGATTCGACGATGCACGAGGCGATCGGTCGCGAAGTGGCCGACTACATCGTCAAGCCGACCAGTCCCCGCCAGGTGTTGTCGGTGGTTACCCGCCTGCTGGCCGGCCGGAAACTCCGGCACGAACAGATCTCCCGCGACTTCTCGAGCAGATTCGGTGCGATCCGCGAGGAAATTGCCAGCGCATCGACGTGGAGAGACTTCGCCGGCCTCCATGCTCAACTCGTCGACTGGGAACTCGGGCTGGAGTCGGCGGGCGAGACCGCGCTTCTCGAACTCCTCGAAGGGCTGAGGCAGGATATCCTGCGCGGCTTCTGCGACCTGGTGTGCCGGCACTATCCCGAGTGGGTGAATGAAGACACCACGGACGGGCCGCCGCTCAGCGTGGACGTGCTGCCCGAGTTCTTCGCGCCATTGATCACGAGCGGGGAGCCGTCGATGCTGGTGATCATCGACTGTCTGCGCCTGGATCAATGGCGGGCGATGCTGCCCCTGCTGGATCCGTATTTCGATGTAGAGGAGGCATTGTACGGCTCGATCCTCCCGACGGCGACGCCGTTTTCGCGCAATGCGATCTTCAGCGGCCTGTTTCCGGACGAACTCGAAGAGCGGCGCCCCGGCTGGTACGCCTCCGGCGAGAAGGAAGGATTCAATTCGTTCGAAGACGAATTGCTCCACGCGCATGTGCGTGAGTTGGCGGGCCACGAGGTGACCACGCACTACGAGAAGCTTTTTTCGGCGGACCAGGGAGAGGCGATGCTCCGCCGGTTGCCCGGCTACCTGACGGGCTCCTCGGTCACGGCTCTCGTGTTCGGATTCGTAGATCTCCTGACGCACGGCCGCAGCGAGTCTCCTCTGATTCGCGAAGTGGCGCGGGATGCCGCTGCGCTGCGTTCTCTGACCGTGACCTGGTTCGAGCGATCGGCGGCCTTCGCCGCGCTTCGTGAAGCATCTGCCCGTGGTGTAAAGGTGCTGCTGACGACCGATCATGGCTCCATTCATTGCAACCATCCGGCAACCATCTATGCCCGGCGCGACGCGACCGCGAACCTGCGTTACAAGTTCGGACGCGACATCCGACTGGAGGATCCGCGTACGGCGATGCTGGTGACGAATCCCAAGGATTTGCGGCTGCCGGACCGTGGGCCCAACACCCGGTATGCCATATGCCGTGCGGACCATTATTTCGTCTATCCGACGAAGCTGCGGGAATATCAGAGCCGCTACCGTGACAGCTTCCTGCATGGCGGCATCAGCCCGGAGGAGATGATCCTGCCGGCGGCGCTGCTCAGCCCCAAATAGAAGCCTGTTGAAGAACTGGCGTGGCCGCGCGAGTAATGCTTGCGCGCGTTCAGGGCAGGAACGACGACGAGTTGTAGCAGAGCTACGGCGAGGAGGAGAGACGAACTATCAACCGCGCAATCACTAGTCGCCCGAAGGGTTACGGCGGCACAGGGCCGTCTCCTTCGTTGGCGCTCCTGTGCGTAGCTCATGCTATGCCTGCGTTGCGCCGCCTCGAATCCGGCGGGCACCCGCCGCAGGCGGGTCGGGCGCTCGTAACGCGGTTCGCCCCAGTTCTTCAACAGGCTTCTAAGACCTGATGCCCGAAGCCTACCGGCGATTGTTCGGTTATCTGCGACCATTCCGCGGCCAGTTTTCCCTGGCTGTTGTGTTCGGTTTCGTGTCGGCCGTGATGGATGTGTTCAGCTGGATTCTGATCATCCCGCTGCTGCAGTCGCTGTTTGCGGGTGAGGCGCTGGCGGCCGGTGGCAACAGCCGGATAGAGCGCGTGCTCGACGTGGTGATCGGCGACCTGATTCGTGGCGCGGGCCCGCTCGGAGCCCTGTGGAGGGTCTGTCTCGTATTGCTGGCCGCACTCATACTCAAAAACCTCTTCCTGTTCGCCTCGAAGGTGTTCGGTATCCGAATTCGGGAGGGTGTGGAACGTGTCATGCGCGAGCAGGCGTACGGCCGGCTCCAGCTTCTTCCCCTGTCGTTCTATGCGACCGCGCAGACGGGCGACCTGATGACCAGGGTCGTGCAGGATTCCCGCAAGGCGCGCAACGCGGTCACGACCCAGTTGATGGAAGTGGTGCGAAAGCTCCTCACGACGCTCACTTATCTTGCGGTGCTGCTGGTTCTGTCGTGGCGTCTGACCCTGATTGCGCTACTCCTCGTTCCGGTGCTCGTGGGCATGCTGGCCCCGCTCACGAGGAGGCTGCGCCGTGGATTCCGTAAGGCCTTCGACCGGCAGGGCGAGATTCTCAGTCTGCTTCAGGAAGTGATCAGTGGGGTGCGCCTGGTGAAGGCGTCCGGTGCAGAGGGGCACGAACGCCGCCGGTTTGAGAAGCAGTCGGGCCAGTATACACGCCGCATGGTGCGTAGCGGCATACTCTCGGAGGCCACCGGTCCGATCTCCGAAATCGCTTCGTCGACCATCGCGGTGGCGCTGATCATCATCGGAGCTTCGATGGTGCTCGAGAATGGATCCATGGCTCCGGCAGCGTTTCTCGCATTCCTGACCATCGCCCTGCGGCTTCTATCGCCGCTCAAGGTGCTGGCCACCGTTCCGGCGAAACTGCAGGAGTCAGCGGCGGCGGCCGAGCGGTTCTTCGAGTTGTTCGAACTGCCGATCGAGCGGGACGACGGTTCGCGGTCGATTTCCGACATCAACGATTCGATCCGATTCAAGGGCGTGGAGTTTTCGTATGATCCCGACAGTCCTGTTCTGCGGGGCATCGACCTGACCGTGCAGCGGGGAGAGGTCGTGGCGCTGGTGGGCCAATCGGGGGGCGGCAAGAGTACGCTGGTCGATCTGCTGCCGAGGTTCATCGATCCCACGACCGGTCGCGTCGAATTCGACGGAGTGGATGCTCGCGAGTATCGCCTGGCTGATCTGCGATCGCTGTTCGGCATCGTGAGCCAGGAGACGGTCATTTTTCATGACACGGTCACGGCCAACATCGCGTACGGCGAGCCCGGTCGGTGGACCAGTAGCGAGGTCATCGAGGCGGCCCGGGCGGCCCATGCGCTCGAGTTCATCGAACAGATGCCGGATGGGTTCGACAGCCTGCTGGGCGACCGCGGCGTGCGCCTGTCGGGTGGCCAGCGCCAGCGTATCGGCATCGCCCGGGCCATCCTCCGTGATCCCCCGATCCTCATCTTGGACGAGGCCACGTCGTCGCTGGATTCCGAATCGGAGTTGCTGATTCAGAAGGCGCTCAGTCGCTTGCTTACGGGGCGGACGGTGTTCGTCATTGCCCATCGCCTGTCCACGATCTACACCTCCGACCGCATCCTGGTGATCGAAGATGGACAGATCGCCGAGGAGGGAACGCATGCCGAATTGTACGCCGCCGATGGCCTGTACCGGCGATTGCATGACATTCAGCTCGCCGCGCCGCTGCGAGCGATGGAAGACGCCGTGGCAGGAAATTCGGCACCCGAATGATTCATCCCGCATCCATCACGCACGTGCTGCACGTGGATACAGGCCGGGAATGGCAGTCGGTGCGCGACCAGGTCCGTCTGCTCGTGCAGGGACTGCAGGACGAGCCCGAAATCAGGCAGGCCGTCGCCACGGTCGGCCCGTCACGGTTCGCCGCCGAATGCCGTGAGCTCGGAATCCCCGTGTTCCCGTTACCTGGTGAAGTCGGTACCGATCCGGGCACGATCCGGGAGCTGGTCCGGCATGTTCGGGAGGGGTGGGACGTCATTCATGCGCATGACGCCAGGGCAGTGGCGCTGATGGTGTACCTCCAGGCACTCGTCGGTTCCCAGGCCGTTCTCGTCGCCTCGCGACGCTCCAGCGCTCCGCCAGGACCGACGGGCCGCTGGCATCGGGCGGACATCGTGCTCGCCGTGTCCGGGCCTGCACGGGATGCGCTGATCCACGCCGGCATCGAGCGTCGCCGCGTCCACATCGTTCCCAATTGCGTGGTTGCCGGGGAATTCTCGGACGGATCCGCAGGGATCCTGCACGGTGCCGTAGGCGCGGAGCCCGAGCACCGGTTGATCGCTTCGTTCACCGGTCTGAACGCTCATCGGGACCACAAGACGTTCATTCAGGCGGCCGCCCTGCTGCGGGACCGTATTCCGGATGCCCGGTTCGTCATTCTTGGTCGGGGTCCGGAGCGCCGCGCACTCGAAGAAATGATCGAAGAGTACGACCTCGAAGGACGCGTGTGTCTGCCCGGACATCTGCCGGATGCGCGGCAATTCCTGGGAGAGATCGACGTGTTCGTCATGCCCGCCCTGCAGCAGGAAGTCACCAGCGCCTGCATCGAGGCGATGGCCGCCGGCGTACCCGTGATCATGCCCGGGGTAAGTTCGGGCGAGACCGCGGCGGATGCCGCAGTTGCCGTAGCCACCGAGACCATACTGCCCCGGAATCCGGAGGCGTTGGCCGCCGCCGTGGAGCGCCTGCTCGGCGACTCTGCCCACCACGACGCGCTCGGCCGACGGGGGCGTGAGTTTGCGCTGCGTCATGGTCCGCCGGCGCTCGTTCGAAGCACCCTGGCCGCGTATCGCGCCGTGCTCCGGCGGCAGCGGCGGAGCATCCCGTGAGTTGGCGGGCCGAATTTGCCGATTACGCGGAGTATGCGGCCACGCGTTTGATCGCCGGGACCCTTTCCGGACTGCCGTCCGGCGCTGCTTCGGGACTCGGCCACGGGCTCGGAAGTCTGGCCCGAACGGCGGGTCTGCGGCGCGCCGTGGCGGAGGAGCATGTCGCGGCGTCTTTTCCCGACCAGGACGCAGACTGGGTTGCGGCCACCGTCCGGGACTGCTATCGGCACTTCGGTCGCGAGGTCTCCGAGATCGCGCGGCTGTTCCGGTTCGGCACGGACGGACTGACCGCGAGCCTGACACTCGATGCGAATGCGGAAGAGCACGTCACCCGCATGAAAGCGGGGTGTGGCATGATCTTCGTGACGGGCCACCTGGGGAACTGGGAGGTCGGCGGGGCCTATCTGTCGTCACTGGGAGTGCCCGTTGCCGCCATCGTCAAACGGCAGAGCAATGCCCGGTTCGATGAGTGGCTCCAGGAGTCCCGCCGCAGGGCCGGCGTGGAGCCGGTGTACATGGAGGACGCGATGCGGGTCGTTCCCGGGCTGCTCAAGAGCGGTACGACTGTGGCGATCGTGGCCGACCAGGCCGCCGGTGAGGGGGGCGAGACGGTGACGTTTTTCGGACGGCCGGCGTCCACATTCAGGGGGCCTGCGCGCCTCGCCCTGGCCACGGGAGCCCCGCTGATATTCGGCTCGCTGATTCGGACAGGCGCGGAATACCGGGTGACGATCGACGCGTGCGAGGAGCCCGAGCGGCCGGCAGAGGGGATTGCCGCACGGGGACGTTATCTGACGGAAAGCTGGGTGCAGCGGCTCGAAGCCTGTGTGCGGGAGACGCCAGAGCAGTATTTGTGGTTCCATCGCCGTTGGAAAGGGTGGGGGACGAACCAGGAGACTTCGACGTGATTTATGTCGCACTACCGATACATGACGAGAGGCACACTGCCGGTGTGCTGCTGTGGCGGTTGCGGGAAATGTTTGGCGAACTGGGCCGCGATTTTCACGTCCTGGCCGTAGACGATGCCTCGACGGACGGGACGGCGGAAGTCCTTGAGCCGTACCAGCGAGTCCTGCCGCTCACCTTGCTGCGCAACGAGACATGCCAGGGCTATGCGGCGTCGCTCGAACAGGCGATCCGTGCCGCGCTAAAGATGTCACACTATCCGAAGCGCGATGCACTGCTCGTGATGCAGGCAGACTTCACGGACGATCCAACGCACGTCGCGGACATGCTGCGTCGATTCCAGGGAGGGTCTGATCTGGTCGGAACGCACTCCGATTTTCGCGGTGCGCCACGCTCGCTGCGTGCGGCCCGCTTCGGGGCCCGTTTCGTGGGTCGGTCATCGGGCATTCCGGAGGGATTCTCGGAGCCGTGGAGCGGGTTCCGCATGTATCGGCTGATGGTGCTGCGCCGGGCGATCGCCGCTCTCGAGCAGGGCGAACCTCTGATGGGCCGCGATGGCTGGGCGGCCAACCTGGAACTGCTGCTCCGGGTCGCGCCGTACCTCCGCCAGTGGGATGAGATCACGGTGCCCGTCGACCTGACCCGCCGATATCGTGCCAGCAGGTTTCAGGCATGGCCACAGTTACGGTCTCTGTATCAGACCAGCCGGGAGGCTGCCGGGCGTCGGGCCACGATGAGCGGAACGGCGTGAAGCGCATGGCAGGGATCGTCGTCAGCGGTGCGCTGGCTGTCCTGGTTGTGGCGGGTCCGACGGTCCATGCAGCCCGGGCGCAGGCCCTGCCGGGGTCCGAGGTGTCGGCCCGGGAAGACTCGCTCGCCGCGTGGCGGTTTCCCGTCGGGGAGCGCATGGAGTATTCGGTGACGTTTGGTGGCGCGAGGATCGCGCAGAGCGTGCTGACCGTCGAGGCGATCGATTCGATCAACGGTACGGCTGTCTACCGGACTTCCCTCGAAACCACTGGTGGTCCGCCCTTCTATCGGATCCACGATCGGCTGACGAGCTGGATCCGGCCGGATCCGATGGCCTCGCTTCGGTTCGACCAGAAGCTGCGGCAGGGGGGATACCGGAGGGATCGCCGGCACCTCATGGACGATGAGGCCGGCACCTACACGCGCTACGATGCCCGAGACGGTGTCTACGTGCGACACGAAGAGGAACACGACGTGCCGATTCCGGCCGGCGTGCAGGATGACGTGTCGATTTTTTACTTCGTGCGCCTGTCTCCGCTCAGGATCGGCGAGCGTTACGAATTCGACATGTATTACAAGAAGAAGGGAAATCCGGTGATCATCGAGGTGCTGAGGCGCGAGAGAATTCGCGTTCCGGCAGGTACGTTCAACACGATCGTCGTCCGCCCGATCATCAAGAGCAGTGGCATGTTCTCCGCGGGCAGCGAGGCGGAAATCTATGTCACGGATGACGAGCGCCGCATCCCGGTCAGGGTGAAGACGAGGATGTCCATCGGATCCGCAAATCTTTACCTGACGAAATACGATCCTGGTGAGCCCGGGTCGTTCATCCAGTCGCCATCTGACTGATATCCCGGTAATACGGGGCTTTGCGCCCCTCGACGGGGCCGGGTATATTCGGGCCGCAAGAATGTAGTGGGCCGGATCGCCGGATAATTGTTGACCTCAGACAAGGAGTACACGCTTGGGTTCGTCGAAGTACAAACCTACCAGTCTTGAAATGGCTCGTGACGAGCTATTCAGCCACATACGACGCTGCGGAGTTTTAGACGCCGAAACCACTGAACGGACAGAGTGGATGGCGGATACGGTCGGGTACCTCGGAGAACGGTACCCGGATCTCGGTGAGACCGAATTGGTGGAACTCACCAACATCGGAGAACGATACTGCAAACCCGCAATTCCTCACGGCCCCAATGGATTCGAAGCAGGCGAGGCGGCCGACTGACCACACGAGGCTAACCAGAACTGGAGATTCCCGCCGCCGGTGATGCGATGACGACAGTCCTGTTGTTATTGGCCGTGCTCGCGCTGGTTCTCGCGAACGCCTTTTTTGTTGCCGCAGAATTCGCGCTCGTCGCCGTTCGCCGCTCCCGCATTGAGGAGTTGGCCGGACGGGGCGACCGAAAGGCGCAGCGGGTTCAAAGGGCGCAGGAGAACCTCGACCGTTCCATTTCGGGAACACAGCTGGGGATCACGCTCGCCTCGCTCGGTCTCGGTTGGATCGGCGAGCCCGCGTTTGCCCGGCTGATCGAAGGATCGTTTGCGAACCTCCCTGACCCGATGTCGGTCATCGCGACCCACGCAACGGCCGTAGCCCTTGCGTTCGCGCTCATCACGTTTCTGCACATCGTCCTGGGTGAACTCGTTCCCAAGTCGGCGGCACTGATGCGTCCGGAAACTGTGAGCCGGTGGGTGTCCGGGCCGTTGAATCTGTTCAACCTGCTCGTCTCACCGATGATTTTCGTGCTCAACGGCACCGCACAGATAATCCTGCGGTTATTAGGCGGGGGCAGGCCCAGCGCCAGTCAGATGGTTCATAGTCCCGAAGAGATCGAGATTCTGTTGCGGCAAAGCCGTGCGGTAGGAGTAGTCGAGCTCGACGAGGAGGCGATGATCCACGGCGTGTTCGAGCTGACGCACACGGTGGCGCGAGAGGTGATGACTCCGAGGCCGGACATCATCGCGTTTCCGGAGGACACCGAGCTGGAGGAAGTACTCGCGACCGCGGCAGAATCGGGGTTCAGTCGGTTTCCCGTGTACCGTGAGTCGATCGACGACGTGGTCGGCGTAATCCTGGTCAAGGACCTGCTCAAATGGGTCGGCAAGTCTGCCACAGACGAGGAATTCCGGCTCAGCAATGTGATGCGAGACCCGTTCTTCGTTCCTGACACGAAGCCTGTGGATGATCTTCTGGCCGAGTTTCGGCGCCAGAAGGTGCACATGGCCATCGTCATTGACGAATTCGGTGGTACCGACGGCGTCGTCACGCTCGAAGACCTCGTCGAAGAGATCGTCGGAGAGATTTACGACGAGCACGACGTGGCCGAGGTCGAATTCGAAGTGATGGACGGGGGTCACGTCCTGGTAGACGGCGGAGCGGACCTCGAGGACCTGTTGGAACAGTTCGATGTAGGTATAGTAGAGGGGGCGGACGAGTACGATACGGTGGCGGGGTATGTGATCGGCCGGCTCGGCCGAATCCCGTCCGTCGGTGAACATGTAGAGTTGGGCGACGCCAGTTTGGAAGTGATCGAGACGCATGACCAGCGAGTTACGAGGCTGGAATTGTGCCTTCCAGGCAACGGCCTGGACGAGGAGTCGGATCCCGCAATCGAAGGGGAGAGTGGCTCACGATGAATACTGGATTCTGGAGTTCGGAAGAGTACGACGGTCAGGCACAGCAAAAGTATGAAGCAGGCGAATACGATGCGGCGCTGGAAATCCTCAAGGAGGGGTCGTCCTTGTATCCGGCGGCGGTCGAGCTCCGGGTTTCTCTAGGCTACACGCAGCTGGCGAGAGAAGAATTCCTGCGAGCCCGCGGTGCGTTCGCGCAAGCGCTGATCCTCGAGCCGGACCACGAAGACAGTCTCGTGGGAATCGCCGACAGCCACCTTCGGTTAGGGGAACGCGCCCGTGCGCTGGCAGCATTCGAGCGTGTGATCGAGCTCGGGTTCAGCCGGGATCTCGATCTGATGATGACGAGCGGCCGGGCGTTGTTGCGCGAAGGCCTGCTCGAACACGCGGAGCGCTTCTTCCGAATGGCGATCAAGGCGGACCCGAACAGTGGCGATGCAGCGGCTGACCTTGCCTACACGCTCCATCGTCGTGGCGACCCCGAAGGGACACACGAATGGCTGGAAAAGGCTCTCGAACTCGATGAGTCGAATCACGATGCCCGGGCGCTGCTCGCCAACCACCTGTACGAGAACGGGGATCGACGGGCGGCGCTGGCCCAGTTCGAGCTGATCCCTCCCCGGTCTCTGTGGGACCCACTTACCGTGTGGCGCGTGATCGAATTGCTGAGCGCCTGTCGGCAGGAGCTGAATGACGAGGGCGCCGTGCGACCGTACCTGGATCGACTGGATGAGCTGTTCGATGCGTCTACGCCGGAAGATCGGCTGTTCGAGGAGCTGGCCATCGCAGCCGACGGAGATGTCGACTCGATCATGCGCGGCCAGATGGACATGTTCCGGCCGGGCGCGGAGACGCTTCCGTTGCGCGTGGACGGATCCGGAGACGACTGGATGGCCGTAGTCCAGCTTCTGTGCCGGATGTCGTCCAACCCGGATCGTACCGTTGAGCAGTTCATGCAGGACACGGCGCGGCATGTGTGTCGCACGATGGGACTCGCGCTTCCCACCGACGACCCGGGGGCCTTTCTCGAGGCGTCGGCTCGGGCCGGCGTACTGCGGCTGGATGACCGGAATCACGGGGTCGGTGGATGAGCGGACGGCTGTTCGAGTTGCTGCGCGAGAGAATGACGGAAGACGAGGTCGGCTTCGACCAACCGGTCACGATTGCCGAGCTTTATAAGCGGCTCCTGCCCTACCATGCCTGTCGCGAGGTCTTCCAGTTTGCATCGAAGGCCGAGTACGATCTGGAACTTCTCGAGTTGCTGGCGGACGAAGACCGGGTAGAGGTCTCAGAACAGGCGCTCATCGAGGCGGTGCTGGCGGAGTCGAAGCAGGTAGAGCCGGGTCTCGGATTCCTGCAGGGTTTCGCCGCATCGGAAATCCGCCTCAAGCATGCCGATGCACCACAGGATGTGGTGGCTGCGGTGGACGAGCGTGCCGACAAAGACAGACCCGGCTGTCGATCGTGTGGAAGCTCATTGCCGGACATTGAAGGGGCGCGATATTGCCCCGCATGTGGCAAGGACCAGGTGATTCCGACCTGCTCCGCGTGTGACGCCGAGCTCGGCGAGGACTGGAGATACTGCGCCCTGTGCGGTATCCTGATTGAGTCCTGAAAATCAAGCAATCAAGGAGTAGTTCTGACATGATTCAGCGTACCAGCGGCACGTGGATGGTTCTTTTCGTAGCGGTGTTCGGCCTTGCGGCCTGTGGGGGCGATTCGGGAGAGACGGCCAGCGAAGCGATGGCACAGACGCCTGCGGCTGAGAATCCGGCTGAGAATCCGTGCGCCGCGGCCAACCCCTGCGCAGAAAATCCTTGCGCGGCGAATCCGTGTGCGGCGATGCAGGAACTGCCCGAAGGCGTGACGATGGCGATGGTGGAAGAGGGCAAGGAACTGTTCGGAGGCATCGCGATCTGCGGGTCGTGCCACAAGCCGGACGGATCCGGAATTCCGAATCTTGGCGCCGATCTGACCGACGACGAGTGGGCGCACTCCGACGGCGGATACGAGGGTATTCTCGAGACAGTCATGGCCGGCGTCTCGGCTGATGCTTCGGCAGCCGGCATTCCGATGCCCCCCAAGGGTGGCTCCGCCATCTCCGACGATCAGGCGAAGGCAGTTGCCGCCTACGTGTGGACGCTCAGCCAGTAAGGGCTGTCCACTGGCCTGACACTGCGAAGAGGCCGGGGTGCCCGATGGGTCCCGGCCTTCTTGCTTGTACGGGCCCATAGCAAGCACTGCTAAGGAGATGCCGTGATCCGAATCGCTCTGATTCCAGGCGACGGCATCGGCCCCGATGTGCTTCGCGAGGCGCGCCGCGTCCTTGACGCGGTCGCCGCCGCGGGGCTTGCCGAGCTGTCATTTGAGGAGTTTCCGCATGGGGCCGATCACTATCTGGCCACCGGCGAAACTCTCGGTGAATCTACATTCGTGTCCCTGCGGGACGATTTCGACGCCATCCTGCTGGGCGCCGTGGGTGACCCTCGCGTGCCCGACAACCGCCACGCTCGCGACATCCTGCTGGGCCTGCGATTCCGGCTGGACCTGTTCATCAATTTCCGCCCGGCCCGCCTGAGATTTCCCCGATTGTCACCGCTTGCAGGAGCCGATCGACCGGTGGATTTCGTAATATTCCGCGAGAATACGGAAGGCATGTATTCCGGCGCGGGCGGCACGATCAGGGCGGGCACGCCGCAAGAAGTGGCGGTGAGCGAGTGCTTCGCGACGCACTTCGGGGTAGACCGAATCGTACGGGCAGCGTTCGAGTATGCGCAGCATACGGGCAGGACACGCGTGACCCTGGGCGACAAGGCGAACGCCGTACCGCACGTATATGGATTATGGCGCCGCGTGTTTGATCAGGTAGCCGAAGAGTACCCGGACATCGAATCAGAAAAACGCTACGTGGATGCGCTCGTAATGGATCTCGTCCGCAGGCCCGAGCGGTTCTCCGTAATCGTTACGGACAACCTGCTTGGCGACATTCTGTCCGACCTTGCTGCGGAGTTGGTTGGAGGCATGGGGCTAGCCCCATCGGCGAACTACAACCCCGACGGCGGGGCACTGTACGAGCCCGTACACGGCAGCGCTCCGGATCTGGTCGGCACCGGCACTGCGAATCCGATGGGAGCCATCCTGTCGGCCGCACTGCTGTTGGAGCATGCGGGGGCCACGGATGCGTCGGCGCGCGTGGACGCGGCGGTGGATGCGTCGCTCGATGCGGGCGTCGAAACGGCGGATCTCGGCGGGACGAGTACGACGGAGGAGGTCGGTGAATGGATTGCGAGGCGGATTGCGGAGGATTTGTGAGCAGGTGTGTTTGGAACGCTGTGATAAGATCATCGATGACAAGAGACGCCATGAATCATGAGTGATAAAAACAAAGATATCGTCTTCCTGTCTGCCGTCCGGACCCCGTTCGGCACGTTCGGCGGCAGTCTCAAGGGCCATTCGGCGACGCAGCTGGGCGCACTCGCGGCGACCGCTGCTGTAGAGCGTGCCGGTGTGGACGCCGGGGAGTACGGGCATACGTATTTCGGTAACGTGATCCAGACGAGCCCTGACGCCGTGTATCTGTCCCGGCACGTCGGGCTCCAGGCGGGCCTGCCGGAGGAGGCACCTGCCCTGACCCTCAATCGGCTGTGTGGCAGCGGGTTTCAGGCCGTGATTTCGGCCGCGGAAGACATCCTGCTGGGCAATTCCAGGGTCTGCCTGACCGGCGGGACGGAATCGATGAGCCAGGCGCCACATGTCGTGCGCGGTGCTCGGTTTGGACTCCGCCTCGGTGTCCCGACCGCATTCGAAGACACGTTGTGGGAGTCGCTCACCGACACCTACTGCGGCTTCTCGATGGCCGAGACGGCCGAGAACCTCGCCGATGAGTATGAACTCAGTCGGGAAGCGGTCGACGCCTACGCGGAGCGGAGCCAGCGCCTGGCTAGTCTAGCCTGGGAAGAGGGGCGGTTCGACGCCGAGGTCGTGCCAGTCACGATCCGGAAGCGGGGCAAGGAGATCGCGTTCGAGCGCGACGAACACATCCGTCCCGATACTACGCTCGAGGCCCTGGCGGGTCTCAAGCCGTATTTCAAGGCCGACGGGCTCGTGACGGCCGGCAACGCCAGCGGCATCGGCGACGGCGCCGGTGCACTTGTCGTGGCAGACGGCGAGTTTGCGACGGCACACGGGCTTGCGACCATGGGCCGCCTCGTTTCCTGGGGCATCGCCGGAGTAGCGCCCCGGATCATGGGGATCGGTCCGGCGCCGGCTGCCCGTGCTGCGCTGAAGCGGGCCGGCATGGAACTGAGCGACATCGACCTGATCGAGGTGAACGAGGCATTTTCGGCGCAGTACTGTGCCGTGGAGAAGGAACTCGGACTCGATCGCGACAAGGTGAACGTAGACGGGGGCGCCATCGCCCTCACCCATCCGCTCGGCGCGACCGGGGCGCGCATCACGATGCACCTGCTGCACGAGCTGAATCGCCGCGGGGGCGGCGTGGGCCTCGGCTCCGCGTGCATTGGCGGCGGCCAGGGCATCGCAGTGATCGTCGAAGTAAGCAGCTGAGCGCGACGGGATTCGCGCACTGGAGGGATATATGGACGTCATCCTGGCCATCATCGCCGCCGCCGGAACGCTCGCTCTTGCGACCAGTCTTCGTGTCCTGCGTGAGTATGATCGAGCCATAGTCTTCCGCCTGGGACGCGTGCGGCCGGTCCGTGGACCCGGCCTCGTGTTTCTCGTGCCGTTCGGCGTGGAGCGTATGGTCCGGGTGGGTCTGCGAATCATCGCCATGGACATCCCGCCGCAGGACGTGATCACGCGGGACAACGTATCGGTCAAGGTGAACGCGGTGCTGTATTTCCGCGTCAGCGACCCGTCCAAGGCAATCCTCGAGATTGAGGACTTCATGTTCGCCACGTCGCAGCTCGCGCAAACGACGCTGCGATCGGTGATCGGGCAGGCCGAACTCGACGAGTTACTGGCCGAACGCGAGAAATTCAATCACATCCTGCAGCGGATCATCGACCAGGGAACGGACGCCTGGGGCATAGAGGTGGTCAGTGTCGAGGTGAAGGACATCGACCTGCCGCAGGAAATGAAGCGCGCCATGGCTCGCCAGGCGGAAGCCGAGCGGGAACGGCGGGCCAAGATCATCCATGCGGAAGGCGAACTTCAGGCGGCCACACGCCTCAAGGATGCGGCCCGCCTGCTCAGCACACACCCGGCGTCCCTGCAACTCCGCTACCTCCAGACGGTGACGGAGATCGCGGCGGAAAACAACTCCACCCTCCTGTTCCCGATCCCGATCGACCTGCTGTCGGGATTCCGCAGCCAGGCGCCGTCCGAACCGGTTGAGGAGACGGAGACCCTGGCAGAACTGGAGGCACGGGCGCGGAAGTCCATCGACGATGCGACGGGACTCACATCCCAATTCACGGGGACGCTCAGGGGCCAGGGTCTGGACCTCATCGGGGGCGCGGGCGAACCCGCGGAGGAGCAGGAAGCGAAGCAGGATGACTGAGCAGGAAGCGAAGCAGGATGACTGACGAGGATCGGTACCCGTCGATACCACCCGGAGAGCTGTTGTCCTCGGCTCAGCTGGAGCGTGTGATTCAGCGTGCCGCGGAGCTGCAGACGGCCCGGGAGAACCTGCCCGACCGGCTGGATGATGCGGAGGTGATGCGCATCGGTGAGGAAGTCGGTCTGGAGAGCCAGCACGTCCACCGGGCCTTGCTGGAACTGCGGGCCGAAGCCCTGGTTCCGACTGCTCACTCGGAGCGTGCCTTGCCCACTCGGCTGTGGGGGGCGGGCCACGCCACGGTGAGTAGAGTCGTTCCCGGCGATATGCACGAGCTTCAGGATGTGCTGGGTGGTTACCTGCGTTCCGCCGAGAGTCTGCGTTCCGTGCGCGACCGCCCGGGGCTGTCGATCTGGGAGCCGGCATCCGATCTGGGGAGCCAGCTCAAGAGAGCGTTCGATGTCGGTGGTCGGGGCTTCGAGCTGGCGAAGGCCCGGCGGGTGGACGTAACGATCCAGCAGCTCGAGCCCGGCCGGTCGCTCGTCACCCTGTCGGCGGATCTGACGAACCAGCGAGCTGCGCTCGGAGGGGGGACGGTCTTCGGTTTCGTCGCCGCCAGCGCGGGCATCACGGTCGCCCTCGTACTCGCTGCCGGAATTCCGCTGATGTTCGTCGCGCCTGTTGCGCTCGGCGCGAGCCTGACCGGAGGATCCGCGGCGGGCAACCTGATGTTCCGCAAGCTGAGGGAACGCGTGGAGCTTGCCATGCAAGGACTGCTGGACCGCCTCGAGCGGGGTGGAAGCCTGCCGGCGAGCCGCTCGATTGCGCAGAAGATCAGCGGGTTTCTAGACAGCATCGACTGATGACGGAATTCACATTTATAGCGTGAATCACATAGACCACAAGGAGTTCAACGTGTCTGACATAAAGAAGGTCGGTGTCGTCGGCTGTGGGCTGATGGGGCGCGGGATCGCGCAGATATGTGCGGCGGCCGGGTACGAGACGGTCGTTCGCGAGGTGGCCCAGGAGCCGCTCGACAAGGGTCTGGGGGCCGTAAAGAAGGGGCTCGATCGGCTGATCGAGAAGGGCAAGCTCGATGAGGCCGCTCGCGACGCCACGCTGGGAAACCTGCGGGGTACGGTGAACCTGGCCGACCTCGCCGATGCGGACATCGTGATCGAGGCGATCATCGAAGACATCGGCGCCAAGAACGAGCTGTTCGGGGCCCTGGATGAACTGTGTCCCGAGCACACGATCTTCGCCTCGAACACGTCGAGCCTGACCGTGACGGAAATGGCGGCCGCCACGGCCCGCCCGGACCGGTTCATCGGCCTGCACTTCTTCAATCCGGTCCCGGTCATGAAGCTCGTCGAGGTCGTGCGCACCGGCGCCACGTCCGACACGACGTTCGATCGGGTATTCGAATTCGCGACCTCGGTGGGCAAACAACCCGTCGCCTGCCGCGACAATACCGGGTTCATCGTGAACCGCCTGCTCGTCCCGTACATGCTCGACGCCATCCGTGCGTTCGAGGAAGGCATCGGGTCGATCGAGGACATCGACAAGGCGATGACCCTCGGCACCGGCTACCCGATGGGTCCGTTCACACTCGGCGACTTCGTCGGTCTCGATACGCTGTACTTCATTACCGAGATCATGTACGAGGAGTACCGGGAGAAGCGGTTCGCCTCGCCTCCGCTGCTCAGGCGGTTGTACCTCGCCGGGTATCACGGCCGGAAAGTCGGTCGCGGATTCTATGACTACAGTGGTGAGGCGCCCTTCGTCAGCGAGTTCGTGAAGCGGTGAGGCCGGGCAGCCGTTGATGAGGCCGGCGGGCCGTTGAAGGGTCTCGTACTGGCCGGACGGGAGACGATCGAGGTCCGGCATGACTTGCCGGACCCGGAGATCGAGGCGCCGGGCGATGTGATCGTCGCCGTCGGGCGTGCCGGCATCTGTGGCTCGGACCTGCATCCGTACCATGGCCGGGAGCCCGTCGCGTGGGGGATCGTTCCCGGTCACGAGGCGGCGGGTGAGGTCGTGGAAGTGGGCTCGGCCGTCGAGCAGTTTCAGGCTGGTGACCGCGTATTTCTGCCTTTTACAACGAGTTGCGGTACGTGTCCGCCGTGTCTCGCCGGCCTCAGCGCGCGCTGTGACCTGGGCCGTCTGTTCGGCTGGGCGTCACCCGAAGCCGATGCCCCGGCCGGTCTCGGCGGTACGCAGGCCGAGCTGGTTCGCGTGCCGCTAGCCGATACGACCCTCCTTTCCCTGCCCGAGAACTTCGGACTCGAAGACGGTGTCCTGCTGGGCGACAACTTCACGACGGGCTTCTACTGCGCACGCCAGGGCGGGGAAGTGGCCGGCGGCCTGGTGGTGGTCATTGGGTGCGGTGCCGTGGGACTGTCCGCTGTGGTGTCCGCCCGACACTTCGGCGCCGGCCGGATCGTTGCCATCGATCCCGTGCGGTCGCGACGCGAAACGGCACTGCGACTCGGAGCGGATGTGGTCGCATCGTCCGATGAAGCGGCGGACGTGATCGCCGGCCTTCCCGCGCCGGACGATCGAGGTGCCCGCGTGGTGCTCGAGGCGGTGGGCAACCTGTCGGCCCGCGAGTTGTGCCTGAAGCTGGTAACGCCTGGTGGCACCATTTCCATGGTCGGGGTCGCGACGGACGAATCCGGCCTTGCTGCGGCGGACCTGTACGACCGCAACCTGACACTGCGTAGCGGCCGCTGCCCGGTTCGGTCATTGATGCCGGAAGTCCTGGAGGCGCTGCGCCGCGCACACGTCCGTATCCCGACATCAGACCTGGTCGCCGATCCACCTGTCCCGCTCGAGCAGGGACCCGAGGCCTACCGCCGATTCGCCACCCGATCAGGGCCCGACGGGAAGCCACTTCTCGCCCCATGACGGACAGGGTTTACGGGCGGGTTCGGTAGGGCGAAAACCCGCATCAGAGCGGCGTTTTGCGCGTTGACCCCAACGTTGATTCCGGTTATCTTGTACCCCTAAATGCAAGGCACAGCGGAAACCCTCGAAACGACGCATGAGCAGGTCGGGAGCACGACGCTTCGGACCGTGTCGCTTCGCGGGTTTCGGAACTTCCCCGCACTGGACCTGACCCTGCCCGATGGCGGCGCAATCATCGTCGGACCCAACGGTTCGGGGAAGTCGAATCTGCTCGAGGCGCTGTACTACCTGGAGATCTTCCGGTCGTTTCGGGGGGCTCGCGATCGTGAACTCGTCACGTTCGGGCAGGACGTATTTCGCATCGAGGCGCGTGTAGAATGTGCGGGCAGCGAGATACGGCTGGCCGCGGCCTGGCAGAAGTCTACCAGGAAGAAGAAGGTCACCGTGGACGGGCGAGAGCCGGAACGGCTGTCGGATGCGCTCGGTAAGTTCGGCGCCGTGGTGTTCAGTCTCGACGACTCGAAGCTGATATGGGGCTCGCCGTCGCGTCGGCGGCGTTTTCTGGACATTCTGCTGTCGGTCGTCGAGCCGGGATACGTCGGAACCCTGCAGCGGTACAGGGCCGTGGTCGCGCAGCGCAATGAGGCACTGCGGCAGGGTCGGCTCGAGGTAGCCCGTGCGTGGGCGGAAGGCATGGTCGAACCCGGCGCGCAGTTGATGGAAGCGAGACGGGCCTGGGTGGTGGCGAGTGGTGCGGAATTCGGCCGCTACCACGCCACGATCGCTGGGGGGGCGGAAGCGGACCTCATGTATGTACCGGCGCTCGGGCGCCTGGAGCCGGGAGATGATGCCGCTCCGTGGCAGGACCGCTTTCGGCGGGCGCTCAACGAGTTCGAGGAGTCCGATGTCCGGCGGGGGGTCACGCAAGTCGGACCTCACCGGGATGATCTGGCGATCCGGGCGGTCGTGGACGATGGACGGGAACGACGCGATCTCAGGTTGTACGGGTCGGGTGGACAGCGGCGCACGGCGGCGATCGCCCTGCGCCTCGTAGAAGCGGACACGCTGGCGGATCGGTTGGGTTCGGAGCCCGTATACCTGCTCGACGACGTGTTCGCCGAGCTCGACGAAGGCCGCGCGGCTCGGGTGCTGGAACTCCTGGAGACGGGACGGAGCGGACAGGTGTTGCTGACCGTTCCCAAGCCAGTCGACATACCGCTGCGGGGCGGTTCACTGCCGGTGTGGCGGATTGAGGACGGCGTCATCGACACGGATGAATGATTCAAGGAACGACCGAAGTCAGCCGGAAATGCTTGGCGGGTTGATACAGGCAACGCTGGCGCGCCTTGGGATCGGGAAGCGGGTCGCCCGTGCCCGGGTCATTGTGGACTGGCCAGAGCTGGTTGGACCTCACATAGCGAACGTGGCTCGTCCCGTCCGCATACGGGGAAGCACGCTGTTCGTGGCGGTGGAAAGCGCCGCGTGGAGGAATGAACTCAGCCTCATGCGACCGCAGTTGATGCGCAAGATCAACGCGGGCCGGAGTGAGGGTCGGATCGAACGAATTCTGTTCCTGCAGGATGAAGGCGGGAACGCGGAGGCGAGGGATGGCGCAGGCGAACGGTAAGGGCGGTAAGGGCGGCAGGGGCGGTAAGAAGGCCGGTAGCGCGAAGCAGGCGAATGCGGGCGACTATACGTCCCGGCAGATCCAGGTCCTCAAGGGTCTGGAGGCCGTGCGTAAACGGCCGGGGATGTACATCGGCTCGACCTCGGCTCGCGGACTCCACCATCTCGTGTATGAAGTCGTCGACAACTCGATCGATGAGGCGATGGCGGGCTTCTGCTCCAGCATTCAAGTCGTCATCCATGCTGACCACTCGATTACCGTCACCGACGACGGACGCGGCATTCCGGTCGATCTTCATCCGGAGGAGAAGGTTCCGGGCCTCGAACTCGCTCTCACACGCCTCCACGCCGGCGGAAAGTTCGACAAGCAGACCTACAAGGTGAGCGGCGGGCTTCACGGCGTCGGCGTGTCGGTCGTGAACGCCCTGTCCAGCCGGCTGGATGTCGAGGTGAGACGCGACGGATTCGTGTGGACGCAGGGCTTCGCGCGCGGAAAAAAGGTGACTGAGCTGCAGAAAGGTGAGAAGACCGGGGATACCGGCACCAGGGTATACTTCAAGCCGGACGATGAGATCTTCACGGAGCTGGAGTACGATTGGGATACGCTGTCGATCCGGTTGCGGGAGCTGGCCTACCTGAACCACGGATTGTCGATCAGCCTGACCGACGAGAGAGCCGGCCAGGAGGAGGCGCATACCTATTTCTTCGAGGGTGGGATCGTCGAGTACGTCGATTACCTGCGTGGCCACAAGACCGCTCTCCATGACGAGATCATCTACCTGCACGGCGAGCAGGACATGGTAGATATCGAACTCGCCATTCAGTACACCGACGCCTACAACGAGAACACATTCACCTTCGTCAACAACATCAACACGCACGAAGGCGGGACCCATCTGAGTGGCTTCAAGGCTGCGATCACTCGGACCATCAACAGTTACGCCCAGAAGAGCAACACGCTCAAGAAGAACGATGCGAGCCTGTCGGGCGATGACGTCCGCGAGGGCATGGTGGCCGTTCTGTCGATAAAGGTCCCCGAGCCCCAATTCGAAGGCCAGACCAAGACGAAGCTCGGCAACAGTGAAGTGCGGGGCATCGTCGAGAGCCTGATCAACGACCGGTTGAGTACGTGGCTCGAAGAAAACCCGGCGTCTGGTCGCCGCATCATCGAGAAGGCCGTTCAGGCATCACGGGCGCGTGAAGCGGCCCGGAAGGCCCGCGATCTCACGCGAAAGAAGTCTGCGCTCGAGACGGGAGTCCTGCCGGGCAAGCTCGCGGACTGCTCGAGTCGTGACGCGTCCTTGTCCGAGCTCTATCTCGTGGAGGGAGACAGCGCCGGCGGTTCTGCCAAGCAGGGCCGGGACCGGGAGTTCCAGGCGATCCTGCCGCTCAAGGGGAAGATTCTCAACGTAGAGCGGGCGCGCATCGACAGGATTCTGGGGAACGAAGAAATCCGCGCGATGATCACGGCGATCGGGTCAAATATAGGCGACGATTTTGACCTCGAACAGGCGCGGTACCACAAAGTTATTCTAATGACAGATGCCGACGTGGATGGAGCGCATATTCGCACGCTCCTGCTCACGTTCTTTTTCCGGCAGATGAGGCCGCTCATCGATGCGGGTTACGTGTACATCGCCCAGCCACCGCTGTACCGCGTGTCGAAGGGAAAGAAGGAATTCTACTGCTACACGGATGAGGAGCGGGACGAGATCGTCGAGCGGTTGTCGAACGCAAAGGGAAGCACGTCGATCAACATCCAGCGCTACAAGGGACTCGGTGAGATGAATCCCGAGCAGCTGTGGGAGACCACGATGAACCCCGAGAACCGGACGCTTCTGCTGGTAACCATCGATGATGCGACACAGGCGTCCATGCTGTTCGAACGCCTGATGGGAGACGATCCGCAGGCGCGTCGAACATTCATCGAGAAGAATGCGAAATTCGTCCGCAATCTCGACGTCTGAGAAGTTCATGGCCGAGACAAAACGACCGACGATTCCGGCTGCCGAAGAAATTCTCGGCGGATATTTTCCGGTGCTCGACCACGGTTTCGTCTCGCTCGTGGACTACATGGGTTCTGACGAGGACATCGAGCGCGCGGCCCGCCTCAGCTATGGAGCTGGAACGCGGAAACGCAGTGTGACTCGCGGGCTGATCCGCTACCTCCGGCGTCATGCCCACACGACGCCGACTGAAATGGTGGAATTCAAGTTCCACTGTTCGATGCCGATTTTCGTGGCCAGGCAGTGGATCCGGCACAGGACGGCCTGCCTGGCGGAAGGCACGGAGATTTACTTCGACCTGCCGGGAGGAATTGAGCGGCGGGGGAATCAGCTCCGCAAGCTTCCGATTGAAGAGCTGTGGACGAAATTCGCGCCCACGCGAAACATCAGCCGGCGCGACAAGCAGCGGAATCCGTACTTCAAGCGTGATCGCGTACAGCAGATGTGCCTGCGCCAGGTGAACGAAGACACACTCGACATTCAGCATACGAAGATCGTCGATGTCATCCACAATGGGCCTAAACCGGTCTTCCGCGTAACACTTGCTGATGGCAAGACCATCGAGGCCACTTCTGATCACCGGTTCCTGTTCGCCGATGGCTGGAAGACGCTTGGTGATGCGGTTGGTCTGAAAGAATCCAACGGACTCGCGACATGGACGCGGGGCGATCATTACATGTATGTGAATGGCGTCGTGATGGAGGAGCCGGCTCTCTATAGGGAAAGAGATTGGCTACGAGAGCGCTACCACACTCTCGGCATGAAGATCGATGAAATAGCCGCCGAGGCCGGTGTCAGTTACCACACCATTAGGAAGTGGATTCGCCAGAACGGACTTTCGAAACCTATTCGATTCGAGAGCGGACACACACCCTGGAACCTTGGCAAGACATATAAATCCAGGCCGCGCCCGATGAGTGAAGTAACACTCGCGAAAGTGCGTGCGGCTCGTTCGGGACCGGCCTCGAATTTCTGGCGTGGCGGATGCTCGAGTAACCGCGAGGCCATCGGCCGGTGGACGACGCAGGCGGCTCACCGAGTGCATCGGCGTAACGGGTGGACCTGCCAACTGTGCAACGAGCGGGTGAGTGAACTTCATTGTCACCATATCGTCCCGGTATGGGCTGACGAGTCGCTGGCCCGTGACGAGTCGAACCTCACCACGCTGTGCGGCGATTGCCACCGTTCGATTCAGGGGAGAGAACACGAAGTTGCCGAACAGCTGACCGGTCGCACGATTCACACGAGGTGGAAGAGGCGACCGCGGGTGGCCTGGAATAAGCTTACCAAGGCGAGACTCGTGCAAATCGAGTCGATCGTTTTCGTTGGCGAGAAGGATACGTACGATCTCGAGGTAGAGGGGCCGCATCATAACTTCATTGCTAATGGGATTGTGACCCACAATTCGGTCAATGAATTGTCAGGTCGCTACAGCCTCATGCCCTTGCTGTTCTACGAGCCGAAACCCGAAAGCTTTGCGCTCCAGAGTGTCGAGAACAACCAGGGACGCCGGAGCGAGCCCGCCGACCCGTCGTTGTACGCGGAGGCGATCGAACGCTGGGAGCGCCTCCGCGAGCAGGCCTCGGACACGTACGGATGGCTGCTGAAGGAAGACGTGGCACGCGAGCTGGCCCGCATCGATCTCCCCCTCTCCGCGTATACGCAGTGGTACTGGAAGATTGATCTGCATAACCTGCTTCACTTCCTGCGCCTGCGTGTCGATCCCCACGCACAGTGGGAAATCCAGGAATACGGGCGGGTGATGGCGGGCATGCTGGCTCGGGTCGCGCCGCTGACGTACGAAGCCTGGCTGGACTACGAGGTGCTCGGAGAGCAGATGAGCGCGGCGGAACTCGGCGTCATCCGATCGCTCATCGAACCAGCCGGCGATGGGCTCAAGACACGCAGTGTCGAGCTCACTGCCGAGGACCTCAACGCCGCCGGCCTTTCAGGACGGGAAAGGCAGGAGCTGCTCGGAAAGCTGGTCCCCGTTGAGCGTCCGGATTTCGTGCTGGACCTGTCCGACATGCAGACGCCCGAGAGCATGGCGGAGCGAATGGCGGAGGCAGTTCCCGACCTCGAAGTCTGAGCAAGGATATCGGACCGGCACTTTTCCCCCGTAACTCCGTAAGACTGTGAGTACGACGCCGAAATCCGCGGCGTCGGGTCGGGTGGGGCGAGATGAGCTTCGGGTGGGAGAGACTCAGATGCGGGCAACCGGATTCCGTAGACATGGCCTGGCGGCACCGATCGCCCTTGCCTTCCTGATCGTGTGCTCAGAACATCTCCCCGCAGCCGACGCGCTTGTTGATACGCAGGAATCCCAGGCGTCGGCCGTCGCGGCGTCCGAGCGAGACTTCGACCGTCTTGACAGCAGCGCCGGCCTGCGATCCGGAGGCGCATTCCCGTTCGATTACCAGCATCTTGTTTTCTTCGAGTTGGACGAGCAAGGCGAGCCAACGTCCGGGGTAAGACTGTATACGGCAGCCAGCGTCCAGGCCGGGCGGTTACGGGGCTATTTCGACGACGGCTGGAACTACAGCCTCGACATGACCGTGGAGTTGTATGACGCGGACTCGCTCGTGGCTCGTACCGAAACTCGGCACCTTTATGTCCTGCCAATGCGCGTGGATTCCGATGAAAAGGATGGATTCCCTATCCATGTCCTGCTCCACGTTCCGCCGGGGGAGTACGACTACCGCATCGTGATTCGAGACAACAACTGGGAAGACGACCGATCGGTCAACGAAAAACGGGGCCGGGTCGTGGTTCCGAAGTCGATCACTTCGCAGCCGTTCGTCAGCTCGGTCGCGATTGCCGCGGACTCGACAGGAGCCTGGTCTCCGACGTCCGGTGTTCAGTTGAAGTTGAACGCCGCGCGCATCGTACAGAAAGACGCACGTCCATACGTGTACTTCGAGGCCTACGGACTGACGCCCGGCTCATCGTATCGCGGAGAGGTCCGATTAGTTTCGCGTTGGGCGGGCCGCGGCCAGGGCGAGGAATTCAGGGGCACGTATCAGCCGTTTCAGATGCAGTATCGTGGCAACGTACCCACGGATCCGTCGGAACCGGTCAGGGAGTTGTTTCGTCTGGACCTGAAGGATACGGAACCGGGACCATACGAAGTGCAGGTCCGGGTCAGAGACCTGGAGACGGGACTGGCCAGCGAGGTCCGGAGCGCCCGGCTCAAGGTACGCGGACTTGAAAGCTATCGGCCGT
>SMVB01112459.1_pt1 | contig 28683 bp, 20 predicted proteins | sample 2456461 | NCBI WGS metagenome assembly SMVB01 (sample SAMN11095934, study PRJNA526329) | marine sediment metagenome | biome: Marine sediment; feature: Surficial sediment; material: Deep marine sediment; isolation source: Hadal surficial sediment | place: Pacific Ocean | collected 2014-05 | depth... | reverse complement strand
GCTGGTCTTGCTGGATGAGGCCGACAACATCCTGGCCCAGAAGCCCACGCGAGTAGGAGTGGACTCATGAGCATGACATCGATCGAAATGGACCATCTCGACCACGTCGCTGCGGCGGCCCTCGACGGCTATCTGGTCCGCAAGGACCTCGTGCGGCGCTACGCACAACAGTTCCCCGTTCCGACGTACGTGGTCGAATTCTTGCTGGGCCGCTATTGCGCCAGCACGGACCCCTCGGAGATCGAGGAGGGACTCGCGATCGTCGAGAAGCAACTTCAAGGGCGCACCGTTCGGACCGGCGACGAGGAGCTGTTCAAGGCCAGGGCACGCGAGAATGGATCGGTCAAGCTCATCGACATCGTTCGCGCGAAGCTCGACACGAAGAACGACTGCTACGTCGCGGAATTGCCCAGCCTGGCCCTGAGGGGCGTTCAGATCCCGGACCACCTGGTCAAGGAGAACGAGCGGATGCTGACCGACGGCTTCTACGCCGAGGTCACGCTCGAGTACGACGCCCTGATCGCGCAGGAGAAGAACGGGCGGCCCTTCCGGATCGGCGCACTGCGCCCGATCCAGATGTCGAAGCCCGACGTGCTCTCGGTCTTCGCCAAGGGACGAGCGGGATTCACGACCGAGGAGTGGCGGCAGTTCTTGATGCGCTCCGTCGGCCTGGAGCCTTCCGCCTTGGACGAACGGGCCCAGCGCGTCGTGCTGCTGCGCATGGTGCCCTTCGTCGAGCGCAACTACAACTTGGTCGAACTCGGTCCTCGCGGAACGGGCAAGAGCCACATCTACCAGCAGATCTCGCCCTACTCGCACCTCATCTCCGGCGGCAAGGCCACCGTCGCCAAGATGTTCGTGAACAACGCCACCGGCCAGCGCGGACTCGTTTGCCAGTACGACGTCGTCTGCTTCGACGAGGTGTCCGGGATCTCCTTCGATTCGAAGGACGGCGTGAACATCATGAAGGGCTACATGGAGTCCGGAGAGTTCAGCCGCGGCAAGGAGAGCATCCGCGCCGAGGGCGGCATCGTCATGATCGGCAACTTCGATGTCGACGTGGAGCAACAACAGCGCATCGGACACCTGCTCAGCCCGCTTCCGCCGGAGATGCGCGACGACACGGCGTTCCAGGACCGCATCCACGCCTTCGCACCGGGCTGGGACTTTCCGAAGCTGAACCCGGGCGACCATCTGACCGATCACTTCGGCCTGGTCAGTGACTTCCTGAGCGAGTGTTGGAGCCGCCTCCGTCAATCGAGTCGGATCTCGACGCTCCAAGGGCGCGTCTTCTGGGGTGGCGCCCTCAGCGGCCGCGACATCAACGCCGTCCAGAAGACGGTTTCAGGGCTCCTGAAGCTCCTCTTCCCGGACCCCGAAATGCCCGTACCGGACGAGGACCTGGAGTGGATCGTCCGCCTGGCCCTGGAGTCCCGCCGGCGGGTGAAGGAGCAGCAGAAGCGCTGCCTCAAGAGCGAGTTCCGCAACACCCACTTCAGCTTCACCATGGGTGTGGACGGCGTGGAGCAGTTCGTCGCCACGCCCGAGCTGCACAGCGACGAGGCGATCGATGGCGACCCCCTGCCCCCCGGCCAGGTGTGGGCCATCGGACCGGGCAGCGGCGAGACCGGAGCGGCCCTGTTCCGCATCGAGGTAGCCGTCGGCCCGGGCAGCGGAGCCAAGATCCTGAACCACCCCCAACCGCCCGCCTTCCGCGAGAGCGTCAAGGTCGGCGAGCAGAACCTCTACGCTCGCGCCAAGCAGCTCGTGGGCGACCGGGATCCGCGCAGCCACGAGTTCTCGATCCAGCTGCGCCCATTCGATGCAGACAAGTCAGGTACCGGACTGGGACTACCGCTGCTGATCGCCCTCGTCGGGGGGCTGCTCGAGCGCAGCACCCGCGGCGGAACGATCATCGTGGGCCCGCTGAACCTCGGCGGCTCGATCGAGATGCTCCAGAACCCCGTCGCGATTGCCGAGCTGGCGGTCGACAAGCAGGCCACGACGCTCCTGATGCCGGTCGCCGCACGGCGTGCCCTCAACGACCTGCCCGACGACATCTGGACCAAGATCAACATCGAGTTCTACAGCGATCCGGCGGACGGGGTCTTCAAGGGCCTGATGGAGTAGCGGCCGCGGGCGGGTCGCTCAGAGGTCGCAGCCAGGCCGCCATTCCTCGCCGTCGACGAACAGGATCGGTCCAGCGGGGATGATAGGGGTCCTGTCGCCTCTCTCGAGTGACCAAGCCGCCAGCGCCAGCCCGATCACGCAGTCGTCGTGGTACCCATACGGCGCCCCTGCTCGGACGTTTCCCTGGTCGGTGGTTGAGTACTCGAACGCCTCGAGCTCGTCGACGAGTTCAGGGCACAACTCTGGAGTGGGCAGCACGAGCTCGCGGCGCTCGAGCTTGATGGCCAGGTTGTCGACGAGGGCGGCCTTTGATGTCTGCGTGAACTTGTAGCCGCGGACGTTGCACCCCGCTGACGGGCCACTCGAGGTTCCAAAGCACAACTTGAGCATTCCGTCCGAGCCAAGCTCCCCGCCGCCTCGGGAAGAGGCACTCCCTGGACTCGTGAATCCGCCCGAAACAACCTCCAGGCTCCGAATCCACCGCGAATCTCTCCGTCGGTCTCAACTCCCAAGAGGCCGAACTCGGGGAACCCATGGGGAACCTCCGGGGAACCAATTCGAAGCGCCCGACCGGTGCCCAGGTGCGGCCTTGGCTCGGCCGAATCTCACGACGTGCCTAGTGGGGGTCGCTCCGAACCGGCGACCCGATCGGCCCTCACGCCCCAACGAAGAAGAGGACCCAGCCGGGAAGGGCCGAGTCCTCTCTTGAAAGTGGTAGCGGGGGTAGGATTCGAACCTACGACCTCCGGGTTATGAGCCCGACGAGCTGCCAGACTGCTCCACCCCGCGACGCTTGGGGAATGATTATCGTGTTCCGGCGCGGCGGATCAAGGGGCGCTTGCGAATCCCTTGGCCGAAGCTGCCTGGCCCCGGCTTGCCGGGGGCCTGGGACGGGCGCACGGAACCGTCGTCGTCGCCGTTCGCGGCCTCGCGCGCCGCGACGTTGGAGCGCAGGACGTCGCGCAGGCCAACCAGCACCTGGAAGGACGCCGCCTGGCGCGTGAGTCCCGACCAGAGCGGCTCGCCAGCGCTCACTCCACGGCGGGCTCGCTCGCGACCACGCCGCCGGGAACGCTCGGGCAGCGATCATGGCAGACGGGACACGCCGGAGCCCCTCGGGCGTAGGCGAGTCCGGCTGGCGGCGTTCGCTCGCCCAAACCCGAAGAACGGCAGGTAGAATCCCGGCTTCACTCGTCCTCGTCTGCACTCGATGCACCGGAGCCCTTCACGACCCACCGCCGTTCTCGCGGGCCTCCCGCTCGCTCCGCTCCTCTTCGCGCTGCTCCTGGCCGCGCGGGCCGACGGTGACCGGGTCGACGGGCAGAAGATCACTCCGCCGCCGCGCGCCGGCAGCGCGTCCGGGACCGTCCGCTTCAACCGCGACGTGCGCCCGTTGCTCGCCGATCGGTGCTTTCCCTGCCACGGACCGGACGCGCATCAACGCGAGGGCAAGCTGCGCCTGGACACCGCCGACGGGCCCGAGGGGGCCTATCGCTCGCGCGGCGGCAGCCAGGCGATCCGGCCGGGGTCCCTCGAGGACAGCGAGCTCTGGTATCGGGTGACGACCGACGACGCGGGCGACCGGATGCCGCCCGAGCACGCGAACGGGGAGCCGCTGAACGCCGAGGAGCGCGACCTCCTCCGGCGCTGGATCGAGGCGGGTGCCGAGTACGAGGAGCACTGGGCCTTCGTCGCTCCGACCCGGCCCGACGCTCCCGACGTGGAGGACGACGACTGGTGCCTGCAGCCGATCGATCGCTTCGTGCTGCGCGAGCTCGAGGCCAGAGACCTGCGCCCGAGCCCGAGAGCCGACAGGCGCACGTTGATCCGGCGCGTGAGCTTCGACCTCACCGGCCTGCCGCCGACACGCGCCGAGATCCGGGCCTGCCTGGACGATGACGCGCCCGGCGCCTACGAGCGTCTCGTCGACCGCCTCCTCACCCGCCCCCAGTACGGCGAGCAGATGGCCAAGTACTGGCTCGATCTCGTGCGCTTCGCGGACACCAACGGCGTGCACCACGACCACTACCGCGAGATGACCGCCTACCGCGACTGGGTGATCCGCTCCTGGAACGACAACCTGCCCTACGACGAGTTCGTCTCCCATCAGGTCGCCGGCGATGTCTACCCCGGTCCGACGAGCGACCAGCTGACCGCGTCGGGGTTCAACCGCCTGCACCTGATCATCGATCGCGGGACGATGCTGCCGGAGGAGAGCCTGGTGCGGAACGTCATCGACCGGACGACCGCCTTCGGCACCGCCTTCCTGGGGTTGACCGTCCAGTGCGCCGTGTGCCACGACCACAAGTACGACCCCATCAAGCAGAAGGACTTCTACCAGCTCTACGCCTTCTTCAACAACTTCGACGGCACGCCCGAGACGGGCGGCAGGAGCGGCACGGACTTCAAGCGCGGCTTGCAGCCGCCCTACATCGAGTTTCCGACCGCGGAGCAGTCCGCCCGCCTCGACGAGCTGGACCGGGAGCTCGAGCCGATTCGGTCACGGATCGAATCCCTGACGGGTGACCTGGCCGAAGCCGCCGGCGTCGAGCCACGCGAGCAGGAGCTGCGTGCTCGCCTGGAGCAGAGCCGGAGCGAGCTGAAGGAGCTGCAGGGGAAGCGGGACGCGATCCTGATCGCGGTCCCCGCCGCCATGGTGATGAAGGAGCGGGCCGAGGTTCGGCCGGCGCACGTCCTCGTCCGGGGCGCTTACGATGACCCCGGCGAACTGGTCGAGCGCGACACGCCGGCCTTCCTGCCGCCGATGAAGGCAAACAACGGCACCCCGACCCGGCTGGACCTCGCCGAGTGGCTCGTGGCGCCGGAGCACCCGCTGACCGCGCGCGTCGCGGTGAACCGCTTCTGGCAGCAGCTCTTCGGCGTCGGCCTGGTCAAGACCTCGGAGGACTTTGGCACTCAGGGCGAGTGGCCCAGCCACCTCGAGGTCCTCGACCATCTGGCCGTCTCCTTCGTCGAGTCCGGCTGGGACGTCAAGGCGCTGCTCAGGCAGATGCTCCTGTCCGCGACCTATCAGCAGTCGTCCGAGGCCGCACCCTCCGCGTTCGAAGCGGACCCCGAGAACCGGTGGCTCGCCCGCGGGTCGCGCTTCCGCATGGACTCCGAGATGATCCGCGATCAGATCCTGGCCACCAGCGGTCTGTTGAGCGCGACGATGTACGGCCCGAGCGTCAAGCCGCCGCAACCTCCCGGTCTGTGGAACGCCGTGAGCCTGCCCGACTCGTACCCGCGGACCTACGTCGCCGACGAGGGCGACAAGGCCTACCGGCGCAGCCTCTACACGTTTTGGAAGCGAGGCATGCCGCCGCCACAGATGTCGGTGCTGGACGCCCCCACCCGGGAGTCCTGCACCGCTCGCAGGGAGCGCACCAACACGCCGCTGCAGGCGCTCCTGCTCCTGAACGAGGAGGAGTACCTGAGAGCCGCGCGACACCTGGCGGCCGCGACGCTCACGAGCGGCGCCGCCACCCCGGCGGAGCGGCTGGACCACGTCTACGAGACCATCACCTCGCGGCTGCCGAGCGCATCCGTCCGCGGGACGCTGCTGCAGTCGGTCACAGACCTCGAGGCGCTGTACCTGGAGGACCCGGAGCTCGCGCGTGAGCTGTGCGCGGGGTCGATGCTGGAAGACGGCCAGTCCGCCGCGGAGCTGGCCGCCTGGACGGTGCTCGTGAGCACGATCTACAACCTCGACATCACCAAGACGCGGGAATAGACGGATGCACCCGATCCTGGAGCAACACGAACGGCTGCAATCCCGGCGACAGCTGCTGCAGGCCTCGGGCATGGGGCTCGGACTCACGGCCCTCGCCGCGCTGCTGCCCCAGAACGCCCTCGCCCGGACTCTCGGACGACGCGCGCCGCGCGCCAAGCGCGTGATCTTCCTCTTCATGGCCGGCGCGCCGAGCCAGCTCGACCTGTTCGACTACAAGCCCGGCCTCGAGAAGCTCTTCGGCGAGCCGCTGCCGGAGAGCGTCAGCAACGGCCAGCGCGTCACGGCGATGACGAGGGGCAAGGAGCAACGGGTCATGCCGTCGAAGTACGCGTTCCACCGCCGGGGCCGGAACGGAGTGTGGTGGAGCGAGCTCCTGCCCCACCTCTCCGGAGTGGCCGATGACATCTGCGTCATCCACTCGATGCACACGAACGCGATCAACCACGACCCGGCCAAGACGTACCTCTGCACCGGCTCCGAGATCCCGGGCAAGGCGAGCATGGGGGCCTGGCTGAGCTATGGCCTCGGATCGCTGAACAGGGACCTGCCCGACTTCGTGGTCCTCATCTCGGCCTTCTGGACCGGTGGAACGCGCAACGTCCAGGGTCTCTACAGTCGCCTGTGGGGCAGCGGGTTCCTGCCCTCGCAGCATCAAGGTGTCGCGTTCCAGAGCGCCGGCGATCCGGTGCTCTTCCTCTCGAATCCGGGCGGCATCGACGCGGCCGTCCGGCGGCGCATGCTCGACGCGCTCGGCGAGGTCAACCGCGAGCACCGGGCCCGCATCGGTGACCCCGAGATCGAGACCACGATCGCGCAGCAGGAGCTGGCTTTTCGCATGCAGTCGTCGGTGCCCGAGCTCACCGACATCTCGGAGGAGCCGGACGACGTGCTGACCCTGTACGGACCGGAGGTCCACAAGCCTGGCTCCTTCGCGCGCAACTGCCTCCTGGCGCGTCGCATGGTCGAGCGGGACGTGCGCTTCGTCCAGATCTTCCACCGCGGCTGGGATCACCACTCGATCCTCCCCCAGCAGCTCCCCGGCCAGTGCTACGACGTCGACCAGCCCTCCGCGGCCCTGCTCACCGACCTGAAGCGGCGCGGCCTGCTCGATGACACGATCATCGTCTTCGCCGGCGAGTTCGGTCGCACGACCTACGGGCAGGGCAAGCTCGAGCGCGACGACTATGGGCGCGACCACCACCCACGCTGCTTCTCGGCCTGGCTGGCGGGCGGCGGCATCCAGGGCGGCATCTCGCACGGCGAGACCGACGACTTCAGCTACAACATCGTTCGCGACCCCGTGCAGGTCCGCGACCTGCACGCCACGCTCCTGCATCAGCTCGGCATCGACCACGAGCGGCTGAGCTTCCCGTTCCAGGGGCTGGACCAGCGACTGACGGGCGTCGAGGAGGCGCACGTCGTCCACGAGATCCTGACCTGAGAGCGGTTCTTCCGCGCTCACCTCGCACGAACCAGACCCGTCCGCTTCGCCTGCAACTCGCGCGCAAGGGCCTCCACCATAGCGCCGTGCTCCGGAGCCCGCACCAGGTTCGTGAACTGCCTCGGATCCGCGAGCATGTCGTAGAGCTCCGCCTCGCCGTCCGCGTACTCCATGTAGGCCGGCGCTCGGTCCCGAGGAGGTGACCGCTCCTCGTCATCGAGTACGCAGCGTCGCGCACGCCCGTGGTCGAGCCGGCGAGCACGCCCGCGAGGCTCTCCCCCTGGCAGTGTCGAGGAACCGGCAGACCCGCGAGCTCGGCCAGCGTCGGGTAGAGGTCGATCTGCTCGACGAGCGCATCGGACTCGCCGGACCCGATGCCGGGCGCTGCGATCACGAGCGGGATGCGGGCGGACTCCTCGTGCAGCGAGAGCTCTTGCCAGAAGTCGTGCTCGCCCAGTCGCGTAGACTACGCGCCCGCCGGATCGGCTCCGGTGGGTGGAAGGATCACGAGCGCGATGAGACACGAAGCCCGGGTCGTCGTTGTCGGCGGAGGCGTGGCGGGGTGTAGCCTTCTCTATCACCTCACGCGGCTCGGCTGGACCGACGTGCTGCTCATCGAGAAGGACGAGCTCACGAGCGGCTCCACGTGGCACGCGGCGGGTCTTTGCACCCAGTTCAACTCGAGCTACAACCTGATGAAGCTCCTCCGCTACAGCCTCGACCTGTACGGAGCCCTCGAGGCGGAGACCGGACAGGCGGTGGACCTCCACCGCTGCGGGAGTCTCCGGCTCGCGGGCTCGCAGGAGCGACTCGACGAGTACGCGCACCGCAAGGGCATCGCGGACACGCTGGACATCCCCTTCGAGATCGTCTCGACCGAGCGGGCTCGTGAGCTCTTCCCGCTCATGACCCCGGACGGCGTCCTGGGCGCCGCATACATGCCGACCGACGGCCACGTCGACCCGACGTCCGTCACCAAAGCGCTCGCGAAGGGGGCCACGTCCAGGGGTGCGGAGATCCTCGAGCACACCTCCGTCACGGCGATCGCGCGAGATGGCGGACATTGGCGCGTCGAGACGTCGCGCGGTGAGATCCGCGCCGAGATCGTCGTCAATGCCGCCGGGCAATGGGCGCGAGAGCTCGGGAGGCTGGTCGGTGTCGATCTCCCGATCGTGCCGCTCGAGCACCACTACCTCATCACCGAGGAGGTGGACGAGGTCGGCGCACTCTCGGCCGAGCTTCCCGTGCTGCGCGACACGGACGCCTCATTCTACGTGCGGGAAGAGGGAGGGGGGCTGCTCGTCGGCCCTTTCGAGCGCAACACGAAGCCGTGGGCGCTCGATGGAATCCCGGAGAACTTCCACAGCAGCTTGCTTCCTGCGGATCTCGATCGGCTGGTGGAGGTCCTCGAAGGGGTGTCGCGGCGCGTGCCCGCGTTCGAGGGCGCCGGCATCCAGACTGTCGTCAACGGGCCGGACGGCTACACCCCGGACGGCCGCTGTCTGATGGGGCCGGTGCCGGGTCTCCGGGACTTCCACGTGCTGGCCGGCTTCAGCATCTTCGGCATCGTCTTCGGTGGCGGAGCCGGGAAGTACGCCGCTGAGTGGATCGTCGAAGGGCAACCGAGCGACAACATGTGGGAGCTCGATATCCGCCGCTTCGACGACTACGCGTGCTCGACCCGCTACGTCGTCGAGCGCGCCTGCGAGGTCTACGGCCGCGAGTACGCCATCCACTACCCCGAGGAGGAGCTCCCCGCCGGGCGCCCGCTCAAGACGAGCCCCATCTACGAACAACTGCGCTCGAGAGGAGCGGTCTTCGGCTCCCGCTTCGGGTGGGAGCGACCGCTCTGGTTCGCGCGCCACGGACCCGCGCGGGACGAGTACTCGTTCCGGCGCGGAAACTGGCACGAGGCGGTCGGCGACGAGTGCCGCGCCGTGAGGTCGCGCGTCGGTGTGCTGGACCAGACAAGCTTCGCGAAGTTCGAGGTCTCGGGAGAGGGTGCCGAGAGGTTCCTCGACCGCCTCTGCGCGAACCGGCTGCCCGCGCTCGGACGCATCGCCCTGACGCAGATGTGCACACCTCTCGGAGGTATCGAGTGTGACGTGACGGTGACGCGGCTCGCGCAAGACCGCTTCTACGTCATCTCCGCGGCCGCGACCGAGCGTCACGATTTCGAATGGATCGAGCGCCACCTGCCCGACGACGGCAGCGTGCGCCTCGACAACGTCTCGAGTCGCTACGGGGTGTTGACGCTCGCGGGCCCACGCTCACGTGACCTCCTGGGGGCGCTCGCCGACGTCGACTGCTCGCACGACGCGTTCCGCTTCTTCCGCTGTCGTGAGCTCCACGTGGGAATGGTGCCCGTGCGCGCCCTGCGCCTCTCCTACGTGGGCGAGCTCGGCTACGAGCTGCACCACCCGATCGAGATGCAGCGCGCTCTCTACGATCTGCTGTCGGAAGCCGGCGAGCCCCTGGGGCTCGTCGACTGGGGCTACCGGGCGCTCGATTCGATGCGCCTCGAGAAGGCATACCGCCTCTGGGGCGCCGACATGTCGGCGGACTGGACGCCGCTGGAGGCCGGCATGGCGCGCTTCGTCGACTTCGAGAAGGGCGAGTTCATCGGCAGGGACGCACTGATTCGGCAACGGGATCGTGGCGTCGAGCGCCAACTCGCATGTCTCGTGATCGACGCCGAGGACGCCGACCCGCATCAGTACGAGCCGGTTCTTGCCGCTGACGAGACGATCGGCTACGTCGCGGCAGGTGGCTACGGCCACGTCGTGGAGAAGACGATCGCGCTGGCGTATCTGCCGGCGGCCTATGTGGAGCCCGGCACAGAGCTCGCGGTGACCATTCTCGGCGAGCGCCGTGCTGCGCGGGTCGTGCCGCAGCCACTGTACGACCCGAAGAACGAGCGACTGCTCGCCTGATCCGCGGCCGTCCGGGCCACCGGTGCTGCCTACCCTCGTGAAGAGTCGCTTTGACCGGCCTCGCCGTCGCTCTTGCTACCGCTGAGCGCGTTGCCAACGCCGTAGATGGCGAAGCCTGCCAGCATGCCGGGTAACGCTTCGTACAATCCAGCGCCGTACCCGAGGCCGTACTTCCACCCGAGTACGGCGAGCAGTCCGCCCAGCATCATGGCAGTAGCGGTCCTTGTCGTGATCCTGCGGCCCAGACAACGAATCACGAGCAGCGGCCCCAGGGAAGCCGCCAAGCTGGACCAAGCGAGCACCACCAGCGAGAACACGCTCGACCCCATCAGCGCCAGCATCAGAACGATCGCCGTCACGACGATCGTGCCAGCCTTGTTGTAGTAGTGGCTGGCTTCGGGACGCGGCAGAAGGTCCTGGGTCAGGGCCGCCGAACAGCAGAGCACCTGGGAGTCCGCAGTAGACATGGTGGCCGCGAACAATCCGGCCAGGACCAGGCCCACGAGGACGGGGTGCAACAGCTGTAGCGACAGCGTGGGCATCGCGAGCTCCGGATCGAAGCCGGCCGTCTCGGTCAGGAGCAGCCTCGCCGTCAGGCCGACACCGACCGCCGAGATCGAGAAGAGGACATTCCAGACCACGTACACGCGCCTGGCCGAAGCCATGCTATCAGCGGAGTCGATGGCCATGGCTCGCACCATGATATGGGGTTGGCCCAAGACCCCGAATCCGGCCGCCAGCCAGCCCAGAAAGAACATCGCGAAGCCGAAGGGTAGGTTCTCCGGAACGATGCTCACGAGCTGCGGGTCGATCTCGGTGAGCGACGCCCAGAGAGCCGCTGGCCCACCCGCACGCACGATGCCCACGAGCAAGAGCAGGTTCATGGAGACGACCATCACGATGGATTGCGCGACATCGGTCCAGATCGACGCGCGAATCCCGCCTGAGAAGCAGTAGACCACGACGATCAGCGCACCGAGGCTCGCTCCGACCACCAGGTCCCAGCCAAAGAGCGCGTGCAGCGCCTTGCTTCCAGCAGTGAGTTGCGCCGCGGCATAAGTGCCGAGGAACGCGAGAATGATCAGCCCCGCAATCTTGACCACCTTCCCACCGCCCTCGAGCCCGTGTCCGAGGAACGCGGGGATCGTCGTGCAGCCCCACTCCTCGGAGCGGATCCTGAGCAGTTTCGGGAAGCCCGTCACCCAGGCCATGTAGTCGCCCAGAACCCAGCCCAGCATCATCGCGAGAGACGAGAGCCCCTGGCTATAGGTCGCGCCGATCAACCCGACGAACATGAAGCCGCTGTTGTTCGTGGCGACGGCGGAGATCGCCACCACCCAGGGGCCGACACTGCGGCTCGCCAGGAGGTAGTCGTCACTCGTGTTCTTGCGATGACGCGCGGATGCGACGCCGATGCCGATGAAGAGCAGGAGACAGGCTACGAAGCTGACTATGACAACGGTCATGCGCACACATTCGCGCGGAGTTGCGGGTGCTTCTGCGTCAAGTGTCGTCCAGCGTCGGCTGAGTCTAGCAGCCCGTGGTGAAACTCTCGATACGCTCGGTGCCGGCGGGATTTGGGCTGGCAAGGCGCGCCGACGACGCGTATTCGGTGGATACTCGGAGAAGGGGCAACGCCGCCAGCGCGGATCCAGGCGGTATCGAGCGTGTCGTGAGTTTCACCACGGGCTGCTAGGGGAACGGCTTCACGCATCGCTGGTCACGCCGCGAGGACTGCGCCCTCTCCGACGTCGTGATACGTCTGGCTCTCGGGTGCCGCAAGCATAAACACGAGAACAACCCGAGGCGTGCCGGTACGAGCCGATCATCGGCGACCGACCTCGGGAGTCGTGTTCCGGAGGAGCAGAAAGCCGACGCGCTGAGCGCACCATTCACCTTGGACCAGCTGGCCGAACCTGTCCGACCCGCACCTGTTGCGATCCGGCCCTGGGCACGAGAGACCGAGATCTGCGGTAGGGCCGTGCTCGACTTCGGCCCGTTCCCCCGGTAGACTCTGGAGGCGCTGGAGCGACACTGGGTCGGTGAGGTGGATCGCATGGAGATAACCTGGCATGGGCCTGACGGGGACACACACGTCTTGGCGCCCTCGGAGAGTGTCCTTCGGTGGACGACTTGTTTCGTCGCGGCGATGTGGAGCTGGATGTCTCCTAGCATCACCGCACAACGACCTCACCGAACTGGGTCTTGACGCCCCGATCAGTTGGAGACAAGCGCAGTTGGAGACAAGCGAGTGAACATAGTTGTTTGTGTCAAGCACGTGCCGGATACAGCCGCGACGATCAAGCTCACGGATGCGACGCACTTCGATGACAGCGTGAAGTTCGTCATCAACCCACATGATGAGTGTGCTCTGGAACAGGCCCTACAGTTGAGGGATCAGGTCGGCGCGAACTCGGAGGTGGTGGTGGTCAGTTTCGGCAACGATGACGTCGTGAGCACGTTGCGCCACGGGCTGTCCATGGGCGCCAACCGCGCAGTGCACGTCAAGACGGAGGAACAGTTGCCCGACCCGACTGTCACCGCAGCAGCCCTCGCGAAGGCCATTGGCCAGGAGGGTCCCGTCGACATCATCTTCACCGGCATGCTGTCGGTCGATAGCGAAGGCATGCAGACTCCGTACAGATTGGCCGCGACGTTCGGCATTCCGGTGTCCACGGGCGTCATGGATTTCGAGTACGGGGACGGCGCCGTGACGGTCAAGCGTGAAGTAGAAGGCGGTGGCCGGCAGGTCCTGCAGATGCGGTTGCCCTGCGTGGTGGCTGTGAGTTTTGGCTTGAATCAGCCGCGCTACCCCAAGATGCCGGACATCATCAAGGCCAGGAAGAAGGACGTGAAGGTGGTCGAGATCGCCGCATTGGACGTCGGCGAACTGGCGCCCCGGACCGAGCGCCTCGAGATGGAATTGGCCGCCGAGAAACCCCCGGCCAAGATCCTGCAAGGCAGCGTGCAAGAGACGACCCGGGAGCTCGTGCGCCTGCTGAAGTACGAAGCGAAGGTGCTGTAGGGAAGCACGGACACCATCATGGGCAATCTGGCAGTATTCATCGAAACGACAGAGGACCGCATCAAGCCGGCCGGCCTGGAGCTGCTGGCCGCGGGACAGAAACCCGGCCACGACGTGTACGCCCTCGTCCTCGATGGTCGAGCCGACGAGTATCGCGCGGAACTGGCCGAACACGGCGCTCATACGATCGTGGCGGTCACATCACCCGAAGGCCTGCTGGACCACTACCATCCCAGCCACTATGCCCAGGCGGTCATAGCCGCCATGCAGGAATGTGATTGCGAGACGTTGTTGGGGGTGACCAGCGCCCTTGGTAGAGACCTGTTGCCGCGGGTCGCCGCGGCCCTGGACTGCGCACTGGTCATGGACTGTGTCGACATCGATCTGGAGGCGCAGACGGCCCGCAAAAGTCATTTCTCCGGCAAGACCTGGGCCACGTTCAAGCTGAACGGCACGACCTGCGTCTACGGCATACGCCCGCACGCTCTCCAGGTCGCGCCGGTGGCGGTGGAATCGCAAGCCAGGACAGTCGCCGTGTCTCTGCGAGCCGACGACAGCCTACGTTTGCTTCGAGTGGAGCAGAAGGAGCAGACGGGGCACGTCGAGCTCACCGAAGCGAAGGCGATCATCTCCGGTGGACGCGCGATGGCCAACGCGGAGAACTATCAGATCCTGTTCGACTGCGCCAAGCCAATCCATGCCGCGGTGGGCGCCTCGCGAGCTGCGGTCGATGCCGGATATGCGCCTCATGAGATGCAGGTGGGTCAGACCGGGAAGACCGTCAGCCCGGACCTGTACATCGCCTGCGGCATCTCCGGTGCGATCCAGCATTTTGCCGGGATGAAGACCTCCAAGGTGATCGTGGCCATCAACAATGACAGCGGTGCCCCGATCTTCTCGAAGTGCGACTACGGCATCGTCGGAGACCTGTTCGAGGTCGTGCCCGAGCTGGGCAGGCTGCTCTCAGAGCAATCGGCCGAATAGGGGCAGACGGCCACAGGACTGCTCTGCATGGAGGGCGATCTCATCGAATCCTACTACGTCGCCAAGAGCATCGTCGTCGTCCTGCTATCCGCTACCGCAGTCACACTCTTCGCCATTCGGGTCCGCCATTTGTTGGGCCTGATGCGGGCCGTGCAGGGCAAGGCGGCGCCCGCGCTCGACCGCATCGGTCTACGGCTGAGAAAGCTCTTCACCGAAGTCTTCCTGCAGACGCGAGTACGGCGCAGCCTCATGCCCGGCTTGGCCCACCTGGCAATTTTCTATGGCTTCCTCGCCGTGCAGGTCCACTCATCCGAGTTGTTCCTGGAGGGAATCATCCCGGCCAAACAGGTGACCGACATCACCTTCAGCTATGGAACCTGGTTCCCGCGGCTGTACAAACTTTATGTGGCGATCGCCGACATCCTGGCATTCGGCGTATTGCTGGGCCTGGGCTATGGCTTGTATCGGCGCACGTTCATCAGGCCAAAGAATCTCACGAACGGGCTGGATGCCAAGCTGATTCTCGTGGCGACGGCTCTGATCATCCTGACCTTCCACACCATCAACGCGGGTCGCATCGCCTTGTACGCAGGGACCGAGCACGACTACGCCAATCACTACTGGGTCTCATCGTTCCTCGCTCGATCCCTCGCCATTTCCTCCTGGTCGCCTCGCAGCGTGTTCCTGTTCTACGAGATCTCCTACTACATTCACATTCTCGTCATCCTTGGCTTCCTGGTCTACATCCCTGGGTCCAAACACCTCCACACGATGACAGCGGCCTTCAATGTCTTTCTGGGACCGCTCGCGACATCGAAGCCCATTGCCAAGACCGACCTGGAGGACGAGAACGCCGAATCCTTCGGGCTGGGCAACGTCGGCGAACTGAGCTGGAAGTCAGTGCTGGATCTCTATTCCTGCACCGAGTGCGGCCGCTGCACCGATGCCTGCCCCGCGGCGATCACGGGGAAGCCGCTGTCGCCCATGGCTGTGATCTGCGACGTCAAGTACGATGTGTTCAATCAGCAGGAAAGCCTCTTGTTCAATCTTGCCCAGCGGCGCAATGGCGAGTCCAAGGAAGAACCCAAGGAGATCCTGCCCCTGGTACGGGAGGGATCGCCCCTCACGGCCGAAGTGCTCTGGGCCTGTACCAGTTGCCGGGCCTGCGAAGAAGTGTGCCCCCTGGATATCCAGCACCTGGACCTCATCCTGGAGGCGCGCAAGCACCTCGTGATGGTGAAGTCCGACTTCCCTGCTGAGCTGCAGGCCACCTTCAACAACCTGGAGAACACGTCGAACGCCTGGGGTCTCCCCCTGGATCAGCGCGACGCCTGGTGCGCGGACATGGAGATCAAACGTATGGCCGATCACCCTGAGACCGAGCTGCTCTACTACGCGGGCGACGCCGGCTGTTATGACGAGAAGGGCAAGACGGTGGCACGGGCGATGGTGAGCCTGATGAACAAGGCCGGAGTCGATTTTGCCATCCTCGGCGGGGAAGAGCGTGGAACCGGCGATGAGGCGCGTCGCGCTGGGAATGAATACCTGGCTCAGACGATGATGGCCGAGCTGGCTGGGATCATCAATCAGTACGCGCCCAAGAGAATCGTCACCGCCTGTCCGCACAGCTACAACATCCTCAAGAACGAGTATCCCGACTTTGGCCTGGAGGCCGACGTGATTCATCACAGCCAGCTCCTGGCCCAGCTCATGCACGAAGGTAGACTGACCCCGCACGCCGGCGCTGATCTGGACGTCGCGTATCACGATTCCTGCTACCTTGGACGATGGAACGGGGTCTATGACGCGCCGCGAGAGATCCTTCGATCCATTCCTGGGCTGAGGGTGAGAGAGCTGCCGCGCAGCAAGGCCAATGGCCTGTGCTGTGGTGCCGGCGGCGGTCGGATGTTCATGGAGGAGACCGTCGGCAAACGCATCAACGTTGAACGAGCGGATGAGATCATCGCTTCCGGCGTCCAGACCGTAGCGGTGGCATGCACCTACTGCGCCACCATGCTGGTCGACGGCATGCAGGAACGCGCGAGCGCGATCGAGGTGAAGGATCTCGCCGTCATTCTCGACGAAGCAACGTGAACGCGGCGCGTCCAGAAAGAGATACTATGCAGTCACATTCGAGAATCGTCATTGTCGGTGGCGGGATAATGGGCGTCGGACTCCTCTACCACCTCGCCTTGGAGGGTTGGACGGATTGTATCCTGATCGAGAAGGGTGAGTTGAGCTCGGGATCCACGTGGCATGCGGCCGGCCTGTGCCCCAGCTTCATTGGCAATTACAACATGGCCAAGATACACCACCACAGCAACACGCTGTATCCCAGACTCGAGCAACTGACGGGCCAACCCACGGGCTGGCACGGTTGTGGGGGAATTCGTTTCGCGCGAAACAATGGCGAGTTGGACTGGTTCCACTACGTAGAGGGCATCTCTCGCGATGTCGGCTTCAGGATGCAGATCATCAGCCCGGAAGAGTGCCTGAGGTTGAACCCTCATGTCGACATAAAGGGGGTCGTTGCCGGTGCCTGGACACTGGATGACGGACATGTTGATCCATCGAGCTGTTGTAGTGCCATGGCCCTGGCCGCACGGAACCTTGGGGCGACCATCATTCGTGGCAATCGAGTGACGGACATCAAGCCTCGCCCAAGTGGCGAATGGGATGTGATCACGGAACGGGGGACCGTGACTTGTGAGCACGTCGTCAACGCCGGCGGCTGCTACGCGGACAGGATCGGAGCGTGGGTGGGTGTCCACGTCCCCTACGTCAACTTGCGCCATCAGTACATCGTCACGGAGCCGGTACAAGACTTCGTCGACCGGGAGGAGGAGATGCCCGTCGTGCGAGATCCATTCTCCTCCGCGTACTACCGGCAGGAGCAGAAATCGGCCCTGATCGGGATCTATGAAACGACGGGATCGAGAGCGGCCTGGCCCGACGAGGAAGGACAGGATTGGGATGCCGAGAACGAGCTGTTCGAGGCGGAAATGGATCCGATCATGCCCTGGCTCGAGCGGGTGCTGGAGCGAGTGCCAGCCTTTATGCAGCCGGGCGTTGTCAAGGTGATCAACGGGGCCATCACGCACACGCCCGATGACAACCCCTTGGTGGGCCCCGCTGCGGGCGTTCGCAACTTCTGGCTTTCCTGCGGGTCCAGTATCGGCATCGCACAGGGTGCCGGGTGCGGCAAGTACCTGGCCCAATGGATGGTGCACGGAGAGTCCGAGATCAACATGGCGAGTGTGGACCCGCGACGCTTCGGAAAGTACGCGGACACGGCGTACTGCGAAGCCAAGGGGCATGAAGTTTATGCCGAGATGTACAACCTGCTGCTGCCCGGAGAGGAACGCCCCGCCGGTCGACCGGCGCGCACGACGCCCTTGTACGAGAAACTGAAGGCCAAGGGCGTCGTGTACACCGAAGCGTTTGGATGGGAGCGGCCCAAGTGGTTCTCGCTCGACGGGCGCGAGGAGGACTGGGGGTTCCGACACAACAACGTCTTCGACGTCGTCGCTGCAGAGTGCAAGGCCGTCAGAGAGCGCGTGGGTGTGCTGGAGCTGTCCAGTTTCTCGAAGTACGAAGTCCGCGGGCCGGATGCCGAATCGTTTCTCAATCGCGTGTGCGCCAACCGAATTCCCCGACGTGATGGCCGGATCATCCTGGCGCATCTCCTGACCCAGCATGGCCGGATCGAGAACGAGTTCACGATCACTCGACTCGGCGAGAATCACTTCTATCTACTGTCCGCCGCAGTGTCCGAGCTCAGAGACTTCGATCTTCTGAATCAGCGGATACTCGATACGGAGAACGTTACCGTCACGAACATCACCGACGCATGGGGTGTCCTGGTGCTCGCCGGGCCCCGATCCAGAGACGTGCTCGCGAAGGTGACGGATGCGGACCTGAGCAACGAGCAGTTCCGCTGGCTCAGCGCCCAGACCATCGAAGTGGCGGGGATCGAGCTGCGAGCGCTCCGAGTCAACTATGTAGGTGAACTGGGCTGGGAGTTGCATGTGGCCATGGCTCAGCTCGAGCCACTCTATGACGCCATCTGGTCCGCCGGCGAGCCATTTGGCATCGCTGATTTTGGTGTCTATGCGGTGAACAGCTTGCGCATGGAGAAGGCGTATCGTGCCTATGGCCTGGAGCTGACCACTGAAATCACCATGATCGACGCCGACATGGAACGTTTCGTGAAATTCGACAAGGAGTACTTCATCGGCAAGGATGCGTTGCTCGAGCGCAAGGCAGCGGGCAGCGATTTTCAGTTGGTCTACGCGCAGGTCGCTTCGAGTGATTCCGACGTTCGAGGTGGCGAGCCTGTACTCGACGGCGAGTCCGTGATCGGCGTGACCACCTCGGGCGCCTACGGCCATGCCGTTGGCAAGCAGATCATCTTTGCCTACGTGAAGCCCGTAGGAGGTACACCACCGTCGACTTTCGAAGTCGAGATCCTCGGCGAGCGTCACCGGGCCGACGTGCTATCCGAGCCGATCTACGATCCCAACAACGAGCGGCCGAGATCCTGATACGGAGCCAGGACAAGATCCGCCGGCACTCCCGAATCCTGTGCGGTGCTTCGCACCGCACAGGATTCGGGAGTGCCGGCGGATCTTGTCCTGGCTCCGTATCAGACGAAGGTCGAGCCGACGCCCACGGAAGCGCGTTCGAAGCCATGGTCCGCGAACGCGCTCTCGAAGCTCGACAGGCTGCCCGCGCCCATGGTGTTGAAGTCGCCCGCGATCAGGCACGGCCGGGAATCGCGCGGCACGGAGGAGAGCAACGTCTCGATCTGTTCCAACCGATCCCTGACCGGGAGGAACGGCGTCTCGATGTGAACGCTGTAGGCGTGCAGTGCGTGCCGCCCCAACTCGAGGTCGGTCCGCACGGCGATCCGATGCTGGCGATCGATGGGGTTGGCGTGGGGCAGGAGGATCTTCCGGTCATCGACGATGAGACCGCGGGTGAGCACGGCGTTCCCAGACTCGCGGTCCGAGCTGCGCGGGGTGGCCGGGTAGTAGGCGTAGCTGCAATCCAGAGCGCGCGCGATCCGATCGACGCCTGGCGCGTGCATCTCCCGGAGCAGGATGACGTCGGCGTCCGCGAGCTCGGGCGTACAGGTGAGCACCTCGATGGCGGCGTCCACCTCCAGCCCGTAGCGCACGTTGTAGGAGACGACCTCGAACGTCTCCAGGGGCGCGGGACCGACGGGAATCGAGGGTCCAGGGCCCGCGAGGGCTCCTGGCGCGAACACGGGCAGGGCGAGGGCCTCGGCCGCATGTGCGTAGTCCGCGGCGTACCGCGGCCCCTCGGCATCGAGGTAGTTGGCCCGTGTCGCGCACGAATGCGTCGCGGCCATCAGGACCGTGGCTACGACGAAGGGATGAAGCGACAGACGAATGCGCATGGACCTCGCTCCTGGGCGGCTCCCTCCTGATACGTCGCGAGCGTGAAACAACCCGCATGAATCGCGACCATGAATCGCGATATTGTGGAGCGGGATACGCCGAGCGCGATCGCGATAGGGACCCGCATCCGGCCCTACCGTATGCTCCCGCCCATGCGCACCCTCCTCCCGACGCTCCTCGTCACGACCCTCGTAGCCTGCAATTCCACGGCGCCGGCTCCCGCGCCGGTGGCGCTCTTCAACGGCGTCGATCTGACCGGCTGGCACGTCGATGTGCCACAAGCGGACGGCGCCCCCGCCGTCCCCCCGTCGTTCGTCGCGCGCGACGGCCTGCTGATCAGTCTGGGCACTCCCGAAGGCCACCTGATCACCGACGAGTCGTACCACGACTACCGGCTGGTCGTCGAGTACCGCTGGCCGGGCGAGCCGGGCAACTGCGGCGTGCTCGTGCACGCGTCCGTGCCGCGCAGGCTCTACGGCATGTTTCCCCAATCGATCGAGTGCCAGATGCACGCCGGAAACGCCGGCGACTTCTGGTGCATCGGCGAGGACATCGCCGTGCCGGACATGGAACAGCGGCGCGGACCGAAGGCGTCCTGGGGTGTGGACGAGGGCCAGAGTCGCCGCATCAAGAACCTGACCGACGGCTCGGAGCAACCGGCTGGCGAGTGGAATCAGATGGTGATCGAGTGCCGCGGACGCGAGATCGAAGTCTGGGTCAACGGCGAGCTCGTCAACCACGGCTTCGAGTGCACCGCGGACCGCGGGCAGATCGCGCTCCAGGCCGAAGGCGCGGTGTGCGAGTTCCGCAGGTTGGAGCTGACTCGGCTGGAGGCGAAGCCCTGACGCCATTGTCCTTCACCTTGGCCCCGGCCCCCACGAAGAGGCCGGGCTAATCGTCCGCGCGGAGGCTCACGCGCCACAGCCACAGCGCGCACGGCAGCACGCAGAGGGCGACCAGGGTCATGCCGAACGCGACCATCTGGACGGGGCTCCCGAGCACGTCCCGGGCCACGCGGATGTAGTCGTTGGTGAGGCCGAACGAACCGTTCGCCGCGTACTCCGCGCGGCTGACCGCGCTGAACATCAGCCCGCCGGTCAGGAAGAGGTTCTTCCCGAGCAGGAACCAGCCCAGGGTCCCATAGAGGGCGCGCTCGAGGTGCGAGTCAGTGAAGCCACCGTCGAGCGCCTTGAACAGGCAGAGTGTCGCGAAGGCCAGCTCGCCGAAGTGGCCGGCGAGCAGGAAGGCGAGCTCGCGCAGGCCCGTGAAGGCGAGCGCGGGGTAGATGACCCCGAAGGCAACGAGGAGCACGACGCGCACGCGGCCCTCGAACAGCTTCCAGAGGCTCGACGCGAATCCTATGGCGACCAGCGCGACCAGGAAGAGCATCTGCTCGCCATGCACCGCCGCGGCATGGCCGTCGAGCGCGATCGCGGGCACCGAGGGCATCCCGCACAGCCACGACAGCGCGCTGTGCCCCATCTCGTGCACGAGCGAACCCAGGAACCAACCCATGAAGCCTACGAAGGGCAACGCGAAGACCGGCGCGGTCAGGAGGCCGAGGCCCAGGAAGAACCAGGGCTCCACGCGCGCGGTGCGCGCGGTCGCCGTGCGCGCGGCGCGCGTCTCTGCGCTCTCCGCGTGATCGTCGGCTCCGCCGACCTCGGGCGCCACGTCGGGCACGACCAGGCGCGCGGTCGGCGCACGGCGGAGCAGGTGACCGCACAGCCCGCAGATCAGCGTCCCAGCCTCGTCGGGCCGGCCGCAACTCGCACAGACCGATCCGGTGGCCGGGGCCATGCGGACGTTATCGGCCGGCCCCGCGGCCCTTCCGAAGGTCCACACGCGCCCCTCCTACCCGAAGCCGGAGTAGAGACCACCCCTGGCGGGCGACTTCAGCGGCGCCGGCCGGTGTCGATGCGCTCGTCGGAGCCCGCCGCGGGGCCCGTGTCCGGATTCGGCTCGCCGCTCGCCTCGGTGGGCTTCGCGTTCTCGTCGGGGGCGCGCGGGAGGCCGTCGAGGAGGGCGCGCAGGGACTCGTGCCATTCGCGCTCGCGCAACAGGCCGCGGAAGACGGGCGCGGAGGCGGGGTCCGCGGCGTGTCCGTTGCCGTTGGTCTCGACGACGCCCTCGGCGGGGACGGGCGGCAGGTCCTCGAGCAGCGCGCGCGCGCTCGCCAGGCGCCCCGCGTCGCGCGAGTCGCGGGCACGGGTCGTGAGGTCGACGAGGTCCTGGAGGCGGACGGCCGGGGGTTCGGCCTCCCAGGCCTCGAGGTGCACGAGCTCGTAGGTGAGGTCGAAGGCCTTGCCGGCGCTGCCCACGCGGTCGGGCGCGAGCCTCCGGTCGCCGAGCAGGCGCGCCGCCTGGCGGAGGTCGAAGAGCTGGAGGCCGTCCGCGACGTTCGCGCCGGATGCCCCCGCGCTGTGCCGGTAGGTGTCGAGGGCCTGGTAGTCGGCGAGCGCCTCCGCTTCCCGCCCGAGCGCGAGGTAGAACCGCGCCCGGTCGCGTCGCACGACGGTCAAGGGGGAGGTCTTCGCGGTTGCGTTCGGATCGGCGGCGTAGCTCAGCGCTTCCTCGTACGAGCTCAGGACGGTGGCGGGGTCCCGGCCCTTGTCCTCGGCGAGCAGGAGATCGCCCATGAAGAGCGCGCGCATGTGGGCGAGCGAGCGCTCGTCGTCGCCCGCGCCGATCGACATGGGGAGGTGCACTTCGACGAGGCGCTTCAACACCGGGCGCAACCTTTCCGTCCCGCCCGCTTGCGATCCGCCGCCGGCGCGGAGGCCCCGAGCCCACTTCACGATCGCGGCGTGCTGCTCAGGCGTGAGGGAGCGCGCACCCTCTTCCGAGAGCGACGCCATGAGCCCGAGCGCCTGCTCATAGCGCACGAACCGTGTGTCCGGGTCCTCCTTGAACGCGATCAGCTCGGCCGACCACATGAGGCGCTCGGGGTCGCCGGCCGCGAGCTTGCGCAGCGTCGAGGCGAGCTCGACGATCCGGCGCGCGCCGGTCTGTCCGAGCTCACGCGTCAGGTTCTCGAAGACCGGCGGGTAGAGCACGCTGTCCACGAGGTCGGGGCGTTCGAACCCCGCGAGCAGGGAGAGCAGCATCGACTGCAGCTCGGACACCTTCTCGTGCTCGAGGCGTTCGACGACCTGCTTGACGAGGAGCTCCGAGACGGAGGCGGCGACGAGCGCGCGGATCGGCTCGCTCGCGAGGATCTCCAGGGCGCGCCTCCGGAGGTTCACATCGTCGTGACGGACGTGGTCGATCACGACCGCGAGCGCCTTCTTCGCCGTCTCGCCCTCGGGATTCTGGCCTTCGGTGAACCGCGCGAGGGCGCCGAGCAGCTCGAAGCTGAGCGCCGTGAACGTGTTCTCCCCCTCCAACACGTCGACCAGCGTGTCGACGTTGTCCTGGAAGATGACGTAGGACACGGCCCCCGCGGCCGCCAAGCGGACCTGCTCGGATCCGCGGTAGTCCTTCAGGAGGAACATCACCGCGTCATGGGCGGGCCGCGCCCACGCGGCGACGGTATGTCCGGGCTCGCCGGCGCGGGAATAGAGCGCGCGAAGGGCCTCCAGTTCCTGGATCAGGAGGTCCGGATCGAGGGGCCGTGAACGGTCGACGAACCGCCCGAAGAGCTTGGACGCGCGCGTGATGCCCTCGGCCAGACCGCCCGGGCCGGAGGCATCCTCGCGAACCCAGGGAAGCCGCGCGGAGGCGTGGATCAATGGCGCAGTGAGGTGGTGGTGTTCGTCCTCGCCGATGCGCGCCAGGGTCTCGCGCAGGATCACCGCCGACTCGGAGTCGGGCGCAGCGCTCGCGAGCAGCTGCAGCAGGGCGACGACTGTCGCGTGGAACGCGCGCACGTCCGACTCTCCGTCGAGGTGCGCGAGGAGCGTCGAAACGGCGAGCTCGCCGCGCACACGGCCTTCGCCCACGCCGCGCCCCAGCACGGTGGCGGCCGCCGCGCGCACCGCGGGGTCCGGATCGGAGAGCGCGAGAACGCCTTCCTTCTGCGGGTCGGACTCGAGGAGGCGGAGGTGGAGTCCATTCAAGCGCTCCTGCGTAGCGACGAGCTCCGCGCGCAGAAAACCGTCCATGTCGCCGGACTCGATGCGCGAGCGAAAGCTCATGTACTCGCCGGCCGAATCGAACCAATGTCGGAAGAGCACGAAGAGCCCGTCGCGCGCCGCGTTGCGGATCCGAGCGCACTCCTCTTCCGCGAGCCACTCCGCGATGAAGCCGGCGAGCTCGTACCGGCCGAGCTCGGCGGCGGTGCCGATCGCGGCGCACAGGAGGTCGTCATCGGGGAAGTCGGCCGACACGAGTTTCCGCAACCGGTCGAGCCAGGGCCCGGCTGTTTCCGCGTCGCCCTCGACTTCGTCCCGCACGAATCCGAGCGCCTCGGCGCGCATGCCCGCGCGCCGCACCGCGATCGCGGCGGTCAGGCCGGGCGGGACCGGCGTGCCCGCGCGCAGGATCACCGCGTCCACGGTCGTCGTCGGGCTCGCGGCCATGAGCTCGGACACCAGACGCTCGAACGCGGCACCCGTCTCGCCGGCGAGAGCGGCGTGGATCGCCGCGAGCTCGACCGGGCCGGCGCCCGTTGCGGCGGTGGGCTTCCCGACCGCGAACGTCTCCGCCGGCGGTAGGAACGTCTGTGCGAAGCCGGGCTGCGCCAGGATCGCCGGGAGCAGGACGGCAGTGACGAGCGCGGTCCACCGCCGACTCGTTGTTTGCTCCGATCTCCTCATTGCCCTTGGAAGGCCCATCCTAGCAGCACACGCTGCCGACTGCGATGGATCCGGTACGTCTTGGGTTCGAGGTACGTGAGCGCGCGCGTGTCCACCGGCTCCATTCATCGACAGGATCGGCGCGTGAGGAGAGTACTCATAGCCGTGTTCGCGACGATTTCGATCCGTCTGTCGCGACGAGCGCCGCAATCCGCTCCGCGAGCGACTCCGGACTCTCCTCCCCGGCGTCCACGACGTGGCGGGCGACCGACCCGTAGAGCGGTGCGCGGCGGGCGGCGAGGGTCGCGACCTCGGCCACCGGGTCGCCGCCGAGGAGCCCCGGCCTGAGGCGCGGGTCGGCGCGCATGCGCCGCTGCAGCTCCGGCGTCGCGACGCGCAGCCACACGGCGACCGTCTCCGCGGCGAGGCGCGCGCGCGACGTGCGCGACTCGACAGCGCCGCCGCCCGTCGCCAGGACGAGCGGTCCGCCGTCCCTAATCAGGCGGGTGAGGGTGCGCTCCTCGAGCTCGCGAAATGCCGGCTCGCCCAGGCGCGAGAGCACTTCACCGGCCTCGGGCGCATCCGCGCTGCCCTCCGTGCGGGCCCAGTCGGCAGCGAGCTCGCGGTCGAGGTCGGCGAAGGGCACGCCCAGGCGCCGGGCGAGGCACGCTCCCACGGCGGACTTGCCGGCGCACCGCAGGCCGACGAGGCAGACCACCGAGCGGGTCACCGGGGCGTCGCGCCGGGTTGGACGGCATTCTCGAAGGCGGCGCGCATGAGGCTCTCGTCGGCCGACTGGCGCGTGAAGAGCTCGAACTGGGCCGCGGCCTGGCGCACGAACCACTCGGCCCCGGGCACCGGCGTGCCGCCGCGCGCCTTGACGGCGAGGAGCAACGGCGTGCGGATGGGCCAGTACACGGCGTCGAGGACGAGCCAGTCGTCACCGAGCCACTCCTCGGGCAGGGGCAGCTCGCCCGCGCTGGAAGAGCCGGCGGACCCGACCGGCGTGCAGTTGACGAGCACGTCGAAGTCGCCGGTCGGGATGGCGTCCCAGGGAATCGACTCGCAGCCGAGCTGGCGCGCGAGCGCGCGCGCCTTGGCCGGGTCCCTGCCGGCGACGGTCACGGGGGTGTTCATCTCGCGCAGCGCACCGACGGCCGCGCGCGCCGCACCGCCCGTCCCGAGCACGAGCGCGCGCGCCGCACCGATCGCCACGGGGCGCCCGGGGACCCGGCCGTGCAGCTCGCCGGCGCGCTCGAGCGTCTCCTTCACCGCCGGCAGGTCGGTGTTGTAGCCGCGCCACCCGTCACCGTCGCGGACGAGCGTGTTGCAGGCCTTCACGCGCTCGGAGGGTTCGTCGCGCACAGTGACCGCGGCGTACGCGTCCTCCTTGAACGGCGCCGTGACGGACAGGCCGCGGAAGTTCTCGTCTGTCGCGAGCGCGAGGAAGCGCCCGAAGTCCTGGGGCTCGAACGCGACGTAGACCGCGTCGAGGTGCGCGCTCTTGAGCGCCATGCCCTGGACCCACGGCGAGAGCGAGTTGCCGATCGGGTTGCCGACGACGCCGAGGACGGCGGTCTCCGGACTGAGGCCGCCGGGGGGTAGCCGGCCGAGGAGGTCGTTGACGCGGAACTGACCCGGCGCGGTCGGCTCCCGGCCCTCCATGCCCGGGAGATCCGCCGGGGCGGCGTAGGTGAACGGCGAGCCGAAGATCGGCGCGACGATGCGGGTGAACGAGCCGGCGGGGCCGGAGCAGAACGCGATGAGCCCGCCGCGCGCCGCGCGCAGGTGCTGCAGCATGCGCAGGCCGTCCTCGGTCGTGCGCGCGTGCGTCACGAGCTTGACCGCATCGCCCTCGTAGAGCACCTCGCGCACCTCCGCGTCGAACGCCTCGAGGTCGAGGGGCGTGCCCTCGAGGTCGTGTCGCGAGACGATGCGGTGGCACTTACCCTCCACCTCGCCGAGCTCGAGCGAGAGCGACGCGTCGATATCGACGAACATCGCGCCGGCGCGCGAGGCCGCCATGAGGATCTCGCAGCGTTCGTCGACGCTGCCGCGGAAGGAGCCGAATGCCTCCGGCCCCTGCACCGTGACGATCACCGGCTTCGGCGACTGCCGGATCAGCTCGCGCAACGCATCCTCGCCCGGATGTCCGATCCGGTCGAGCCGCAGCTCGATCAGGTCACCGAGCGCGGCTTGACGCAACGCCTGACGCGCGAGCACGTCGAAGTCACCGGCGATGTGGGAGACGACGATGGCCATGCCGCGTAGGGTAGCTCCCGTCCATACGGTGCCGCACACCTTTCACTCGTCTCCTGGGGGCCCTCGACCGCCCTTGGCGGTCGAGGGCCCCCAGGAGACGAGTGAAAGGTGTGCGGCACCGTATGGACGTGCGGCACCGTATGGACGGGAGCGCTACTCCGCCGTGTACTCCGCCAGATAGTCGTAGTCGAGGTCGTCGAAAACCACGGCCTTGTAGCCCTCCTGCTTGGACTGCTCGACCTCCTGCCGGAACGCCTCCAGGACTCGCGCCTGGACGAAGTCGCGCGCCCGCTGGTTGATCGGGTGCGAGATATCCGCGTAGAGCCGCGGCCGGCCCCGTTCGTCGAGACCCCCGCGGCCGGCGTCGAGCGCTCCGCCGCACTCGTTGCAGAACCGGGCGCGGATGTGGTTCTTGCCCGCGCACGACGGGCAGCGGTCGCAGAGCTTGCGGCTGGGCATGGCGACGAACAGACCGTTGCCGCCCTCGATGATCTTGATGTCGCGGATCACCAGCATGTCGTCGATCGTGATGCTGGCGAAGCCGCGGAGCTTGTCACGCTGACGGGGGAGTAGCTTGACGCGAATCTCGGTTACGTTCATCCGTCGGTCCTTGGGGCTGCGACGCGCCCCCGGCCGCCCCCTCGATCGCGAAGATCGACGGCCGGGTGAAAATCGATGCCACGTACTGTCCGGGACGCTGGCCTAGCCGCCGCCGCGCGAGGTGCGGGCGACACGACACACGGCTCGCGTGACCCATCGGCCACGCAGGGCGAGTCCCTCGTGTCGGGCCTCCTGCGTCACGGCCTCGAGCGCCTCCTGCGCCGCTTCGGCCGTGTCGAATACTCCAAAAAAACTCGAGCCGCTGCCCGAGAGGAGGAAGTGCGACACCCCGACCCCGTCCAGCAGCAAACGCCACCGACGAAGCTCGGGCACGACCCTCAGGGCGGCCTCTTCCAGGTGATTGAAAAATGAAGAACGAGCCGGCGCGGCCCGCCCGGAGAACACATCTTGAACGTTAGACACAACCGGCGGGGTGCTCAAGGGGAATTCCACTGCCTTGTATATAGACGCGGTCGAGCAGCGCGTTTCCGGCGTGATGACGGCGAATTGCCAATCCGGTCCCGAGTCAGAGAAACGCTCCACAATTTCTCCGCGACCTCTGCACAGCGCGATCCCCGTCTCCCGGGCTTCCCCGAAGAAGACGCAATCCGAGCCGAGGCCGGCGAGCACGGAAGTGCGCCAAGCTGCGCCCAGGTCCGCGCCGAGCAGCGTCTCGAACGCGGTCAGGACGGCCGCGGCATCGCTGCTCGCCCCGCCGAGTCCGGCCTGGCTCGGGATGCGCTTCGTGAGTCGCAGCGCGGCGCCGCGCACCCACCGCGGCAGCAGTGCGAGCTCCCGCGCCCGCGCGAGCGCCAGTTCCGCCGCCCGATGGGCCAGGTTCGAGGGACCGGTCGGGATGTCGGGCGTGGCGTAGGGACCCTCGAGCGCGAGCTCGATCCCCTCCGCCGCGCGCAGCCGAACCGCGACCTCGTCGCCGAGCTCGAGCGCGACGAGGACGGTCCGGAGCTCGTGAAACCCGTCCGGCCGCAGGCCACGGAGCTCGAGCCACGGGTTCACCTTCGCCGGCGCGTGAACGCATGCCTCGCGTCCGGGATCAAGCTCCGTCATCGTCGTCCGAGAGCGGCAGGTTGTCGATGAGCCGCACGGTTCCGGCGCGGGCGGCGACGAGGGCCACCGCTCGCGACAGCTCGCCGGCGGGGCGTCCGGTGGTCCAGCGCTCGGGATCCCGCACCTCCGCATAGTCGACTTCGAGCGACGTCGGCGCGAACGTCGCCGCCATCGCCGCGGACAGCGCCGGCGCCGTCCGTACCCCGTCCCGCCACGCGGCCCGGGCGCAGAGGAGCGCGGCATGGAGGGCCGCCGCCGCGGCGCGGCCCTCGGGCGGGAGGAGCCGGTTCCGCGACGAGAGCGCGAGCCCCGACGCTTCCCGCGCGGTGCCGCAGACGACGACGGCGG
>SMVB01269316.1_pt1 | contig 28747 bp, 24 predicted proteins | sample 2456461 | NCBI WGS metagenome assembly SMVB01 (sample SAMN11095934, study PRJNA526329) | marine sediment metagenome | biome: Marine sediment; feature: Surficial sediment; material: Deep marine sediment; isolation source: Hadal surficial sediment | place: Pacific Ocean | collected 2014-05 | depth... | reverse complement strand
TGCAGCCAGTCGGGCGGCTCCAACCGGGTCATGCGTCTGCTTGGGTTGGCATTACGAAAACATCTTCCCGGCAACCCGACGATCGTCTACCAAAACATGCGCGGCGGCGGCGGCACGAAAGGGGCCAACTATTTCGCGACCCGGGTCAAACCCGATGGGTTGACGATCCTCTCCACACATAGTGACATGCTGCAGCCGCGGCTTTTACGCTCAAGTAAGATCAAGTTCGATCCCTCCAAATTCGCTGTCATCGGCTCCATCAACCGGGGCGGATCAGTCAACATCATCCGCAATGCAGCCAAGAGCCGCCTCATGGATCACAGCAAAAAGCCCCTTGTCGTCGGCGCCGTCAGCGGCGACCGCGTCACCAACGCACCCTTGGTTTGGGGTGCCGAGTACCTGGGCTGGAACCTGCGCTTTATCGTCGGTTATCCGGGCTCCCAGGAACTGTCCCTGGCAATGCGCCGGGGCGAGATCGATATCATGGGCACCGCCAATATGTTCATCCTTAGGCAATTGTTGGAAGAAGGCATAGCCTCTCCGCTGGTCCAACCGGGCATCCCCACCGGTGGCAAGTACCGGCGGCGGTCCTCGTTCCCCAAAACCCCGACGGTGTCGGAACTTCTTGAAGCCAAGGGCGTTACCGGACCGCCGTGGAAAGCCTATCTTGCCTGGACCGGATCGGCGGATGTCGACAAGTGGTATACCCTGCCCGCGGGCACACCCAAGGATATCCTTACAGCCCACCGGAAAGCCTTCGACAAGGCCGTCCAGGACCCTGATTTCATCGCCAGCATGAAAAAGCAGGTAAGCAAGGATTCGTTTGCCATTTCCGGCCCGGATCTCGAAATTTTGATCGCCAAGATCGTGAAGACCAGTGATCAGGACATCGCCTTCATGGAAAAGCTGCAAAAGAAATACAAGCTGATCTCCACCGGCAAGGCCCTCCCCCGGACGGTCAAGGCGATACTCGACGATGTCCGCAAAGGGGGCCGCAAGCTGATCTTCAATGTCAAAGGGAATACCCACTGGGTTCGCGTCAGCAGCAGCAAATCGAAGGTCAAGATTGGTGGCAAGCCATCGAAGCGGTCGAAGCTGGCGAAGGGAATGAAATGTAAGATAACGTACAAGGGCAAAGGAACCGTCGCTACTCTTATCAACTGCAAGTAACTAGCCACGAGTGACCGGCCACACTGTAACTTTCTTTGACTCACACAGGCTCGCACCCGCATTTAGCGGTTGCGGGCCTCGGTGCATCCCCGGTGCTTCATAATGTTGGATTCTCTGCTCGAGGGGCTCTTAGGAATCCTCCAGCCCATGCCGCTTTTCTACATGGTCGCGGGGGTCATTGTCAGCAGCGTCGTCGCCGCCATGCCGGGGGTCGGTTCGCTGCTCGCGTTGTCGGTAATCTTGCCCTACAGCTTTACCCTCCAGCCTTACGAGGCGATCGCCCTGCTACTCGGGATCGGCGCGGTATCCAACACGGCGAATACCTTCCCATCGGTCCTGCTCGCGGTGCCCGGCAGCGTAGGTTCCCAAGCGACTATCGTCGATGGCTATCCCATGGCCCAGAATGGCGAAGCAAAACGCGCCTTCGGCGCCGCCTTCTCGGCATCGGCCATCGGAGGAATTTTCGGCGCTGCGGTTCTTTTTGCGAGCCTGCCGGTTCTACGCCCCATCGTGCTTAGTATTGGGTCACCGGAATTTTTCATGTTGGTGGTCTGGGGACTGACCGCGGTTGGCGTGCTCAGCGGCTCGGCGCCGGCCAAAGGACTGCTCGCCGCCCTGCTCGGGCTACTAATTTCAACTATCGGGATCGATAACAAGACCGGATTGGAGCGCTATGTATTCGACACCATCTACCTGGAAGATGGGATCAACATCGTCATACTCGGCCTCGCGATCTTCGCGGTCCCGGAACTCATCGATCTCGCCGTACGGCGCACGAGCATCGCCGGGACCGAAAAACTCGGCTCGGGGCTTCGGCAAGGCATACGCGACACCATTGACAATTGGTGGCTTGTGCTGCGCTGCAGCATCATCGGTGTGTGGATCGGCGTGTTGCCGGGACTGGGTAGTACGGTTGCCGATTGGTTCGCCTATGCCCATGCGGTGCAGACCGAGAAGAACCCGGAGAATTTCGGCAAGGGCGACGTGCGCGGCGTGATCGCGCCGGAAGCGTCGAACAACGCCAAGGAGGGCGGCGCGCTGATCCCCACCATCGCCTTCGGAATCCCCGGCAGCACGTCGCTCGCACTCATCCTGATTGCCTTCATTTCGGTGGGCATCGAGCCGGGACCCAAAATGCTGAGCACCAGCGTCCATTATGTCTACGCGATGGTTTGGGTCCTGGTCATCGCCAACCTGCTGGCGGCTGGACTCGCGCTTGGCTTTTCTAGCACCTTCGCGCGGGCGACCCTGCTGCCCTATTACATTGTCATCCCTGCCACGTTGCTGCTCTGCATAGTTGCCGCATTCACGGTGTCCTATAGTTGGGGCGACATTCTTGCCTTCCTCGGCCTGAGCGTTCTCGGGATGGTCATGAAACACTTGAACTGGCCACGGCCGCCCCTGCTGATCGCGGTGGTGCTCGGTCAACAGATGGAGACCTATCTTTGGCTTTCGTCGGAACGCTATGGCTTCGAGAGTTTCACGCGGCCAGGCACGCTTATCTTGCTCGTGCTCATCCTTTTGACACTCTTCTTGCCCATTATCCGCCGATGGCGCGAACGTCGCGCGGCAGGCGGCACCGAGAGCCGGGGTGGCGCGGCGGTCGGCCTTAGCGACCTCATATTTCTCGCGATTATCATCGGCCTATTCGTGTTTGCTTTGGATATCGCGCTCGACTGGGCCTATAAATCTTCGCTCATCATCTTTGGCATCGCCGGCCTTGGCGGTTTCCTCGGCATCCTTCTCGTGGCCGGGTTCGCACTTGATCGCCTTCGGGCAGGTGCCCGGACGGAACCAAAATCTTCAAGCAGTGAAAGCGTCGAGCGGGGGAATTTAACCGAAACCTTGATATGGATAGTGGGCCTGTTCGTATGTCTATTCGTGTTCGGGTTTCATATCACCTATTTCGTTTTTCCCCTGATCTATGCGCGTGGCAACGGTGCTCGGTGGCGCACCGCATTGATCTTGGCGATTGCGATTGAGTTTTTCTTGATCTCCGTGTTCGATTACGCGGTGAATGTGATTTGGCCGCTGTCGCTTATAGGAGGATTCGTGGCGGACTTTCCCGGTTGAAGGAGGGTGGCTGGCGTCGGCCCTGTTCTGCGGCGGCCATTCGCCGGTTTTGCTGCTGGCGGTGTTCGAATTCCTCGTCAAAGTGGTCTGGCCGGACCCGCTGATCTACACTTGGATCACCGAGGGATTGTAGGACCATCAAAAATTACCGCTGCCAGGACCGGGGATCGGCCGCACCATGACCGAACGACCAGAGAACCAAGATGCCGAACGCCTGGAGGCCATGGCGGACTTGCGCGCCTATATGCGCATCGTCGAGCAACGCGGCGAGCTGGAAATCGTCGATGGCGCCGATCCGCACCTGGAGCGGCAACGATATTCTGACCACGGCGCGCGCCATCATCTACGCGGTCCGCCCCTATCACTGGAAGGACGACTTCCCCAAGGTCAACGCCGTGGACAAGGACTACGCCGAAGAGATCCGCGGCAAATGGGCCGACCGGCTTCCGTTCCTGCCCAAAGGGGGCCTCAAAAAGGGGGCGAATGATGGCTGACGATCCCTTGACGGCGTTCGACGAAAAACTGGCCAAGGCCAATATCTATGGCCAGTGGACGGGCGAAAAATTGTTCCGGAACACCGACGGGCCACAACCAGCAGGTGAGCCCTGCCTGTGGAAATGGGCGGAGGTCCGGAGCCTTCTCGACGAAGCCGCGGAGGTGATGCCGGAAAGCCAAACCGCCCGGCGCAGTCTGATGTTCGACAATCCGGGGCTGCCGCGCGGCACCACCCATACCATGGCCATGGGCATGCAATTGATCCGCCCGGGCGAGACCGCCTGGACCCACCGCCATTCCATCGCCGCACTGCGCTTCACCATCGAGGGCGCGGCCAACCTCTACACCGTGGTGGACGGCGAACCCTACCCCATGGAAGACAACGACCTGGTGCTGACCCCGGGCTGGACCTGGCACGACCACCACAACGAATCCGACAAGCCGGCGATCTGGCTCGACGTGCTCGACGTGCCCCTGATGGGCGCCCTGAACCAGGTCTTCTATGAATCCTTCGGCGAGGACCGCCAACCCTTGGCCGACGAATCCGGCGCCATGACGGCGCGCCTCGGCACCTTGCGGCCGGCCTGGGAAGCCCGGCCCACGGCCCGGGTGGCGGTGCGCTATCCCTGGAAGGACGCGGAAGCGCAGCTCAGGCGGCTGGCCGGCGCCGACGCAAGCCCTTACGACGGCGTGGCGCTGGAATATGTCGATCCGCTGACCGGCGGCCCCACCCTGCCCACCCTCAGTTGCTGGCTGCAATGGCTCAAGCCGGGCCAGGAATTAAAGCCCCACAGGCGCACCTCGAGCGCCGTGTGTTTCGTGATCCGCGGCCAGGGCCGCACCGTGATCGACGGCACCGAGATCGACTGGGGGCCGCGGGACGGTTTCTGCATTCCCAACTGGGCCTGGCACCACCACATGAATACGTCGGCCAGCGAGGAGGCGGTGCTGTTTAGCGTCCATGACATTCCCTTGCTGCGCGCGCTCGGGCTGTATCGCGAAGAGCCAGAAGATTCCCTTGGCACCGGGGCCCCGCCCCCGGTCCCCGGCAACATCGCGGACCGGACCCGGGAACCGGCGGCGGAACAAAATAAGGAGAAATAAGCAATGGCCACCACCGATCTGGAAAACGCGGACCTTGCCGGGCTGGAAACGCAAATCGCCGAAATGGCGAACGCCCAGTTCGACAGCCCCCACTTCCGCCGCTTTTTGGCGCTCAAATTCACCAAGGCGCGGGCCCAGACCTATATCATCCAGCGCACCCATTGGACCACCAATAGGCGCTGTTGCTGGGCCCACGCGCAAGGGTCGGCGCCGCTCGACGTGAAAACGCTGATCTGGGAGCACGAACGCGAAGAACTGGAAGGCAAGCCCGAGATCGGGCTCGACGATCATCACACCCTTTCCATCAAGGAAGGCGGCCTGGTTGGCCTCGTGCCCGAGGATTTCGTCCGTATCCCGCCCAGCGACGGCGCGACCACTTGCATGCTGGCCTGGCTGCATCTCGCGACCCATAGCCATTGGCTTTCCGCGTTGGCGGCGTCGGCGGCGTTGGAACTGAGCAATTCAGAGGACGTGCTGACCGGCGCCAGCATGTCGCGGCGCATCGGCGAGAAAATGGCTGCCGATCTCGGAATTCCCCTGAAAGAACAGCCTTCAAACTCCGAACACATGGTCGCCGACATCGAACACGGGCGGATTCTGATGATCGTCGCCCGCAACCATGCCCGCACCCCGGAAGCCCAGGAACACCTCCTTGCCGGCCTGCGCGACAGCTGGGCCATCGACCGGGTGTGGAAGGGACAGCTCGCCGACTTGCTGGAGGCCTTGCCCGATGAAGACTGAGGCACCCGGCGCCGGGCCCGGCCAGCCAGACCAAGAATTGGGGGAAATGACCACATGACGCGTTCACACAAGGACCTGCGGGCCTATATCGAGGTGCTGGAGGACGCGGGCAAACTGCGCCGCATCACCATGCCCATCAACAAGGACACCGAGCTTCACCCCCTGGTGCGGCTCCAGTTCCGGGGGCTCGAGGAAAAGGACCGCACCGCCTTCCTGTTCGAGAACGTCACCGATGCGACCGGCCGCAAGTACGACATCCCGGTGCTGATCGCCGCCATGGCGGGTTCCGCCGATATCTACGCCCTGGGCATGGGATGCGCCATCGAGGAAATTCCCGACGTCTGGAACCAGGCGCTGGACAACCCCATCGATCCCGTGGTGGTCGATTCCGGGCCCTGCCAGGAGGTGGTGATCGAGGGCGAACGCATGGAGAGCGAGGGCCTGGGCCTTTTGCCGATCCCCATCTCCACCCCCGGTTTCGACAACGCGCCCTATACCTCGGGCTCCCACTGGGTCACCAAGGACCCCCACACCGGCATGCATAATCTCGGCAATTACCGGGGCATGGTGAAGGCGCCCAACCGCATCGGCTCGCTGCCCGGCATGCTTGGTGTCGGCATGCGCAGGCACATCGACATGTGGCGCGAGATGGGAGAGCAGCGCCTGCCCGCCGCCATCGTCATCGGCGCGCCGCCCCATGTGACCTATACCGCGGTCACCCGCATCCCCAACGACATGTGCGAATACGACGTGGCCGGCGGCCTCGCCGGGGCGCCCCTGGAAATGGTGCGCTGCTTATCCCACGACCTTTTGGTGCCGGCCCAGGCGGAGATCGTCATCGAAGGCTGGGTGCCCAGCGCCGAGTTGGAAATGGAGGGCGCCTTCGGTGAATTCCCGGGCTACATGGCGAAGCGCGATTACAGCTTTTTCATGGACGTGGAACGCATCACCATGCGCAAGAACCCGGTCTATCTCGCGCTGATCAGCCAGATGCCGCCCAGCGAAAGTTCCAAGATGCGCCATATCGGCCGGGCCGCGGCGTCCAAGCGGCTGCTCCGCGAAAACGGCTTCGACAACGTCATCGAGGTCAATTACCTGGAATGCACCGGGTCCAACGCGTCGCTGGTGGTCAAATTCAAGGACCCCAAGCCCGGCCAGGGGCTGGAAGCTCTCAGGCTGATCGCTGGGCGCTTCATCGGCAAGATCGCCATCGCCGTCGACGACGACATCGACATCCACAGCCTGGAACACGTGTTTTGGGCCATCGCCTGGCGCGCCCAGCCCCACCGGGACATCGAGATCATGGACACGCCGCTTTTGGCGCTGGACCCCTCCATCGCCCCGCCCGACCAATCCCGGGGGCTGACCGATGCCGCCAATCGGCCGCGCAATTCGGGCCTTCTCATCGACGCCACCATGAAATGGCCCTACCCGCCGCTGTCCTTGCCCAAGAAGCAATACATGGACCGCGCCCAGGAGATCTGGAAAGAGCTGCAATTTCCCAAGTTGGACCTCAAGAACCCGTGGTACGGCTATTCCCTCGGCCATTGGACCGAGGAAGAGGAGCACGAAGCCGACCTCGCCGTTCAGGGGAAGCATTACGAGACCGGCGCGAAAATGCGCCAGATGCGCAAGATGATGGAAGACTAGCTTTGTGGCCGGAAAGTGCTCTAGATTTCGTTACCCAAAACATCAGGGAGGGTGACATGGCCGAACCCAGCACGATCACCGAACAGACCCGGGAGGCCTTCGACCGCAAGGTGCGCGAACGCGACCTGCTGGGGTATTGGATGATTCCCGACCGCAGCGACGGCTACCGCGAGCCGAGCCCCTCCTACGGCCCCCATCTCTGGCATTGGGACCAACTCAGCGAGGTTTTGTTCGAGGCCATCGACCAAATCCCCACCGAAGAGGCCATGCGCCGGTTCATCGGCTTCCAGCACCCCGACATCGAAATGGGGACCACGCCCAACCTGATGATGGGGGCCCAGTTGCTTGACCAGGGCGAGCGCGCGCCCTGCCACCGCCACACCATGGACGCGGTGCGCTTCGTCACCATGGGCGACGGCTCCACGTCCACCGTGGTGGAGGGCGAACCCTTTGCCATGGCCCGCGGCGATCTGGTGACCACGCCCAATTGGAGCTGGCACGACCACGTCAGCGGCGGCAAGGAACAGACGCTCTGGATCGACGTCGCCATGGCGCCGCTGATCGTCCATTTCGGCATCGGTTTCGCGGAACCCCACCAGGCCGACGCCCAGGAGGTCAGCAAGCCCAAGGACTGGTCGCGCTTCCAATTCGGGCCGCTACGGCCCAAGACCCCCGATTATTCCGACACCGCCCGCAGGCCGCCCTACCGCTATGCCTGGGCCGACACAAGGGCGATGCTCGACAAGCTCGCCGAGGGGCCGGGCGACCCCTTCGACGGGGTCTGCCTGCGCTATGCCGACCCCCTCACCGGCGGGCCGACCCTGCCGACGGTGGATTGCGAAATGATCATGCTGCGCGCCGGCGAGGTCACCCGCACCCACCGCCACACCCAGGCGGCGATCTATCACGTGTTCGCCGGCGAAGGGGTGAGCATGATCGCCGACCAACGGTTCGAATGGAAAGAGGGCGATACCTTCGTCGTCCCCACCTGGGCCTGGCACCACCACGAGAACAACACCGCCGACGAGGCGCTGTTGTTCGCCATCAACGACGGCCCGATCATGCGGGCGCTTTGCTTCGACCGCGAAGAAGCCGCCGAATAACGCCCTACCCGGCCGCACCCCATCCTTCGACAAGCTCAGGATGAGGCTTCGACAAGCTCAGGATGAGGCCTCCCTCCAACCTCATGGTGAGCCTGTCGAACCATGGGGGCCTTCCCTCCGGCCTCATGGTGAGCCTGTCGAACCATGGCGAGCAACGGCCCTTGTTAGGCGGGGATAAGAACCCTACTCCGCAGCGCCGCGGGTGAGGACCGATTCGTCCATGAATTCGCCCATGCGGCAGGTGACGCCGTTCTTAGCGAGTTCCGCCAAATAGAGCTCATGGATGCGCCGGTCCTGGTCCTCGTATTCGATCTGGAAACCGCCGTCGTCGACGTTGACATCGACGCCCATCTTGATGGCCTTTTTTTCGGCGCTGAAGGGGTACCGCGTCGAGCCCATGGCCGTCGCCACGTAACGCACGGGATCGGGACATGTGTTGAAGTGCTGATGGTAGATCATCTCGGTCGGCGCGAAGACCGAACCGTGGCCCCAATCGAGGCGGATGTAATCCGCGTCGCCCTCGTGCCAAAACAGCGAATGGCCGGAGCCGGCAACGATGAAAACGTGGAAATCGGGGCCGTGGCGGTGGCCCTTCTTGTAAGTCCCCACGGACATTTCCGAACAATGGCAATGGATATTTCCGTCGGCCAGGCAGAACTGGATATTGGTGCTGCCGGCGCCTCGGCTGGCCCAGTTTTGCAGCTCGAAGGCGGCGACGTCGGGCACGAAATTGGTTTCCCACATTTCCGGGCCGCGGAGCGCCTGGACGAAATTCCCGCCGCCTTCGAAATAGGACTTATCCGGCCCCTCCCGGGTTTCGAACCGCCAATCGGTGCCGAAGATGAAATCTTCGTCATGGATGAGGTTCATCTTGAGCGGCAGGTCGTTGGTGGACGCAAGGCGCGCCGGGGCGCTGCCTGAGCCGTTGAACAACTGATAGCGCGCGTTGAGCGGCACCGCGAACAAGGAGTTGGGGCCCCATTCGAAGCTGTGGCGGTTGCCGGCGGATGTCTCCACCACGGCGCTGCCATGGCCCTCGATGACCAAGAAAACCTCTTCGAAAAGATGCCTCTGGGGCGCCGTCTGGCCTCCCGGGGGGAGTTCGTGCAGGTTAATGGTGATGAAGTCGCCCCGGCCCCTGAGATGGACGAAGGCACCCAAGGCGCCGGTGCGGGCCCAGGGCTTGGTCTCCACATGGTGAAGGTCGACGCAGAATTCCTCGACCATGGGGATGCCCTCCCCCTTGCACCAATCGAGATAGGGCTCGTACAGCATCCCGGTATATTCGACTTGGTCGGTCATGCGCCCTCCTTGGCCGCTTCCTTAGCCCGGCCGGCCGGCCTGCCATAGGGGGACTCGTCGATGAATTCCCCCATCAGGGAGGACACGCCGTTTTCCGCCAGCGCGTCGAGGAAGATCTGGTGGACTCTAGGGTCCTGGTCCTCGTATTCGATCTGGCAACCGCCTTGGGCGACCGACACATCGACCCCGAGCGTCACGTTCTTCTTGGCCTGGGTCAGCGGATAGCGCGTGGAACCGCAGGCGATGGGCACGTAGCGGGCGGGATCGGCCGAAGTGTTGAAATGCTGGTGGAACATCTGGTCGGGCGGCGCGAAGACGTATCCGGGATGCCAATCGAGCCTCACGAAATCCTCGTCCCCGTCGTACCACAGCAGGGAATGACCCGAGCCCTTGACCACCAGCACGTGGAAATCGGGGCCATGGCGGTGGCCTTTTTTATAGGTGCCGACGGGCATTTCCGAGCTATGGACGTGCATCACGCCATCGGCCAGGCAGAAGCGGATATTGGAAGACCGCCCGCCCCGCTTTTCCCATCCCTTGAGCTTGAATTGGGCGACATCGGCGACAAAATTGGTCACCCACATGAACCGCGAAGGCTGGGTCTCGACCATTTCGCCGCCGCCGTCGAACCAATCGTCCCCGCCGAAACGGCCGGCGAATGATCCGGGGTTGTCGAAGATGAATTCGGGATCATGGAACAGGTTGATCATGATGCAGAGATTGTTGCCCGACACCAGCCGCGCGGTTTCGGTGCCAGACCCGTTGAAATGCCGGTAGCGCACGTTCAGCGGCAGGGCGAAGATGGCGTTGGGGCCCCACTCGAAAGAATGGGAAGTGCCGTCGGGAAGCTCGACGCTGGTGGAGCCGTGGCCATCGAGCACGTAGATGACTTCCTCGTACAGGTGGCGCTGGGACGAGGTGGCGCCGCCGGGCGCGACGTCGATCACGAACATGGACATGAAATCGCCCCGGCCCTTGAGATGAACGATTGCCCCCTTGGCGTCCATGCGGGCCCAGGGCGCGGTCTCGACGCTGCGCAGATCGACGCCGAAATCCTCGACGATGGGCACGCCTTCGTCGTCGGCCCAAAGCAAATAAGGGTCGATAAGGAGCCGGTCGGCGCGCATCATTTCCAGGGTCGGCTGCGGTAGTTCTTTGCTCATTGATCGAGAAACCTCAATTTTCCTTGCCATTTGCGCCGCACTTCGTCGGCATATTCGCGGCTGACCATATTGACCTTGGGGAAGTCGTCCTTCCAATGGTAGGGCCTGACCGCGTAGACGATCATGCGGGAAGTGGTGATGTCGCCGGCGGCGCGTTTCTCCGGGCTCAGGGCCGGATCGATATGGCCGGTATAGCAGCCGTCGATGATATCGGTCTGGGTCTTGGGGTCCCAGCGCGTCGCCATGGCCCACATCACCTCCGACGGATCGGTGATATCGATATCGTCGTCGACGATGATCACCATGCGGGTCATGTAGGCGCCCGGCCCACAGCCCGCGGCCACCAGCCCGGCCATCTTGGCATGGCCCGCATGAAGCTGGTTGATGGCGATCACGTCGATGAAACGCGAACCGCCGCCGGCCAGTTTCCAGACGCCCACGATGCCCGGCACCCCCGCCGCCTCGATGGCGTCCCACAGCGCCGCGACCCGGGGAATCTTGATCTGGCGGCCCGGGTAATTGGGCTTCACCGGCGGCTGGCCCAAGATGATGGCGTCGTCGCGGTGATAGACGGTCTTGATCCGGAGCACCGGTTCGGGCCGGTCGGCGGAGGCGTAATAGCCGGGCCATTCCCCGAACGGGCCTTCGCTGCGCGAATCCTCTTCGGGCGGCGGCATATATCCTTCCAACACCAACTCGGCGTCGGCGGGGATCGGCAAGCCGGTTTCCTTACCGGCGATCACCCGCACCGGACGGCCGATGCGGCCGCCGGCGATATCGTATTCCGATTGCCCCGGCCGGGCCGCGGACGCCGCCACCACGCCCAGGATCGGCGCCTGGCCCACCGACACGCAGATCGGGCAGGGTTCGCCCCGGTCCCAGTATTTGCGCCGGATGACGTCGCCATGCTTGCCCGGCTCGATGAAGATGGAAACGGTTTTTTCGTCCTGCACCATGACCCGGTAGGTGCCGATATTGACCCAGTCGGAATCCGGATCCCGCATGATCACCATGCATTCGGTGCCGATGTAATTGCCGCCGTCGGCGCCATGCCATTTGGCGGCGGGGAATTTGAGAACGTTGACGTCGCCGCCTTCGATGACGTTGTCCATCACCGGGCCGGTGTTGACGAATTCCGGGGGGATCGGCTGGGAACGCTCCTTGGGCCGCCGGCGGTAGGCCTTGACCGCATCCAGGGTCAAATCGCCCACCAGGAACCGCGCCGTGCGCACGTTGGACAGGATGCGGAACGCCGGGTCGAAACCGGGGATGTCCTTGAACAGCAGGACCGGCGGATAGAGGTGCTCGTTGGACAGCTCGAACAGGGCGCCGATCTCTTCATCGACCTGGGCGCCGGCCACCTCCGACAGCTCGCCCTCGGCCTCCGCCTCTTCCAGGAAGACACGCAGATCGGCCATGGCCTCGTTGATGCGCGCCGCGTCGGGCTCGGCGTCCTTGGTGGCTTCGGTCATCGGCCTTCCCTGCTGCAAATCTTGGGGCTGAGGGCGATAGAATACAGGCTTTCCAGGGTGCCGTCCCTGGTCTTCATGGGCCAGTCGGGACCGATAGCCATTGGCGGGGCATCCCCGCCCCCTGCCGCGGACCGCGGCGCGTCACCTAAGGCCCCCGCCATGGGGCCGGTCATATATTGGTCTTGCCGTAGAGCTTATCGATGAAACCCGAATCGTCGATCTGGCGAAGATGATGGAGGTCCCACAGCTCCATGGGATTGACCTTGGCGGCATCCTTGTCCTGGCGGATCGCCTCCTCGAAGACGTTGGAGACGGCGGCCATGGTGGGATAGAGCTTGGGCTCCAGAATCCGGGCGATGTCGTTGTACAGAAAGTCCGCCGCCTCGTCGTCCAGGGGGCCTTCGTTGTCGAACATCTCCTTGATGATCTTGGTGGATTCCTCGGGGTGGGTCTTGAAGTAATGCACCCCTTCGACGAGCCCCTTGAGGAACCGATCGACGATATCGGGGTGCTTGGCGATGAAGGTGGAACTCGACGAGATGGTGGTGAACCAGATCATCGGCAAGGGGTCCACATCGATCACCTTGAGCCCCGCGCGGGCGGCGAAAACGCAGCCCGGCGGGGTGATGAAGGCGGCGTCCACCTTGCCGTCCCGCACCCAATGCCAGATCGGTTCATCGTCGGTCGGCCCGCCGTGCGCCGGGTCGATGCCGGCGGCGCCGCCGCCGGACACCACCTGGCTGACCATTTCGTAGTCGTCGCGGTCGACGTCGAGCCCGCGCTGCTTGAGATACAGCCAGTCGTTCAGCCCCGGGTGCATGCCGCGGGTGCCGACTATTTTATGGCGCAGGTCGGACACCCCGGAGATGCCGGAATCAGGCTTCACCACCAGCCGGCCGTTGGTGGTGTTCAGGGTCTGGCCGAGATACACCCAGGTATCTCCGCCCCGGGCGCGGTGGGCATAGGTCGAGACGTGGTTGCCGCCGACGAATTCCACCTCTTCCGTGGGCACATTCAGATGGGCATCCGCCGAAGAAATCTTGTAATTGTAATTGACCTCCAGCCCGTGCTTTTCCCACGCTCCCGATTCGGAAACCACGTGCAGGAAAGGAAGATGGCTGGAGGAGCGATAGGGGAAGCTTATGTGGTCGGCCATGGGCTGTTCTCCCTGAATTTCGACTTCTTGCTTTGTTTGATCTTGGTTTCTCTAAAACATCTTGCCACGGCAATTTACAGGGATTCGACGCCCCATCCTACGCCCCATCCAACGCCATTGGCGGGCACGGCGCGGCTCAATGGGTCGCCGCGTAAACCCCGTCCAGCATCTGCCGGTACAAGTCTACCGGCGTCAGCGCACAATAGGCGAAGGGATAGCCGGGACGCTCGGTGATGCCGTTGGCGAACAGCCGCGCCAGCACGTGCTTGGTCACCTCGGAATGGGCCTCGCGGCCGAGGTGATCCATGGTGTCGGCCTCGTAATGCTTGAAGAAATAATCGGCCTGTTCCGCCGTCAATCCGTAGTGGGTGGTCAAGGCCTTGAACCATTTGTTGCAGGAATGCCCGAACGAGCTTTCCCACAGGACCGACGCCCAATATTCGTGGATCGGACCGTCGCTCACCAGGGTCCGCTGGAAATCCGTCAGCGCCCGGGCGGCGGGCAGCATGGGCGTGATGAGGATTTCGTCCTGGGTGAGGCCGAGCGCTTCGCCGGTGGAGATCAGGATGCGGATATGGCCGGGCGGCTCCGGGTGGCCGAACTCGTCCAACACCTTTTCCGTGAAGGTGTTCATGAGGTCGACATTGGACACGAAGAACCAGAGATTTTTGTAAAACTGGGTCATGTAGAGCGAATTGATGACCGGCACGAAGGCGCCCCAGTTCTTATAGAAGGTCTTGATGGTCTCCATGGGCAGCGTGCCGTCGCACAGCTCGGTCATGAAGGGCGAGGTTTCCACCGTCTCCGCCCAATGGGCCAAGACCTTCTGTTCCATTTCGTCGAGATAGGGGATCGCCTCGTCTTCCGACATCTGAATGACCTTCATCCTACTCGTCCTTTCTTTGTTTTATTCCGATCACCCCCATGGGCGCCGATTTTCACCCGGCGAATTCCGGGCTGGACCCGATCCTGCCTACCTCAGTCCCGGCCAGCCTCAATCCTGCCTGCCCCAATCCTGCCCGCCTCAATCTTGAAGGAATCGAAGCTTGTCCTTCCATTTGGATGCCACTTCTTCGGCATATTCGCGGCTGACCATGTTGACCTTGGGGAAATCGTCCTTCCAGTGGAAGGGCCGCACCGCGTAAATGATGATTCGGCTGTTGGTGAGATTCCCGGCCGCGCGTTTTTCCGGCGATAGGGTGGGATCGAGATTGCCCGACCAGCAACCGTCGATGATATCGGTTTGGGTCTTGGGGTCCCAGCGCGTGGCCATGGCCCACATCACCTCCGAGGAATCGGTGATATCGATGTCCTCGTCGACGACGATGGTCATCCGCCCCATGAAACCGGCCGGCCCACAGCCGGTGGCGACCAGCCCCGCCATCTTGGCATGACCGGCGTGCAACTGGCGGATGGCGATCACGTTGATAAAGCGCGAGCCCCCCGCCGCCAGCTTCCAGACCCCCCTGATCTCGGGCACCCCCGCCGCGTCCAGCGCGTCCCATATCGCCGCCGCGCCGCCGATATGGGTATGGCGCCCCGGCAGGGTGGGCCGCACCGGCGGCTGGCCGATGATGATGGGATCTTCGCGGTGGTAGATGACGTCGATCTTGACCGCCGGCTCGTCCCTTGCGCCGGATGCGTAATAACCGGGCCATTCGCCGAACGGGCCCTCCACCCGGGTTTCCTCTTCGGGCGGCAGGATGCGGGCTTCCAACGCTATCTCCGCGTCGGCGGGGATGGGGATGCCGGTCAGCGGGCCGGCGACCACCTCGATGGCGCGGCCCAATTGCCCGCCGGCGATGTCCAACTCGCATACCCCGGGGCCGTGAGCGACCCGGCCGACACCGCCGAGCACCGGCGCCTGGCCGAGGCAGACCACCACCGGGCAAGCCTCGCCCCGGGCCCAGTACTTGCGGCGGATGACGTCGCCATGCTTGCCGGGTTCGGTGAAGATGGTGATGGTGTTGGAATCGTGGGCCTGAATCCGGTAGGTGCCGACATTGATCCACTCGGAATCCGGATCCCGCATGATCACCAGGCATTCGGTGCCGGGATAGGGCCCCCCGTCTTCGGCGTGCCAGATGGGATGGGGAAAGCGGTAGATATCGACGTCCCCGCCCTCGATCACGTTATCCAGCACCGGGCCGCTGTCCACCAACCTGGGCGGGATCGGTTCGGGCGCGCCTTCGCGGCGGCGCAAGCGGTATTCCTCCACCGCATGGAGATCGAGGTCGCCCACCATGAACTTAGACGTGCGCACGTTCATGATGACCCGGGCCGAGGGGTCGCAGCCCTTGATGCCCTTGAACAAGAGCACCGGGGGGTAAAGGTTTTCCAGGCTCAACTCGTAGATCGCCCCCATCTCGTGATGGGGATCGGCGCCTTCGATCACCTGGAGCTCGCCCTTGGCCTCGGAGATTCGCAGGAACTCCCTTAGATCGCCGATGGCGGCGGTTTTTTCGTCGTTTAGCCTGCTCGCGTTCATGCCCCTAGACCGCAATTCCCTGCCCCGTTGACCCGCTATTATGGACGCCGATTTCGATATACCAAAACTGTTTTTAATAATTGAACGCGCCGAGCCCTTCCCCGGAGGGTGCATCAGCCCTTGGCGTTGTAGTCCGGGCGGGGCTGTTGGATTTCGACCCCGTTCTTCCTGAGGTCTTCCAAATACATATCGTAGATCGCCGGATCCTCGTCCTCGGGTTCGATCTGGTCGGGCGCGCCGGTGCCGCCGCTCATGCCCAGGATGATCGGGTGTTCGGGGCTGCCGCCGCGCCGCAGCGCCAGGTAGCGCGCCGGTTCCGAGCCGGTGTTGAAATGCTGGTGGTACCACCATTCCGGCGGCGCAAACATGGAGTTCTCCTGCCAGTCGATCCGGGTCGGCTCTTCGCCGTCCTTCCAGAGAAGAGAAAAGCCCCGGCCGGCGAGGATGATCACATGGGCGCCGGGGCCGTGGCGGTGGCTTTTCTTGTAGGTGCCCACGGCGAATTCGGACAGGTGGCAGGCCATGGTGTGGTCGGACATGGACATATGAAACGACTTGGCGCCATGGCCGCGCATCTTCCACTGGAGAAGCTGGAAATCGAGGGTATCGGGAATCAGGTTCACCCGGGTGATGCGGCCGCCGAGATATTCGCGCTCGGCGTTGAAATAGCTGTTCTCGCCCTTGTAGCGGTCGTCGAAGACGAATTCGTTGCGAAACACGAAATCGTCATTGTGGTAGAGATTGAGCGTCATCGGCGCATTGGTCACCATGAGCAGCCGCGCCGGGTTGTCCTGGTCCTTGTTGACGTGCCGATAGGTGGTGTTGAGCGGCGGACCGAACAGGCTGCGTTTCTGCCAAGGCACCGTATTGGTGGGACAGTCCAGCTGCTCGATCAGGGTTTCACCAAAGCCCTCCACCACGAAGATCCAGGTCTCGAACATGTGGCGCTGGGGCTTGGTTTCTCCCCCCGGGGGAAGCTCGATCATCATCGCCGAGGTGATGAAGGGGTCGGCCAGATTGATGAATGCGCCCTGGACCCCGAAACGGTCCCAAGGCCCAAGCTCCACCTCCATGAGGTTCTCCACATGGAACAAATTATGGATGGGGATGCCCTCGTTTTCCATCCAGGCGTCGTAAAAGGCCGGCGGGCGCTCGAACGTCTTGGTGGCCGCGTCTCCTTCGGATCGCGCGTTGAAATTGTCGGTCATTCCCCTTGGGCCCTTTCTTTACATTTCGCTTTCATTCGCGGCCGCCTGTGCCGGCGCGGAACCTCGCCCTCATCTATAGCATGGCCGGGGGCCCCGGCCGCAAACCCAATGGGCCGGCCATCTTCTCGGGCCGCGATAAGGGTTTCTTCAATGGTCATGGCGGTTTATTATTTCCATGGTGAGTATGCCGTCCCGATAATCGGGTAGAGACGCCATGGGAGATCGCCTTGGGCATCATCGACGGATTTAGTCATCTCGTGATCCACGTTACCGACCTCGAGCGGTCGGAAGCCTTCTACCGCGACGTGATCGGCCTTGACGTGATCGGCCGCGACCTGGTCAACGACCAGGGGCCCAATCTTCTGCTCGCCATGAATACCCGCCAGCGCGTGCTGTTGGTGGAAGTGCCCGAAGTGGTCGCCATCCGGACCAATTCGTCGACCATCCACCATGCCTGGCTGCTGACCATGGAAGGGTTCGAGCGCACCCGCGCGCGTTTGGAAAAGATGGGCTATGACGTTGCCGATAGCCGCGCCCAGTTCCGGGCTATGGGCGAACATTCCATGGACGTGTTCGACCCCGACGGCCACCGCTTCCAGATCCAGGCCTATGCCCCCGAAGCCACCGCCGTGGTCTGCGACAACACCGGCCCCATCTCTTGCGGCCATATGGACGATTTCCCGGTGGGGACGGTCAAGCCCTTCGTCAAGGGTAAATTCTTCCTGGTGCGGCTGGATGACGGATTTATCGCCCTGTCGCGCTGGTGCACCCATTTGAACGGGCTGCTTTCCTGGAAAAAAGAGCATTGGGAATTTTATTGCCCAATGCATGGCGCGCGGTTCGACCGTAGGGGCATGCCGCGGCCCTTGTCGCACTCTTGCATCCCCTTGCGCATTCATCCCGTAACCATCACCGATGACGGCGAAGTCATGGTCGACCCCGACACGGCGATCGGCCGCGATGGCTTTTCGCCCGACCAAGTGGTTGCAGGCGAGCCGGGCGCCCATCTCTGCGCCGATGTCATGGAAGGAGCCTGAGCATGGCCCAAGCGGAAACCCTGTCCCATAGCGGGATATGCGTCCACGACCTGAAGGAGGCGCAAGAATTCTATTGCGGCGTGCTTGGGGCCGAGATGAAGGGTGCGGTTAATTTTTACACCGAAGACACCCTGAACGGGCGTTCGGTGCACCAAGCCTATGCGCTCGGCGATTACCTGTTCGCGGTGGCGCTGGCGCCGGATTTCATGCCCATGCCGCCCAAAGACCAGCTGCGGGGCGCCATGGGCGTCCGTCATGCCTTTACGGTGGCCAAGGCCCGGTTCGACCAAATGATCGAAAGCCTCACCCGGGCCGAGGTGCCCTTCGAGGGGCCAGTGGATCATCCCGAAAACGGTCCCTTCGGCCAGTCGGTCTATTTCAAGGACCCAAGCGGCAATTTCCTTGAAATACTCTGGCGCCGGGACGAAGACGTCACTTATGCGCCCATCCCCGATCTCGACGTGGGCTGAGACGCCTATCCCCATGCCCGATGCCGGCGCGCAGAAATTCCCCGATCTCGGCATTCTGGGGCTCAGCCATATCGTGATCGAGGCTTCCGACCCGATGAAGTCGGCCGCCTTTTACAACGACGTGCTGGGGCTGGAGACCGTGCCCGGGCCCCAATGGCCCCAGTGCGGCGCCGCCGTCACCCTCGCCGCGGGGCGGGGCCAGAACCTGATCCTTGCCGCCGCATCGGACTTGCCGGACCTTCACGAGACCGGCGTGCATCAGGCCTTTGGGCTTAGCCATGGGGCCCGCGAGAGAGCCGCTTCGAGGCTCGAGGCCCTGGGCGTCAAGGTCGAGACCTACGGCGAAGACCCGCCCGATGAAACCACCGGCGGGTTCTATTTCTTCGATCCCGACGGCAACCGCATCCAGTTGGTCGCCATGGCGGGCTTCAAAGACCATGCGCCGCCCGCGCTCCACCACAGCGCCGTTCAGGTCGCCGATATCCTTTGGGCGGAGCAGTTCTACACCGAGATCCTGGGACTCGTGGCCGTTCACCGCGTCGGCTGGAAAACGGCCGATTACGCCCGGGCCCAGGCCTGGGCCGACGGCAAGGAAGACATGGCGCCCGGCACCCGGCGCCTGGACAAGCGCTATACCTCCATGGTGGAAAACCGCGTCGTGGCCCGGGTCAACCCGCAGGTTTACTTCGCTTGCGGCGATGCGCGCCTCGGTGTCTTTCTCGCCAACCAGCATATGCAGGAATCCCCCGAAGACGCCTGCCTGGGCACGCCCCGCGTCGCGCTCAGGGTCGGGCCCGGCGCCATCGAACGCGCCCAAGGGCGGCTCAGTGAGGTGAATTGGCGGTTCGAGGGGCCGGTATTCCATGAACCGGGGCTGGCGGTATCGGCTTCAATTTACCTGCGGGACCCGGGCGGCAATTTCATCGAACTGGCCACCGCCGGCGGCGCCCATCCCTAAGCCGCGCCAAACCCGGCCCGCTTGTCCCGGGCCGGCGGCCCATGGGAACCCGCCAAAGGCAACAAATAAAAGCCACTAATCCGATAACCAAAGCCAGCCCAAGCAACAAAGAGAGCAAGAGGACCCATGCCAGAACTCTACCAATACCCAAGGTTTTCCTTAGATGAGCGCGACCGCCGCTGGGCCGCCGTGCGGGCACGAATGGCGGAAGCCAACCTCGACGTCATCGTCTGCCCCAACAACACCGGTCATTCCACCGACTTCCAGGCCAATTGCCGGTATCTCTCTCATGTGGGCGGCGGCGGCGATGCCGACGTCGCCGTGGTCTTTCCCCTGGAAGGGGAGGTGACCGCCATCGCCACCTCGGCGGCGGCGCGCTGGCCCACGGTCCAGGAGTGGACCACCGATGTGCGCGAGGCACGGCGCAATTACGGCCGGGTGGCGGTCGAACGGCTCAAGGAATTGGGGGTGGAGCACGGCCGCATCGGCATCACCGGCCTCGGCGAGGACGCCGGCACCCGAACGCCCGAAGGCACCATCGGCTACGGCTTTTGGAAACAGCTCCGCGAGGCCTTCCCCGAAGCCGAACTGGTGGACGCGACCTCGATCCTTACCAAGATTCGCTACGTCAAGAGCGACGAGGAAGTGGCCACCCTCCAGAAGTCCATGGACATTGTGGAGCTTGGTATCGAGGCGAAGATTGCCGCCGCGCGGGTGGGCGCGCTCGACTGGGAAGTCTGGGCGGCGGCCCAATACGGCATGATGCGGGCCGGTTCGGAAATCCCCGTCCACTGCAACTGGATTTCCGGACCCAACCCGGTACGCACTTTGACACGGCCAACCATGCGCACCCTTGAGAAAGGCGACATGATTCTCAACGAAATGGAAGCCAATTGGATGGGGTACCGCTCCCAGGCGGTGCAGCCGGTGTTCATAGAAGTCATCAACCCGGTCCACGCCGAATTGTTCAAGGTCCAGAAAGAGATATTCGAGACCGTCATGGAGCAATTGAAACCGGGGATCTCGGTGAAGGAAATATCCGATCTTGCCGAAGCAACGGGAAAAAAGGCGGCCCCATCGAGTGGCCCGGCGGCGAACGCGGAATGCAAGCTCACCATGCATGGACGGGGCGCCGGTGATGACGGGCCCATCATCACCGGCCATGCCCGCGATCCCGAGCATCTGGCAGTGCGGCTCGAGGAAAACATGGTTTTCATCTTCAAACCGTCGGCAGAAACACCCGGATGCACCCATATCTGCACCTGGGGCGACACCGTGTTGATCACGCCCGATGGCGGGCGGCGGATGGGCAAACGGCCCCATGAGCTCGCCATTTCTAAGGGTTGATCGCGGCGGCACCGGAAAAAGGCGGCAAGGACAAGACGGAAACTTGTAAATAGTTGGAACAGGGGTCGATTGGAATGGCAACCGGCCGCCCCATGGGGAACACGGCATGGCCCTGAACGGCGCCTTCTCTCATCTCACCATCGAGGTCACCGACCTCGACAAATCGGAAGCCTTCTACCTTGACGTGATCGGCCTCGACCTGCTGGGGCGCGACTTGGTGGCGGAAGATCGCCCGACCTCGCTGTTGGCCATGAACACCCGCCAGCGGGTGCTTTTGGTGGAGGTGCCCGAAGTGCCGCCCTATCCGGCCTCGGGCGGCTCCATCCACCATGCCTGGCTGCTCACCGTCAAGCAGTTCGCCAAGGCCCGCGACCGGCTCGAGGCGCTGGGCTATGAGCCTGCCATCGATCCGCGCCAGAGCTTCCGCGCCGTCGGCGAATTCAACATGGATATTCATGATCCCGACGGCCACCGGTTCCAGATCCAGGCCTTCGGCGATGAGGGGACGGAGATCCTGGGTTCCGGCGCGGGAACCGTCGCCTGCGGCAAGATCGGGGAATTCGCACCGGGCAGCGTCACCCGAATTGCCAAGGGCCGCTTCTTCCTGGTGCGCAACGCAGACGGGTTCCTGGCCCTGTCCGCTTGGTGCACCCATAAGAACGGCATCACGACCTGGCAGAAGGAAAGCTGGCATTACTATTGCCCGTTCCATGGCGCCAAGTTCGACGCCAACGGGGTCTATAAGGGCGACATGGGCTGTCAGCCGCTCCGGCTCAACCCGGTCTCCATCGATGATGACGGGACCGTGCTGGTGGATACCGGCCGGTTTTTCGCACGCGAGGGATATTCCCCCTCCCAGGCGGTTCCGGCCCGCCCCGGTGCCGTCTTCCAGTGCGGCGGCCTGCGCGAACTCACGGTCTCCCTTGAGCGGCCCGTGAGTAAGGCCCGTGAGTAAGGAAAGACATCGTCATGGCTGAAGTCGAAAGCATTTCCCACAGCGGCATCTGCGTCCACGACCTCAAGGAGGCCGAAGACTTCTATTGCAACGTGCTCGGCGCCAAAGTGCACAGCCGGGTTAATTTCAAGACCCAGGACGCGCTGCGCGGCCGCTCCATCCACACCACATTGACGTTGGACGATTATGTCTTCGCGGTCATGCTGACCGAGGATTGGATGGTGGTGCCCGAGCCCGGCCAGCTGCGCGGCGTGAACCGCACCCGGCATTCCTTTTGCGTGCCCAAGGCCCGTTTCCCAAAGGTGCTGGAAATGCTCGAGGCCTTCGAGGTCCCGTTCGAGGGGCCGGTTTCGCACCCCCAATGCGGGCCGTTCGGCGAATCCATCTATTTCCGCGACCCCACGGGGAATTTCCTCGAGGTCCTTTGGCGGCGCGACGAAGACGTCGTCTACAACATCGTGCAGCCGCTGGGCCATGGAGGGGGCGGATGAACACGGCCCCGGCCACGTCCATTGGATCGGGCATTGGATCGGGCATTGGATCGGGCAATGGATCGGCCGTGCATGGCATTTCCCATCTGGTGATCGAGGTGGCCGACGCCCAACGCGCGGCGCGCTTCTATGCCGAAAATCTGGGGGTCCATGGGGCCGCCTTGGCAGACTGGCCCGAGGCCGATGAGCTGGCCTTGGCGCTGCGCTCGGGCCAGATGCTGGTCTTCAAGTCCGGCAGCGGCGGGAAAACGCATCAAGAATCCGGCGTCCACCAGGCTTATCGCTGCACCGCCGGGGCGCGATCCGTGATCGAGGCGAAACTGGCGGACACCGGCATCGCCGTCCACCGCTATCACGAAGACCGGCCGGCGGAGGCCCGGGAGCCCTTCTACTTCACCGATCCCGACGGCAACCGCGTCCAGTTGGTCACCGTGCCCGGCAACGAGCCCGGCAATGAGACAGGTATATGGGGGATCGACCATGCGGCGATCCAGGCCTCGGACATGGAATGGGAGGAGGCCTTCTTCGTCGACCGGCTGGGCTTTGCGGTGGATCACCGGGTGGGGTGGAACACCGAAGATTACGTGCGCGCCCGGGCCTGGGCCGAGGGACACGACGACATGGCGCCCGGGACGCGGCGCATGGACCATCGCTATCGCGACAACCCGGGCGCCGAGCCGGGCTCGAGCCGCGAGGTCCCGCGCCCCAATATCCAGATATTCCTTGGCCTGGGCGGCTCGGTTCTGGGCATATTTCTCGCCACCTTCCACCTCCAGGAACCGGCCCCGGAGCTGGCGCGGGGCACCCCGCGCACGGCCCTTGCCATGGACCGGGCCGGACTCAAAGCCATGGCGGCGGCCCTGGATTCCGCCGGTGTCGCCCTGGACGGCCCGGTGATTCATGGGCCCGGCGCGCCGCTTGCGGAATCGCTGTACTTTCGCGATCCCTGCGGCAACTTCTTCGAATTCTGCGTGCCCGCAGACAGCCGGGGTTAGGCCCATGGGCGATCCCCGGCGCCATCCCCTGCCGCGCTTTTCCCTGGCCGAACGCGACCGCCGCTGGGCCGCCGTGCGCGCCGCCATGGCGGACCGCGGCGTGGACGTCATCCTGGCGCCCCAGAACACCGGCCATTCCATGGATTTCCAGGCCGATGCCCGATACCTCACCCATTGCGGCGGCGGCGGCGATGCCGATATCGCCGCCGTCTTTCCGCTGGACGGCGCGGTGACCGCCATCGCCACCTCGGCCCGGCCCCGTTGGACGCCCGAGGTCCAGGAGTGGACCGCCGATGTCCGCGAGGCGCGCCGTAACTACGGCAAGGTGATGGTCGAACGGCTGCGCGAACTGGGCTTGGAGAAAGGCCGCATCGGCATCACCGGCCTGGGCGAAATCGGCGGCACCCGCTCGGCGGAAGGGTTGATCCTCCACGGCACCTGGAAACAGCTCCGCGAAGCCTTTCCCGAGGCCGAGATCATCGACGCCACGGACATCCTCGCCACCGTGCGCGACGTGAAAAGCGACGAGGAGATCACCTGCCTGACCAAGGCCGTCGCGATCGTCGAGAAGGGCTACCAGGCCGAGGTGGCGGCGGCCCGGGCCGGGGCCATCGACTGGGAGGTTTGGGCCGCCACCCAGTACGGGCTCCTTAGGAATGGCTCCGAAGCGCCCATTCATTGCAACTGGATATCTGGGCCCAACGTGGTTCGGACCCTCACCCGCCCCACCTTCCGGCGATTGGAAGCGGGCGACCTCATCATCAACGAGCTCGAGGCGTGTTGGATCGGCTACCAGGCCCAGTGCGTGCAGCCGGTGTTCGTGGAGCGCGCCGATCCCGTGCACCAGGAGCTCATCAAGGTCCAGCGCGCGGTGTTCGATGAAGTCCTTGCGGCCATCCGGCCGGGGACCAACCTCGGCGAACTGGCCGCCCTCACCCTAAAATCGGTCCAACGCGCGGCCCCGGCCAAGGGCCCGGCGGCGGGGGCGACGGCGAAACTCACCATGCACGGCAAGGGGGCCGGCGACGACGGGCCGATCATCACCGGCACCGCCCGCGACCCCCGCCAGCTCGCCTATCGCCTCAAGGAAAACATGACCTTCGTCTTCAAGCCCTCGGTGCTGACCGCGGACGGCGGCTCCATCTGCACCTGGGGCGACACCGTGGCGGTCACCGCCCATGGCGCCCGGCGCCTGGGCACCCGCCCCCACGGGCTGGCGGTATCGGGCGCCGAAGACAGGTCCACCGAAGATCATGACGCCGTATTGCGCCATGGTTTAAATTAGCAAACCTATCCAGGGGGCAACGAAGGGCTAACCCAAGAATTTTCCCTCGCCCTGGCCACCTCGGCGGTGACTAGAAAACAGGGAAATCCATTCCAACGGCGATGCAATCTGGTTATGATCGCCGAAATACGAAGTTTATCCGGACCATGTCGGGTAAACTCACAAAGCCCCGTGAAACAGGGAGGGAAACTGTCATGCCCAAATGGATCCGTTCCGTTTTCTGTTCCCTTGCCATCGCCGTTTCCGTTGCCGCCTTGAGCGGCATGTTGGCCTTTGCGGCGCAAGCCGCGGAGCTGCCCAAGGCGACCAAGGACATGCTCGCTGTCCTTAAATTGGACGCCAGTATCCTCGACGGCCTGGACCAGGAATTGAAGGTCCCGGCGTCCTGGATCGCGCGGGCCAAGAAAGAACAGCCGGTACGTTATTACGGCAATTTTGCGCTGGACGAATGGCTGATATTCTATAAGCCCTTCCAGGCGCGCTATCCCTTTATCAAGATCAATCACTCGCGCACCAGCCGCGTCGGCCGGGTGGAAAAGTCCCTGATCGCCTTCAAGCAAGGGCGCGTGTTTGCCGACATCATCGCCGCCATCGGCCCGGGCATTAAGCCTTTCCGTGAGGCGGGCGCGCTGGTTGACCTGCGCGACATCCCCAATTTCACCCTCGCCCATCCCAAAATGCGGGACAAGGATGGGCTGTGGGTCGGTGAAAAATTGAAGTACTGGTGCATGGCCTACAACACGACCCTGCTCAAGGAAAAGGACCTGCCCAAGCGCTGGGAGGACATCCTCACCACCAAGATTCTGCATAAGGGCAATATCGGTATTTCCAACCGGCCCCATAACTGGATCCTTCCCCTTTGGAACACCAATGGCGAGGCTTGGACGCGGAATTTTATCCATGGCTTGTTCTCCACCGCACGCCCGCAGTTGCGCAAGGAAGGGGCGCGGGCCCTGGTGGTGCTCACCATCGCCGGTGAGTTCCACGCCGCCATCCCGGCCACCCCGTACCGGGTCGCCGGATACGCCAAGAAGGGTGCGCCCATAGGCTGGCATTGCCCGGAGCCCGTGCCGGTGACGATTTCCACGCTGGTGGTCATCAAGGGCGGGCGCGCACCCTATGCGGCGAAAGTGTTCATAAATTGGTTCCTCAGCAAGGAAGGGCAGTTGGCGCAATATGTCTCCACCAAGGCCTCGCCGGTGCATAAGGACCTCCAGGACAAGGGGCTGGTGCAATACGGCGATAAGATCAAAGGTCTAAAGATCGCACTGCGCACCCCCGAAAGCCTGATCCGCGTGTTTCCCGGTGTCCTTAAAGTATGGAACGACGGTTGGATGAAGGCCGGCGGGCCCATGGCCGCGAAAACGATCATTAAGGTCAAGACGGTGTTGACGGCAGTCAAGCGGGGCGGACGCCGGCTCGCCTTCAAGGTAAAGGGCGGCGAACACAAGGCCAAGGTCAGCCGGTCGAGGACCGAAGTCTTGATCGGCGGAAAGCCGGGATCGCGGGGTAAACTCAAGGTCGGCATGGCTTGTGAGATCGCCTATCTCGGCGACGGCAACGAAGCGCGGAAGATCGCCTGTAAATAAGCGGCGCGCCGGGTGTCGGCGGGCCGCGCGGCCCGCCTGCTGATTGCTCATGGAGAATTGCGGGGGGATAGTAAATGACGGCTGTCAGTGTTGCCCAAGGAATGCGCGATTTCGCTTCCCGCCGCGTCTCGGCAATGTCGCTGTGGCATTGGTTCGTGTTCCTGGTGGTGGGCGGCTTCGTGATGACGCCGCTGGTCTTCCTGGTGCTGGGCAGTTTCTCCCTGGCCGAGCTGCCCACCGACATCTCGCTGTCCAACCTCGGCTTCGCAAACTACGAAGAGGTCTGGTGGGACCCCGATACCTACAGGGTGTTGAACAACACCGTCATTTACACCACCGGCGCCACCGCCTTCGGCATCACCCTGGCGGCGGTCTTGGCGTGGCTGGTGGAACGCACCAACATCCCCGGGAAAATCTGGATTTACGCCGGCGTCCCCATGACCCTGGCCATGCCCGGCATGCTCCAGGCCATGGCCTGGGTGCTCCTGCTGTCCCCCCGCATCGGCTTTCTCAACAGATGGGCCCAGGCTTTGTTGGGGCTCGAATCGGCGCCCATCAACATCTACTCCCTGGAAGGCATGATCTTTATCGAGGGCCTCCGCCTGGTGCCGACCGCCTTCCTGATGCTGGTTCCTCTTCTCAGGGCCATGGATCCGGCCCTGGAAGAGGCCGCCGCCATGTCCGGCGCCACGCCCCAAGCGACCATGCGCAGGGTGACCTTGCGGCTGATGATTCCGGGACTGTTGGCGGTGGTGATTTATCAGGCCATGACGGCGCTGGAGGTGTTCGAAGTTCCAGGCATCCTTGGTTTGCCTTCGGGAATCTACGTCTTCTCGACCAAGATCTACTCGATCCTCCATTCGGTCTCGACCCTGCCGGCCTATGGCCAGGCCAACGCCTTGGCCATGATCTACGTGTTCATCGCCGTCGGCGCGACCTATCTTTACGCGCGCGTCATTTCCCATTCGGAACGGTTCACCATCATCACCGGCAAGGGATACCGGCCCAGGGAGCTGGACATCGGCCGCTGGCGCGGGTGGGCCTTGGGGCTGGTGGGCCTGTTCCTGACGTTTTCGATCATCCTGCCGTTCCTGGTTCTTCTTTTCGTTTCCTTCCTGCCCTATCTGCAGCAACCGGTTTGGGCCGCCTTCCAATCCATGAGCTTCGAGCATTACGAGACCCTGTGGAGGGCGCCGATGATCCGCACGGTCATGTGGAACACCTTGATCATGGTCGTGCTCACCTCCACCTTGACGGTGATCGTGTCGTTCTTCGTCTCCCTGGTCATCGTCCGCTCCAAGTTCTGGGGACGGAGGATCCTGGACCAGATGGCGTTCATGCCCCATGCCATTCCCGGCATCGTCATGGGTCTCGCCTTCCTGTGGGTGTTCCTCCAGGCGGGCAAGTACGGCATCCCCATCCATGGCGGGATCTGGGCGATCTCCCTCGCCTTCACCGTGGGCTTCATGGCCTATGGCACGCGCTCCATGAACGCCGCCATCCTGCAGATCCACAAGGACCTGGAAGAGGCCGCCCAGGTTTCCGGCGCGCGCCAATGGCGCACCATGTGGCGCATCTTCTATCCCTTGATGCTGCCGACCTTCGTCGGCGTCTGGATCTGGGCCATGCTCCACGCCGTGCGCATCGCTGGCAAGCCCCTGATCCTCTACGAAGGTGCCGAGAACCAGGTGCTGGCGATCCTGATTTGGAACATGTGGGACGAAGGCAATATCGAAGGCGTGGGGGCCATCGGCGCGCTGATGATCGCCGGCCTTCTGATCATCACCTTGGGCCTCAGGCTGATGGGCTTCGGCCGGGGAACCGCCATCCAGAAGGACGCCGGCAACAACTAAACCCCAGCTCAGGCCTCGCCGCCGTCGACGACCAAGCCCTGGGCGCGCCAGCGCAGCATGCCGCCGGCTAGGTTGGCGACCCGTTCGAACCCGGCCTGGTCGAGGATCGCCGTCGCCCTTGCCGAACGGCCACCGGCGCGGCACACGGTCACCACGGGCTTGTCCGCCGACACCTGCCCGGCAAGCTCGGCCAAGGCGCCCAGCGGGATGTTGACGGCGCCCGGGATGTGTCCCAGCGGCCCGGTGAATTCTTGCGCCTCCCGGACGTCCAGCATCAACACGCCCGCCAGGTTTTCCTCCACCCAATGGGGCTCTATTTCCATCACCCCGGCGAAGGTCATGTAAACCGGGCCCCAGGACTGGGTCGGCGATGCCGATTCGCGCTCTTGGCCGTGGTGGCGGCCGCAATTTTGATTCGCGGGTACGGCAATCTCCATTTGTCTCGGGTGCGGGAGGCCTAAATTCTCCACATGGCCGACGAAGTCGTCCTCGCTCAATTCGCCGCCCAGCCGCGGGTTGAAGCGTTTTTCCTCGGCGACGCTGGTGACCGTCAACCCGCGATAGTCGTGGCCGGGATAGAGCAGGCACGAATCGGGCAGGGAAAATATCCGCCCGTGGACCGACCGGTACAGCGTCCGGGCG